>Ga0310121_10000966_pt1 | contig 30259 bp, 27 predicted proteins | sample CB27_Tmax_986_MG_FD_203504 | JGI IMG/M metagenome (GOLD analysis project Ga0310121, IMG submission 203504) | Marine microbial communities from Western Arctic Ocean, Canada - CB27_Tmax_986 | ecosystem: Environmental > Aquatic > Marine > Oceanic | place: Canada: Western Arctic Ocean | collected... | reverse complement strand
GCACCCGCCTTTTGGCCGATCTCGGAGCCGACGTGATCAAAGTCGAGTCGGAGTACCGCCTCGATCCGATCCGCTACATCGGCGTCCAGCCGCCCGGAACCATGAGCTGGAACACCAACGGGGTCTTCAACGACTGCAGCCCGAACAAGCGCGCTCTGACGCTCAATCTCAACACGCCGGAGGGGATCGACGTCGCGCGCAAGCTCGCTGAGAGCGCCGACGTCGTTACCTCGAACTACACGCCGGACCGCCTGGACCGCTGGGGTCTGGGCTACGAGGCGCTCCGCACAATCAAGCCCGATCTGATCATGGCCAACCTCGCCGTGATGGGGATTCATGGCCCGCGGAAGGGCTGGCGCTCGTACGGCAGCGGCATCGTCGCGATGTGCGGGCTGGCCGACTTGAGCGGCTTTCCCGGTCGCGACCCGATCTGCTTTGGTGCGCTGCACACCGACTTCACCGTGCCCTACTTCGCCGCCAGCCAGATCATGGCGGCGTTGCTGCATCGCCAAGAATCGGGAGAGGGCCAGTACCTCGAAATGGCGCAGTACGAGTCGTCCGTGCACCTGCTCGACACCGAGTTGATCGAGCATCTCAACGACGTATCGATCGTGGCACGACCCCAGGGCAATCGTTCATCGCATCTGGCCCCGCACGGCGTCTTCCCTTGCCAGGGCGACGATGACTGGCTGGCGATCTCCTGCCGCCACGATGCCGACTGGAGAGCGCTCGGGCAGGTCGCCGGGCTCGATGCGCTGGCCGCCATCGACGACCGTTTCGCGGCGCAAGACCAGATCGAGTCGATCCTGAGCGGCTGGAGCAGCGAGCGCGACAAGTGGCAGGCGGCCGCGACCTTGCAGCAAGCGGGTGTCCCGGCCTCGGCTGTAGAAGATCTGCGCGATCTGCTTCAGCGCGACGAGGCGATGTTGTCCGACTACCGCCCGATCGAGCTCAACGCAGATGTGACCGCCTGGCTACAGGAGGAGCCCATCCTCTGGGACGGCGAGCGGCTCCCGCTGGTGCGCGCCCCTCGTTGGGGCGAGCACACGGAAGAGATCCTGAGCGGCGAACTCGGCCTTGACTCCGAAGCGATGGCCGAGCTGGCGGCCAAAGAGGTTCTGTTCTGATCAGGACGGGTCGATCGGGACGTCGCTGATCGCTCCGCTCGCGCGCAGCTCGGCCAAATCCTCTTCGCTGGCGCCCAGCTCGTCACGCAGAATCGCGTCGTTGTGCTGACCCAGCCGGGGCGCAGGCATTCGGTAGGCGACGGGGGTCTCGGAGAGCCAGATCGCGTTGCCGGGATAGCGGCGCCGTCCAACATCGGGATGGTCCAGGACGGCCCAGAACGAGCGCGCCGCCAGGTGCCGGTCCTCCACCATGTCGCGCCCGTCCGAAACGCGGGTCGCGATCAGGCCGACGTTCTGCAGCTGATACATCAGGCCGTTGGCGTCGTAGTGCCGTGTCCAGGCCGCGAGGGCCGTGTCGATCGCGTCGTGCTGGGCTTGCCGCTCCCTGAGTCCGAGCGACGCGAACTCGTCGAGTCCGCCTTGGGCACAGAGGGCGCGCCACTCGTCGTCGTTGGTGATGCTGATCGCGATCCAGCGGTCGGCTCCGGCGCAGGGGTAGACGCCCTGCGGCGCGACGTTCGGGTCGCGGTTGCCGCGGCGGGGGGCATCGCTGCCGCGCGCCTGCGCGGCGACGAGCTGGTCGCCAACGAAGCTGCCCATCGCTTCGATCATCGCGACCTCGACTTCACGCCCCACGCTCTCCGGATCGGCTGCGCGATCCCAGAGCGCCACCATGACCGCCGCCGCGCCGTTCATGCCGGCAACGGGGTCCGGCCAGGCGATGCCCGATCGATAGGGGCCGCTGTCGGCGTAGCCCATCACCGAGTTGAGTCCCGCGCTGGCCTCGATCAACGGTCCGAATGCGACCCAGTCGCGGTTCGGCCCGCTGCGGCCGTATCCCGGCATTGAGGCGGAGATGATGTTCGGGTTGATCGCGCGAAGACCTTCGAAGTCGAGGCCGAAGTTGGCCATGACGCGCGGGCTGTAGTTCTCCAAGACGACATCGCTGGTTGCGACGAGATCCCGAAAGAGCCTTTGGGCCTTGGCGTGGCTCAGGTTGAGCGTGATCCCGCGTCGGTTACGAGCAAGCTTGTTGAAGCCGCCGTTGCGGTTCCAGGGCCGCTCGCCGGTCTCGTTCTCGGGGTAGAGGTGCATGACCTGCGCGAGCTCCGGTGGGACCTCGCGCGGCCCGCGACCCCACGGCATCTCGACCAGGATCACGTCGGCGCCGAGGTCGGCCAGCATGCGGCCAGCGAACGGCCCGGCCCAGACCCGAGTGAGGTCGAGGATACGTACGCCGGCCAATGGCGGCTCGCGGCTGCTAGTGGACGACGCCGCTGCCGGTGGCTCCCAACCCGCGAGGCTTGTGGCGTCGAAGGAATCCAGCGTCGGTGGCGCGGTTGGCGCTCCCTCGTGGTCGCTGATTCGGAACGGGCCCCGCGGCACGCGAACGTCGGGCGAGCCCTGCAGCTCCGCCCAATAGGCCCGTTCTGTGAGGTGGGGGTCGCGCGAAAGCTCGAGCATGCCCGGCACTGGACCGACGGGAGTACGCACCGCCTGGCCGAGTTCGACGATCTCGTCGACGGTGTGCGCCATCAGCCAGGGCAGGATGGCCGCATCGAATTCATCCTTGTGGGTCGCGCGGGCGGCGTCTGTCGCGAAGCGGGGGTCGTCCAGCAATTCCCCGAGCCCGGCGGCTTGCAGGAACGGCTCCACCATGCGGGCAGCCGGCAGGCTGAGTTGCACATAGCCGTCCCGACACGGGTAGACGCCAACCGGGTGCCACTGCCCCGGCTGGCGGTTGCCCTCGCGCATGAGCATGTGGCCCGCCAGGGACCACATCGTGGTGGTGTGTTGATGCAGCGAGGCGAACCCGTCGAAGTGTGCAATCTCGACCGTCTGCCCCTTTCCGATTCGCTCCCTTGCCCAGAGCGCCGCCATCGTTCCGATGAAGGCGTGCGTTCCTGCCTGGTAGGCGGAGTGCAGGCCGGGACGTTGGATCGGTTCGCGATCGGGCTCGCCGTTGAGATAAAGGTGCCCCCCGATCGCCTCATCAGTGAAGGTGTTCGAGCGGAACTCGCTGTACGGTCCGCCGACGCCGAACGGTGAGATCCAGGTCTTGACGAGCTGCGGAGCTTCGATCGATGCGCTGCGCGGCAGCAATGGGTCCGGCGCAGCGCTTTCGATCACGACGTCGGACTGTTTGAGCAGGTCCGCCAGTTCCGCCTCGCCTGCCGCGGAGCTGAGGTTGACCACGTGCGACTGTTTGCTGGTGTTGAGATAAGCCCAGGTCGAGCCGACGCTCGCCTCGTCTGTCGAGGCAGCGGCCCGCCAGGGCTCGCCGTCGCTGCGTCGTGTATCGCCGCCGGGCGGCTCGATCTTGAGCACGGTCGCGCCGAAGTCAGCGAAGAGCTTCGCGGCGTAGGCACCGGCCTCGGCACCGGCGATCTCGACTACGCGCAATTCGTCGAAGGGCTTCATCTCGTCCTCGGGGCACAGCGGTCACGACGACCGGCGCGAAGGCTAGCCGACGACCCCGTCTCGGCGTAGGTCGTCGATTTCGGACGGCGCGTAACCGGCGCTCTGCAAGATGGCGTCGGTGTCGCGCCCGAGGGGCGGAGAAGCGCCCTGAGCAGCGAGCGGCGTCGCGCTCATCTTGAACATCGGCGCCACTTGGCGTTGCGGTCCGCTGAGGTCGTGCTCGAGCGGCACCAGCATCTCGTTGGCCGCCACCTGTGGATCGTCGAGTAGTTCTTCCGGAAAGCGAACGGCGCCCGCCGGGACGCCCTCCCGCTCGAAGATGGCGAGCCACTCGTCGGTCGTCTTCTGACGCACGTCTTCTTCGATCAGACGCACTCGGGCGGCCTCATGGGCCATCCACTCCGCATCGTTCGGGTCCGCCTCCGGGTCGGCCATGCCAAGGAAGTCGGTGCCCAAGGCCTTGCGCACCTTCGCCCAGAGCGCCGGAGAGAGCGCCCCGATCACCACCGCGCCATCTTTGGTGTCCCAGCCGCGATAGTAGATGTTGGCGCTGCCCCAAACGCCGCGCAGCGCGCCGTACGCATCGACGAGGTCGGGGTAGGGCGCCCCCGCCTTACGCAGTTCCGCAACCCGCTCCATCGTCTGGTTCGTCTCGGCGTCGGCGGCGGGCAGATCGAAGATCTGACTGTTCTGGACCGCGAGGGCCGTGCCCAGCAGTGTCGTCTCGATCAGCTGGCCCTCGCCGCTCTTCTCGCGATGGAAGAGCGCGGCGCAGACCGCCCAGGGGATGACGATGCCGGTTGCGTAATCGGCCACGGCGACCGAGGAGATCGCGCTGGGCGCCTGACTCTCCTCGTTGATTTTGCCCTCCGAGGCCATCAGACCCGAGACCGCCTGGGCAACGATGTCGTAGCCGGGTCGATCCGCCCAGGGGCCCTTGCGCCCGAAGGCCGTGTTGTCGACGTAGATCAGGTCGGGGCGCAACGCCCGAAGCGTGTCATAGTCGATCTGCAGCCGGGCGGCGACGTCGGGCCGGTAGTTGATTACGACGACGTCCATCTCCGGCACCAGCCGGTGGGCGACATCTTGCGCCTGTGGATCCGTCATACGCAGCACGAGCGACAGCTTGCCACGGTTGAGCGATTGAAAGAGTTTCGATTCGCCTGGCATGAACTGCGCGAACTGACGCCACGGCTCACCTTCCGGCGGCTCGACTTTGATCACGGTGGCGCCCATGTCGCCCAGGTTCTGGCAGCCGAACGGGCCGGCGATGATCTGAGTGAATTCGAGAACCTTGATGCCGTCGAGGGGACCGGATGCCACAGTGCGCTCCTTCTGAGCCTCGTTCGCCCCACCCCACTGGGGCCGTCCACGTCGGTCTTGCGAATTGACTAGCGCCCTTGCGCGCGCTGGCAAACGGCGCAGAGGCCGAGGATTTGGACATGATGTGCGCGCGGCACGAAGCCTGTGGTCTCGCTGAGCGAATCGAGCGTCCTGCTCATCTCGCGTTCGAGTCGGGCGGGCGCGATGTAGTCGGTGACGAGTCCGCAGCTCTCGCAGACCAGGTGATGGTGATGCAGCGTGAACTCTTCGGCCAGTTCGTAGCGCGCGGTTTCTTCCTGGGTGACGAGTCGTCGCACGACCTCCGCCGCTTCGAGCACGGCGAGGTTGCGGTAGACCGAACTCACGGAGAGGTCCTCATCCTGCGCCACGATCTCGGGCGCGGTCACCGGGCGTCCCGTCTGGGCCAGCACGGCCACGATCGCGCGCCGCCCCGTCGAGTAGCGCTGCCGCGCGGCGCGCAGTCGATCGCCCACGGCGACGTGGAGATCCTCACCGTTCGACGGCCGCGTCATGTCGCCGCGAGCGGTTTCGGTTGGGATGCTGGAGGGTGCGGCCATTGACGGCGACTCCGGATTTCGTGGGCACGGGCCCGACCAGAAGTTAGCAGACTTGACGCGCGAATGAGACTCACTATCATTCTGTCTCGCGATCTGGTTCGTTCTGCTCATTTTCGGTGGTGGTGGGAGCGCGCTGGAGAGGAGCGTCGGTGGACTTCCTGAGCGACCCCTGGGAGTTCGAGTTCATGCGGCGGGCGCTGCTAGCCGGGCTGATCGTGACGCTTGCGACCTCCGTCGTCGGTACGTTCGTGGTGCTCAAAGGGCTGGCCTTCCTGGGCGACGCGGTGGCGCACACGCAACTCGCGGGCGCTGCTGTCGCACTGAGCGCCGGCGCCGGGACCATCCTGATCACTCTGGGTGCCGCGGTCGCCGCGGTGCTGACGGCGTTGGGCGTGGCCCAACTGACACGACGCGGGACCCTGCGCGAAGACACCGCGATCGGCATTCTCTTCGCCGGCCTGTTCGCATTGGGCATCATCCTGATCAGCCGTGAGCGCAACTTCGCGTTGGACCTGAACACGTTCCTGGTCGGTAACATTCTTGGCGTTGCCAACGACGACCTCTATGTGATGGCGGCGCTCAGCGGCGTGATTCTGACTGGAACGGCGTTCTTCTTCGCCGAGTTACGGTTCGTGGCGTACGACCCTGAGATGGCAGCCGCCAGCGGCGCGCCGGTCAGCCTGGTCCAGGCCGGTCTCCTGGTCCTGGTCGCCTTGGCGGCCGTGGTGGCGTTCCGGCTGGTGGGCGTGGTGCTGGCGCTGGCGATGCTGGTGGCTCCGGCGGCGGCGGCGTCGCTGCTGTTCCAGCAAGTGACCCGGATCATGCTCGCAAGCGGGCTGCTGGGTTTCCTGGCGGTCGTGATCGGGCTATACGCGTCATTCCACGTCGATGTCGCCGCGGGGCCGGCCATCGTCCTGAGCAGCGTGGCGTTGTTCGTGGTGGTCTACGCGGGTTCGCCACGCGGCTTGCGCGGAGGGCGGCGGGCTTTGTCTCGACCTGGCGCGACCGGCCTGGAGTAGCCTGTCGCCCGCAATCAGGAGGCGTTTCATGCCTGAGGCCAGCCGACCCTTCATGCCCGGCTATGACCTGCCGCCGCCCGCCATCGGAGCCGACACGCCGCGACTGTTGCCCTGGAGTTGGGCCGCGCAGCGCCTGGTCCAAGCGCGCAACTACTGGCTCGCCACGAGCCAGCCCGACGGCCGGCTCCACGCGATGCCGGTTTTGGGGGTGTGGTTGGACGACTCGCTCGTGTTCTCGACGAGTGAGACATCGCGGAAGGCACGGAACCTGGCGCGAGACCCGCGGTGCACGATCACGACGGATGTCGCGGATGAGGCGGTGATCGTCGAGGGGGAGGCGTCGGTGTTGTCGCTATCGGCCGATGCTGGGCTGTTGCAGCGGTGGGTGGCCGAGTATCAGTCCAAGTACGACTGGGAGATGGACCCGGCCTAAGCGGGCATCTTTCGCGTGCGGCCGCGCGTGGCGTTCGGGTTTATCGAGCAGCCGGATCAATTCGCCGCCACCGCTACACGCTGGAGCTTCGCCGATTGACCTCGCCTTGCTAGTTGAGCTCGGGTCGATCGCCGGCGAGGCCGAGCCAGCGGTTGTCGATCAGCCGAGTCTGTCCGGCTTCGACCGCAAGCGAAAGTAGGGCGGCGCCTTCGACCTTGTCCCACTCTTCCAGCGTGTCGAGGCGGGCACACGATACGTACTGCGGTCGGAGGAGCGGTTCGTTGCCCAACGCAGTCTCTACGCTCTGACGCAGACGCCCGGCGTCGCGTTCGCCGCCTTCGTAGAGCTCGGCGGCGGAGTCGAGTGCGCGGGGGATGGCGGCTGCCGCTGCCCGCGCTTGCGGGGTGAGATAGGCGTTGCGACTGCTCATCGCGAGGCCGTCCGGCTCGCGTACCGTTGGGACCGGGACCAGTGCGGTGGGGATGGCAAGGTCCCGCACCATCTTGGCGATGACCAGCAGCTGCTGCGCGTCCTTCATACCGAAGTAGGACCGGGCGGGCTGGACGATCTGAAATAGCTTCGCCACCACCGTCGTGACCCCAGCGAAATGGCCTGGACGGCTCGCAGCCTCCAAGCGCTCGGTCAGCGGGCCGTCGACCTGCACCGTCGTGGCGAACCCGTCGGGATAGATCTCGTCCAATTTGGGGAAGAAGACGGCGTCGACCTTGGCCTCCGCCAGCTGGCGCAGGTCGCCCTCGAGGTCGCGCGGGTAGCGTTCGAGGTCCTCGTTGGGGCCGAACTGCAGCGGGTTGACGAAGATCGAGACGATCACGCGCCCGCTACCGATCCGCGTGCTGTCGGAATGCGCCTGTTCGACGAGCGCGAGATGTCCGGCGTGCAAGGCGCCCATCGTTGGGACGAAGCCGAGATCCGGCCCGCTCCCTCCCCAGGCGCGCACTTGGTCGACGGTCTCAAGCCGGTCCATCGCTACGCCTGCTCTTGATCTCGGCCTAGGCGTCGGTCTCGACAGGGGCTGCGATGTCCGCTTCGACGTCTGCCCGGTGCTGGGCCTCGAGTTCGTCGAAGAGTTCGGCCAGGATCTGGTTCATCGACGGCTTGCTGTCGACGGTCTGTGCCTTGCTGGGGAAGATGCCCTCTCGCACAGCGTGGCGGTAGTTCTCCAAGGCGAAGCGGACCTGCGTGCCCAATTTGGCGAAACGCTGACTGTGGCGGGGAAGGAAGTCCGGGATCAGCCCGAGGATGTCGTGCCACACCTGAATCTCTCCGTCGGTATGCGGGCCGGCACCGATGCCGATCGTGGGGATGCGGAGTTGCGTGCTGATCTCGCGGGCGAGCTCGGCCGGGATCAGCTCCAGCACGATGGCGAAAGCGCCAGCGCGCTCTAGCTCGCATGCGTCTTCGAGGATCTGCGCGGCGTCGGCGTCGGACTTGCCCTGCACCTTGTTGCCGCCGAACTGGTGTACCGACTGCGGTGTCAGCCCCAGGTGCCCCATCACGGGGATGCCGGCCGCAACCATGCGTCGCACCAGTGGTACGACGCGGTTGCCGCCCTCGAGTTTGACGGCGGTCGCGCCGCCCTCCTTCATCAGCCGAGCGGCGTTGCGCAGGGCTTCATCGTCGGAGACCTGGTAGGAGCCGAAAGGCATGTCCGCGACCACGATCATGCGCTCGCTGCCCCGGACGACGGGTTTGGTGTGATGCAGAATGTCGTCCAAGGTGACAGCGATCGTGCTGTCGTAGCCCAGCAGGACCGTGCCTAAGGAGTCGCCCACGAGAACGGCGGGGATGCCGGCGTCTTCCGCCGCGCGAGCGCTGGGGTAGTCGTAGCAGGTGACCATGCAGATCCGCTCTGCACGTTCCTTCATGACCCGCAGACTGTGAATCGAACGACGTCCCATGACTGTCTCCATTCACTCCGAACTGGTTGCTCTGGGTGGCGGGCAGACCCTATCGGGATGGTGGCCGGGAATCAACGTCGCGGGTTGCGTTTCGCGCGGAAGCCGCCCGGCAATGCGTGGTCAGCGGCGAAAACTCCAGCGCATGGGAGCGCCTTGAGCCGCTGCGTTGCCGGCGCTCCCATGCGTTGATCCGCGGCAGTGATCCGTTCCGGAGGCACCGCGTGGTGCTCTGGAACGGATCACTCCCGTCGAGGCTGCCGGTCGTCGCGTCGCGTTCTAGTTCGTCACCTCGGGCACCACAATCACCGTGTCACGGGCGGAGGCGTTGAAGATGAAGATCGCGTCGAGCCGGTTGAGGGTCGTGAACTGGTTGAGGAACGTGGGCTGCCCAGGGAAGAAGCTCTGCCAGTCGCCGTCCGCGAAGCGGAAGGCGCGCGTGATGCTGGTGCTCTGCGCGAGCAGCTCGCCGATATCCGTGCCGCCCGGCCCATTGAAGGTGACGAAGTTGAGGCCCGGCACGAGCGTGATCGAGCGCGGGCCCGGCGCCGGCAGCAGGTCGGTGGTCGAGTAGGTCGTGCCGCTTGAAAGAAGGACGAAGAGCGCGTCACGTTGCTGCAGGACTTGCAAAGTATCGACGGAGGACGGCGTAGCGGTGCTGAAGCCGTCCCACCTCTGCCCAGCCATGTTCCAGCGCCAGATTGACTCGACGTCAGGGCTGAGCGAAGTCGCGAACTCGCTGGTGGTCGTCCCCGAGGGGCCGGTGAAAGTGAGTACCGTCCAGTCCTCAGCGAGCGCCCGAGTCACCGTACCCACTTCGAAGATTGCGAAGAGCGTGAAGTGATCGACGCCGAAATTGACGGTGCCGTCCGCGGAGACCGTGGCCACGATCTGTACCCATTCGCCGAGCGTCGTATCGAAGAAGAAGACCGCGATCTCCTCGGGCGGGGTGCCCCCGAGATCGATCTGGAGTTCGATCTGGGCGGTGGAGTTGAACTTCGTGATCTCGTCGCCCATGTCGTTGGTGACCGAGAAGTTGAAAGCGCGGCCGCCGACCAGGAACGTACCGGGCGGCGGGGCGCTGGTGGACATCGTGATCTCGTCGCTGCCGAAGTCGGTCACGGAGACGGTGATCGTGTCGTCGGTGACGGCGTCGACGGGGATCGTGATCTCGACGGTGGCGGCCGAGCCGTTCTCATCAGCCTCGATCATCGTATTGACGACGACGTTGCCGTTCTCGTCGGCAGCGTCGGCGAGCACCACCGTCTCTTCCAGGACGAGGACGCCATCCGTGGTTCCCATGTCCATGTCGTCGTCGTCAGCGTTATTTCCAGGTCCGCCACCCAGCAGCTCAGTGAAGTTGATGTCGAAGGTCGTGCCAGCGGCGACGCCGACGCCGGATTGAGTCAGCGCGATCGCGGGGATCGTGACCGTAATCGTCTCCAGAGCAGTGATGTCGAAGTTGGCGAAGGCGGGCAGGGTGATCGTGACGACCGTGGCATTGGTGCGGACGACGTGGGCGTCGCTCATGCCGGCCTTGACGACGGCGTCCCAGCCAGCGGCGACCATCCCGTTGGAGTCGAGGCCGGCGATGAGGGCGGTGGTACTCGCATGCGCGGTACCGACCTCGGCCACCCAAGTGTCGCCGACGAGGGTGATGGTCAAGGTTTGACCCGCGGTGCGCAGCTCGGCCTCGGCGGCGTTGTCGGAGAGGGTGCCGCCGAGACCGGCGGTCGCGTTGATGGTGACGACGGCGGAGTCATCGGTGACCTCGCCGGCGGCGATCGTGGTGGTGACGCGGATCACCTTATCGGCGCCGATCAGATCGATTTTGAGGCCGGCGAAGTCGGCCTGGCCGTCACCGCCGGTGGCGACGGTGAGGGTGGTGGTGAGGACGCCGGAGCCGATCTGGAGGGAGGCGACGATGTCTTGGGTGGCGTCGGCGCCGGTGGTGACGATGTTGCCGAACTGGTCTTGGACCTGGACGATCGGCTGTTGGGCGAAGGCGACGCCGGCGACGGCGGTGGTCGGTTCCTGGGTGACCTTGATCTGGGAAGCGGCGGCGTGCACGATCGTGACGCCCGCGATCCCTGTCTGAGCAGTCTCGCCGGCCTCACCCGTGTCGATCTCAAAGGTATTGGCGGTGGCCCCGATGGCCGTCGGGTTGGTCACCCCCGTCAGAATCCGGAAAGCGACCCGGTCGCCGGCACTGAGGTCCGCCGCTGCATCAAGGGTGACGGTGATCGTGCGGTTGCCAGCGTCGCCGGCAACGCCTTCAACCGATGCGTCCATTGCGTTGATGTGAATGTTGGAGGCTGTGGCCCCGCCGCTCTGCACCGCGGCCGCGGTGAGAGCGCCATCCGTAATCGTGAAGCCAGCCGGGAACGTGACGGTAATCGTGTTGGTCGTATCGGTGATGTCGGTGTCGAACGCGACGTCGTAATCCGCGTTGGCTTGGCCTGCGACATCATTGGCCGCAACTACGGTGACTGAACCGCTCGAGACGGTAGCTTGAGCGGCCTGTATCACGATGAGGGCTACGGCCAGCCCCACCGCCAGCAGGATCACGAGCCGAATCCACCAGCTCTGGGAGGATCACTGCAGGGTCTGGGCGAGGTTGGTCATGGCGAATCCCTCGACGCTTCGGCATGCGTCTGACGCAGGTTGCCGCGTTCCGCTCGATGGCGGACGCGTGGCAAGTCGCCCGAGTGTCTGGCTTGTAGATAACTAGTACAATATATGTATTGTTGTGATGAACAAACTAGAGTGGTTTATTCTGACCAGTGGAGTGGTGTAATTCGGTCGTCGGTCGAGACGATGGCTGCCGGAATCCCAGCCCCTCCATTGGATCTGGACTCCGTCGCGAGGGCGGATCTGGGCGTGCGGCGTTGGCCGGACGTACGCCAACCGCTTCGAGCGGTATCCTGCGCGAAAACGTGGTGGACAAGCGGATTTGCGGTGGAGTGATAGGGGCGGACAATGAAATTCGGCGTGCTGCAGTTCTTTAGCTGGCCGCAGCGTCGGGTGGCGCTGGAGACGGTCTACGAGCGCGCGCTGCAGCGCATCGATGTGATGGACCAGACCGGCTACGACGCCGTTTGGCTGGCGGAGCACCACTTCAACACGTATTCGGTCTGTCCCTCAGTGCACATCATGGGCACGCACATCTCCGCGCGCACCAAGAATCTGCGCATCGGCACGGCGGTCTCGCTGGCCGGCATGTACCACCCGCTGCGCCTGGCGGAAGAGGTTGCGTTGCTCGACGTGCTCTCCGGCGGGCGCGTCAACTGGGGTGCAGGCCGCGGCTTCGACCCGACGGAGTTCCGCGCCTTCGGCTTGACCGCCGAGGACAGCTCGGCCAAGTTCCGCGAGAACGTCAACGTGGTGCTCGCAGCCTGGCGCAACGAGCGCCTGACCTTCCACGGCGACTATCACCATTTCGACGAGATCGAGGTGCTGCCCAAGCCGCTGCAGGATCCGCACCCGCCGGTCTGGATGGCGGCGTCGTCGCCGGGGGCGATCGAATGGGCAGCGGGCGAGGGGCACTCGATCATGATGGATCCGCACTCGTCGCACGTCGATCTGGCGTCGAAGCATGCGCTCTACCGCAAGACGCTGGAGGCGCACGGCTATTCGATTGAAGGTCGCGAGATCCCGATGGCCAGGCTCCTCGCCATCGCTCCGACGCACGACGAGGCGGCCGAGATCGCCCGCGCGGGTGCGCAGTGGACGGTGGGTGCCTACGCCCGACCGAAGACGATCCAGGCGTTGACCCTGTCCGCTGTGGATGAGGATGACGCCGCGGCCCAACCCGTGGAGGAAGTGGACCCGGTGCAGCGCTATGTCGATGACGTGATCGTCTACGGCACGCCGTCGGAGGTCGTCGACAAGCTCGCGCAGCTGCGCGAGGAGATGTCGCTGGAGTACCTGCTCTGCTCGCCGCTCAGCCACAGCACGTTCATGTCGTTCAGTGAAGACGTGCTGCCGAAGCTGGCCTAGGTCGGCCGCGGTTTTGCCGGGGCGGCAGGGGGTACCTTGGCGCTGGGGCCTAATAGCCGGGGTTTGTCAGCTGCAGTTTGTCAGCCGGGGGACGCGTCGATGGCAAGCGTTGAGGGCAACATGACCGAGCGCATGACACGCTTCCGAGAGGGCGTGGAGCTGGCCTCGGCCCGCTACATGGAAGTGGGCGACTGGGCAGCGGTTGTGGAAGTCGCGCGCGGCTTGGACGACGAGCCCCTCGTCGTTGGGGCAGCGCTGGCTCGGGATCTCGCGGCCGACGGCGTCGAGACGGGCGTTCTGCGCGTGCCGGACGTCGATTCGCCGTTGGAAATGGCCGACGCCCCCGTGGGCCTGGTGCGGGGCGTCCTGGGAGTGGCGGAGACGGGCTCCGTGCTACTGGTCGAACCGAGCCTGTCAGAGCGCGTCGTCTCGATGCTGTGCCACATCCTGGTGCAGGGGATCGCGCGGGAGTCGATCGTGGATTCACTGGACGACTTCGCGGCTTGGATGCAGGCCCACGCCGTCGAGTCGCCCTACGCCACCCTGACGACGGGGCCCTCGCGCACGGCCGACATCGAGCGCGAGCTGACGATCGGGGTGCAAGGGCCGCGGGAGGTCGTCGTGGTGGTGGTGGGATGAGGCCGTTTCGCGAGCGCTACCGCACCGCCCTCAACGACCACAATGTGCGCGATGGCCTGCTCGTCTTCCAGCGCTCCTGGCGCGAGACGCGCGACGAGCGCATGACCGAGCTGGAGGCGCTGACGGGCGTAAGTTTCGAGACGTTGCGCCGCGAACTGGCGTCGGTCAAGGACGGCGTGATCGCCGACCTGGACGGGCACGTGGCGCGGTTCCGCGCCGCCGCGGAGGCGAACGGCGCAGTCGTCTACGAGGCGTCCTCCGCTGAGGAGGCCAATCGCTACATCGCCGATCTGTGCCGTGCGCGGGGCGTGGACGCGGTGATCAAGGGCAAGTCGATGGTCTCGGAGGAGATCGAGCTGAACGACTTCTTGGCCGGCGAGGGGATCACCGCCGTGGAGTCGGATCTGGGTGAGTGGATCCTCCAGCTGGACCGCGACCACCCCAGTCATCTCGTGATGCCGGCGATCCACCGTCGGCGCGATCAGGTGGCCCAGACCTTGGGCACGGCGTTGGGAACCCATTTCGATCCGGACGACATTCTCGGCATGGTGCGCAGTGCCCGCGGCGGTTTGCGAGAGGCGTTCCTGCAGGCGGGGGTGGGCCTGACCGGCGCCAACGCGCTGATCGCGGAGAGCGGCACGGCGATGGTGATCACGAATGAGGGCAACGCCCGGCTGACGGCCAGCCTCCCGCCGGTGCACGTCGTCACGGCAGGGATTGAGAAGATCGTCCCCACGTTCCAAGACGCGATCCGGCAGGTTCGGCTCCTGCCGCGCTCGGCGACCGGCCAGTCGATCACGTCGTACACGACGTTCGTTTCGGGCCCGACAGAGGGGCACGAGCTGCACATCGTCTTGGTGGACAACGGTCGACGCGCGATGGCCTCAGAACCGCAGTTCGCGAGTGCGTTGCGCTGTGTTCGATGCGGGGCCTGTGCCAACGTCTGCCCGCCCTACCAGATTGTGGGCGGGCATGGATTCGGCCACGTTTACCCCGGCGCGATCGGCCTGGTCACGACGCCGTTCCATCACGGGCTCGATGCCGCGGCCGGGCCGCAGAGCCTGTGTATCTCCTGCGGCGCCTGTGCGACGGTCTGCCCCGTCGCGATTCCGTTGCCGCAGCAGATCCTAGGGGTGCGCCGTCGCGTCGCGCAGGAGCGAGGGCTGCCGCTCTGGCAACGGCTGACCCTGCGCGCCTGGCGATCACGCCGGGCGGTCGATCTGGGCTTCCGCGCGATTGGCATGCTGAGCAGGCCGTTGCAACGCGACGGCGTGACCCGCGTACCGCGTCTTCTGCCCTGGTCGGAACGTTGGACCGCCTGGCGGACGCCCCCAGCGATCGACGCAACCCCCGCGCATTCACGAGCGGACTTGCACGCCTCCCGCGCGCCTCTTGCTAAGACGTCGGCGACCGGCCGTCGCGTGCTGCTCCATCTCCAGTGCTTGGCCGACCGGGTTACGCCCGAGACGCCGGTGGCAGCCGCGGCGCTGCTGCGGGCGGCCGGCGCCGAGGTGGTGATTCCTGCGCAGCAGCACTGCTGCGGGCTGCCCGCGATCGATGCGGGCGACGACGCCGCCGCCCGGGAGATGGCGCGCGATACGCTGCGCGCCTTCGGCGGAGTGGACGATGTCGTGACGCCCGCGCCCAGCTGCGTGGTCGCGATGCTGCACAGCTACCAGGACCTGTTCGCAGACGAGCCCACGTGGGCCGAACGCGCGACCCAGTTGACGGGGCGCGTCCACGATCTGGTGTCGTATCTGTCCGGGCCGGCGCGACTGCCGGCGGGCTCGCTGGCCCAGGGCGATTCCAGCCCGGTCGTCGTCGACCGTTTCTGCCAGAGCGCGAACTTCCTGGGAGCGGGCTCCCAGCTGGAAGATCTCGTGGCGCACTTGTGCAGTGTCGAAGTAAGTCTTCTGGCCGAGGCCGACACCTGCTGCGGTTTCGGCGGGATGACCTCTCTGGGGAACCCGGAGCTGTCGGCGGGGATCCTCGAGCGCAAGATTTCCGCCCTGGCGGACACGGGCGTCCGCACCGTGATCACGGCCAATCCCGGCTGCGTGATCCACTTGAGGGGCGGTGCGCACGCTTCAGGTCGCCTCTTCGACGTACAGCACGTCGCTGAGTACCTGGCCGCGCGCCTGCAGACACAGCCGGATGAGCCGATCGGATAAGTCGATCGGCTTATCCGGCTGATCAATCCGATCGCATTAGCCACATGGGCGAGTACAATCGGCCTCCCCAAAAAACTGTCTCATCGCACTAATTCGCACTACAGGTATTGACCATAGAATGGCATCGTGTATTACTAGTAGATACTGGTCTCTTGGGGGGGGGCTTGGTGATGGATGAGGCTCCGCATCGGTGGGCCGGGCCTCTGCTAACATGTTTCCGTAGTGGTAATGGTAGGCGATAACGATGTGCGCGGCGTTCGCCGTGCGCGCTCCCAATGCGAGTAAGCATGGTCGGCGAGCGTGTTGCGCGGCCGGTTCGACCGGTCGGGAAGGGGAACTGCCGTGGCGATGCCGGCTGTTTCCTATGCCTGCGCTACCGATGGCGTGTACATCGCGTATTGTCGGCTCGGCGCCGGTACGCCGTTGCTGATTGCGGCCGGGCCAATGCTGAGCTGCCAGTCAGCGGTTCTGGGAAATCCACGGGCCTACGCGTTCCTGCGCGCGCTCTCGGCCCGCTACGAAGTGATCTTGCTTGATGAACGCGGGACCGGTTCCTCTGCCGGAGAGTTGGAGGGGCGCAGTCCAGTTTCCGACGCCGCCGACTTGCAATCCGTCGTGGCCGCCGCTGGGCTAGAGGGCGTCAGTCTCCTGGGCGCGTTTGGATCGGCGACGAGTGCGCTGGAATGGGTCGCGGACAACGGTGACAACGTCGGGCGGGTTGTGCTGTGGGCGCCTGTGACGGACGGCGCCGTGATGCTGCAGACGAAGCGGGCACAAGCGATCATCGCGCTAACGCGGGTTGACGAGGAACTAGGGTTCCGGGTTCTCATCCATGCCTTGGGTGGCTGGAAGACCAGCCTGGTCCCGGCTTGGCTCTGCGATCTGTACCAGGAGGTTTATGGGCATTGTGGGCTGCAGCAGTGGCTGGGCCAGGTTTCGATCACAGCTGAGCGACTGGCGGCGGTCAGGGCGGAGACACTGATCGTGCAGCCCAGTCAGTCCACATTGATTGAAGTGGAGGGAGCGCGTCAGCTCACGGCGGCGATTCCCAATGCCCGCATGATGCAGGTCGATGCGGAATCGATCGTGCCGTTCGCCGATAACATCGAGCAGGCGACGCAGACTATCTTGGATGCGCTCAGCCAGGCGGGCCAACGCGCCCCGGCTCCCGGCGATTGGGTCGAGGGCGTCCCGATCAATAATGGGCCCGAATCACCGCTCACGGTTCGCGAGCGCGACGTGCTCCGCCTAATCGCAAGCGGCGATTCAAGCAAGGAAATCGCGGTCCAGCTCGATATCAGCGTCAACACCGTTGACCGGCACAGCTCCAACATCTACCGCAAACTTGGCGTGCGAGGCCGCGCGCAGGCGGCCGCCTACGCGGTGAAGCAAGGTATCGGCTAGCCGGGCCGGACGGATCCCCGCCCGTCTCCCGCAGTCTCCGACGGTTGACACGCTGGTAGCATTGCGGCCTGAAGGTGCGGGTGTGCGATGTCCAGACGAGGATGGGCCCCGTGAGCCGGCTGGCAAATGCAGCGAGCGGCGAAGTCGCCGTCGTGACCGGCGCCGGGCACGGGATCGGACGTGCCAGCGCGGAGCGACTGGCGACTGGCGACTGACGGCTACGTCGTCGTGATCGCGGAGATCGATCCCGAACGCGCCGCCCGGACTGTCGCCGCGATTGAAGCGAGGGACGGAGTTGCCACGTTGGTCGCGACGGACGTCTCGGATGCGGCCAGTCTCGAGGCGATGGTGGCCGCCACGGTCGAGCAGCATGGCCGGTTGGATGTCTTGGTCAACAACGCGGGCATCGGACATTCGGCGCGGCTGCATGAGTTGGCGCTGGACGATTGGCATCGCGTGATCGAGACGACGCTGTCGTCGGCCTTCTACGCGGTGCGGGCGGCCGTCCCGCACATGATCGCGGCGGGCGGCGGGCGGATCATCAACATCGCGAGCGTGCAGGGGCTGGTGGGTCACCGTCGCAACGGCGCCTACAACGCCGCGAAGGGTGGCGTCATCAACCTGACGCGGGCGATTGCGCTGGACTACGCGGCCGACAATATTCGCTGTAACTGCATCTGCCCCGGCGCGGTCGAGACGCATGGCCGCGAGGCGCGGGCGGCTGGACTCGCCCGCCGATCGATCCCGTACCCCCGAGCGCAGACGGTGGACGAAGTCGACGCGATGCACCCGCTTGGCCGGATCGGGACGCCGCAAGAGATCGCGGCGGCGGTTAGCTTCCTGGCCTCGCCGGACTCGTCGTTCGTGACGGGTGCGGCGCTCGTCGCCGACGGCGGGCTGACGGTTCAAGTCCTGGCATAGCGGCAGGGGTGTGGAGGGAGGCGGCACAGTGGCACGGTTGAGCGGGCGTTTCCAGCTGGGCGAGTTCGACGTCGCGGCCGTCTCGGACGGGATCGGCGGACAGGACCCGGAAGATTGGTTTCCCAACGTCGATCCGAGCGACTGGATGGCGGCGGTCGGGGCAGTCGACCCGACGGCCCAGCTGCCCGTCAACTTTGGCTCGTTTCTCGTGCAGGGCGGCGGACGGACGTATCTGATCGACAGCGACAATGGCGAACGCACACGGGGACAGCACGAGGGCGCGGGCGAGTTGCTGGAGCGAATTGGCGAGTACGGCGTTGGGCCCGATCAGATCGACGTCGTCTTGCTGACCCACCTGCACGGTGATCACGTGGGCTGGAATGTGCGGGAGGACGGCAGCCCTACCTTTCCCAACGCCCGCTATCTGGTCAGCCAAACGGAGTGCGACTACTGGCTCTCGCCCGAGGCCCCCAGCGACCGAGAGGCGGCCTTCTCACAGTCGCGAACGCAGCCCCTGATGGACGCTGGACAGCTCGACACCGTCGACGGGGAGCACGTCGTCACGGCTGGACTGAGCATGGTTCCGACCCCCGGCCACACAGTCGGCCATTGTTCGGTGGTGTTGTCGTCGGAGGGGGAGCGGTTGATCATTTTGGGCGATGTCGCGCCGCATCCGGCGCATCTTGAGCATCCCGATTGGCGGCCGGTGTTTGACCACGAGCCGGATCGCGCCGTGGAGACGCGTCGCGCGCTCGCTCGCGACGCCGCCGAAGCGGGCACGCTGCTGACGGGCGGTCACTTCCCGATCCTGAGTGTGGGGCGTCTGCGCCGGGTGGCGACCGGCTTCCGTTGGGAGCTAGTGGAACTGGACGAGTTCGAATGAGCGGAGGCCTTCGTGTTTGAAGATTTCGAGCAGCGCCGAGTCGCCACGAGCGGAGCGGAGCTGAATGTGATGATCGGTGGCGATGGACCTCCGCTGGTTTTAGTGCATGGCTTCCCACAGATGCACGCCATGTGGCATCGCATCGCGCCGGATCTGGCGCAAGAGTTCACGGTCGTCGCGCCGGACATGCGCGGCTACGGCGACAGTTCGAAACCGCCCGGCGGGGAACGGTCGGTGGCGTACTCGAAGCGGGCGATGGCGCTGGACATCGTGGAGCTGATGGCGTCGTTGGGTTTCGACCGCTTTCGCTACGCCGGACACGACCGCGGCGCGCGCGTGGGCTACCGGCTGGCGCTCGACCACCCAGAGCGGGTCGAACGCATGGCCCTGCTCGACATCATGCCCACGCTGGAGACCTTCGAGGCGATGGACTATCGCGCCGCGCTGGGAGCCTTTCACTGGCTTTTCCTCGCCCAGCCGCACCCGCTGCCGGAGACGCTGATCGCTGGCGATCCGAACGGATTTCTGCACCACCTTCTGGGTAGCTGGAGCGGGAGCGACGACAGCATCTTCGCGCCGGAGGCAGTCGCGCAGTACGAGCGTTGCTTCGCCGACCCAGAGGCGGTGCGCGCGATGTGCGACGACTATCGCGCAGGAGCGACGATCGATTGCGAGCACGACGCGGCGGCGCGGGAGGCGGGGACGCGGATCACGTGCCCGCTCTTGATCCTCTGGGGCGAGGGGCGTCGCAACCGGCGGCCGGTGATGATGGAAGTCTGGGAGAACTGGGCGACCAACGTTGAAGGACGAGGCCTTTCCTGCGGGCACTTCCTGCCGGAGGAGGCACCTGAGGAGACGCGGGACGCCTTGCTGGAGTTCTTTCGCTAGCGCACGCTCGGGGAGGAGCCTTCCAGGAGCGACCTAGCCAACAATCGTGAGCTCTGAGCCGAGGATGCCCGAGTAGGGCTGCGAGACCTCGCCGAAGCCGTCTTCCTCGCGACCGGGGAGCCCTGCCCGCATGGCAGCGGTATCCTTCCAGTAGAGTTCCGCGATGCCGCTGTGCGCCCCCGGCCGCCCCTGATCGGCGAAGGAGACGACGTAGCGCAGCCCGCCGGGGTTGCGTTGCAGCGCGGCCGCGACGTTGGGCATGTGGCGTTCGCGCCAGTGGGCGAAGTGCGCCGCCTCGTCGATGTCATCCTGTCGCGTGACGAAGAAGGTGGCCTTGGCGCTGTCGCGGTCCACCTCGCCGTCGACGGCGATCGTTTCGGTCGCGTAGAGGTAGGACGTCTGCTCTTGCAGGACGAGATCCATGAACGGATCGGGCGGGACGTTGCCGAGGCCTTTCTTGAAGGTTTCGAACGAGTCGAAGGAGAACGTCGCCATGCCGTCGATGGGCGGCTCGCCGCCGCCCATCACGCCGTCGAAGAAGGTGACGCGATAGACGTCCGGCTTGGCGTGCTTGGCGACGTTGGGCGCATGCACCTTCTCCCAACTCTCGAAGAGCTGGTCGCGGCTGACGTCCGGCCGGCGCTTGACGGTTGCGATGACTTTCAGGATGTCGGATCTCCTTCCGGCCGCAGGCGAGCGTCAGAGCGCGCGGCCTAAGTGGCTCGCTCGCCGAGGATCTGTTCGAGTTGCTGCCGCCCGGCCGGACGGTCCAAGACCCAGGCGGCGGCGAGGTGGGTGAAGACCTCGTCGGGCGTCCCCTCGACGTCGTAGACCAGTTCGATCGCATCGGCTGGGCAGACCCGGGATGCAGGCGCCGCAGGCGATGCACGAGTCGATGTCGATGTAGACCATCTTGTCCTCGGCGGCGCCGTCATAGATGCAGTCGACGGGACAAACGTCGATGCAGGTGAGGTCTTTGGTGCCAATGCAGCGGTCCGTGACGACGTAGGGCATGTGGCGTTGTTCCTCAGGGAGGCGCAGGCGATTCCGATCGTCGCGGGCGCCCGGCGTGAGCGGATTCGCGAAGTGGACTAGTCGCCGATGCCCCAGTCGATCGCGTTGCGCAGCAGCGCCGGATACTCTTCGGTTTCCCACGGACCGCGAATCGTCTTCGGGGTCTTGCCGCCCTCGCTGACGCTGTCGTCGACGAAGGCCTGGCTATTGGTCGAAGGGTTGTGGCAGTGGCCCAGCGCGATGTAGGTCACGCCGCCGTCTCCGACTTCCTTGTTGTAGGCGACGACGCGCGTCTTGCCATCCTCAAGTAGCGAGGTGTCTTCGTCGCCGTAGTCGAAGCCAAACTTGCCCGGTAGCGGGTCTGCGCCCCACGAGGAAGTGAGCAGGATGTTGGTGTTGGGCAGGTCCTGGACCTCGATCATGTAAGGCTCGTCGATCACCGAAAAGGTCTCGCTCACGCCCTTGGTCAGGCCGGCGTCGGCGTCGTGCACTTTGACTGGGAACTTCGCCATCGGTGGGTGGCTGATGAAGAAGCCGCCCAGTGTCTCGTGGTGGCCCGACTTGACCATGCGTCGGCGGCTGCTGTCGGCGACGCGTGCGGCCTTGCCGCCGCTGCTGCCGTGCAGCCCGAGCCAACGCCCCCCGGCGTCGATCCAGGAGCGGACGAACTTGTTCTGTTCCTCGTCCAGGAAAGGACCGGCCGTGTAGGTGATCATGAAGCGGCTGATCTCAAGCCAACGCTCCACACCGTGGAAGTCGTTGGCGACGCTGGACTGGATCCCGTCTTCGGCCAACAGTTCGAGCAGGCGCAGCCGGGCGTAGTCGTGGTCGTGTCCGGCGGGTGAGCCGGGTGGGAAGCCGCCGGTGATGAGATGCGTGCGTCGCGGCTTGTTGCTGGTGGTCATGGTGGGGTGACCCTTCGAGGACGCGTCGTGGCGGGCGTTGGCAGAGTCCGTCCGGTTCTGCCCGCCCGGCGTCCGGCTGCATGTTATGAGGCTCCACCCGGTGATGGGAAGCGGCGAAGCGGCCGTTCCCGGCCCCCTGCGGGTTTGCCTACTGGCTTCTGCGAGTTTCCCCGACGGATTCCCAGGCTCGGCGAGGCGAAGCTGGATCGCGACGATGCGGGATCGAACGCCGGTCGCTGTAACAGCTCGCTTACCCGCATCGTTCTCGAAGACGACGCAGATGCGTCGGGGGTTGGACGACCGGCGCGCTCGCGCCGACGCCGGATTGTCTGGGGTAGCAGGGGCTGCTCCCGAAGGGTGCACGGCGTGCGAACACTGCGAACAGCTCTCACGGCGCTTGGGCTGCTTTTTCTCCTCCCACTCATTTCGGGCGTGGGTGGCAGCGCCTCGAATCCGACGGAAGCTCAGTTGCTGCCGTCGTTCGCGGAGCCTGTGTCGGCCCTAGACCCGGTTGGCGCGGGAGCGGACCCTGCTGGCGAGATCCTGCCCGATGCGGAGCAGGCCGCCCAGAAGCGCCGTGATCCGACGCCGACCAACTCCCCCGTGATGGCGCGGGCTGAGATCGCGATCGAGCAATCGTTGCCTGGCCTGCTCGCCGCCTTACGCCCGTCCCAGCGTGCAGGGTCGATCGTCGACGAGGAGGGGCAACCGGTCGTCGGCGCCTGGGTGAGCGACGGCGATGAGCTCGTGCGCACGGACGCGGAGGGGCGCTTCGTTTTGTCCGAAGGAGGTGGGACCTGGTTGGTCGTCGCGCCCGGCTATCGCCCCGCGCGCGCGGAGTCGGGCGCGGTTGCGCTCTCGCTCCAGCCCTTTATGCCGCGTGCGATCTACCTACCCTACGAGCAGCTCTGGCAGACCGAGACCATGGCTTGGGCGCTGGAGCTGGCGCGCGACGGGACGATCAACGCGATCGTGGTGGACATCAAGGAGGAGGGCGGCGCGACGCTGCCGCTGGCGGCCACCGCTGACGGGCTTCGTCTCGATGCGGTGGTGGACACCGGGACGGACGTGGGCGCCTTCCTGCGCGAGTTGGGTGAGATGGACGTCTATCGCATCGCCCGCCAGGTGACGTTCCTGGACCGGCGGCTCGCGCAAGGGCGGCCGGAAACCGCGCTGCGTCTGGCCGACGGGACCGCGCTCGATGACGGGGCATACGCCTGGACGGACCCGCGTGCGGACGAGGTGCGCTCGTACAACATCGCGATCGCGGCGGCGGCAGCCCCCTACTTCGATGAAATCCAATTCGACTACGTGCGCTATCCGGGCAACTCCAAGCTCGCATTTTCCAAGGCGCTGGATGCCGAGGCCCGGGCTCGGTCGATCGCGGGCTTCGCAGAGGAGGCAGCGGCGGTTCTGCACCGACGTGGCGTCGCGATCAGTTTCGCGTTGTTCGGGATCACGGCGATCAACAGCGGCGACGCCGGGATCGGCCAGAACCTGGAAGACCTGGCCGACCGCGTCGACCACGTGGCGCCCATGGTCTACCCAAGCGCCTGGCCGGTCGGTTCGTTCGGTGCGGGCTACCCGGCGGCGGAGCCGGGTCGGGTCGTGGCGGCGAGCATCGCCAGCGCCGTGCAGCGCGTGCGCGCGGCCGGCAACGCCGTCGTTCGCCCGTGGCTGCAGGATTTCCAGGACTACGGGCCGGCGGGTCTGTCATGCGGCGCCGTCGAGGTGGCCGCGCAGATCAAAGCCTCCAGCGAGGCCGGAGGCGTGGGATTCATGCTCTGGGACCAGTCGCTGCGCTATGCGCTGTCGACATTGCGCTCTGAGCAGGAGATCCCGGAATAACTCGCCAAAGGTCGAGTTTCTTACGAATCTGACGAGTTTTCGCGAGGTTGTAACAAACCTGGACTTCCAGACGTTCTCCCCGGTGGCGGGGAGACTCCGCGTGGTGACCTGCCGCTGTGTCGTTTATTGATACCGTCGGTCGGCCGAGTCCATTTCGACGGGGGGAACGTGATGATCAAACGTGTTCGAGATGGGATTGCGCGGCAAGTGGCGGGAACGCATGCCCGTGCGCTGGCGGCAGATGATGACGGCCTGACGATTCTTGCCTGGGCTCTCGGAGCGGCCTTCATCGTTGCTCCCCTAGCGGCGGCACTCTTCGCGTTCTCGAATGACGCAGCACTCGATGCCGGGACCGTCGTGGACGAGGCGATCGGCTAGCGACTCCCGCGTTGCGACTCAGCGCGGAACGAGAGTCGCAATCCAAGCGCCGGACAGCCCGTCCGGCGCTTCTTCGCGTCTCCGACGTGACTGGTCCAAGCGCGGAGCCGATCTAGGCTGGGCCGGCGTGCCGGCGCTAGGAATCATGTGAGGAGAGTCGTATGGAGGCCTATCAGGCGATCGTGAGCAAGCGGGACACGCGCGACTATGCGTCGCGACCAATCCCCGACGACGTTCTCCAGCGCATCTTGCAAGCGGGCCGCATGGCCGGCAGTTCGAAAAACACCCAGCCGGTGCGCTTCGTCGTGGTGCAGGATCCCGAACAGAAGGCCACCTTGGCCGCCTGCGGCAGCTTTGCCAAACACCTGCCCGCCGCGCCCTTGGCGATCGCCGTCGTGTTGGAGCCGGACGGCGGCGCCTTCGACGCCGGCCGCTCGGCGCAGAACATGATGGTGGTGGCCTGGGTGGAGGGGATCACGAGTTGCCCCACGTCGATGCACGACGCTGACTGCGCCCGCGAGGTGTTGGGCTTGCCGGACGGCCACACGGTGCAGATCGTGCTGGCGATGGGTTATCTGGAGCAGGGAGCGTCGATCAATCTCGGCCGTGAACGGCTGCCGCAGGCCGACCTGGTGCATTGGGAGCGTTGGCGTAGCTGATCCGCGCGTCGGCCCACACACGCGGCCTGAGAACATAGATGAGGCACAACGGCCTCATTTCGAGTGCAACTTTAAGTTGACGAAACGGTAACGCGAGAGGGTAGTGAAGCGCCTGCTGACGGGTCTAAAGTCGCGGTAGCGCAGCGGGGTCGGCGGAGCGCGCTATGCACGACTGCCCCAACTATCGATGCCGTCGCTTGATCGAGGATCCCGACGTCATCGAGATCCCGGCGGGCTGGACCTCCGTCGTCTGCCCCTTCTGTCACTACGTGCTTGCCCTGTACGCCCGCCCGCGAGGGCTGAACGGCTTCGGCAGCATCCCCCCGTTGGTTGAGCCGCTGGTTGAAGAAGAGGAACTGGTCGCCCTTCCGGCGGCGGCTTCGGGCTGATCGCGCTCCGTCCGCTCCCTGGCACGCGCGCTGCGGCGTTGCAGCCTGGGTGAGACGCTAGTGTGCCCTCCAACCGATTGGGGTGCACCATGGCGAATCCAGAGTCCGAACTGCTCGACCTGCGGTCTCGCGCGGCGATCAGCGCCGTGCTGCAGCGCTACGCGCGCGCGGTCGACGCGCGGGACCGCGCGTCACTGCGCTCCTGTTTCCACGACGATGCGACGGGCGACTACGTGGGCTCGGAAGAACTCCACACGCCGCAGCGGATCGTGGAATGGATCTTGGAGGCGGTTGGGCGCTACGCCTCCACGCATCACCTCAACGGGGTGAGCGAGATCGAAATCGACGGGGACGAGGCCCGTACCACGACGCCGCTGCATGCCGCCCACATCCGTTCCGACGCACGGGGCGGTGGCGTTCTTTTTCTGGGCGGGATCTACACGGACACGCTGCGCCGTAGCGAGGGGGAATGGCGCATTGCCCACCGCCGCTTCGAAGTGCTGTGGCGGCACGATAGCGCCACCGGCAAGAGCGGTGGAGCGGCCTAGCTTGGCGCGTCCAGGCGCTGCTCGACGAAGCCGAGAACATCGCCCGCGATCTCCAAGGCCCGCGCTGCATCTGTTGCGTCGAACGCGTCGTGTGGGACGCCGCCCGGAAGGGCGGTGGGGTAGCGGGTGGTGGTGTGGTACTTGTCGAGCAGAATGGCGACGGACTTGATCAGGTCGAACGAGGGGTCGAGCGCGATCGCGTCCTCGCAGAGGTCGGCCAGGGCGTGGCCCCAGACGGCATCGGCACCCTTGGCGAAGAGGAAGGCCGCGACGGCTTTCTCCGCCGACTGCTGGGCCAGGAAGCAGGCCAGCGCGTGTCGGTCGTTTTGCGCCGCGAAGACGGCGTCGTCTAGGTCGTGCCGCGCTTGGGCGCGCCAGCGCGCCGATTCGGCTGTTTTGGGGGCGTCAGGCACGGCCGGGCGCCGGTCTGGATGCGCCAGACATCGATCGGTCAGACATCGATCGGGTCGTTGAGCGCCAGCGCTTCCCGTAGGAGAGGGTGGGAATGGCGTTCGCTCTCGTACTCGGCCGGCGTGAAGACGTGGATGCGCGTGCCGACGCCGGGTCGCAGGTGGGTCGTGAAGAAGTCCGCGCGACGGGCGGGCGCTTCCTCCATCGACCGCACCACGATGATCTCCAGTTCAGAGTCGCGGCCCACGCGGTCGCGAGCCAGATCCCCGGCCAGGAGGAAGCGCTCGACGCCCAGCCGCCCCAGCTCCGCCGAGATCCGCAGGAACTCTTCCTCCAGCTGGCTGCGCCGCTGCGCGGCGAAGCCGAACATCATCGCCATCTCGATCTCGCTCAGGTCGTCATCAGAGTCGGGGAGCGCAGCTCCGGCATGATCTCGTCGGCGGCCAGGGGGTAGGCTTCCTTCTTGTAGATCTGGATCCGGTGCGATCCGAAGTCGGCGATGTAGAGATGGCCCTCGGCGTCGACGCGGACCGAGGCCGGTGCACGGAACCGTTTCTGGGGTTCCAGCGCCGTCATCTCGCGCAGCCGCAGCGTCTTCTGGTTGGCCATGATGTAGGCGCGCCCCATTTTGGAGATGGTGGCGTCGCCCAGGAACTGCTCCACGTAACGGCCGCGGTGGTCGAAGATCTGAACGCGGTTATTGCCCCGGTCCGCGACGTAGAGGTCACCATCCGCATCGACGGCGAGGCCGGCGGGACGGTTGAATTCACCCTCCCCGTCACCGCTGCGGCCGATCGTGGCCAGGTGATTGCCCGCCGCGTCGAACTTCTGCACGCGGTCGTTTCGCCAATCGGCGACGTAGATCGATCCCTCGGCGTCGACGGTGGTGCCCCAGGGCATGTCGAACTCGCCGTTGTCCTCGCCCTGACTGCCGAAGCCATCGATGTAGCTGCCGTCACGGCTGAAGCGCTGGACGCGATGGTTCCAGGTGTCGACGACCAGCAGATTGCCGTCGCCATCGAAGGCGATCCCGGAGGGGCGGTTGAGCTGGCCCGGCTCCGCGCCGTGCTCGCCCCACTGGGCCAACTGTTCGCCGTCGCGATTGAACGTCGTGATCGTGTGGGCGCCCTCGTCGCTGACCCAAAGCACCTCGTCTTCGTCGGCGAGCAGGCAGACGGGCCAGGTCAGGCCCGTGTCGGCCATTGTGCCCAGGTCCTCGTCCTCCCAGTTGATGATGCGGATGCTGCCGCCGACGCCCATCTCCGTGCGGCCCAAGACGTAGATGCGGCCCTCAGACCCGAGCGCGCTGTCCATGGGGAAGGTGGTGACGCGGCGCATGCCCCGGGTGGTTAGGTAGGGGAAGCCGGCGCGCAGCATCGCGGTTGGGAACGTCATGGTGGAACTCCTTCGGTTCGCGAGCGCGGGCTCAGGCGACGAGGGTGCGGTCGAACGGATTGAGCTGTTCGAAGTCGCCACCCACGATGTCGTGCGCGTCCACGCCCATCCACTGCTTGAGCATGGTGCCGTAGACGCCGCGGAAGTCGAAGGTGTGTTTGAGGTCCTCGCTGTTGAGCCAGTCCTTCGGCTTGACCGAGGGGTACTCGGCGTAGAGGCCGCCCTTGACGGCGTCGCCCACGATGAAGGCGCCGCCGCCCGAGCCGTGGTCGGTGCCGGAGCCGTTGTCCTTCATGCGCCGACCGAACTCGGTGAAGACCAGGATCGAGACTTCCTCGGCCGCGTCGTGCTCGCGCAAGTCCTGCAGGAAGTCGGACAGTGCGCCGCTCATCTCCTGCAACAGGCGCGGGTGGACCGGGGGTTGATGCGAGTGCGTGTCGTAGCCGGGGTGGTTGGTGTAGAAGACGCGCGTGCCCACGCCGGCCGTGTGGATGCGGGCGACGTCGCGCAGGGACTTGGCGATCGGGTTCTCGCCGTACTCCACGCTGGAGGTGTATTTGCCCGGCACCTGGGCCAGGATCTCGGCCCCAGCCAGCGAGTCGCGGCCCGTCAGACTGAGGTAGTCCATGACCGCGCCCGCTCCGACAGCCGGCGTGTACATGCGCTTGAAGATCTCAAGGTTGGCGTCGCGTTCCGCTTCGACCTCAACCGACGTCATCAGGCCATAGTTGTCGAGGTCGCCGACTGAGGTCGCGGTGACGCCCGGCGCCGCCAGGGCACGCGGCAGGCCGCGGCCGATATTGACGCCGGTCAGGGGTTGCACGCCGCCAGGGTCGAGCTCACGGATCAATTTGGCGACCCAGCCTTCGGTCGCGATCGTGTCCGGCTCACAGGTGTGCCAGATGTCCATGCCGCGGAAGTGAGAGCGGCTGGAGTTGGGGTAGCCGATGCCCTGGACGACGGCGACGTTGCCCGCGTCGTACAACTCCTTGAGCCGGGAGGCGTTGGGATTGAAGCCCAGCGTGTCGTTGATCGGCAGGACTTCGTCCTGCTCGACGCGGACCAGAGGTCGGGCGTCGTAGTAGGCACCCTCGTTGTAGGGCACGAGCGTGTTCATGAAGTCGTTGCCGCCCGACAGCTGGACGACGACGAGAACGGGGTCTTTCTTGCCATTCGATGCCATTGCGGGGCTCCTTATGCGAACTGGTATTCGGGCGCGGCGACGATCAAGGTCAGCATGCGGGCGACACGCTTGGCGGACTCTTCGCGAGCCGCGTCCCCGTCGAAGCGCAGGTCGCCGCCTTCGTTGGCGTGGTCAAGCAGGGCCTGACGGGTTTGGTCGCCCGCCTTGAGCGGGCCGGCCAAGTCGAGGCAGGTGTCGACGAAGCTCTCGGGGCTGACGCTGTCTCCTTGCGCGGCCAACCGCTCGACGATGTCCCGCGTGCCGGGCCGGTTGGGGTCGCCGACGTGGTTGACGGCGAAGTTGATCCGCTCCATCAGGGTGCCGCCGTCGATCCATTCCTTACCCGTGTGCCAGCCCTCGACGCTGGGCGGGTCCATCAGCGTCTGGCCCATCGCGGCAAGCGCCTGATGCAGTTTCCACATCTGCGGGTCCGGCTCCCGGATCTCGCCCGACAGCTTGAGCGTGCCCGCGACAAATTCGGCCGGGCACTTGACGCGCGTGAAGCGGGCCTTCTTGAACGAGTCGCCGTTGAAGAGCGTGCGCATGACGACGCGCATGTCGCCGTCGCTTTCCATGAAGGCGTTGGCGATCTCGTCGACGCCGCCCTTGTCCTCCGGCTCTTGGATGCTCCAGGCGGGGACCTGCGGCTCGTCGGCGACGAAGAAGTTGTAGAGGTGGCGGGCGATGAAACGAGCAGTGGCCGTCTGCTGCACGATGATGTCAATGATGTCTTCGCCGTTGAGCGGGCCGGTTACGCCCAGGAACGTCTTCTCGGAGTCGTCGTGGTGCTCCGGCTCGTAACGGAAGCGGGAGGGGAAGCCGCCGTAGGGGTAGAGCGGGATCGGCTGTTCGAAGGTCCAGCCGGTAAAGGCGCGGGCGGCGTTCTTGACGTCGTCTTCGCTGTACGTGCCGATGCCCATCGAGAAGAGCTCCAGCAGTTCGCGGCCGTAGTTCTCGTTGGGGGCGCTGCCCAGGTTCTCCGAGTTGTCCAGCCAGTAGATCATCGCCGGGTCGTGCGAGATGCCGAGCAGCAATTGACGCATGTTGGCGAGTCCGTTCTCGCGCAACATCTGAATGTGATGCTGGGTTGAGGGGCCGTGCTCGGACTTGAACCAGGCCGTGGCGAAGACGTGGTGCCAGAAGAGCGTCATCTTCTCTTCCAGCGGCCGCTTGGTGTTGACCATGCGGTAGATCCAGCGGTTGGTCCACAGCATCGGGGTGTCGGTGTTGACCAGCGAGGGGAAGTAGCGCACCAGGACGTCGTCGTCGGGCTCTGGGAAGCGCTCGGGATTGATCAGGTCGTCGACGACGTCGTCATAGGGACGCGCCGCGTACTCCTCCAACTCGGCGCGGGACGATCCCGCCCCGGCCCGGCGCAGCAGGTGCGCCATCAATTCCAGTTTTTCGTCGGCCATTGGGTTCCCCCATCGCAGGCTGTCTTACTTGAGCGAAATATACGGCTTCGGACGGGCTCTGGGCTATGTTTCTCTGGCGAAACTGGTGGACAGCTAGGATCCCTCCGCGCGAGCGCGAGATTCAGCGCGGAAGAGGTGACCGATGGTGGATCTACGGGATTTTTGCGAGCGACTCTGGAACGGCGAGGTCGACACCGTCTTCGACGCGCACCCCGTCGCTACTGCCTGGAACGATCGCGAGGCAGAAGAGATCGCGGACGGGCTGCTGTACTTCAAGTCCGTGGCCAGCGCCAACACGATCGACACGGGTGACGGTCTCGTCATGCTCGACACTGGCACGCGAGCCGACACTCCCATCTTGCATGCGGGTGTGCGGGCCTGGCGACCTGAGA
>Ga0310121_10000965_pt1 | contig 30288 bp, 31 predicted proteins | sample CB27_Tmax_986_MG_FD_203504 | JGI IMG/M metagenome (GOLD analysis project Ga0310121, IMG submission 203504) | Marine microbial communities from Western Arctic Ocean, Canada - CB27_Tmax_986 | ecosystem: Environmental > Aquatic > Marine > Oceanic | place: Canada: Western Arctic Ocean | collected... | reverse complement strand
CCCAACCCACACGGTACCCGAAGAGCTCGTGTAGCGTGGCGGATCCGAAACGTCCGTCCAGAATCTCGATCGCGTCCCCCGACAGGAGCCCCGGATGGGCCGCGCCGCTCGCGCGACACAGCTGCAGGATCTCCTTTCGGAGCGTGACGATATAGTTGGCCAAGCGGGCGGCTTTCGAGGTCGGATCCAATCCACGAACCAACCAACGATTCTGGGTCGCCACTCCGGTGGGACAGTGTCCCGTATGGCACCGCTGGGCTTGGATACATCCGATGGCCAGCATCGCCTCGCGTCCCACGTTGATGGTGTCGCATCCGAGCGCAAAAGCGACCATCGCGTTGGCCGGCAGACCCAGCTTGCCCGATCCCATGAGGACCACGTTCTCGTGGATGCCCGCCTCAGCGAGAATTCGATAGACACGGCTGAATCCGACTTTGAAGGGCAACGCCACGTGATCTGAGAACGCGAGGGGGGCGGCACCGGTTCCGCCCTCACCCCCGTCGACGGAAATGAAGTCGACCCCCCTGTCCCCTCTCGACATGAGGTTCGCCAGCTCCTCCCAGAAGTGGTGCTCGCCGACCGCGGACTTGATGCCGACGGGTAGCCCGGTCGCGTCGGCCAACATTTCCACGAAATCCAGCATTTCATCGACGCTGGCGAACGCGGAGTGCGCCGACGGACTGAACACGTCCTCGCCTACGGGAACCCCCCTAATCCCCGCAACCTCCCTCGTGACCTTGGCACCCGGAAGCAATCCCCCGAGGCCGGGCTTGGCCCCTTGGCTGAGCTTTATTTCCACCGCTCTCACGGGGCTCATGTCGATCTGATCCAAGAACAAGTTCATGTCGAAGCCACCGGTCTTGGAGCGGCAACCGAAATAGCCCGTTCCCAACTGCCAGATCAGGTCACCGCCCTGCCGATGATAGGGGGAGATGCCCCCCTCGCCCGTGTTCTGGAGGCACCCCGCGATCCTGGCGCCCTGGTTCATCGCGCTCACGGCGGCGCTCGACAGCGAACCGTAGCTCATGGCAGAAAGGTTCACGGCCGAGTCGGGACGGAAGGAGTGTGCCCGTCCTCGGGCGCCCCCCAGCACCTTCGCGCACGGAAGAGGATATTCCCCTTCGGCCCCCGCCTTCCCGTAGGCCTCGCCCATGGCAACCGGCGAGACGCTCATCACCTGATGCTTGATGATGACGAAGTTGGAGGCGGTTTCGAGGTCGTTGTCCGTGCCGAAGCCGAAGTAGTTGTTCTCCTTCTTACTCGACGCGTAGACCCACCTCCGTTGGTCGCGCGTGAAGGGACGCTCCTCGTTGTTGTCCGTGACGATGTACTGCCTCAACTCAGGGCCGATCGCCTCCAGGATGTATCGGAAGTGGCCAATGATGGGAAAACTTCGAAGAATGGCGTGACGCTTCTGGAGGAGGTCGTAGAGTACGACCGCCACCAACGCGAGTCCTAGACCCCATAGCCACATGGCCTGATTCCTGTCGTAGTCGAAGAGATGAACATGTACTTCATACCGTCCTGAGAGATCACCTACAAGGTCCCTGCGAACAAGACTGTTGGGGTCCCGGGGCCTCGCAGTGCATATTGCGTGATGACGGAAAAAATAGAAGTGCATTCAATTTTTTGAGCCGTTCTGCCATCGGTGCCCGATAAGTACAAAGACCCGCCCAAGCCGATTAACTGGCCGGGTTCCAGTGAGTATGGGGATGCCCTAACGGACATCCTGAAAGACTAGGCGCGTCGAACCGAGCTTCGGGGCGCCGCAGGGCAGAAGTCCGGACGGCTCCGTCTGCACCCCTCCGTCCCGCCCGTTCTTGCGCTTGTGTCGATTTGGCTGTGGGTCTTCCCGCCGGCGACGCTCATTCCGGAGGTGCCGTCTATTCCGTTCCGTCCGCCAATCAGGAGGCCGGCCTCCGCATCGAAATGTCCATACAAGTGAACAACATACTTCGGTTTGCGGCGGACAACGGACGCCTTTCTAACGACCTTGGGGAACTGGGTGACAATCCCGCTGCCTTGCAGTACGTGCCGCTGGGCGAAAATGCTTTTCAACTGAGCGGCCAGGCTGGAGACATCAAGGTGTATTTCAACTCCAATGACCCGGTATCGGACCTCCTCAGCGATGCGATAGCGATCGTTTCCGGGGGCGTGTCGCCGACTCCCGCAGGGAGCCCGGCGATATGATCGAGTGCCCGATCCAAGGCCGTAAGGGTGTGACCCTGATAGAGGTCCTTATCGTACTGCTGATCATCAGCATCGTTGCGGCTATCGCGCAACCCCAACTCACCTCCATCGTCGTCAAAGCCCGGGCGGCGGATGCCATCAGCGACATGCAGATCGTTCGCTTGGCCGCCTTCAACTACCAGACCGATCAGCAGGCTTGGCCGTCTGGCGTGAGTAGCGGCATCGTCCCGCCGGGGCTCGACACGTACCCTCCGGACGGCTTCGACCTCGTGCAGAACGGCTACACTCTGGACTACGACTATTGGGGCGGATCGCCCTTCCTGCTCGGGGTCACCCTGATCACCTCGGACTCAGTGCTCGGACGCACGGCATTGGAAATGCTGTCTTCACCCAAATGGAACGCCGGGGATAAATGCACGTGGGTGATCGAGTAGGGCGGTAGGACACCCCACCAATACCCGGGGATTCCTCCCCAATGGCGGAGTCCTTCCACCCCAAACCGCCCGGTTACGCCATCCGCACCTCGTCCCTTTTGTCGGTCGTCTCCCGGATGTGTAGTATGTGGACGCTGGACCTTTTTCGATCCCCACCAGGGGCCGAATCTTCATCTACACACGCGTCTAAGACCGGGCACACGTGAGCTTCGTCCACCTCCACACGCACTCTGAATACTCGCTCCTCGACGGAGCCAACCGCCTCACCGACCTCGTCCACCGGGCCAAGGAATACGAGATGCCCGGCCTCGCCCTCACCGACCACGGGTGTCTCTTCGGCGCCTGGGCCTTCCACAAACTGGCCATGAAGGACGGGATCAAACCGATCATCGGCATGGAGGCGTACGTGGCGCCGGGCGATCGACGGGACCGCTCCAAGGCCGGTCAGGGAGAGCGAGCCTATTACCACCTCGTGCTCCTGGCTCGCGACATGGCGGGCTACAAGAACTTGGTGAAGCTGTCGTCCATCGGATACACGGAGGGCTTCTACCACAAGCCGAGGGTGGATAGGGAGGTTCTGGCGGCCCACGCAGAGGGACTGGTGGTCAGTTCGGCGTGTCTGGCGGGAGAGGTCGCGCGTCATCTTACGGCGGACAACTGGGAGGGCGCCCGCGAGGCTGCCACTTGGTACGCGAACCTCTTCCAGGACCGGTACTACCTGGAGGTTCAGGCGCACGACTCCGAGGGGCAGGCGGGGCTCAACGAAAAAATCTTCAAGCTCTCCGAGGAGATGGGGCTTCCGGTGATCGCCACCAACGACGCTCACTTTCTTCGTGCGGAGGATCACGAAGCGCACGACGTCCTACTCTGCATCGGCCTCGGAAAGGATCGAAGCGATACCGGGCGAATGCGATACGACAACGGCCTCTACTTCAAGAGCGCGCCGGAGATCGCCGAACGATTTCCGGATCGGCCGGACGTCCTCGAGAACACCCTGAAAATCGCCGACGACGTGAACCTGGGATTTGAAAAGACCTACCACTTGCCCGCATTCCCGCTTCCCGAAGACCACACGGACGAGAACGACTACCTCGTTTTTCTGGCCACTGAGGGTGCCAAGCGGCGCTATGGAGATCCCCTCCCCGAAGCGGTCCAGGAGCGCCTCGACTACGAGTTGGGCGTCATCATCGAGATGGGGTATGCCGGCTATTTCTTGATCACGTGGGACTTCATCGACTGGGCCCTGCGTCACGGCATTCCGGTAGGACCGGGCCGGGGTTCGTCCGCGGGGTCGATCGTCGCTTATTGCCTCCGGATCACCAAGCTCGATCCCTTGGCCTTCGACCTCCTTTTCGAGCGTTTTCTGCATCCCGGGCGGATCTCGATGCCGGACATCGACGTCGATTTCTGCTATGAACGGCGGGCCGAAGTCATCGAGTACGTGAAGGAGAAATATGGCAGGCGCGCCGTCGGGCAGATCATCACGTTCGGGACCATGAAGTCCCGCGCGGTGATCCGCGACGTCGGCCGAACGCTCGGGATCGAGCCGTCTGAGACGGACCGGATCGCCAAAATGATCCCCAATACGCCGGGACAGGCCTTCACCGTCAAGGAGGCGATCACGAAGCTCAAGGAGGTGAAGGACCTGTACGAGGAGGGGGGCCGATACAAGGAGCTCTTTGACTACTCGATGACGCTCGAGGGTCTTTCCCGGCACTCGTCGGTGCACGCCGCGGGCGTCGTGATCGCGCCAGGCCCGCTCGACAACTACGTACCGGTCTGCATCCAAACGGGAAAGAACGGGTCGAACGGAGACGCCTCCGAGGCGATGCATGTCACGCAATACGACATGAACTGTCTCGAAGACGCAGGCATGCTCAAAATGGATTTCCTGGGCCTCAAGACGCTCACGGTCATCCACGACGCCGTGGAGGCGGTCAAGGCCAGAATCGGAGAGTTGAGGCACCCGGAGACCGGCGCTGTCTTCGAGTCCATGGACGACGTTCCCCTCGACGACCCCCCCGTGTACAAGATGCTCGCGAGGGGTGGGACGTCAGGCATCTTCCAATTTGAGTCGAAGTTAGCGGTCGAAAAGCTCAGAGCCATGCGCTGTGACCGCTTCAACGACTTGGTGGCCACCAGCGCGCTGATCCGCCCCGGTCCGCTCGACTCAGGCATGACAGACGCCTATATCCGGCGTAAAACAGGCCAAGAAGAGGTTCGCTACGACCATCCCGACCTCCAGCCGATCCTCGAGCCCACGTACGGCGTCATCGTCTACCAAGAACAGGTGATGCGCATCGCCAACGTCCTGGCGGGCTACAATCTTGCCGAGGCGGATGTGCTCCGGAAGGCGATGGGCAAGAAAATCGCCTCGCTCATCCGGGCGGAGCTCCAGCAGTTCATCGCGAAGACCATCGCCCGGGGCGTGGAAAAGCGCACGGCAGAGAGCCTCGCCGAGCAGATTGAGACCTTCGGACGGTACGGCTTCGTCCTCTCGCACTCCGCCGCGTACTCAGTCATCTCCTACCACACCGCCTGGCTGAAGGCGCACTACCCCGCTGAGTTCATGGCCGCCATGCTCTCAGCGGTCGTCTCCAATACCGATGACGTGGTCAAGTACATCGGAGATTGCCGGGAACTCCCCCGCTATCTACCGAAGTTGGACGACGGCATCCAGGTCCTCCCGCCTGACGTGAACGAGTCGGGTTGGAAGTTCACGGCCGTCGGTGAGACGCACATCCGATTCGGCCTGGGTGCCATTCGAGGCGTGGGGTCGAGCGCGGTCAAATCGATTCTCAACGCGCGTGAAGCGGACGGACCCTTCACTGCGATTTTCGAGTTCCTGGAGCGCGTCAATCTCCGCGCTCTTAACAAGCGTGCCGTCGAAGCCCTCATCGCCGCGGGGGCCTTGGACTCATTCGGGTACCGTGCGCAGCTCCTCGCGGGGCTGGATACAGCCTACTCAGAAATCAGCGCCCGAAAATCCGAAGAGGAAGCGGGCCAGGCATCTCTCTTCGGCACCGGAGAGGCGAGCCTCGAGCGCAAGGACCCCGGCCTGCCCAACGTCCCGGAGTGGCCCGAACAGGAACGGTTGAAAAGAGAGAAGGAGGCCCTGGGCTTCTTCATCTCCGGACACCCACTCGATCGCTTCGCTGAAGTCGTGCGGGCCTTCGACGGAGTGAACACAGCCAATTTGAAGGAATATCTCGGACGGCCGCTCGAACTGGCCTGCGTCGTGGCCAAAGTCCAAAGGCAGATCTCACGCCGTGACAACTCTGAGTGGGGCAAGATCACGGTGGAAGACTTTTTCGGGACGGCCACGGTCCTGGCCTTCAAAGACAACTGGCAGAAGTACAAGGAGACGCTTCAGCAGGACGCTGTCGTCCTCATCTCCGGAAGGGTGAGCGGACGGGAACGCGACGAGGAAGACCCACCGATCTTCCTCAACGAGGCCGTTCTACTCGAGGGCGTGCCCAACAGCGGCCAGTTGGCCCTTCAGATCGAGTTACCGATTGGCGCGGAGCTGGACGACGACGTCTTCGCTCAAGCCAAGGAGGTTCTGGCGGCCCACCCGGGAACCGCTCCCGTCGAACTCGTCCTCGGAAGCGGCAATGGGGTTTCGGCGCCAGTTCTGCGGTCACGAACGCTCAGAGCCGACCCCAGCCGCGACACCATCGAGGCGCTACAGGAGATGTTCGGGAAGGCTCGGGTACGCCTGGTGAGGGTCGCGGATGGAAGGAGCGGTCCGGACGAGATGGCGTACTAGTATCGTGCCCACTTGTGGGACAGGACACTAGGTAGGTCCGGGCTTCACCGCTCGAAAATTTACGCCCCTCGTCCCGAAGGCCTCCGCATCAGTGGAGGGACGGGCCGCGCCCTCGAACACGTTCTTCCTCCAAGTGATTTCAAACTCCTCGAAGTTGGCAGCCGCGGCCTCGAGGTCTGCTTCGAGCAGAGCACCCGTGATTCAGTGGGTCCACAGGTCGATGTCCTGCTTCGCCTCCTCCGGAACCGCCTTCAGCACCGTCACGTCCGCCACCTGTAACCGGCCACCAGGGTGCAGGACCCGAAATATCTCGCCCAGAACCAGTGACTTGTCGGGCACCAGATTGATACACCCGTTGGAGATCACGACATCGGCCCATCCGTCTGGCACAGGCAACGACTCCATGTACCCCTCTCAGAACTCGATTTGATCGACGCCCATCGCGTCGGCCGCGGCTCGCGCCTTCTCGATCATGGCGGCCGTCATCTCCACGCCGATCACGTGACCGTCGACACCCACCATCTACCCCGCGATCAAGCTGTCCAGGCCGGCTCCCGAGCCCACGTCCAGCACGTGCTCGCCGGGCTGAATCGTACCGAGGCTGAACGGGTTTCCCAGGCCAGCAAAAGACTCCACGACATCGCTCAGTATGGGCGCGATCCACTCCGGCTCGTATTCGTTGATCTCCGCGGCTCGCTGGCCCGTGTTGAAGTGGAATCCCTTCGCCGGATCGGAGGGCACATCCGTGTATTCCCGTTGGAGTTCGTCCCGTAGGATTCTCACCGCCACGTTGGAATCCGAAAAGGATTCTCAGATCGCCTCTTCGTTGAACTCTACGGAATACTTGGGGCGGAAGAGAAACGTCTTGAACGTTCCCACATCGCATTGCTCTCTCCCCTCGACTATCCCTTTTTGATCAGGAAAAGGAAGGTCCCGGTGCGCCGCCTCCGTCATCAAAACGTACTCGTCCAGTTAGACTGAATTCTTGAGCAAGCGGTGGACTACGATGGTGTCGACCCCCGAAAGGACCGGAAACCCACCCACCTCGTTCAGAAGTCCCTCCCCCGAGTGCACGACGATCTTGAGCTTGAGCTCAGTGATGTTGGAGCACGCTGGACGCCGGCAAACGCTATAGGATCCGATTTCGACGATGCTGCGGCCAAACGCGGTGAACATCTGTAGGATGCGCTTCACAATGCGCTGGCCGCGGCGCCCCCAGGCACTCAGATCAACGGTCTTGGGCGCGTAAATGAAAAGCGCATCGCCCTCCAGGTCGACCAGTTGGAGAGGCACGTCGATCTGACGGATGAGCGCCTCGATCAGCTCCCGGATGATCATCTTACTATGAGCCAGAGCCTTCTTGTGGGAGATCATGAAATCCCTGTTGCCGCTAATATCAGAGACCAGCAGCACCACCGGTGTGGGCTGCTGTTCCAAGGGCGAACTCATCTTTCGGTCTTCACGTTACGGGCCTCACGCGGGCGTGCTCCCACCTCTGGATCTGCCCATAAGGACCTCCGGCGGGACGGGACTATTTACCGTTCCGCCTTTCGCCGGAGTGGATTTCAGCGAGGGGAAAAGAAGCGGCATGCGGGCCTCCTGCGAAAGCCCGCATGCGTTATCTTTCGCCGTTCGAAGACTGGATCCAGTCAGGATGAATCCCCTGCAGGAAGGCCCTTCGACGGGTCGCCCATCTCATGATCACGATCACCCCGGTCCGCCGCGCCCTCATCCCCGTCGATTCGGCCGCGGCCGCGCGCATCAGCGCACCCAACTACGACGAGTTCCAGGGCGATCGCGAAATTTGGGACGTCCTTCAGGACCATCCCATGAGTGTGCTGCGTGTGACCATGGCTCATTGCCACGCGGACTCGCCCGATGAGATTTGCCATGGCGATTCGCGAAATGCGCTGGCCAAAGCGCACACCAACATGGCGGAGCTCGAGGCGAGTGAACTGACGGAGGAAGTGCGGGACATCCTCTGGGTCTACGAGATCGACGACGACGCCCGCCCGGATGTGCGCCAGATCGGTCTGGGCGGCATGGCTCGGACCGACGAGATCCGGACCGACACGACCCCCCAAGGGACCATCATCCGGAACGAGGGAGTGCGTGAGCCGAAGGCGCGCGGCCGGGCCGACTTGATCGAGGCCACCAAGGCGATCATCGGCATGGTGAATAACGGAGTCGATGACGCGTCGGGCGAGCTCCAGAGGCAATTAGAGGCACACGCTTCAGGCGCTCCACCGGACCTCGAAGTGGTCGATCAACACGCGAACTGGCACCGCATGTGGATCGTCCGCGATGGGGGAGCCATACAGCGATTCCAGGAGCTCCTCGCGCAGGAGCCACACGCTTATGTGGCCGACGGGAATCACCGGAGCGCAGCCGCGGCTATGCTCGGAAACGAACATTTCCTGAGCGTCTTCTTTCCGGCGCGCACGATGGGTATCCGGCCGTACAACCGGCTCGTGCGGGCCTCAGCGCTCCCGTCGGATGGGCTCGAGGCTGCAATCGGGGAGAAGTTCACACTCGATACACCCGCCGAGGCGGGCCCCTACCAACCCACCGAGACCCATAACATCGGGCTTTACACCCCCGACGGTGGCTGGCTGCGTCTACGGCCGCTTCCGGGGACATTCGATCCGGACGACGCGGCCGAAGCCATCGACTACGGCATCGTCCAGAAGAACCTCTTCGCACACGTCTTCGGGATCGCCGACGCCGGCGACGACCGGCTCACGTTTGTCGGCAGCAACAAGGACGCGGCATGGCTGCAACGGGAGGTGGACGAAGGGAGGGCGACCCACGCGGTAACGATTGCCGCAGTCACCATGGACGAATTCATCGAAGTGTGCCGTCAGAACCGGCTGATGCCGCCCAAATCGACCTGGTTCGAGCCGAAGGTCCGGAGCGGGCTGATGATGGCGTTGCTGGACGCATGAGTCCGGCTGAAGAAGTCAACGTATTTCTAGGAAACCTCTGGGACGAGTAGGGGCTCCAGGCCGCCACGTATCGGCACGGACAGGAAGGCGCTGAGGTAGGCCAAGATGGCGATCAGCGTCAGTGCCTTGAGGCCCACCGACATCGAGAAGAACTCCAGAAGGACCCCAATGGATTCCACCCGAAGGCGATGTCCGTTTCTGGACGCACGCGGAAGCACAGCGCGAAGCACACGGAGGCGAAGAAGATCGGGCCTCCGACCATGAGAACGGACAGCATCAGGCGAACGACCGCGGAGCGTCCCACCAAGGCCTCCGTCGGAACCAGATAGCTGGCGATCAGCGTAAGAACGAGCCCGGTAGCGGCCCACGTCCAAGGCAGCGGGCGCAACTTCATGAGCACCGTTCCGACCAAAATCATGGCCAGAATGGCCCCGAATACCACCGCGCTCGTGAGCCATGTGGCCCCACACACGAGATTCATCGTGGTCACGAACTTGGTCTCGATCAGGAGAAAAGCGATCACGGTATGAGATCCGGGAAATACGCGATGACCCGGACCTGAGCCGGGAGCCAACGAATGAGCGCCAACTCCTGGAACAAGACCACTTAGGAGGCCGCTGCGATCTCGATGCCGGCGCGACGCGAGGATGTGGAGGAATCCTTCATGTCTCTTGAATATTCCCCACGCCGGAGCAGGCCATCAAGCTATTTCTGACAAAGCCTGCCGCATCCCGGCCCTATAGCGATTTAGCTGGGCGGGCTCTCGGGTCGGTCGCTGCCATCCCCCAGATCCGTCGAGATGTCCGGCTCCGAGGGTTCGTTCTCAGTTACGCTCGCGATATCGCCCATCGGATACTTGATGGCGGCATAGAGCCGCTTCTCCTCCGACGCCTCGCGAGCTCAGCTACGATCACGGACCTTCATCACGTGGACCGTGGACGAAAAGGCCACCAACACCGCCGTAACGATCCCTACCGCGGAGGCCGTCGCCAAGGATCCCGCCCTGAGGAGGGTGGAAAGCATCAAAGCGATCCCAGAAATCCCCTCCAGCACCGTGAGGGAAACGCCCAGGAGAGTCGTCATGCCGGCGCGGCTCTTCAAAACCGCGGACAAAACGGCAAATCCTCCGAAAAAGAAGGGGAGATCGAGCGGCAGAAGATCTCTCGTGGTAGCTCGCGGGCCGATGACGACACAGGATTCACATAACGGCTCTACTACGACCAAGCGTAAGTTCGGCTTCCGCTTCTTCAGGACTCGATAGCAGACGATGACGCGGCCATCCAGAAGGAGTTGTCATGGAGCCCGGCCTTGCCACACCGCGGTCATGAGGCCCAAACTACCCCGCCATGGCACACAATCCTGATCGCCCCGCCGTATCCAGCGAGAACTACTGGCGCCGAAATCTCACGTATGTGGGCATTCTTCTGGTCATCTGGTTCGGCATTTCGTATGGCGCGGGAATTCTGTTCGTTGAACCGTTGAACCGTATTCGACTGCCGGGAACCGGATTCCCACTTGGGTTCTGGTTCGCGCAGCAGGGCTCCATCTACGTGTTCGTGGTTTTGATCTTCGTGTACGTGTATCTCATGAACCGCCTCGACCGCGAGTTCGGAGTCAGCGAGGAAGACGAATGAGGGGCCAGCCGTGACCGTCACCGCCTGGACCTTCGTGTTGGTAGGGCTTTCCTTCGCGCTGTACATCGGCGTCGCCGTCTGGTCGCGGGCGCACTCCACGAGCGAGTTCTACGTAGCGGGCACCGGCGTGTCACCTCTGGCGAACGGCATGGCCACCGCGGCAGACTGGATGTCCGCGGCTTCGTTCATCTCCATGGCGGGGATCATCTCCTTTTCGGGTTATGACGGGTCGGTCTATCTCATGGGGTGGACCGGCGGGTATGTGCTCCTGGCGCTGCTCCTCGCACCATACCTCAGGAAGTTCGGTGCGTACACGGTGCCTGACTTCGTGGGGGATCGGTACTACTCACAGACCGCACGAATCGTGGCCGTGGTGTGCGCCATATTCGTATCCTTCACCTACGTGTCCGGTCAGATGCGCGGCGTAGGGATCGTCTTCAGTCGTTTCCTCCAAGTCGACATCAACACCGGCATAGTCATCGGTATGGGCATCGTGTTCTTTTACGCTGTCCTCGGCGGCATGAAAGGCATCACCTATACACAGGTCGCGCAGTACTGTGTGTTGATCTTTGCCTACCTGGTCCCCGCGATTTTTCTGTCGATCCTGATCACGGGTAACCCCATCCCGCAACTCGGGTTCGGAGGGGTCGATCAGGAGACTGGGACTTTCCTGCTGGATCGGCTCAACGGCCTAAACGCGGAACTGGGCTTCACGGCATACACGTCGGGAGTGAAATCCACGATCGACGTCTTCTTCATCACAGCCGCGCTCATGGTCGGTACGGCCGGTCTGCCGCATGTGATCATCCGCTTCTATACCGTCCCGAGAGTGAAAGACGCCCGAATCAGCGTTGGCTGGGCGCTCGTGTTCATCGCCCTACTGTACACTGCGGCACCTGCCGTGGCAGTCTTCGCGAGGGCGAACCTGCTGAACACCGTGTCGGAACAACCGTACGCCGAGATGCCGGAGTGGTTCTCCACTTGGGAAGACACCGGCTTGATCACCTTCGATGACCGCAATGGAGACGGCATCATTCAGTACGTCGGCCCCGAGGCTCAGACCGCTACGGGAGTTCCGATCGAAAACGAGCTCACCATCGATCGGGATATCATGGTGCTGGCCAACCCGGAAATCGCGAATCTTCCCAACTGGGTCATCGGCCTCGTCGCAGCAGGCGGGTTGGCCGCCGCTCTGTCCACAGCCGCCGGCCTTCTCCTGGTGATTTCAGCGGCCGTGAGTCACGACCTTCTCAAGCGCGCCTTCAAACCCGATATCACCGAACGCGGCGAACTCATAGCCGCCCGTGTCGCCGCGGGGTTCGCGGTAGTCGTGGCCGGTGCTCTGGGAATAAGAAATTTCGGATTTGTCGCGGAGGTGGTCGCCTTCGCGTTCGGTCTCGCCGCGGCTTCATTCTTCCCTGCGATCATCATGGGAATCTTCTCGAAACGAATGAACCGCGAAGGGGCGATCCTAGGGATGATCACCGGAATTACGTTCACGGCGGGGTACATCGTCTACTTCAAGTTCATCAATCCGGCTGCGAATACCGCCGAGAACTGGTGGTTCGGTGTCTCACCCGAAGGTATTGGTGCCGTCGGTATGCTGTTGAACTTCGCGGTCGCGATCACGGTGGCTCGGTTCACGCCTGCTCCCCCGCCCGAGATCGGGCGCATGGTCGAACGCATCCGGGTGCCGAAGGGTGCCGGGGAAGCCCACGAGATCAGCGGCTAGACCCGATCCCCGGCCTCTCAGCCAAGCATCGACCAAATCAGATCCACGTTCGTCTCGATGGAGCCCGAGGTGTCGAGACTCAGGTGCTCAGACGGCTCGAGTTCGTCAACGGACTCCCAAGCGGCAACGAAATCGTCGAGAAGTGCTGCCCGGGCGTCGCTCACGGTGGGCTCCCGATCGCGCTGATGGAGTCGTTCTCGAACCACGTCGGAGGCAACCTGGCATTCGACGAACAAGAACGGCACGCCAGCCCCGTGTGCCAACTGCCGAACCACTTCACGGTGGGCCTTTGAACGGAACGAGGCATCGATCACCACAGGTCGTTTCGACTCGAGGACCGAGCGCGCTCGTCGGAAGACCTCGTCGTAGACTCGCGCGGTCATTTCGGGCGAATACGCAGCCGTCCAAGGCGCCGCACTCCCGGTTGGGCTAACCGAGGTCGTGGGCTCGACACCGAGTAGCCACTTCCGTGTTCGATCAGAGCTCACCACTGGAGTCCTCATCTCGCGCCCGACCCGATCGGCAAGGGTACTCTTCCCCGAGGCCACGATCCCGCCGACAGCCAGGACCATGGGAGGGACAACTGAGCGAGCCTCTGGGTCCGAGTCCAAGGCCTGACGGTAGAAACGGCGGGCAGCACCCGCTGAGCGCTCCCGCACGGACGCGGACGCACCTTCATCCTCAACCCGGATCGCGTTGACCATACCCCTCACATACGCGCGATAGCTCTCGTAAAATCCGACGAGCGGGTACAGATCGTAATCGTTCGACACCTGCGCGTATCGGGAAAGGAACAGTTCAGCCAGGTCTCCCCGGCCGTGGTAGACGAGATCCATCGAAAGAAACGCCACGTCGGAACAGACGTCCACGAACCGGAACCGATCATTGAACTCAATACAGTCGAGGATTCTGATCCCATCGTCATCGCCCAGATAGACGTGCTCGAGGCGTAAGTCCCCATGGCCTTCCCTGATGTGTCCGGCCCGTATCCGGTCCTCGAAGAGGGTCGCTTGATCCGAGAGAAAACCCAGCTGTTCCGCCTCGATGGCTTGTGCGTCCGCTTCGCCCAACAGGTCGCACGCCGCCGCCCGGCCCACCTCCAGATTGTCTCGAATGACGCGCGTGATCGCCTCCACGGCTCCGAAACGTGCGCTCTGGTCATCCGACCGGGCACGGGCATGAAAGGCAGCGATGTGCTTCGCAACTCCAGTCACGTGCGCGATTGAGAGCCGGCCCTCCCTGAGACGCACGTCCGCCCGGTCCGCGTCGGCAAGCCTGTCCATGTGAACGGCCCAGTCCACCGGAACTCCAGACCCACCGAAGCGGTGGCGCCCGAGGGAATCGACCGTGATGGGAAGCACGCCTCGGTACACATAGGGGGCCAGACGTCGATTGAGGCGAACCTCAGCCTCACAAGCGGCCTTTCTTTTTTCGGCGGTGCTGAAATCGAGAAAGCCGAGCGAGACCGGCTTCTTCACCTTCCATACGTCGCGCTCGGTGAGAAAGACCCAGGAGATATGCGTCTCCAGCACCTCGATTCCAGGCCCACCCAGGTCGTCTCTCAGGCTTCCCATGGTTCGTCACAACCCCGCCTTCGGGTGTAGGTATCCTTTCGTTCTACCCCTCGAGGGGGCAATGCGGTCATCCCCCTTTGAACTCCCCCGGCCTCTCTGTATTATGGACCCCCCATCTTCGAGCCCCACCCGTAACCGGCTGAGCTTAGGTCTTCCTGGGTAGATCGCTGACACCGGCGGGCTCACACTACTCACGGGATCCAAGATTGGCCAAGCCTACCAAAGTCACCGGAAACAGCCTCCGGCACGCGTTTCACGAAATCATTTGGCCCCGTCGCAAGCTCATTGCGGTGGGCCTGTTTCTGATCCTTCTCAATCGACTCAGCGGGCTGGTGCTTCCGGCCTCGACCAAGTACCTGGTCGACGGAGTGCTCGGCCAGGGTCAGTTCGACCTGCTCTTCAGGCTCCTGGGACTCTTGGTGTTGGCCGTGATCGTCCAATCGGCTTCCGCCTACCTCCTGACGCTCCTCCTCAGCGTGGAAGCGCAACACTTGATCGCCCAACTCCGCTCCCAAGTCCAGCGGCATGTCCTGACCCTGCCCGTGCGTTTCTTCGACAGCATGAAATCTGGAGAGTTGGTCTCCCGCATCATGAACGACGTGGAAGGTGTCCGTAATCTGGTGGGCACCGGCCTGGTTCAACTGGTCGGGGGCACGATCACGGCGATCGTCGCGTTCGCCTTCCTCGCACGAATCGATTTCGTCATGACGCTGCTCGTCCTGGTCCCTCTGGGGCTCTTCAGCGTCGTGTCGACCCGGGCGTTCCAGACCCTGCGCCCGGCGTTCCGTGACCGCGGTGAGATCCGTGCGGAAGTCACCGGTCGTCTTACCGAAGCGCTCGGGGGTATTCGCGTCATCAAGGGCTTCCACGCGATCGAAAAAGAGGGCGATATCTTCGAGAGCGGGGTTCTCCGCATCTTCGAGAACGTCAAGCAGACGCTCACGACCTCGAGCACCGTCACGAGTCTCGGCACGTTCTTCATCGGCACGGCGAGCGTGCTCATCATGGGCTACGGTGGCCGGCAGATCCTTCAGGGGTCCCTGACATTGGGGGATCTCGTTTCCTTCACACTGTTCATGGCGTTTCTCATTGGGCCGATCGTCCAGATGGCTAATATCGGCACCCAGATGACGGAGGCGTTCGCCGGCCTCGATCGGACCGCGGAGATCCTCTCGTGGCCCTCGGAGGACGACGATCCGAAACGTACCGTGGCCATGCCGAAGATTCATGGACATGTCGTGTTCGAGGACGTCTCCTTCGCGTATGAAGAGGACAAGCCCGTGCTGCGCGGCATCACCTTCGAGGCCGATCCGGGAACGGTCATCGCCCTCGTTGGGAGTTCGGGCTCCGGAAAGTCGACGCTGGCCGGACTGGCGGCGACCTTCCTGACGCCTGATTCAGGCCGGGTCCTGATGGACGGCGTCGACTTGGCCACCGTAAAGCTGTCGAGCTACCGGTCGCAGCTCGGCCTGGTGCTCCAGGACGACTTCCTGTTCGACGGCACGATCCGCGAGAATCTGCTCTTCGCACGAACCGGCGCCAGCGACATTGAGCTGCAGGACGCGGCAGATCAGGCCTACGTCACGGAGTTCACGGATCGCTTTCCGGAGGGATTGGACACGGTCATCGGCGAGCGTGGCGTCAAGCTCTCCGGAGGCCAGCGCCAGCGGGTCACCATCGCGCGGGCGCTGCTGTCCGATCCACGCGTGCTGCTGCTCGACGAGGCCACGTCGAGCCTCGACACGGAGAGCGAGGCGTTGATTCAGCAGAGCCTGGGAGGACTCCTCCAGGATCGTACTACATTCGTCATCGCACACCGTCTCTCGACTATCCAGCGAGCCGATCTCATCTTGGTCATCGAAGACGGAGAGATCGTCGAGCGCGGACGACATGATGACTTGATCGAGATCGACGGGCGCTACCACCAACTCTACACGGTGCAGGCGAGGATCTAGTGCAGGCGAGCATGGAGCATACAAATGACTGACGGGACGGACGAGCAGAGAATTCGTGTACTGGAAGGCGGTCCCTACCGGGTCGAGAGCGGAGTGCCGATCCTTAGACCATGAGGGCAACGGGATCGAGGCTCCCCTGGGGTATTCCCTCTGCCGGTGCGGAGGCTCTAGCAACAAACCGTTTTGCGATGGCACTCACAAGACCAACAACTTCAACGGCCAGGAGTTCGCCAGCAAAGACACCGCCTCGGACCGGGCGGAGCGTTGCGTGGGCGAGGAAGCCACGATTCACGACGATCGCAGCCGCTGCGCTCACGCGGGCGTATGCACGGACAATCTGAGCTCAGTGTTCAAATTGGATGTCGAGCCGTGGATCGATCCCAACGGTGCACAGGCAGACGAGATCATCCGGGTGGTGAGTGCGTGCCCGTCGGGCGCCCTGAGCTACTTGATGGGGGACTCTGCGGATCCGGTCGAGAGCCCGGAGGGACGCAGCATCACGGTGGCGAGGGACGCCCCCTACGCCATACGCGGTCTCAATGTGGTAGCCGGCGATGGCGAGGCGTACGACGCGCGGGAGCGCCAGACGCTTTGCCGCTGCGGCGGATCACGCAACAAGCCGTTCTGCGACGGGTCGCACTGGTACATGGGATTCAAGCACGAGATGGGCGACGAAAACAGCGTCTCGCACAGCGACCCGGACTAGGCCCGGTCACTTTCGGGCTAAGCTTCACTGGGTGGGATGTGACGAACGTGACCGTCATCAATTCTTCAGATTATGAGCGAACTCCTTCCTGAGCTTCGCCACTTTAGGGTCGATCACGAACTGGCAGTACGGCTGGTTCCCATTTCGTCGGAAGTACTCCTGATGCTCCGGTTTGGCCGGATAGAACACCTCGAACGGTGTGACTTCCGTGACGATCGGATCCTTCCACACGCCCTCTGACGTCAACTCTGCGATCATCGCCTCCGCGGTCTCCCTTTGCTCCGGAGAGTGGCAGAAGATCGCTGAGCGGTACTGAGGCCCGGCGTCGCCGCCCTGACGATTCAGCGTCGTGGGGTCGTGCATAGCGAAGAAGACCTCGAGGATCTCCCTGAAGCTCGTGACCGACGGGTCCACCCGAAGTTGGACGACCTCTGCGTGCCCGGTGCGCCCTGAGCAAAGTTGCTCGTAGGTCGGATGCGGCTCTGGACCGCCGGAGGCACCCGACACCACGCTCCCGACGCCCTCGAGCAACTCGAAGACCGCCTCCAAGCACCAGTAGCAGCCCCCGCCGAGGGTCACGACCTCCAGCGATCCCTCGTTCACGAGTCCCCGGGCGTCAGGGTGCGCGCTCCAGCAACTTCATCGGCCTGAGGGGCGATCCGACTTCACGCCGCAGCTATACATTCGATTTCCACCCGAGCGGTTCCCGACATTCCAGCTCCGACAGCGGTCCGGGCCGGTTTGTTCTGCGGGAAGAATTCAGCGTAGATCTCGTTCATGGCGCCCCACTCGGCCATATCTGCCAGGAAGACCGTACACTTCAAGACTCGGTCCATGGAGGATCCGAAGCGTTCGAGCGCATCTTGAATGGACTCCAGAGCAATGCGAGTCTCAGGCTGAATTCCGCGCTCCCCGCCCCCTCCGAGCTTTCCGGACAAGAACAGCAGGCCCCCGTATCGGACTCCTTCGGAGTACGGTGCGCGAGGGTTGGCATTCAGATACTCAGGAGAGGCGTCCTGCTGAACCGCAGGCTGGGCGGCGTCCGCCTCCGATACGGGCGGCTGGCAGGCGACGAAGGACAGGGCGAAGGACAGGGCGAGGGCGGTTGCTCCTCGAAACATGGCGATCCTCCTGAAGAAGATGACAGGCTGGTGGAACCCATCCCCACAGCCCACGGGGCGCCTAATCTGGCATCCCGGAAGGTCGCGAGCCACCCTGAAGCGGCGAGGCCGCCACTACAGCGGGGTTGCTCTCCCCGCCTTGCGGCAGAGGCGCCGACCCACCCAATTGGTCGCTTGTTCGGATCTCGCTCGCCACGACGAACGGGGGTGGATTGATGCACGTGACCCGGTCCAAGTTCGAGGCGACAGAGAGCTCGGGCGACGTCTCTGCGCTCCTCACCCGCCCGGCCGACGCCGATTGCCTGCTCGTGCTGGGCCACGGCGCTGGCGCCGGGATGCAGCATGCGTCCATGGAGGCCCTGGCCGTTCATCTGGCCGATCGGCGGATCGCCACGTTTCGGTACCAGTTCCCCTACATGGAGCAGGGACGTGGGCGCCCCGACTATCAGCCCGTTCTCCTGCAGACCGTGCGGTCGGCGGTATCGGCCGCCTCAGTGCTCTCCGACGGGCTTCCCCTTTTCGCGGGGGGACGATCGATGGGTGGCCGGATGACGTCCCTGGCGGCGGCGAACCAACCGCTTACGGACCTGCGGGGCATCATTTTATTCGCCTTTCCCCTTCGCCCGCGCCACAAACCCGGTGTCGAACGGGCCGAGCACTTGAGGGAGGTCTGCCTTCCGCTGCTCTTCCTGACGGGCACCCGGGACAAGATGGCCCCACTCGATCTACTCCAGCCCGTTTGCCAAGATCTCGCACAGACCGCTACGCTCCATGTGGTCGAAGGAGCGGATCACAGTTTTCACGTATTGAAGAGGTCCGGTCGCACGGACGACGAGGTTCAGGATGAACTCGCGGATGCGACCCGATCGTGGATCGACGGTATCGGATAACGGTTCCAGTCCCAGATAACGGCTCCAGCAACGGAGAGGTCTCGATGTCCGCATTCATTCTCATGGCGCGGCGCGCTGTCCCTGGTCTAGCCTCCGCATTCATCCTGACCGCCGCGAGCGCAGCGGGCCAGGAGCTCCAGCTCAATGCCCATCAACAATTGGCGCGCGATCTGTTTCAAGAACTCATCGAGATCAATACCGTCGAATCTGAGGGAACGGCCCCTGCGGCGGAGGCGATGGCGCGTCACCTCCTCGACGCCGGGTTCGCACCGGAGGACGTCAACATCGTCGGCCCGGACGATCGCAAGGTGAACTTGGTGGCCAGGCTCCGCGGTCGGAACACGGGCCGTGCGCCCATCCTGCTCTTGGCCCACCTCGACGTGGTGGAGGCGCTCCGCTCCGACTGGACCATCGACCCTTGGACGTTCACCGAGACCGACGGCTACTACTACGGCCGAGGCGTCACGGACGACAAGGACGAGGCCGCCATCTACACGGCCAACCTCATCCGGTACAAGCAGGAGGGGTTCGTGCCGGATCGTGACATCATCGTAGCGCTCACCGCCGACGAGGAGGGCGGCCCGTCCAATGGCGTCCAATGGCTGCTGGAAAACCGCCGGGATCTGATCGACGCAGAGTATGCGTTCAACGAGGGAGGCGGCGGCGCCCTGAAGGACGGCATGCGCCAACTGAACTCCGTCCAGGCCAGTGAAAAGGTGTACCAGAACTTCCAATTGCAGGCCACGAACTCTGGAGGCCACAGCTCGCTCCCGCGGGACGACAACGCCATCTACGACTTGACGAGCGCGCTCATGCGCATCAGTAGATACCATTTCCCGGTCATGTTGAACGAGGTCACCGAGGCGTATTTTCGAGGAACCGCCGCGGTCGAGGGTGGGGCCATCGCGGAAGACATCCTCAGCGTGCTCGAAGACCCGGCGAATCAGTCGGCCGTGGCTCGCCTTCAAGCGTTTCCACACCTGAACGCTCGTCTCAGAACCACCTGTGTTGCCACGCGCCTGAGTGGCGGGCACGCCGACAACGCGTTGCCGCAAACCGCCGGTGCCCTGGTCAACTGCCGCATTCTCCCGAACCACAACCCCGCCCAGGTTCTACTCACTCTCCGGGAGCTCGCGGGGCCCAGCGTGGAGGTTACACCCGCCGCGGAGCCCAACCCCAGCCCGCCATCGCCCCTCACCCCCAGCCTACTGGGGCTTATCGAGCACATCACTGAGGAGATGTGGCCGGGCGTACCTGTCGTCCCGGTCATGAGCACGGGAGCCACAGACGGGCTCTACTTGAGGAGGGCCGGAATCCCGACGTACGGCGTCTCCGGACTTTTCGTTGATGTGGACGACAACCGCGCCCACGGTCAAGACGAGCGCATTCTCATCGAGTCGTTTTACCAGGGCCAGGAGTTCCTGTACCGGCTGGTGAGGACGCTTTCGGGGACGATCAGCTAGCCGCGTAAGCGGGGACCACCTGCGTTTCTAGATCCCGAAGAACAACGAAATCGCGACGTTGAGAACCCTGAGGAGCAGGCTGCCCACCATCGCTGCCCCGAAGCCCTCGACCTTGAAGCCTGGGACGAACACAGCGGTGAGCTTGAGCATGAAGGCGTTCACGACCCAGACAAATAGCCCGAGCGTCAAAAACGTGATCGGGGGAGTCAGCACGACCAGAATGGGTCGGATGAATGCGTTGGCGAATCCGAGGACGAGTGCGCCGACCACGGCCGCGGTGCCGTCTTCGACCTCGATGCCGGACACCAGCGACCCGACGACAGAGAGTAGGGCCGCCGTGACGATGAGATGAAGGGCGAATTGGATCATCTTTTAGACTTTCGTATGGGTGCGGACCCAAACTCCCCGACGTAACCCCGGCGTGCCGGGTTTCGCTGCCCAGCGGGTACTCCCCACCCCCCGGTTTCAGCCTGCAGGCCGAGCCAACCGCTCGAGCACGCCGATCGAGTCGCCATCGCGAAGCACGCCATGCGCGGCAAGCAACATCTCGTCATGGTCCGCCCTTTCGAGGGAGGCTTGCTCTTGGAGCAACTCCGTTACGCTAACGAGGTCCGCTCCTTCGAGGACGTTCCGCTCGAAGAGGGTGACGTGGACGCTTCGGAGCTCGACCTCGCCGTCAAGCTCGTGGATCAAGCGTCGTCCGACGCGTTCCAGGCCACCGACTACAAGGACGACGTGCACGAGCGCATGCTCGATCTCATCGAGCAAAAGGTCGACGGCGAAGACATCGCCATGGTTGCCCAAGAGGAGCCTCAGACTCAGATCATCGACCCGATGGCCGCCCTCAAGGCGAGTCTCGCTGAAGAGGGTTCCGAACGGAAACCAGCGAAAGCCGCCGAGGGGGAGAAGAAGAAGGGGCCCGCCCGAAAGAGGGCCACGAACTGAGAGGGTACACTACCCGGCAAGTGACCGAGATTCTCAGTATCTCGGCGCCCCGCCTTCGTTCGCTCGCGCGTTCAGGCCTGGTCGATCCGGAGCGCGGCAGCCGAAACGAGTATCGATTCTCCTTCGCCGACGTCATCCTCCTCAGGACCACTCGCGACTTGATGCAGTCTGGCGTCCCCCTACGCCGGGTGAAACGCGTACTCAACTCGCTCCGCGCCCAGCTTCCCGAAGATCAGCCACTCAGCGCCCTCCACATCACCTCCGTCGGCGATTCCGTCGTGGTCAAGGAAGAGAAGACCCTATGGGACCCCCAAACCGAGCAGGTACATCTGGATTTCTCCGTTCAGGAACTGGCGGAGAAGATCGCGCCCATCGCGGGGACGATGGTGGAGCGCACACCCCTCTCGGAAATGACGGCCGACGATTGGTACAACCTGGCCCCGGATCTGGAGGGTGTCGGAATCGACCACGCCACTGAGGCCTACGGCCGTACGATCGCACTCCACCCTGGCCACGTACATGCCCATCTCAACTTGGGGCGGCTGCTCCACGAGGCGGGCCAAATCGAATCGGCTGAGGTCCATTACCGTCAGGCTCTTTCCGCAAATCCCGAGTCGGCCCTGGCGGCGTTCAATCTCGGCGTGGCGCTGGAGGATCTCGATAGAGTGGGGGGAAGCGATTGACCCCTACGAGAGGGCCCTTCGCTTCGAGCCGGACACGGCTTCTGCCCACTACAACCTTTCTCGCCTCTACGAGAAAAGGGGCCAGACCAAGGAGGCGCTTCGGCATCTCGCCGATTACAAGCGCTTGGTCTAAAGACTGGTTCCAAGAGTGGTCCAGAAGCGGGTCTAGAAGCGGGTCTAGAAGCCTGTCGACATCCGGTCCAGAAAGCGGCGTTCTTCCAGCGAGAGGGCGCCCACCCCATGCCGATCGACTCGCGCCAACAGCTCCTCGACCTCGTTCCTGTTGAGATCGTGCATCGACCCCAAGTCGATGGACGCCCAGCGCCTCCTGGAATCAAGCTCCGAGCCCTCCATCGAGACGGTATGGTGGACTTTGCGCTGGAAGTCCCGTCGATCCTTACCCAAACGCCGGTCTCGCAAGCGAAGAAAGCCTGCGCCCACGGCGAGTCCGCCAAGGTGGGCGAAGTGTGCCGTGCCTCCATCGGATCCCGTGATCCCACTGTACAAGCTGATCACCACGACGGCGATCGCCAGCCAGCGAGCCTGGACGGGAAGCACCCCGTAGAGGTAGATCGGCTCCCGTGGCCAATACATGGCAAAACCAGCGATGATGCCGTAGACGGCCGCCGACGCCCCCACGACAGGAGCGCCGTACGAGAACACGAACGAAAAGGCCGCGCCGCCGAGGCCACTCAGGAAGTAGAGCCCCAAGAAGCCTCTCGCCCCCAGGCGGGCTTCGAGGCGCGGCCCGAAGAAAAACAGTCCGATCATGTTGAAGAGCAGGTGCATCAGCCCCGCGTGTAAGAACATGTAAGTGAAGAGGGTCCACGGCCGGAAAGGCATTCCTGGGATGTAAACCTGGTCTAGCCCCACGACGGCGGGGGGGAACAGAGTCAGGAGGGCGTAGGGGAGCGATCCCGGCTGCAGCACCAGGGCCACGATGACGTTCGTCACCAGTAGTCGCGTCACCCAAGGGGTCATGTGGGGAACACTTCTCCTGCGTAGGGGGGAATTCCGTTGAAAACGATAAAACAGCTTTGGCTAGATCCCAAGCGGATCATCCCCGTTCGAGTCTGAGGGCACCTGCCGGAAGCGACGTACGTTGATCCAGGACATACCCCTCGATCAATTTTCCGGTCACGGGACCGAGTGTAAGCCCCAGCATCGCGTGTCCTGTGGCCACAAAGAGCCCGGATTGCCCCGGGACCGGACCCACGTACGGAATACCATCGGGCGTGCATGGCCTGAGCCCGCACCACTCCGAGCGGATCACCCCACCCTGCATACCCCCCAAGTACGCATCGGCCGCGGAGCTCAATTGCTCCAAGCGCCGGCGTCGCATCTGGTGGCTGACCCCAGAAAATTCGAGGGTGCCGGCCAAACGTGTGAACCCAGCCATCGGCGTGCAAAACACCGACGTCTCGGTAAGAACACACGCAACGCCCAGCGGGCGTTCACCAGAATCCCCGTGCTCGAGATCCCGGTGATAGCCCTTCCCGGCTTGTACCGGAAGGCGGAGCCCGAACTTTTCGGTCAGGCCCCCGCTGTAGGATCCCGTTGCCAGGACCACCGCGCTCGCGTCCAGGATGTCGCCGTCCTGGAGGCGCACGCCCCTCACATCACTTCCGGTACTCAGGATTTCTGAGACGCCGCGCCCTGTCTCCATCCGTGCGCCATGGCGAACCGATCGATCCGCCAGTTCCACAACGAAGCGATGGGGGTCGCACGTCGCCGCCTCGGGGAAATGGACGCCGCCCACCGCGCCGTCGCGGACGGCGGGCTCGATCTCCCTCAACTCGTCTGGAGCCAGTTCGCGGGGATGATATCCGTACTGGCGCATCATAGCTGCGTCATGCGTGACGTCGGCGAGACCCTTCATCGTGCGGCAAATCTCGTAGTAGCCACTTCGCTCGTAGTCACAATCCAGGTCCTCTGATTCGACGAGGACGTCGAACAGATCCAGAGAAGCCCGCCCGAGCGGGGCCAACGCACCCATACTGACCGAAAGGTGCTGGTCCGTGCAGAACCGCCGGAACGCCCACAGCCACCGGAACAGCCCGGGATCCCATCGCACCGGGATGTAAAGCGGGCTCTTTGGGTTGAGAAGCTCTAGGACGGAGCGCCGGATTCTGCCCGGCTTGTTGAGTGGTGGATGCCCGGCCGCAATCGTTCCGGCGTTACCGAACGAAGCGGCACCCCCGATCTCGTCCCGCTCCACCAGGGTCACGTCGACACCCATCTTGGCCAGGAAGTAGACGCAACACACGCCGATCACTCCGCCACCTACGACTATGACTCGACGCTCAGCCATCGTGGTTCATCCTGAGTTTCACGTGATCCCCAAAAAGCCTTTTGGCAGACGGCTAAACCACCCCTGCACTTGAAAGCAGCGCACGTCGTGGCATCGACCCTGCATCATCCCCATTAGGTGTCCGACGACGGAAAGAGTTTTCACTGCGGGCGCGTGCCTCCGCAATAGATCGGTACCTGATAGCACTTGGATACCCCGTGCTATTCGGCCTAAAAAATCCCATTGAAGTGAGAGGAAACGACCATTAACAAGAGACATCTGACTATTTCCGCTATGGCCCTGATCTTGATGAGCGCCTGCACGGAGTCGACGGGCGTTGAGCCAGTCGACCTGGCGGGCACATGGGCGGCGATGTCGCTCGAATTTACCAGTGTTGAAAATCCCGAACTGACCGCCGATCTCGTGGACGAGGGAGCCACCCCGACACTCGTCTTGGACGCAGAGGGCGGGTTCACGCTGACGTTCACATTCCGCCCAGGCGGAAGATGAGGTCGACACGGGAACTTACGAGGTTGAGGGCAACAGCTTGACGCTCAGCGATTCGATTGAGCTGACAGGGGATGTGTATCAGGTCACGAGGAGCGGCGACACCATGACGCTGGCGATAGCCGACGTGTTCGACTTTGTGGAAGGCACCGAAGAGGCCGCCACGTTGGTAATCACGCTGACACGCCAGGTGCTCGCGCGACACTAAGCGCTATTGGTACACCAGCAGCAGTGATCGCGGAGGGGGGGGGGCGACGCCCCCCCCCGCGTTGTTCTTCCCTAGTTACTCGACGACGAAGCGCAGGGTGTCCACTACCAGGGGACTCAGGGGGATGTGCGCCCCATCGCCCACCACGGCAATCACCGTGTGCTCGCCAGCCGCGAGGCCTGTGAGTTCATATTCGGTCTGTGCCTGTCCCATATGGATGTGGACACCCGGGGTCGCAGGAATCGGCGAACCGGCAGCGGGAAGATCGGCGTCCACGACCAGGTGATGGTGGCCCGTTCCAGGTTCCATCGTACCCGCGGGCGCAATGGTCAGCCCTGAGACCTCCAGCACCACCAGCACCGAACCGCCCGCCACCCTCGCTCCGGCAGCCGGTTGGGAGATCCGAACTGATGGGCCAGCCTCAGCGGGTGCGCCCCCTTCCTCGGGTGCATCGCCACACGCGGCGAGGGCAAGCACGAGAGCACCGGCGGCCAGTCGTCTGACTCGCCCGCTCATCGCGGTTCGGACCTGGGGGGGGTTGGCGTGGCCTAGCAAGGCCATGCTGGGCGAAATCATTGCATTTACTCCTGGCGGGAGAAGGGCGCCTCATAAGGCACTGGAAGAAACAACCTATTCCCAGGCTACCGCAGCGGGCAACATGTACGTCCTCAACTGATCGCGGCCACCATCCCGGTGGCGCCGCTTCCCAAGGGGGAGGAGGCCGATCCTCATCCGTCGGTTCCGGACACCGGGCTGGTGGAGTTCAGTCTCAGCGGATCAGGGGATGAGCCGTTGGATGGACCCGGTTTCGAGTTTCGGCGCCTCGAGCTCCAAGACCTCCAAATGATGAAGAATCCCCAGGGCGGATTCGGCACATCCGTACATTGGGCCGACCAGAACCGCTCGATTGGAGCCCAGAGGGAAGCGGCTGGAACCGAGGAAGATCTGTTAGAGGTTCCGGCGAGCGCCACTCTTGGCGTGATCCAATAATTTCTTCGGGCGGGGCGCAAGGATGCGGCGAACGTCGTGCTCAGATTCCTGGCTGCGAGGCGCCTCCGCCATCCGCAGCATGATGTCGTCGTAGTGGTGGAGAAGGCAGTAGTCCGCGGCCGTTGGATTCCGATGCCGGGTGCCGCTTCAGCCGCGACCGGAGTCGAGAGGGGTTCGGTTCTGGCCACACTTCAAGCGACCAACGCGTTTGTCGCCGGCACTCTGACTCCGAACGCTGGCAACGGGGCCTCTACGGCATAGACAGACCGACTCACGGATCGAGCGCGAACACCCAGACCACGCCGCCCTGCGGAACGAAACTGCTCGTGCCCCGCACTCCATCGATACGCCGGCCCATGGACGCGGCGTCCACGCCCCAGCCCGACTGGACCGCGATGTACTGCACGCCATCCACCATGTAAGTGGACGGCACGCCGATGACCCCGGAATTGGTGCGCTGCTGCCACAGGATCTCACCGGTCCGGGCATCGAACGCACGGAAGTAACGATCGTCCGTGCCACCCGCGAAAACGAGTCCACCCCCCGTCGTGAGCACGGGCCCCCAGTTCTGGGAATCGAACTCCTGGGTCCACACGCGTTCGCCCGCGTTCAGGTCCCAAGCTTGGAGCTCGCCGATATGGTCGGCTCCGGGAGCCACGGTCATCGTCGTCTCGGCCCCGGTGAATGAGCGGCCAGCTCGGTATTCGATTTCCTCTCCCACGCTGGTCCCGCAGAGGTTTTCGTTGGCCGGGATGTAGAGAAACCCGGTGTTGGGGTTGTAGGCGGCGGGCGGCCAGTCCTTGCCTCCCCACAGCGACGGGCAGAACTCAGCCGGCTTCCCGGTACCGGGCTTCCGGTCTTCATTGTAGGTCGGGCGACCCGTCTGTGGGTCGAGGCTGGTGAATACGTTCTGGCGAACGAAAGGCTGAGCGTCCACGAAGCGAATGGCTTCTGCCTCGCGCTCCAGAATCCACAGGTAGCCGTTCCGGCCCGGATGGACGAGCCCCGGAATCGTCCTTCCGTTTCGCTCCACGTCGATGAGAAGAGGCGTCGAGACCTCGTCCCAATCCCAGGACCCGTTCCAATGGTACTGGTGATGGGCAACGAGCTCGCCGGTGTCGATAGCCAGGGCGATCACCGAGTTGGTGTAAAGATTGTCACCCGGACGCTGATCTCCGATCCACGGGCCGGGGTTGCCCGTGCCCCAATACGTGAGTCCCAGATCGGGATCGTAGTGACCCGTGAGCCACACCGCGGCCCCACCGGTACGCCATGCCCCCTCCGGCCACGAATCGTTGCCAGGCTCGCCCGGCCCGGGCACCGTGTAGGTTCTCCAGACCTCCTCACCTGTTTCCGCATTGAGCGCCACCACAAAACCGCGGATGCCCAGCTCGCCGCCGGAGACGCCCACCATGACTTTCCCCCGGGCAGCCAGAGGCGCCAGCGTCATGTAGTACCCTGAAGAATTATCTGCGACCGACGTGTCCCACACGACCTCACCGGAGCGGGCGTCGAGCGCCACCACCCGTGCGTCCAGCGTCGCCGTGTACACCATGTCTCCTAACAACGCCACACCTCGATTGGTGTTATGAAGTGCGATTCGATCCTGGGGAAGCGCATGTTGGTAGCGCCACAACATGTCTCCATTTCGTGCATCCAGAGCAAATACCTGGTTGCCGGGAGTGGTGATGAACATCACCCCGTCGTTTACGACGGGCGGGGACTCGTGGCCCCCCGTAGCGTTCGTCGAGAAGGCCCACGCCGGAGTGAGATCCCGCACGTTGGACGCGTCGATTTGATCGAGCGGGCTGTACCCCCACCCGCTGTAATTTCCCCTGTAGGAAAGCCAGTTTTCGGGCTCGGGACTCACGAGTCGCTCGTCGGTGACCGACTGGTAGGATTGGCCCGCCACGACGGCAGGCACGAGTGGGATCACTGCCGTAAGGACAGTCAGACCTGCTCCGGCAAGAGCTGTGAGGCGAGTCATATATCGCTCCGATGAAGTACTGCCGGCTCCGGTTTCTCTCCGCACCAATGCTCGTGGGAACCGTCGGGTCGGAGAAGGTAGGACCGGGGGCCTGGGACGGCTAGCGACATGCGTGGTCCTTGGGTCAGGTCTGTTGTTGACCGCCCTGAGCCCGCCCCTCACCTTACTCCCACCATCTCGCGGCCTTCGAGGCTAAAATCCCTCAGAGACGGAGCAATACACATTTCCCCGCACCCCCGTGTCTGTTGGCTACTCGCTGTTCTTTTGGTGGCGCTGGCCACCCCGTCGAGCACTCGAGCGCAAAGTTACGACGTCATCATTCGCAACGGCAGGGTGATCGACGGGACTGGCAATCCCTGGTTCTTCGCCGACGTCGCCTTGGACGGAGACAGGATCGCGGCCATTGGAGATCTCGCAACGGCCAGCGGGGGGCGTGAGATCGACGCCACCGGACTGTACGTGACGCCGGGCTTCATCGATGCCCATTCCCACGCCGGGCCTGGCCTGGCAACCGCGGGACTCAGCCACGGACAGCCGTTGCTGGCGCAGGGGCTCACCACGGTGGTGATCAATCCGGACGGTGGAGGCCCTGTGGACCTCGCTCGTCAGCGGAACGAGCTCCTGCGGGATGGTCTGGGTGTAAACACCGCGCAGTTGGTGCCCCACGGCTCGATTCGCGTCGTCGTCTTGGGGGCCGGCGATCGCGCTCCGACGGTCGGGGATCTTGAAGAGATGCGCGCCTTGGTGCGAAGAGGCATGGAGGAGGGCGCTTTCGGGCTGTCGTCCGGGACGTTCTACGCTCCCGCGAGTTACTCAGATCCTGAGGAGATCGTCGAGTTGGCTGAGGTGGTGGCCACCTTCGGGGGTGCCTACACGAGTCACATCCGTGACGAATCCGATTACAGCGTCGGGCTCATGGCGGCCGTGGAAGAGGTGATCGACGTCGCTCGCAAAGCCGGGATTCCTGGTGTGGTCACTCATGTCAAGGCGATGGGCCCGCGCGTATGGGGATTCGGAGCCGCCATCATCCGGAGGATCGAAGCTGCCCGGGAAGAGGGCATCGAGGTCTACACCGATCAGTACCCCTACACGTCGTCCGCCACCAGTCTCGCCGCGGTCCTTCTCCCCCGATGGTCGCAGGCCGGCGGCACGGATTCGCTCATGGCGCGTTTCGACCGCCCAGGTGTCCTAGCCGACATCCGCTCGGCCATGGTCGACAATCTGGCCAGGAGGGGAGGCGCGGACCGTATCCAGTTCCGACGAGTCCGCTTCGACGAGTCGATCGAGGGGCGACTCCTGTCGGATGTCGCGAGAGAGCGAGGTTCGGATCCCATCGACACCGCGATCGATCTTCTCCGGCGGGGCGGCGTGAGCATCATCTCCCATAACATGGACGATGACGACGTCAGGACGCTGATGACTCCCTCTTGGAACATGACCGCTTCCGATGGTGGGCTCGTGCCCTGGATGGAGGGCGTCCCTCACCCCAGATCCTATGGGACGTTTCCCAGAAAAATCCGCCAATTCGTGTTGGAAGAGGGGATCGTGGACCTCGCCTCCGCTATCCGGAGCATGACGGGGCTGCCCGCGCAGGTCTTACGCATCCCCGACCGGGGCGTGCTGCGCACCGGAGCCTACGCCGACGTCGTGGTCTTCGACCTCGCCCGCATCAACGACCCCGCCACGTTTACAGAGCCCCATCAACTCGCGGAGGGGATGAGGGAGGTATTCGTCAACGGAGAGACCGCCCTATCCTCCGGTGAGTTTACGGGCACATTAGCGGGGCGTGTCATTCGAAGACGCCAGCCGTAGACTAAGACTCGACCACATTTCAACCGTTTCAAAAGCACTCAAGCGGCATCAAAGAGAGACTTATGCCCAGGCAACCAGTTCGCCGTTTTCTCTCGGCCCTGATGATTACGTTTGCCACCCTGCCACTCCTGTCGGGCTGCAAGAGCGGTGGCAGCGATGTGGTCGTCGGAACGGAAGAGACCGTCCTGACCCGGGCACCCGTGGTTCCACCCCCGATCAGCCGCAGTCAACCTACCCGCCTGATCGTCAACCTCGAGACCCCAAGACCCAGGAGTTCGTGCAGCGCCTCGCGGACGGAGTGGAATAAACGTTCTGGACGTTCGGAGGAGCAGTCCCGGGGCGATTCATTCGCGTTCGCGAGGGCGACGTGGTGGAGTTCATGCTCAACAACCGCCCCGATAGCCGCATGCCGCACAATATCGACCTTCACGCAGTCACGGGTCCGGGGGGGGG
>Ga0310121_10000963_pt1 | contig 30331 bp, 25 predicted proteins | sample CB27_Tmax_986_MG_FD_203504 | JGI IMG/M metagenome (GOLD analysis project Ga0310121, IMG submission 203504) | Marine microbial communities from Western Arctic Ocean, Canada - CB27_Tmax_986 | ecosystem: Environmental > Aquatic > Marine > Oceanic | place: Canada: Western Arctic Ocean | collected... | reverse complement strand
TCCTGCTCAAAACAAAATTACTATTAGTCTGAATAACTACTTAGGCAATGATTTAACGGCTCGTATTTATTCCATTACAGGTCAATTGATACTAGAAAGTCAACTTACTAATTCAAACCATACAATGGGCACTGGTAAACTTAGTAAAGGATGTTATATTGTTGAAATTAGTAATAAGCATGGATTTGCAACAAGAGAGAAGCTAATTATAAAATAGCTTCAAACGTTTTTAAATGCTGTCGTTTTCTGCTATTAGGATCAAACACAAGGCCAACCGCTACAACTATTTTTTCGTTAACAAAATAAGTTTTAACCAGGAAAGGGCCCCCCATAAACCCTTTTTCCAATTTCCAAAGCCCTTTGTATGTGTTATTAATATAATAAGGCGGGAATTCCGTTTCAATTTTTACATATTGTCCCTGCTTAGCCCCACTCAAATATTGAGCAAACATGCTATCTGTTTTTTGCAATACTTCTTGCTGAAAGTTAGTGGTTTTAGGAATAAATGAAAAAACCAACAACTGTTTTATAACTTCTTGTTTTTCTGGATTATAAGTTGCCCAAAAAAAAGTTGATGTATCTTTTATGATTGTATATTCTGAAGGAATTAAAAGCTCAATTTTAAAATTCTGATAAATCTTTTTTTGAGGTAATTGCTGTGATGTTGTTGAAATTTTATTTTTAATACTTTTTAATTCTTCTAATTCAAAAATTGCTTTAATTTTATTTAAATTGATTTTTATGCCCTCTTTTTCATAATTCAATTGCACAACCAACTGTACATTTGCCCATTTATTTTTCTGACTACTAGCTTTTACATCTTTTGCTATAATAACAATGTTTTTGTGCATTTTTAATATGGACTTAAACTCAGCATGGTTTACTTGTACAATTCTAAAGCTAGCTTCATCTTGATTTAATCCCTCAATCGGAGCGCCAAAAGTTTCTATTACAGCTTCTTTAATGCTCTCCTGCCAAAGATTATCCTCCACAACAAAAATAACTTCTGAAAAAGAACCAGTTGAACTAGGTAATGTTTTGGTGCCATCCAAACAAGAACTTGCAAAAATTAATAAAAGAAAAACTAATTTTCTCATTATGACCTTGGTAAAATAATTTTAGTTCCTGGTTTTAAATTATCACTGTCTAAATTATTTAAGGATTTTATTTTCCAAACACTAAGTCCGTCATATTTTTGAGCAATATCCCAAAGAGTATCCCCTTTCTGTATAGTATATTCATTTTTGTTAGACCCTAATTCTACAGAAGCAGTTTCTACTCCTTTTTTTACATAAATCACCAACTTATCGCCAATATCTAGATTTGAGGATTTTAGATTATTCCATTCTATAATTTCAAATATGTGTACATTATGTGCTTCTGCAATTCTTCCCAGATAATCCCCCTTATGTACTCTATAAATAATGCGCTCTTCATCTATCAAAATTTCTTTTTTATCAACAGCATCAATAAAAGTATAGTTTGCGTCCTCATTGAGCTTAAAATCATTTACTGCATCTTTAGGAAAAACTAAAACTGCATCTTTAGGATATACCTCTTTTTTATAAGAAGGATTCAAGTAATGTATCGTTTCTGAGTTAACACACAATAACTCGGTTAATGTCTTTAATTCCACCCGATTTTTAAGTGTAATTGTATCTGTTTTACTTAGATTAATACTCGGATTTTCAGCATTTATTGAATATTCACTAGCATAATTCATTACATAGTTCACTGCAATAAATGTTGGTATATAATTTCTTGTTTCTTTTCTTAAATGAGGATATAATTCCCAAAAATCAGAAGTTCCAACACTTGCTATTTTTCTTTGAATGTAGCCCGGCCCTCCATTATAAGCTGCCAATACCAAATTCCAATCACCAAAAGTGTCGTACAGTTTTATAAAGTATTCACAAGCAGCCATAGTTGACTTTAGGGGGTCTTGCCTTTCATCCATATATGAAGTGACTTCCAATCCATATTGTTTGCCTGTAGGGAACATAAATTGCCATAAGCCAGTAGCTCCTGAATGCGAACGAGCTTTTGGGTTCAAGGCAGACTCAACTATTGCTAAATACTTAAGCTCTAAAGGTAAATCATACTGTTCTAATTGTTGTTCAAAAAGAGGAAAATAATAAGGAGCTAAGCCCTTCATTTTAGAGATAAGGCGTTTGTTTCTTCCTAAATAACTATCAATGAATGTTTGTACTTTTTCGTTATACGCCAAATTCATTGGCGTTTTTTTATTCAATTGTTGTAATCGCCAAGCAACTATATTTTCTTTTTTTAACGTGCTTATTTCTTCATTTTCTATCTCCTCTATATTTTGAGCAGAAGAATTATCAACAATACTGTCAGTAGTAATTATGCTATTTACGGATACAGGAACGGTTAAACTATCCTCATTAGCAATGGCAATACAGGGTATAAATAGTATTATAAAAATTATTTTTCTCATAACTACAAAGTTGAGGGTAAATTTAACTGATTTTATGTTACAATGCAATCGATTATTAACGCTTCACTGTTTATATAAACTGTATTAGGCTTATTACCTTTAGCTACAGGTATAAATTACTAATTTCTATACTTTACTCTCTGATTTTAATGCCGGTTATGTGCCTTTTAGCTGATAAGCTAAAAAAGAAAATATTGATGACATATATTTACTGTATCTTTGCGCGCAATAAAGAAAATGAGCACTATCTATAGATACCCAGAAGGACCACTATTGAGTAAAATCAATAGCCCTGATGATTTGCGAAAGTTGAAGAAAAATCAGCTAGAGCAAATCAGCAGTGAATTAAGGCAATATATTATTAATATTGTCTCAGAAAAAGGCGGGCATTTTGGAGCTAGCTTAGGTGTTGTTGAGCTTACTATTGCTTTGCATTATGTATTCAATACTCCTGTTGATCAGTTAGTATGGGATGTAGGGCATCAAGCTTACGGACATAAAATACTTACAGGAAGAAAAGAAAGGTTTCCCACAAACAGAATCTATAAAGGACTAAGCGGTTTCCCAAAAAGAAGCGAAAGTGTATACGATACTTTTGGTGTAGGACATTCTTCTACATCAATTTCTGCTGCCTTAGGAATGGCTATGGCTTCTAAAATCAATGGAGAAGATAAAAAACAACATATTGCAGTAATTGGAGATGGTTCCATGACGGCAGGGATGGCTTTTGAAGCCTTAAATCATGCAGGAGTTGAAAATTCAAATTTATTGATTATTCTAAATGACAATTGTATGTCAATTGACCCAGCAGTAGGGGCTCTAAAAGAATATTTAACAGATATTTCAACTTCAAAAACTTACAATAAAGCTAAAAATAAACTCTGGAAAATACTAGGTAAAATTAGTAAATTTGGACCCAATGCACAAGCTGTAGCTAAAAAAGTTGAAGGAGCAATAAAATCAACTTTACTAGGTGAGAGTAATTATTTTGAATCGCTAAATTTTAGGTATTTTGGCCCTATTGATGGACATGACACTAAGCATTTGGTAAATGTGTTAAATGACCTAAAAGATATCCCTGGCCCTAAAATACTACACTGCCTTACAGTTAAAGGGAAGGGATATTCTCCTGCTGAACAAGGGGACTCTACAAAATGGCATTCCCCAGGATTATTTAATAAAGATACTGGAGATTTTATAGTTGGGAAAAAGAAAAAAAACCCCCCAAAATACCAAGATGTTTTTGGAGAAACTATCATTGAGCTAGCTAAAGAAAACGAACAGATTGTAGGGGTTACTCCTGCAATGCTTTCGGGCTCATCCTTAAGTAAAATGATGAAAGAAATGCCAGGAAGAACTTTTGATGTTGGTATTGCAGAACAACATGCGGTAACTTTTTCAGCCGGAATGGCGACTCAAGGAAAGGTGCCATTTTGCAATATCTATTCATCTTTTATGCAAAGAGCTTACGACCAGGTAATTCATGATGTTGCCTTGCAAAATTTAAATGTTATTTTCTGTTTAGATAGGGGGGGATTGGTTGGTGCTGATGGGGCTACACACCATGGTGCTTATGATATTGCCTTTTTCAGATGCATTCCAAACATGATTGTTTCTGCACCAATGAATGAGGAGGAGCTTAGAAATCTTATGTACACAGCTCAATTGCTTAATCAAGGCCCATTTTCGATACGATACCCAAGAGGAAATGGAGTTATGTTAGATTGGAAAACTCCTTTTGAAGAAATAGAAATAGGTACGGGTAAGATGATAAAAAAAGGAGAAGAAATAGCAATTCTTTCTTTTGGACATCCTGGTAATTTTGTAGTGAAAGCCCAGGAGCAATTTACCAAAGAAGGCTTAAATATTGCACATTATGATTTGCGATTTGCAAAGCCTCTAGACGAAAAATTACTACATTCAATATTCCAAAAATTTACTAAAATTATCACTATTGAAGATGGGTGCTTGCGGGGTGGGTTTGGGAGTTCAATACTAGAATTTATGGCCAATAACAACTATCAAGCACAGGTGAAAATGTTGGGGATTCCAGATGCTTTTATTCATCATGGCACACAAAATGAGCTTTATAATGATTGTCATTTTGATGTAAAGGCAATTATAAATTCTGTACATACAATTTTAGAAAAAAGTCTTGTTTCTCAAGTGGGATAGCGCCAAATATTAGGAAATAATTTTTCCTATTTTGCAAATCCAACTATCAACTAATCCTTATCTTTGCCTTAATCTGTAAGATAAAAGAAAGCCAGTATGAAAATAAAAGAAATTCTTCTAACTGAAGGTGTTGAACAAAAAATAAGCATTAAAGGATGGGTAAGAACAAGAAGAGGGAGTAAGCACGCTTCCTTTATTGCGCTAAATGACGGCTCAACAATAAATAATATCCAAATTGTTGCAGAAGCTAACGATTTTGATGAAGAGTTAATTAAACAAATTACTACTGGTTCTTGTATTAGTGTTAGCGGTAAATTAGTTGCTTCAAAAGGAAGAGGGCAAGCAGTAGAAATCTTAGCCTCATCTATAGATATGTTGGGAGCAGCAGATGCCGAAGAATATCCCTTGCAACCTAAAAAACATAGCCTTGATTTTTTGAGAGAAAAAGCTCATTTACGCTTTAGAACCAATACTTTTTCTGCAGTATTTAGATTGCGACATGCACTAACTTTTGCAGTACATAAATTCTTTAACGACAAAGGATTTTTCAATTTACATACCCCAATTATTACTGGCGCTGATGCGGAAGGAGCAGGTGAAATGTTTCAAGTTACCAATCTTGATTTAGAAGCCCTTCCTAAAACAGAAGAAGGAAAGATTGACTTTTCAGCTGACTTTTTTGGAAGTAAAACAAATCTTACTGTTTCAGGACAACTAGAAGCAGAGTTAGGCGCTTTAGCGCTTGGACAAGTATATACTTTCGGCCCAACCTTCAGGGCCGAAAACTCAAATACTTCTAGACATTTATCTGAATTTTGGATGATTGAGCCTGAAATTGCTTTTGCTGATTTAGAAGAAAATATGGATTTGGCGGAGGAGTTTTTAAAATACTGTATTCAGTACTGTATAGATAACAATGCAGATGATTTAAAGTTTTTAGATTCAAGGCTTGCTGAAGAGGAGGGGGGGTTAAAAAAAGAAAATCGTTCAGAAATGGGTTTATTAGAACGTCTACAAATTGTAATTGAAAACGATTTTAAGCGGTTAACTTACCGTGAGGCTATTGATGTTTTAAGAAATTCAGCTTCAAATAAAAAGAAAAAGTTTCAATACCTAATTAATGGATTTGGTGATGATTTACAATCAGAACACGAACGGTATTTAGTTGAGAAAAAATACAAAAAACCAGTTATAATTACTGATTATCCGAAAGGAATAAAAGCATTTTATATGCGTATGAATGAAGATAATGAAACTGTTAGAGCAATGGACATTCTATTTCCGGCAATAGGAGAGATTGTTGGCGGCTCACAAAGAGAGGAGCGTTTGGATAAATTACAAGCCCGTATGCAAGAAATGGATGTTTGTCAAGAAGAATTATGGTGGTATTTAGAAAGTAGAAAATTCGGAAGCTGTATCCATAGTGGCTTTGGGTTAGGATTTGAAAGATTAATCATGTTTGTTACTGGAATGAAAAATATTAGAGATGTAATTCCATTTCCTAGAACACCTCAAAATGCAGAATTTTAATAGATGGGCAAGCAAAGGCTACAGCAAAAGCAGTATCAAAACTTAAGCCCTCAACAGATACAATTTTTAGGGCTTTTGCAAATACCTATTGTAGCTTTAGAAAAAAGAATTGAAGAAGAATTAGAAGAAAACCCTGCTCTTGAAGAAGACGAACAAGAAGAGTTAAGTCTGGAAGAAAAATCTTTTCCAAATTATACCTCAACTGATTTTGAATATCAAATTGAGGATAAAACCGAAAGCTTAAGTGAGCATTTAAATCAACAATTAATAGCCCTTGACATTACTAAAGAGCAGCAATTTTTAGTGCAATATTTAATAAGCAGCCTTGATAATAATGGTTTTTTAAATAGGGATTTACATTCCATAAGTAGTGATTTACTTATTAATAATAACCTTGATATTAGTGAATATGAATTAAGCGATACGCTAACTATATTACAACAATTAGAGCCTTTTGGTGTTGGATCGAAAAACTTGCAAGAATGCTTATTGATACAACTCAGAATACTACATCCTGAAAAAAAGTTAGAACAAAAAATCCTTTCTGATTATTATGCCCCCTTTAGTAATAAAAATTTTGAATACCTAAGTAGGCGTCTTGAAGTTGATTTAGGCAGTATTAAAAACGCTTACAAAACCATTGAATCTCTTAATCCCATTCCTGGCAATGGGTTTTCAAAAAATGCAACTTCTATTGCTTATGTGTATCCTGATTTTACTGTGTCGATAATTGATGGTAAATTTGAAACAAAACTCAATAAAAGCAATGTAAAACCTATTAAGTTAAGTAAGTATTATCAAGTAATACTAAAGGAGACTAAGGATATTGAAACCAAAAAATTCTTGCAGGAAAAAGTAGAGAAAGCAACTTGGTTTAAAGGTGCTATTGAAAAAAGAAATGATACACTAAAGAATGTATTTAATGCTATTTTAAGCATTCAGGAAGCCTATTTTATTTCAGGAAATGAAAAAGATTTAAAACCAATGAAGTTAGCTGACATTGCTCAAGTAGTAAATATGGATATTTCAACTATTTCAAGAGTCAGTAATTCCAAATATGTAGCCACGCACTTTGGTACTTTTAAACTTAAAGAACTGTTTTCAGAAGCATACAGAAAAGATAATGGAGAGCTTATTTCTACTAAGGAAATAAAAAGAAAACTGAAAGAGATAGTTGAAAGAGAAAATAAAATTAATCCTCTTTCAGATGAGAAATTAGCTGAATTATTAGGGGAAAATGATTACCATATTGCAAGAAGGACAGTTGCAAAATACCGTGAGAAGCTAGGAATACAAACTGCTAAATTAAGACGAGAATTATAATGCAATTATCAAAGTTTATCTCCATAATTTTACATCCTATATTTATGCCTTTATTGGCCTTTCGCTTAACTTTGAAAGCTTTTCCTAATGTAGAATTTTCAATAAGTCAATCCTTAAATTATATTTATGGTATTGTTATTTGCTGCTCAATTATATTGCCTTTACTAAGTATCTTTTTTTTAATAAAAAAAGGTAAGGTTCGTTCACTCGAAATGAGTGATCGTAAAGAACGATCTCTACCTCTTTTTGGAACTGTTATTTGGATGTTGTTAGGGTTTTATATGTTAAATCACACTCTAATTTATGCCCCTTTATTAAAGGCAGAATTATTTGGAGCTATACTCATTATTCTTTTTGCTGCTATCATATCAAAATTCTGGAAAATAAGCTTGCACTTACTAGCAATAGGAGGGGTGGTTGGCGTTTTTATAGCCCTACAATTAATGGAGGGGGGGGTATTGTATTTACTGCTTATCTTTATTCTCCTTTCAGGCATATTAGGAGTTGCGCGTATAAGGCAAAAGGCACATAATCACACACAAGTATATATGGGTTTTTTATTGGGCGTTGGTGTAGAATTAATCACTCTTTTGCTCTATTAATTTTACATCAATAATTTCAATTTTTCTTTCAAGCATGGCGTCAATTCCATAAATTGAATTCTTTTTATCATTTGGATTAGCGCTCACTGAATTAGGGGCATTGTTTTCTCCAAAAGGCAATTCAATAATCTGAAAATTCCCGTTTTCCAAATAAGAAGAAAACACCTTGCTCTGATGTAATTCTACATAATTTACAAAACTCTTTATCCTCCTTTTAGAAAGATTAATATTATACTGCTGTTCATGCAAAGGACTTGCATATCCTTTAATCTGTAATTCTATCTTTTTGCCTTGCTTCAAATCAGATAAAATATGAGAGAAAATAATATTCAATTTATTAAAATTCCCTTTTAAACTCTCCTCAAAAAAAGATTCCAAATTAGAATTATATTTACTGTACTCGTTCTCCATTTTAAAATATGAAATATAGGCTTCTTTATATGTTTTTTCCGTTGACGTTTTCATTGTACAACAATCAGGTTCATCATTATGAAAATACAACTTTAAAGGTATAAATTGGGCTGCAAGCTGTATGTTGATTTGCTGCTCCATTTCTTGTTTTTCTAGTTCAAATGAGAAAATATCATTACAGCAAAATTCCTCTGTATTATATAACGCCTCTGATCGATTAGAAGCAAAATAACCTTTTGTTTCGTTATAAAAAGTGAGGTACATTTCGTTTTGTTTTGAATTAAGCTGAATTACATTAATTGGCTTTTCCCATAAGTTAAGCCTCCCTTTTGACCTGTAAATATCAAAACCTCCTAAACCATTATTTCTATTTGATGAGAAATATAATTCCCCTTCAAATTCATTAAAAAATGGTGTAATTTCATGAGATTTTGAATTTATCTTGAGCCCCGCATTAATGGGTATTCCAAAATTTCCGTTCTTATCAATTATACTTAGCCATATGTCCATTCCCCCATAGCCTCCTTTTCTGTCAGACACAAAATACATCACTTTCTGCTTATCGTGAAGCATGATATGGGGCTGTGTATTTGTTGAATTTATTAAGTTTATATTATTATTTAAGTTTTTAGTTATTTGCTTTTTATAATCTCTAAAAGCAATTTCACAATTCCTCTCCTGATCACAAATACTAAAATAAAAAGAGAGTTCATTTTTTGGAAAATGCACATTTGCAGAAGAATAGGATTTTCCTAAATTAATATAGCTCCCTTTTTGCCAACTGCCGTCTTTAAAGAGCGTAGAGAAAATAACGGATTGATACTTTTCATCTTCCAAGGTTGAAGAAGTAAAGTACGCTGTCTTTTCATCTATCTGAACAAAATTAAATTCAGCCCCATAGGAATTAATCGCATCCGAAAGATGTTCAATTTTAATGCCTTGCGAAAGCATTAAAAACGGAAAAGATAGCAATATAATTATACTAAATCTCATTATAAATATTCTGGACAATTTTCCTGTTCAATACTTTTTTTCTTTTTTGATACATTCCATTGATATACCACCGAAAACTCAAACCCTCCTTTGTTATTACTAGCATTAGTCAAATTTGAAGTATTAACATCATAGCTTACCACACAGGATAAGCTTTCAATTTCTGCGCCAAAATAAAAAATAACCGCATCATTAAATCGTTCAGCAATACCTAATTTTAATATCACATTCTGCTCTGCTTCAAGCAAATAATTCACATCACAAGCCAATAAAAATTCTTTATCAGTATCCTGATTAGAGAATAGTAATTTTGGTTGCATGCTTAACTTAGTATTAAAGGCGTAATTAAGGGTTGTGTGTAAATTCATTTTTTGACGCAAAGTAATGGCGTCATTTGCAATTAATGATTGTCTAGGCTTATTGATATGATAAAAAGCAATTCCACTTTCAACAGCCATCTTTTTATTTATCTCATACAAATTAGCAATACCGACAGCTATATCAGAGAAAAAAAAATTAATATTACTTAAGTTTTCGGGGTCATTAAAAACCAAGTCATCAAACATTACTGATCTCTGAAAAAGCCCAAGTTCAGCGCCAATACTAAATATGTTATTGGTAGTTGCAACTACTCTTTTAGCATAAGCTAGATTAATTCCTATTGTCTTAAAACGAGAATCTCCGGCAATATCATGTAAAAATTGTATCCCAGCTGAATGACTAGGGAGTATTTCTTTTCGTTCCAGTGATAAGGAGAGGGTATTGAAGGGGACACTCACGCTTTCCCATTGTGATTTTCGTTGGAGCGTTGCTTTATAATCACTATTTTGTGAGCCCACCAAAGCTGGATTCAATAAAAAAGAAGATATCTTAAATTGCGAAAAATGAACATCCTGAGCAACACAATTAATTGAAATACTCGCTAAAACTAAAATGCTTAGTTTTTTCATCTTATTAAGGTAATATTCCCTTTTCGGAAAAGCTGTTTATCTCCAATACACTTTAACTCTAAATAAAAATCAAATACCTGAGGATTAAGTTTTATCCCCAAATAAGTGCCATCCCATTTTTCAAATTTATCTATTGTTGAAAACACTTTTTGCCCCAGACGATTAAATATTTCTAATTTAAAATCGATAATAACTCCAGCAACATCAATAATAAAATAACCCTCATTAACTTCATCTTCATTAGGACTAAAGGCTGTTGGCACAACAATACTATCTTCATTACAAAATACATCTAACACTTCAATACAAATACTGTCAGTTATCATACAATTATGAATATTGTACACCTCAACAGCATAACAAATCTTTTGTGCTGGAGTAATTTCTACCCTATTTGCTGTAGAAGACACATCCTTCCAATTGAAACTATTGGCTGTTTGAATATTTAAATACGTTGTTTCCCCTCTAAAAACTGTATCCTCATCCAACCATAAAGAATCCAAAATTGGATATTCATAGATATTCACAAATACTGAATCTTTCATAATACATTCATCCGTATTTATCACCTCAACACTATACCACCCGGATGTATCCCTAAAATCATAAATACTTGAAGAGTCTACTGCATATATTACATCACTAGGCAGCCAAGAGTAAGAAAGAATGGGAATAGTAGGATTAAGGTTATTTACTGTCAGAAAAACACTATCTCCTTCACACAATTCCAAATCTCCAATCAAATTTATGTTAATGCTTTCCATTTTTACTTCAACACTATCTATTTGCTCACAATTTCCATCTGTAACTTTTACATAAAACAATGCAATGCTTGCTACTGTTAAATTATCCGTAAGGCTTAAGGTGTCTGTAAAATTAACATTGGAAGCCCAATGTATTCCTGATGCTCCGCTATAGCTAGCTTGTAAGGTTATCGGCTCATTACAATAAGAAGTGTCGGTGCCAGCATCTAACAAAAAATCTACCACTACTATCTCTTGCAACAAAGAATCTGTACATGTTCCATTAGAAATAAATAATTGATAAGTAACGGTTGTGGGAGAGCTGCAAAACGGATTGGAAACATTAGCGCTGCTTAAGTTTGTTGATGGAAACCAAAAATAAGTTATTGTTGGATCGTTAACAGGCAATAAGCCTATTTGCAGTTGCTCTTCTTTGCATTTTACTAATGGTGTAAGGGTGTCTTTTCCATTTCTTAAAATATAAATTTGTTTACTTGTCGTATCAGAAATATTACAAGCGCCTGGAGAACTTGCGATTAAAGTAACTGTATAATTTCCTGCTTGTGTATAATTATGATTTGGGTGTTCTTGAGCAGAGCTTGTGCCATCTCCAAAATCCCACTGATAAATTACGGGTGTATTGGAGCTGCTTAAATTCTGAAAGCTAAGACTTGTATCACAGCCTACCCAAGGCGCATTAAAATCTGCAATGACCATTGGAAAATCAAAGTTGAATTTAAATACTCCATTATTGCAAAAACTACTATTATTTATTGAGGAAACCGCTCCAGGATTTGGTTCAATCGGAAAGTCAGAGTTCCCTTGACAACCCGCACAAACTGATTGATAAATAATCCCTTTTTTATCAAAGCGACTTGTTCCTCCATCAACATGTTCCCCGCTTTGGCTGCCTCCAAAATAAGTAGCATAAACTAGACTACTCAAAGCATCATCAACTACTATTAAATAAAAATCATTCCCATCAGTATTCAATTGATAAGCATTACCGCTAACAAGTAAATTAAGTGTTGATAATGGCCCTCCATTTACATTTGATCCCCAGCCCGAAAGATAAATTTTATCGCAAACATCTACCAAAAAGGCTGTAGGAGAAATGTCTGGCGTACCTTTCCCTGTGCCTAGTACAGTAGCACGCAAAACACTATCTAAATCTTCAGTAAAAACAGCAATAAACTGACCCGCTCCACTCTGAAAATAAGTCGCATTTTGGACTAAGTCTGTAGCGCTTGCTTTTGTCTGACCAAACAAATAAACAGCAGCATCACTTCCAATTTCTACAAAGTATGATTGATCATATTGCTCTGTACCGTAATAAGAAGAAGAAAGGATCTGTGTCCCTTCAGAATTAATTAAACTTATAAAAGCGTCCGCCTTTACCGAATCTTGATGTAGGGTTTGATAAGCAGTAGCTGTTATAGGAAAATCGGTAGATGTTGTTCCTCCAGTTACATAAATATTATCATTTTTATCTAGTGCCAATGAGTAAATCGCATCCGCAGTAGCACCCCCTAAATAGGAACTCCAAATAACAGAAGTAAGCTGATTATCCATCTTAACAATACAGCCCTCCTGCCCCCCACTATTTAAGCTTTGAAAACTATTAGTAGTTGGAAAATCAGTAGATTTGGTACAAGTAGCAATATAAATATTATTTTGCTTATCAATATCTATTTCTCCTCTTACCTCATCCGCATAATTGTACCTTAATTGAGAGGCGGTATTTAAACCGTCATTATCTGTTCCTCCCAAAAAAGTAGAAGCCAATAAACTTCCGCCATTAGCACTTAATCTAGATACAAAAATATCTGAACCATCCGGAAAACTCACTCCAAGGTTGAGCGTTAATGCAGGGCCTCCATTAAATGTCGTTTGATATGCAGAATTTGTTACTGGGAAATCAGCAGAACCAGTTGTCCCAAATATAAATAATTCATTAGCCGAATTGACGATCATACTGTGAGGTAATTCATCTTTTGTTCCTCCTAAATAAGTAGAATAAATTCTTGTTGTTCCACTAGTATCGTATTTTGTTATTCCAATATCAGTTCCGCCAAGTGAGTTGGCATAATTTAATTGATACGCACCTAAAGTAGTGGGGTAGCCTACTCCAAAAACAGTGCCTCCACTATACAAAAACCCAAGATTGTCATAAGTAGCGGTATAGCCAAAGTTATTCGCCGTAGAGCCTGAATAAGTTGAAAATTTAAGAATCGGATCAATAATTAATGGGAAGTTTTTATTATAGGCTTCCGGAAAATTAAAGGTGATAATTTTATTATGCAAGTTATAATTACAAACAACTTCTACTTCAACATCATTTATCATTTGATACGCATAAGGCTTGTGTTCTGTAATTGTATTTACAGATGTCTTAACAAGCAAATTTCCATTATTAAGCGAAAACTTGCTCATGCCTTTATATTGCATTTTGATGGACTGAGGATTTCCATGCTTAGCTACAATAAACTCATACTTTAATTGATCCTTCTGCACATAATAGGAAATATCAATATGCTCGTAAATTTCTTTATGTAGCTGTTTTTTGTAAGACTTAACTTCAGTAGCCCAATTTGATTTATCGCCTAAATAATAATTTTCAAAAAATTCACTTTCTTCTTCAAGTATTATACTATCTCCAGTATTTGAATTCAAAAAAGAAACTGAATATGCATGAGCATCTATAACAATACTAGTTGCTAAGCCATCATGAATATTAGCTAATTGCTTGCCATTATAAAATGCGTAGGTTAACTTTCCTTTTTCAATAAATAAAGATCCTGAAGGAAGATTAGTTTTAGAAATTACATTTTTAGGAAGTTGTCCTTTATTTTCAATAAACGGGTTTTGAGCATTTGTAAAAAAAAAGAACATAGCAAAGAGTATGCTGAGCTGCTGCTTTAATATGCTTTTTTTAGGATTCATCACATTTTTTTAATTCATCAAGATTTTCATTAAACTATCTTTAGCAAACATGTACGCTTCTCTATTTCCCTTTTTAATAGGATCGCCTGGAGGTAATTTTTGTTTAAACGGATCAACTTGCTTTCCGTCTTTCCAAAAACGATAACAAACATGTGGGCCAGTAGCTAAGCCTGTACTCCCAACATAGCCAATAATATCGCCCTGTTTTACATATACGCCTTTTCGTATTCCGGGTTTTATTTTTGACATATGTAAATACTGTGTTGTATAACTTCCATTATGTCTTACCTTAACATAATTGCCGTTATTCTTAGTGTACGCTGCCTTCATAATTGTTCCATTTGCAGTAGCCCAAATAGGCGTTCCCCTTTCGGCTGCATAATCCGTGCCAAAATGCCCTTTCCATCTTCCTGTTACAGGATGTTTTCTTCTTTTATTATAGCGAGAAGAAATGCGTTTATAATCCACTGGCGCCATTAAAAATGCTTTACGCAAGGTTTTGCCTTGCTCATCATAATAATCAGCAAAATTTTCATTTTCTTTATAGTAAAAAGAATAAAAATCTTGTCCTTTATGCGTAAATTCTGAAGCTAAAATTCTTCCAATACCTATATACTCGCCATCAATATATTTATCCTCATAATACACCCTAAATCCATCTCCTTTTTGGATTTTAAAAAAGTCAATTGTCCAAGCATAAATAGTAGCAAGTTCGGCTGTTAGTTTTGGACTTAATTTTTGCTCCTCCATAGTTTCCCATAGGGAGAATTTTAATATTCCTGAAGCTATTTTTAATTTTACCGTTACTGGTTTTTTCCCTTTGTATACATCAATTTCATTTCTTAAATCAAAAACAACATAATTAGTCGCATTAATTTCATAGATAAAATATTGTGCCTTTTCAGTAGAATCAGTAGCGCACATAACAGCATATCTTTTGCCTGCATTTACACTCCCTACATCAAATATTCCTTTTGATTTATTAACTATTGTATTAATTTCTGGGTGATCAATATGGTTAGCATACAAGATTTCTCCCATAGTTTGTCCGCTTTTTACTATGCCTTTTTTTACATCAAATGAATCCACTAAAATATCATACTCATAAGACGGTTCTTTTATCTGCTCCACAAAATCAATAGCTTTTTCTTCATTATTTTTTGTATTTATGTTAACTAAGATAAATAGTAATGCCGCTCCTGTTACTAGTATTCCGCTCCATTTTTTCATGCCGCTAATTTGCTTCTTTAAATTATTTTATAATTACTCTCCAATTATTGATAGTGGATATTTCAATTTTTTATAGTCCTCTAATACTGCTTTTATTGTGCCTGCCCATATCTCAGTCTCTACTCTTAATAACAAGTGGTTAGCATCATCAGTAATCCAAAGTTTCATCTGTTCTCCATCTTCAAAAACCCTTCCTTCTTGCATTTTTGGTTGGAAAACCATACAATCTATTTTTCCCCATTTTGTGTTAATAATTTCATTCCCCAAGTATTTTATTTCCAAATTATAGTTCTTGTCATCCATAAAAAGAGGTATATAAAAAGACTGGCTATTAATTATGCTTTCCTTTTTAAATGTCCTTGCTAAAAAAAATGAGGAAAGCATATCTTGAGTATTTATAGGAATAAAAAATGAGGAATCCTGAGTTATAACTTTACTATCATTATGATTAAATTGATATTTCTGATTAATTGAATAGCCCCCCTCATTTACAGCTCTTTTAAACACAAGAGGGAGTAGAGTGTTGACATCAATAAAAGTTTCGTAAACATCCCGCACCTTAAAAAACCAGTCAAAAAAAGGAGCCGTTCTTCCTTTACCAACAATATGCAAGATAGGTTTATTATTTAACTGTCCGCTTTCAGTAATCTCCAAATCAGCAAATCCTACATTAACTGCTCCAAAAGAAACTTTATAGGCAACATATTCCCCTACCTTATAAGGTAAGTCGGTTTGTGAAAAAACAAGATTAGAAATTCCAAAAAGTATTATGGTTAAAAGCTGCTTCATAGCACAAAGATAGTAATTAAGCTTATTAACTTAAATGATTACTAAAAGCTAATAAATCGGCTTCTTTAAAATGATTCGCCATTAAATGTAGACCAATTGGAAGGTTATTAGAGTCTTTCCCTAAAGGAATTGATATTGCAGGGTTCCCAGTAAGATTTGCTTGTACTGTAAAGATGTCTTCCAAATACATAACCGTTGGATCGGTATGTTTTGTTCCTATTTCAAAAGCAGTATGAGGTGTTGTAGGGGAAATTACAAAATCATAATCCTTAAACATTTCATTTGTTTTGTCTTGTATTAGTCTCCTTATTTTTTGCGCTTTTGTAAAATACGCATCATGATATCCAGCGCTCAATACAAAGGTCCCTAACATAATTCTTCTTTTTACCTCTTCGCCAAACCCTTTTGTTCTACTATTGACATAAGTACTTTCCAAATCAGTACTATTTTCACTTCTATAGCCATAATGTACCCCATCAAAGCGAGCAAGATTAGATGAGGCCTCTGCTGTAGTAATTACATAATAAGTTGGCACTAAATAATCTAAATAAGGAAAAGATATTGGATTAACGACATGTCCTTCTTCTTTTAATTTTGCTATTTTACCTTCTATTAATTGTTTTATTTCTACATCTAAACCCTTGCTTTCCAGGCATTCTTTTATATAAGCAATTCGTTTAGGTTTATTATCAAATTTTGATTTTGAATATTCTTCAACCGATCTAGATGAAACTGTACTGTCAAAATCATCAGCCCCAGCAATTACTTCTAGTAATAATGCGGCATCTTCAATATTATTTGTTAACGGTCCTATTTGATCAAATGAAGATGCATAAGCAATCAAACCATAACGAGAAACACTAGCGTAGGTTGGTTTAAGCCCAACAATGCCACAAAATGCCGCTGGCTGCCTGATAGAACCTCCGGTATCACTTCCTAAAGCTGCTAAACATAATCCTGCGGCTACTGCTGCGGCTGAGCCTCCTGAACTACCCCCAGCTACTTTTGAATTGTCAATAGGATTTTTTACAGTTCCGTAAATAGTGTTTTCATTTGCCGAACCCATTGCAAATTCATCACAATTTAAGCGACCAATAATTATAGCGTCTTCAACAAGTAAGCGATCAATAACGGTTGCATTAAATAAGGATTCGAAACCATCTAAAATTTTGGATGAAGCGGATACTTTATGTTTTTTATAACACAAATTATCCTTAATACCAATAACCATTCCGGCAAGTTTTCCTGCAGAACCTGCTTTAATTTTTTTATCAATCCGATTTGCTTCTTGTAAAGCCTCTTTGGTAAAAACTTCAACAAAAGCATTTAGATGTTTGTTTTTCTCTATTTCATCTAAAAAAGACTGAGTAATAGCAACACAATTTGTTGTGCTATTTAAAAGTGCCTCTTGCACTTTTTTAAAAGAACGAAAAGTAGTCAATGCTTAAAAGTTTTAGTCGTCTAAATCTTTTTCAATGTCATTTTTCCCTTTTTTGAATTCGCTAATTCCTTTGCCTAAGCCTTTCATTAATTCTGGGATTTTTTTGCCCCCAAACAATAATAATATTGCAAGAGCTATTAAAATCCATTCCATCCCTCCGGGTAATAGTGCTAATGTCATAATTTTTAAAATTTAATTATTATGCAAATTTATGCATTTTGATTTAATAAGCCTTATATAACCATTTAGATGGATCGCGCTTATCATACCCCTTCCAAATTTCAAAATGCAACTCTGTTTTTTCTTCTACTTCTTGAGTTAAGACAATCCCTATTTTCTCCTTAGCCAAAAGCTTCTCGCCAACTTTTACGCTCACTTCTTCCAGTCCAGAATACACACTAAAATATTCTCCATGATTCATTAAAATTGCTTTTCCTTCACCTTTAATAAAAAAGATTCGGCTAATCGTACCGTCAAAAACAGCTCTAACAATGGTTTTTTTGTCAGTTGCAATATCAATTCCGTTATTAAACGTTTCTATCCCAGCAAAAATAGCATGCTTTTGTTTGCCATACCCTTGTACAATTACCCCTTTTTCTAATGGCCAGGGAAGTTTCCCTTTATTACTGTTAAACTCTGATGACAGAGCCATTGCCTCAGGAGTTAAAGCAAATCCTTTATTCTTTTTTTCCGCCTCCTCTCTCGCTTTACGGATTTCCTCTTCAATAATCTTTCGTATTTCATCATCCAAAACTTTTGCTCTCTTTTGTTTGGCTTGTAGTTGCTTTTTGAATACTTTTTCTGATTTGCTTAGCTTATTAATCAATTCTTGTTTTTCTTGCTTGGCATCGCTAATGGCAGTTAGATCGTTTTTCTTAGCGTTCATCAACTCTTTTTTTGATGCTGATTCTAAGATAAGTTGATCTTTTTGAGTATTTAAATCAACTTTTCTGCTTTCCAGCTCCTTGTGACTTTCAATTATTTTTTCAGCCTGATTTTTACGAAAAGACGCATATTGTTTTAAATAAACTATCCGCTTGTAGGCTTGGTTAAAATCTTCAGCAGAAATAATAAACATCAAATCATTACGATTGCCTTTCTTTTTAAAACAAGCATAAATCATTTTCGCGTATTCGCTTTTTAGCAGTTCTAAATTCTCCTGTTCTGTTTTAATAAGCTGTTCTGTTTTAATGATAGACTGTTCTGTTTTTTGAGCCTGCTTACTCAGTAATTTTATCTCAATATTTAAGGTTTGCAACAAGAGTTCTTGGTTTTGAATTTGCTTATCTAACACTTTTAAATAACTGAGCGATTTATCTTTATTGACTTTTGTTTTATTTAATAATTTGGTGGTATAATTTATCTCTTTCTCAATGGCTAGTTTTTGCTTTTTAAGCTCCTTTTTAGCTTGTGAAAAAGCTGAAAAACTCAACAAAAATGTAAAAAAGACAAGGATATATTTATTCCGCCTCAACATAAGAACTTGGTATTTTAAAAGGTAGTTTTTGTTTTTCATTAAAAACTATTTTTGAATAATCTAATGTGGCTTCAAAATTTTCAGAAGATCTAACGCTTATTGAAAATTGTTTTGGAAAGATAAATTCATTTTCATTTATGAATGATGAAAATTCATAACTCAATTCATTTTCGCCATCAATAATACTTGCATTTAGTATTCTATAAAAATCAGCAGATACTTTATAAAAAACTTGCTTAGCATTTAACTCAAATGTATTTTCAATTATATGAAATGTATATGCTTTTTTCAAAACCCTAGGATTAGCAGTGATCATTTCTTGAATTTCATCAAATGAAATATCTGCTTTTAAAAAGGCTGAAATGTGTGTAATTGGCTTTACAAAGAAGGTTTTATTCGTGCGATTTAAATAATACACGGAATCCTTAGTAAGCATTGTCCTAAATAACTCAATACCAAAAGGAGCGCTTACAGAAGCCCAAATAATACTATCCTTCCTGCATTTAATATTGATATTTAAGGCTATATCCTTCTCATCTTTTATCAAATTTATTTTTCCTTGTAAGGATAGCCATTTGGGAATTTTGTTTTTTGAAATTACTTTTGCAATCAATTCTTTTGCGTTTTTTGGCGCTTTAGCATAATCAATCTCTCTTACTTTAATCCTGCAGGAACACAAAATAAGAATTAAAAAAAGATATGAAAATAACTTATTCATAAAGCTTTCCTTCTTCTATTTTTTGAAGCAAAAACTTACTCGCTTCTCCTAATTTATTTGCTATTTTCCATTGATTAATTGCGCCTTCTTTATCGCCTAATTGATATAAAATATCGCCATAATGTTCTACAACAACAGCACTAGCATCACTCCCGTTTGCTAATGATTTCTGGATCCATTCTTTTGCTATTTCATACTCAGATAACTGGTATAAAACCCAGGCGTAAGTATCCTGATAAGTGCCATTATCTTGCTCAAGTTCATTGCACTTCAAGGACATCCTTTTCGCTTTTTCTAGCTTCACTTTACGCACAGAAAGGTAATATGCATAATTATTGAGTACCAACACATTTTCAGAGTCAATATCCAATACCTTTTCGTACAAAGAATCAGATACATTATCATTTCCCATTGCATGATGTAAATCAGCTAGTGAGGAATAAAATTCTAACAACAGCATCTCATTATCAATAATAAATTCAATGCCCATTTCCAATGCCAAAATAGCCTCATTATTATACTTAAACCATTTATTAGATACGCCATTAAAATAATAGAATAATGGATCGGTTGGAAAATAAGTTAAGGCCTCATCGCTTGTTTCAAGCATGCCGGAAAACTCATTTTGTTCTGCCTGTATAAATAAAACTTGACTCCAAACTTGGGGTTTTGTTTTATCTTTTTCAAGTACAATTAAGTAGTGTGTTTTTGCTTCTTGAAACTTATTTTCTGCGTACAAAATATCAGCATAAACAGCATGTGCTTTAGGATTGTCTTTGTGTATGCTAATCAATAATTCTGAAAGCTCATCCGCCTGCTGACGCATACTGTCATTTACAGCAAGTAATTGAAAATACGAAACCAAAATTTGAATTTTAATATCAATTCCTAATTTTGTGCTTTTAAAAGCCAATTTTAGCTCTTCAAATGATTGGTTATTATTTCTATTTTCTCGATAGTAATCTGCTAAGGTTAGATGAATCCTTCCATTATCAGGGTCGATAATAGCTAGTTTTTTGAAAATCTCAAATGCTTTTTCTTTTTCATCATTCAGTAAATACACCTCTGATAAAATTTCTAACACCTCAATATCATTCGGATAAGTATCAATCAATTTTAAAAGCTCATTTATTGCATTTTTCTTTTTCTGTAATTCCATATACAGTTTATGCTTCTGCATTGAAATCATTTTATCTACTCCTTTATTTTTCTCTAGATCATCATAAACAGCAATCGCTTTCAAAAAATCTTTATTATAAATATAAGTATCGGCCAACAAATAATATAGCTCTTCGTTTCCAGGCTCAAGCAATATAAGCTTTTTATATTCAACTGCTGCATTCTTAAAATTCTGTTTGCTAAATAAAATTTCAGCATAAGTCAATTTATACCACCTATTATTATTTTCAAGTGTAGTTGCTGTTTTTATTTGCTCTTCCGCCAAATCAAGATTTCCTTGATTTTTATTTATCAGTGCAGATTCGTAAAAAGGAAGAGCTTGTTTGTTATTCAGTTTTATACACTTCTGAAATTGCTTTAAGGCTTCCTCATGGTTTTCTAGTGATTTTGCTTTTAGTGCGCTAAACAAATAAGTGTCGTACAAGAAATTATCTTTATCAATTTCTTCATTATTGACTTCTTTCTTTTTGTTCTTTCCTTCAGGGTAATATGATTTCCATTGCGCAAAAGTTTGCGCGCTCATAAAACACAATAAAATTATTATTCCTTTTTTCATACTTTATTTTACTTCAGAAAAATCACCAATACTTACTTCTTGCTGCGTATTGTTGCCATTAAAATTAGCTTTATTTCCAATCATTGAGTTCTTTAATTTTGCATCAGTAATCACTGTTTTATTTTGAATAATCGACTTGCTGATAACGCTATTTTCTATAGAAGTATTGTTGCCAATAGCTACATGAGGGCCAATTTTTGAATTCTTAATTACTACATCTTCACCAATAAAACAGGGCTCAATTATCTCTGAATTTTCAATTACTGCAGTTGCAGAAATAATATTTCCATTATGCTCTAAAACTCTTTCATTAGTATACACAGTAGCGTCTTTATTTCCACAATCTAACCATTCCTCCACTTGTCCTGGAGAGAATTTAGTCCCTTTATTTTTCATGTTTTCCAAAGCATTTGTCAACTGATATTCTCCCTTATCTTTAATATCATTATCCAACAAATATTGCAATTCTCGCTTTAAATACTCTCCATCACTAAAATAGTAAATTCCAATAATTGCCAAATCAGAAACAAAAGTTTCAGGCTTTTCTACAAAATCGGTAATTATATTTTCCTTATTAAGTTTCACCACACCAAAAGCTGATGGGTCATCAATTTGGCTCACCCAAATAATTCCATCTTTTGTGCTATCCAAAGTAAAGTCAGCTTTAAATAAAGTATCCGCAAAAGCAACCACACAATTTCCTTCTAAAGAATTTTGAGCACATAAAATGGCATGAGCTGTTCCTAGTGGTTCGTCTTGGTAATAAATACTGCCTTTTGCATCTAAACCTTCTGCAATTTTCACCAAACTTTCTTCAACTTCTTTTCCGAAATCACCAATAATAAATGCAATTTCATCTACTTCCTTTCCACATACTTTTACAATATCTTCTGCCAATCTTTGTACAATTGGTTTCCCAGCAACAGGAATTAATGGTTTAGGAATTGTTAATGTATGAGGTCTTAATCTTGATCCTCTACCTGCCATTGGAACTATAATTTTCATCTTTTTTTATGTTTATTTTACCCCTGTACTACCAAAACCACCGGCCCCCCTATCGGTTTCGTCTAAATTTTCTACCTCAACCCATTGTGCTTGTTCGTGTTTTGCAATTACTAGTTGAGCTACTCGTTCACCATTTTCAATTACAAACTCTTCTTCTGATAAATTAACTAAAATCACTCCTATCTCTCCTCTATAATCCGCATCAATAGTTCCTGGTGAATTTAGAACTGTAATTCCTTTTTTATATGCCAACCCACTTCTAGGGCGTACTTGAGCCTCATACCACTTGGGAAGTTCAATAAACAAGCCTGTTTTAACTAAAGTTCTTGCTAATGGTTTTAGTGTAATTGATTCTGTTAAATTAGCCCTTAAATCCAGCCCCGCTGATTGTGATGTTGCATATTCTGGAGAATCGTGTTGCGAATTATTTACAATTTTTATCTTCATTTTAATCAAATAGTTTAGGGTTTGAAATTAATGGTTTTATTCCGTTTTTCTAATACAAATACAGAAATGATAAATCCAACTAAAAATAACGAGTTAAGCTGCATATTCGAATCTAAAAAATAGATAAAAGAATAAATCCCTAACATGCTAAATAAGTATAGTCCTATGCGTTTTATGTTATACGGGACAGGGAAATGTTTTTTCCCTAAATAGTAAGAAGCGACAGTCATACTAAAATAGCAGATTAAAGTAGCCCAAGCTGAGCCAACAAAACCAATAATTGGGATAAGCAGAAAATTAAGTGCTAGTGTAATGATAGCTCCAAAAATAGAAAGGTACGCGCCATATTTTGTTTTTTCAGTTAATTTATACCAGATAGATAGATTGTAATAAATTCCTAAAAACAAATTAGCTAATAATAATATGGATACCACCAAAAACCCTCTTTCATCATGGTATTCGCTACCCAAAAATCCTTTTATAAACTCATAAAAAATAGTAACTCCTAAAAATATAACTGCCATAATAATAGTGAAGTATTTCATTACATCAGCATATATTTTTTTGTTATTCTTTTCTTTTTCTTGAGCAAAAAAGAAAGGCTCAGCAGCAAAACGAAAAGTTTGAATAAATAATATCATTAAAATAGATAATTTATAAAACGCCCCGTATAATCCTAGTTCTGATTTTTTAGATTCCATTATTATATAGGTTTTACTTGTATTTGAAAGTTGTTTAAATTTATTTCCAAACTGTTTTATCTCATTATACACAAGTATATCTTTTATAGTTATATGTTTTTCGTTCTCAATTATGTTTTTTTGAAGCTTTGTTGCGTAATCTTCATAGATATTTACGGGTTGTTCAATTTGTTTTAATAAAACCCTATCGATTGTTTCATTAGTCATCCCAGCCAAACCTGCAATTAAGAGTGGTAAAGAATAAATCATCATTTTTTTCCAAAGAATTTTATCAAAACTCCACACTGAAGTTAGCATCTCTGGTAGCAGTAAGAAAATTGTAATAACAGAAGAAATCAGGTTTGCAATAAAAATATATTCAATTCCAAATTCTTGATAAACTATAAAGTATATATTTAAACTAATGTTTACAAAAATATTTATCAGCCGAATTAAAGCAAATCTAATGGCTTTATTTTGTGCTCTTAATTTTGCAAATGAGATAGAAGATATTGCATCTAAGGCAATAATAATTGCAAACCATTCAATGTATTCGGTATGCCCAGCATAGCCCATCCAATTTGCAATTTCTGATGAGCTTATAAACATCAATATCACAAAAATAATTGAAGAAACAATTAATGATATTAATGTTGTACTATAAACAACCTTCACATCATTATCTTTTTGAGAGAAGCGAAAAAAAGCTGTTTCTAAGCCATAAGTTAGTATAATAACTAAAAAAGCTACATAAGCATATATCTCTGTTACCACCCCATACTCTGCTGGCAAAAAATAACGAGTGTAAAGTGGAACTAAAAGGTAGTTTAACAGCCTACCAATTACACTGCTCAAACCATAAATTGCGGTTTGCCCAACTAATTTCTTAAGTGGATTCAATTAAAAATTTGCTTTTCTTTTTTCCATAAATGCTGTTGTGCCTTCAATAAATTCTGGCGTTTCAAAACAAGAGCCAAATTCTGATATTTCAACATCAAAACCATTAATACCATCAGTAAAACCAGCATTGACTGCTTTTATTGCTTTACTAATTGCCTTAGGGGAATTGCGTTTTATTTTTAAAGCAATTTTTTCTGCCATAGGAATTAGCTCATCCTGTGAGCAAATGTGATTAACTAATCCCCATTGTTGTGCTTCCTCAGCCGATAACATCCCGGCTGTTGTAATCATCTCCATAGCTTTTCCTTTTCCCACTAAATGTGCTAACCTTTGTGTGCCTCCATAACCAGGAATAACCCCTAAAGAAACTTCTGGCATGCCCATTTTAGCATTGTCAGAAGCAATTCGAATATGACAGGCTATAGCCAACTCCAAGCCTCCACCCAAAGCAAATCCATTAATAGCAGCAATTGATGGAGTAGTTGCATTTTCTAATAAATCAAATAATAATTTTTGCCCCTGTCTTGCTAAGCTTTCGCCTTGGTTTATATCAAATTTGGCAAACTCTTTAATATCCGCCCCTGCAACAAAAGCTTTAGTGTCTGCACCAGTTAGAATTATACACCTTACAGTATTATCATTATCAGCCTTAATAATTGCTTTATTAAGCTCTACAATGGTCGCGCCATTTAGTGCATTTAACTGTTTTGGTCGGTTGATGGTTATATAACAAACTCCGTCTTTATTTTCACTTAATATATTTTCGTAACTCATAATTTATTAATTTTTACAAATATATAAGATTCAATTGAGCTTATATAAAAAACCCTCTTCCTAGGAAGGGGGTTTTTAACAATACTATTTAAAAATTGTTTATCCTTTTAAAGCTTCAGCGCCACCTACAATTTCTAAGATTTCTGCTGTAATTGCAGCTTGACGAGCTTTATTATACGTTAACGTTAATTCTTTTCTTAATTCTGAAGCATTATCGGTTGCTTTATGCATAGCCGTCATTCTTGCCCCATGCTCTGCTGCATGAGAATCTAAAACTGCTTTAAACAACTGTGTTTTTAAGGATTTTGGAATTAATTGCTCCACAATTTCTTGTTTAGTTGGCTCAAATAAATAATCCCCAACAACAGCTCCTTCATTTTCAGCCGCTTGAACTGGTAAAAAGTTTTCAGCCATAATAATTTGAGTAGCCGCATTTTTAAACTGATTGTAAACCAATACCACCTTATCGTAATCACGAGCTACAAAGCGATTCATTATATCCTCAGCGACCTTTGCCACATTGTCAAATGTTAAATCACCAAATAAAGTGTCATGCGAACTAACCACATTAAAGTCATTTTTTCGAAAATGTTCAGAGGACTTTTTGCCTATCGAAAGAATACTCGCATTAGCATTTGAATATTCCTCATTAATCAAAGCTTTTGCTTTTTTCAAAATGTACGCATTAAACCCTCCACATAAACCTCTGTTAGAAGTAACTGTTACCAAAAGCACATTTTTAATTTCCCTGTTTTTAGCATAAACTCCTCCATCAGAATTATCCAAACTAGCACTTAAATTCTCTAATAATTCAGTCAATTTATTTGCATAAGGTCTCATTTGAATAATTGCATCTTGCGCTCTTTTAAGCTTTGCTGCAGATACCATTTTCATTGCTGAAGTAATCTGCATAGTTGATCCAACAGATGTAATTCTAGACCTTATTTCTTTTAAGTTAGCCATTTTTTATTTTGCGTATTTTGAAGACAAATCAGCTGCAACGGTTTCTAAAGTGGATTGGATTTCTTCTGTAAGCTTACCTGATCCTAAATCATTTAATAAACCTTGATGTTTAGCATGTAGAAATGCTAAATATTCGGTTTCAAATTCTTTAATCTTATTTACAGGAACATTCATCAATAATCCATTGGTCCCACAATAAATAATTGCCGCTTGCTCTTCTACCCTTAAGGGAGAATACTGTCCTTGTTTTAGGATTTCAACATTACGCTTTCCTTTTTCAATTACTGCATTAGTTGCCGCATCCAAATCAGACCCAAACTTAGCAAATGCCTCAAGCTCTCTGTATTGTGCTTGATCCAATTTTAATGTCCCTGCAATTTTTTTCATTGACTTAATTTGTGCGGCACCTCCAACTCTTGATACCGAAATACCAACATTAATTGCAGGACGAACACCTGATAAAAATAAGTTTGATTCTAAAAAGATCTGCCCATCAGTAATCGAAATTACATTGGTAGGAATATAAGCAGATACATCACCCGCTTGTGTTTCAATAATTGGTAATGCTGTTAATGACCCTCCTCCTTTTACAATTCCTTTTAAGGATTCTGGCAAATCATTCATTTGTGAAGCAATTCCATCATCATTAATTACTTTTGCAGCACGCTCCAATAATCTTGAGTGTAAGTAAAATACATCACCAGGATAGGCTTCACGACCTGGAGGTCTTCTTAATAATAAAGAAACTTCACGATAAGCAACAGCTTGTTTTGACAAATCATCAAATACAATTAATGCCGGACGACCAGTATCTCTAAAAAACTCTCCAATTGAAGCTCCTGCTAATGGGGCATAAAACTGCATTGGAGCAGGGTCAGCAGCGCTTGCTGCAACAATTACAGTATAAGGCAAGGCTCCTGCTTTTTCTAAAATATCAACTAATCCTGCAACAGTAGATGCTTTTTGTCCAATAGCTACATAGATACAAAATACAGGCTCTCCTTTATCATAAAATTCTTTTTGGTTGATAATTGTATCAATAGCCACTGCTGTTTTACCAGTTTGTCTATCTCCAATAATCAACTCTCTTTGCCCTCTTCCAATAGGAATCATGGCGTCAACAGCTTTTAACCCTGTTTGTAAAGGCTCATTAACAGGCTGGCGATAAATCACTCCAGGAGCTTTTCTTTCAATTGGCATCTCGTAAGTGATTCCGTCAATAGGTCCCTTTCCGTCAATAGGATTTCCCATTCCATCAACAACTCTACCTAACATTCCTTCACCTACATTAATAGATGCAATCTGCTTAGTTCTTTTTACAATGTCCCCTTCTTTAATCCCTTTTGAAGGACCTAAAAGAACGACCCCAACATTGTCTTCTTCAAGATTTAGAACGATAGCCTTTAATCCGTTTTCGAATTCAACTAACTCACCCGATTGAACATTAGTAAGCCCATAAATACGAGCAATACCATCTCCAACCTGCAATACAGTTCCTACTTCTTGTAGTTCTGCTTCAGATTTAAATCCTGATAATTGTTGTCTTAAAATTGCTGATACTTCAGCTGGTTTTACTTCTGCCATTTTTTTATGTTTTTATTAGAAGTCCTGTATGTACAGGTTTTTGTTAAATATTTGTCTTAATTCGAAAATTGCCTTAGAAACACTTGCGTCTAATTGCTTGTCTCCCATTCTGATGATTGCCCCGCCAATAATGGTTGAATCAACTTTTTCAGTTAATTCTACATTATCCTCACCATGTTTTTTAATAAAATTAATCACCTTAGATTTTAGCGCTTCATCCAAAGGGTCTGCGGTAATAACTGTGGCAGTTTCAATTTTGTTGTGGGCTTTATATAAAGTGACGAAACTACTTGCAATTAAAGCTAACAAACTTTCTCTTTTTTTAGTAGTAATTATATTAATAAAAGACATAGTTACTTTACTAATTTTTGACCCAAAAATCTCTTCTAAAATTTTTAATTTTTTATCCGTTTTTATAATTGGGCTTTTAAGTAATAATGAAAGTTCTTTGCTTTCAGCACAAACTCCGTCAAGCAACACCATATCTCTATAGGATTGCTCCAGTGCATCTTGCTCAACCGCTAATTGAAACAAGGCTTTTGCATATCTTATTGTTACTCTTGATTGCTTCATTATATACTAGTTAAGTTCATTGCCTTTTAAAGCTTCTGCGATCAACTCTTTTTGTTTTTTTTTATCAGATAGTTCTGATTTTAAAATCTTTTCAGCAATATCAATTGACATCTCAGCAACTTGATTTTTAAGTTCAGTAATTGCTTTCATTTTTTCATTATTAATTTGCTCCTTTGCTGTTATTAATATTTTATCCGCCTCTAGCTTTGCTTTATCTTTCGCTTCAGCTATAATATTATCTTTAATTTCTCTGCCTTCTTTTAAAAGCGCATCTCTTTCTTTTTTTGCTTGTATTAATATCCGTTCATTGTCTGTATTAAGAGCAAGCATTTCTTTTTTTGCCTTATCTGCTGCTTTTAACGCATCTTCAATACTTTTATTTCTTTCATCAACTGCAGCTAAAATGGGTTTCCATGCATACTTTTTTAATACAATAAGCAAAAGCAAAAATACTATTGTTGTCCAAAATATTAATCCTATCTCAGGGGTTACTAATTCCATAATTCTATATATATATTTTGCTCCCAGTCACAATATATGGCTGGGAAATTAATTATTAAACCGCTTTGAGGTTTAACTACCTTGCATTAGCGCTATAACACAACCAAATAAAGCAACTCCCTCTACAAGGGCTGCTGTAATAAACATATTGGTTTGAATCATCCCAGCCTGTTCGGGTTGTCTTGCCATTGCCTCAAGAGCTTTTCCTCCAATTAATCCAATTCCAATTCCAGCACCAATTGCTGATAAACCAGCGCCAATTGCTGCAATTCCTTTTATTTCTTCCATTTTAAATAGTTTTTAGTTAAACAAATTTGTTAATAATTAATGATCTTCTTTTACGGCCAGCCCAATAAAGACAGCTGACAATAATGTAAATATATAAGCTTGTAAAAAGGCTACTAATAATTCAATAAGGTAAATAAATAATACAAACAATACTGAAAGTGGCGCAACTCCCCAAGCGGCTCCATTGCCTGCTCCAGATTGGGCAATAAATATTAAGGATATTAAACTCAGGATTGTGATGTGTCCTGCAGTAATGTTAGCAAATAATCTAATCATTAAAGCGAAAGGTTTTGTAAATACTCCAAAAATCTCAATCGGAACCATAATTGGCATTAAAATTAGAGGTGTTGGAGGGTTAAAAATATGTTTCCAATAATTTTTATTTGCAGAAATAGTTGTAATAATAAACGTGAAAATCGAAAGGACTAATGTCACTGATATATTACCTGTAACATTTGCAGATCCTGGCAGTAATCCCATTAAATTATTAATGAAAATAAAAAAGAATACTGTTAGTAAAAAGAAGGTGTACTTTTTATATGTAGGGCCAATATTTGCTTTTATTATATCGTCTCTAACAAAAAGAATAAGTGGCTCTAAAAATGCTTGTATTTTTTTAGGGGCATATTTATTTTTTTTATAGCCGGCAGATGTAGCTCTAAGTAGTAAAAATAATATTAAGACGGAGATTAACATTGATGCCACATTTTTAGTAATTGAAATATCAAAAATAGATATGTTTTTTTGTTCTGTATTTACGGCTGTAATGTGGCTATGTGAGTCTATAGAGTAGATTCTATTTTCTTTTTGAACATCCGAGTGTCCGTGATTAAAATCACTTGACATAAAAAAATCTAGACTTCCACTGGCGTATAAAATTACAGGAAGAGGTATAGAGACGGGGTGTAGCTTTCCTTCATTATCTCTGTAATCAAATAAATGCCATTCATGAGAATTCTGAATGTGATGCATAATTTTAGGAACCGGATTGTAGGTCTTTTGTTCAGCCTTCTCTTCAGAATGATTTTCAGCAAAAATATTTGTAGTTGAAACAAGTGCTAATAATGATATAAGGGCTGATTTCAATATGTATTTTTT
>Ga0310121_10000962_pt1 | contig 30366 bp, 26 predicted proteins | sample CB27_Tmax_986_MG_FD_203504 | JGI IMG/M metagenome (GOLD analysis project Ga0310121, IMG submission 203504) | Marine microbial communities from Western Arctic Ocean, Canada - CB27_Tmax_986 | ecosystem: Environmental > Aquatic > Marine > Oceanic | place: Canada: Western Arctic Ocean | collected... | reverse complement strand
CGCGTCTGGCACTTTCAAGCGGTACATCACGGTCTATGGGACTACGATTTTCCCACTCATCCAAATCTTGTTGACATCATAGTCGATGGACGAGCGATCAAGGCAATCGCGCAAGTCAGCAAGCAGGGATTTGTCTATACCTTTGATCGCGTGACGGGGGAGCCGGTGTGGCCGATAGAGGAACGGCCGGTGCCACAGGCGACAAATTTACCGGGCGAGGTTCCATCCCTGACGCAGCCGTTTCCGACTAAGCCAGCGCCGTTCGACTATCAGGGCGTCACACGCGAGGACCTAGTGGATTTCACGCCTAGGGTACGACAGATGGCGGTGGATGCTGTCGACGGTTATACGCTGGGCCCTCTTTTTACACCGCCAACGCGACCCGTCGACGGTGGTGCTCAGGGGACGTTGATGCGCCCACCTGATAACGGTGCCGCAGGCTGGGCTGGAGCGGCGGTCGACCCGGTGACGGGAATGTTGTATGTTCCTTCCCGAAATAACGCTGTAGTCATCCCGCTGTACACCCCTGATCCAGCGCTTGGTTCGTCAGTGCCGTTCACTCATGGAGCACCCGAAGCAGACCGGCTTTCCGGTGCACGTGAAGGGCGCCGAGCGGGTCCGCAGATGCCACAGGGGTTGCCGCTTGTCAAACCGCCGTACTCTCGCATTACAGCGATTGACATGAATACGGGTAATCATGAATGGATGGTGCCATTGGGAGACGGTGATCGTTACCGAAACCATCCGTTGCTTCGAGATTTAAATCTTCCGCCGTTGGGCGACGGCGTGATCAACGGGCCACTACTTACGAGTACCCTTCTCATTACTGCCCTGACCACTGGCAGTAGTAGTGATGGGCCTAGATTGGTGGCCTACGACAAGAAAACCGGTGAGATCTTAGGGTCGGTTGACCTTCCAGCTGGGGCTATTGGAACTCCGATGACTTACATGGTCGATGACAAGCAGTACGTTGCCCTTACTGTTGGTGGCAGCCCGCCGAAACTCATCGCGCTGAAGCTTCCCTGAGCGCTGTCGACGCGTTCTTTCGCCGACATTACCGATGCTACTTCACTTGCATTACCTTCTCAGGATCATTACGAAAGACCAGATAGTCGATTGTTTCGGCTGGGATTTTGCTCCACGGATGAGCCACGCCTTTAGGGATGATCGCGATGTCACCTGGATTCATGAGACGACTCTCTCCTCCTCGCATCTTTCCGCGCTCCATTATATGATTTGAGGGGTCGTTGACGGCACTGGGTAGGTTTGTGTTGTTGGGCAGGCCATAGGTTGGTACGCAACAAATTGAGACCTGAGTTTATTTATCTTTTCGAAAGGCACCAAGATGACTAAACAGAGCACTCGCCGCGATGTTCTCAAAGGGAGTCTCGCAGTGGCAGGACTTGGAGCTCTTGGGATTCCAGAGTGGGCGTTTCCGGCCATGGCGCAGGGCGAAACCCTCATGGAGTTCACTGACCTTCCTGACGAGATCAACATAATTCGAGGCCCGGACCGACGCATTATCGATGTCCGCCACATCGATGGACCGTTCACCCCAATTGATCAGTTTTTTACGACGCAGCACTATGGCCATCCTGAGATTGATACTGCGACTTACCGACTACGCGTTTCTGGATTGACCGACGAACCACTCTCACTGTCTGTAGCAGACCTTCGTGCAATGCCAAGCCGTGAACTTGTATTTGGTTTCGAGTGTTCTGGCAACCGCGGTCCTTTGAACGGTTTGTCCAGTAACGGTCGTTGGACGGGTGTCCCGCTGCGTGCGGTACTTGAGCGAGCTGGGGTGCAGGCCGAGGCACGGGAATTCGTATTTTTTGGCGCTGACCACGGTGACGAAGAGGTCGAGTTTCGAGGGCGTACCTACAAAGTAGACCAGCAGTACGGCCGCAGCCTTGAACGTGATCAGGCTCTGTCCGACGAACCACTACTCGCGTATGCCTTAGGTGGTGAGCCTTTAACCGCGCACCAGGGGCGACCACTCCGCTTACTGGTGCCGGGTTGGTATGGCGCACCAAATGTGAAATTCCTGTCCGAAATTCACGTCCAGAAGGACCAGTACCTCGGCAAATTCCAGGCTCGGCACTACCGGACGCTCAAAGGCGAGATGGTCAATGGTGAGATGAAATGGAAGGAAACCGCGATCTCGACCATGCGTATCAAGTCGTTCATTGCACGGGTAACGAGTACAGGCAGTGCTCACAATATTTTTGGTGTCGTGATGCATGATGGAACACCACTGGAGTCAGTCGAAGTAAGAATTGATGACGGACCGTGGCAGCCGGCGACGCTGGATCCGGCGATGATGCGTGAAAAGTATGCGTGGAAATTCTTTAACTACACTTGGGACGGTGCTACACCAGGTGAGCACACGGTTACTTCTCGTGCGACAGATGCCAACGGTGTGGTCCAGCCAACGGCTGAGGAACTTGAAGTTAAACACACTTTTCTTGAACAGAATAATCAACTTCCACGGACGGTCATTATTGCCTGACGGCTTCGCTGTGTGTTGTGGTCCGATTTAAAACAACCAACGATCTCGAAAGCCACTGTCCCGGACTCAACCTACCGGGATAGTGGTACCTTTCTCTCGCCTGAACATGGGTGGAGGCCACATGAAGATGAAAGTGTTGCCAGTTTTATGCTGGGCAATTGTATGGGTATGGCTACTGCCGAGTGATTCGTGGGCGCAGGTTACCCGGATTGATGTGGACGTCGTGGAGTCACCTGCTCTTGGTGGCGAACGATTTGGCAATGTTGGGCAATATGAGCGACTTCGAGGCATTGTGTATGCTGAGGTGGACCCGAGTGATCCTCGCCACCGTGACATCGTCAACCTTGATAAAGCTCCGATAAACGATCGGGGGCACGTCGAATACAGCACAACAGTCGAGATTTATCGGCCGATTAATATGAGCCGCTGGAACCATGTTCTATATCACACGGTATCGAATCGTGGGGGAGCAGGCGCAGCAGAACCCGCACTGCTCGAGATGGGACTGGCGCTGGTGAGAGTTGGGTGGCAAGGGGACCTTTTGCCAACTGAGACGAATATTGTGCCGTTCCTTCCTATTGCTGTGAACAATGATGGGGCACCCATCGTAGGGCCGGCACTTGAAGAGTTCATTTTTAATGATGCTAAAACTGGATCGACGGGCTCTCTTACTTATCCTGCGGCCTCACTCGATACGGGGAAGGCCAGATTAACGGTCAGGCGAAATCAGTCATCGCCACGGTTAACACCGGATGGGCTCAGGTGGAAGTTCACTGACGCCGAACAAATTCAGATCACACGACCAGACGGTTTTGATGGTGGGGCAATCTATGAGTTTATTTATGAGGCGCGGGACCCGATTGTCATGGGACTTGGGTTCGTGGCGATGCGAGACGTTATTTCGTTTCTTCGATATGAGAAACGTGATGATGTTGGGTATGACAACCCTCTTGCCTTTGAGGGGTTGCCGAGCGCGGCGTTGTCCCTTGGCATTTCACAGAGTGGGCGGGTGTTAAGGGACTTTTTGTATCAAGGCTTTAATGAAGATGTGTCCGGCCGGATCGTTTTTGATGGCATCCATCCAAATATTGCTGGGTCACGAAAAACTTTTACTAACTATCAGTTTTCGCAACCTGGTCGATGGCAGAAGCAACACGAAGACCATGTTTTTCCAGGTGACCAGTTTCCCTTTACGTACACGACCCTGACGGATTCAGTTACTGGTCAATCGGACGGGTTGCTTGAGCGATGCGCCGCATCAAATACGTGCCCGAAGATTATTCATAGTGACGGTGAGGCTGAGCTCTGGCAGGCGCGGTCGTCACTGTTAGTAACGGATTCTATGGGTGGCCATATCGAGTTACCAGACAATGTGCGTGTCTACCTGATTGCGGGAACTCAGCACGGCGGTGGTCGCGGCGTTCACGACGCGACGCCCAATCGAGGCATTTGCCAGAATCTGAGTAACCCCATGGCGTTGGCAGAGATTCGGCTGGCTCTTTCGGTCGTGCTACACGCATGGGTGGTCGACGGGGTTGACCCTCCTGAGAGCCGCTTTCCAACGGTAAAAAATAGAGGATTGGTGTCTGCCGGGAAGGCAAGATTTCCTGAGATTCCTAATGTCGAATATTCGGCAAGCTATAACCCTCTTCATGTCCATGATCACACGTCCCTGCCTCCAAAGGATGGTACGGCGTATACGGTGTTAGTAGGCAGGGTTGATGCTGACGGAAATATGGTGAATGGCGTGCGCCATCCGAATTTGTCAGCAGCGATTGGCACCTATACCGGTTGGAACCTCAGACGAGAAGGTTTTGGTGAAGGCGGTCAGTGCGGCGGGACCGGTTCGTTTATTCCTTTTGCCAGTGATTACACTGAGCGCGAGAGGCTCGGCGATTCGCGGTTGTCACTGGCTGAGCGGTATCCTACTCATTCCGAATATGTGCAGGCGGTCAGCACCGCGGCTGATCGTTTGGCAAGCCAACGACTGCTTCTTCCGCGCGACAAACAAAGGATCGTTGAGTTTGCGCGGAGCAGCACAGTCGGGGTTGTGAAATGAGTAATGGGAAGAGTTGAACGCAGCAGCGGTCACGGTAGCGAAAAATATGCGATTCGCTCCCCCCGATGAGTTCCAAGCCAGATTTCATTTCCAATCTGAATGGCTGTCGTGGATGCTACGAATCCTTCGATGGGGGCATGCTGAAAAAGCTGTTCAAGTTCCAATGATTCAGGATTCATCGTTACTACGTTCGATGTTTCATTCAACGGTTCTCGAGGTGTCTGGATGTTTCCGGGACCCGCTACAAAAATTACCGAACCATCGAGAGACATCCTCAGGTTGTCGGGGTTAAATCCTAACTCGACAACCTCTTTGTGGACTGGCGTCTGACCTCGTGATAATCGTGTCAGCTTCGCTTCGCTAAAACCAGCAACATAGAGCCACCGCCCGTCTCCAGAGACTTCGAGCCCGTTGGGTGTGGTGTCTTCACTCCCGGGTACACGCGTCCATCCCGTACGAGTTTCCCATTCCCATACGTCTCCTGTTTGCGGACTCGTTGCAACAAGGCCACCGCCAGGAAGACCGACCACACCATTGAAACCGAGCGTCTCTGGGGCAATGACGCATCCTATCCAAGTCAAGGTTGGGGTCACCGAGACCTGTACATCAAAGATCTCAATCGACTCTCGACTACCGTGGTGCACTACATACAAGGTGTGGACGTCGCCTTGTCCAGATTTCAGATAGAGGCCATGGGCTTTAAAGTTATTCCCTTCGTCGGGGTTGAGTGGCCCTGGGCATGCCGGATACGTGTCGAAATCGAATCGTTCATTAGTGTTGGATGTTGGAAAGAGCACTGTTGCGGCTTTGCTTCGGACGTTAACCAAATGAATCCGTCCACCCTCTCGATTTCCAGAAGCTATAACCCATTCTGAACCTGGAATTACAGCAAGATCTTCAGGGCTAATCAGGTTACAAATGAAATGAATATTTCCAAGGGCTTCACCACACGGTAGGCCACTTGGTGCCACTGTCGGATTCTGGGCCGTAATTCCTAGCGGAACGAGCATTACGAAGAACCAACCTAGATACGTTAGTGACTTCATCAGGACACACTCCATTACGGAAACCGTTATGTTGTTACGCTGACGAGGCAAGTAAATCTAGCCTAGTGCGGGCGAGCTATTAGTTCAAGTCGCAAACGGGGGTGACGAGAACGCTTGTTGAATCAGCCAGCGAACATCGATTGCAAATGAGTAAGTGAGCAGGAGCAGCGCTCCTGCAGCGACGCCGACTGCAATGTTGGTCGGAATCACTGGGCCCAGACACACCAGCAGCGCAACGCTCTCCACCACACAAATTGTCTTGCGGCGTGGACTTGGCGGTAGTTCTGCGTTCAACGGAGACCAGAGCCACCCTGCCAACACAAACACATAACGAAATGCACCGATTCCGATAACCCAAGGACCAACCTTTCCCGTCTGGTAGACCAGAATCGACAGTGCCAATATCAGGAACGCGTCGAGTTCCATATCAAAACGAGCACCGAAGGTCGTGTTTGTGAGGGTACGTCTTGCGATCCGGCCATCGACGCCGTCGAGGATCAAGGCGATCGTCGACAGGGTGACAGCCCACCAATAAACCTCGTTCTTAAGAGGAGCGGATTCAAAGAGCAGCGCTGACACCGCGAATATTAAGGTGCTCCGGCTAAGTGTTACTCGGTTGGCGGATCCGAGTCCGCGTTCAGCTTCGCTCCTCTGAAAAAATCTTAACACTAGTGTTAGCAATACGATGTACTGCAATCCAGCGAGAATGAGATAGGCGTCTGAAAGGTGAAAGACCAAGGTCGTCGTGGTGGCTACGGCTATGAGACACATGGAGCCAACGGCCAGATCCGACGCTAATCGACGATCCACTGCTGTCATTCGTTGAATCGACGTATTGTGGCGGAGAGTAGTCATGAGTTAAGGTCCGTGTCCTAGCAACAACGACGGTATGTCGAATACTACGACGAGTCGACAGTTTTGGATCGAGTCAATCGGCCACGGCGAGATTGTGCATGCCGAATTGCCGATGAAGGGAGCGAACGAAGTACTCGTACGCACACTGTACTCGGGAATCAGTCGTGGCACTGAGTCATTAGTTTTTAGGGGGCAAGTGCCCCCATCGCAATTCCAGTCGATGCGGGCTCCATTTCAGGAAGGTGAATTTCCGGCGCCAATCAAGTATGGCTATATTAATGTTGGCGTGGTTGAAGCCGGACCAGAGTCGTTGGTTGGGGAAGTTGTGTTTTGTCTTTACCCACATCAAGACTTCTATTGTGTCCCTGAGACTGCCGTCACCCCTGTGCCGAAGGACGTGCCAGCGGAGCGCGCGGTGCTTGCTGCCTATATGCAGACCGCCATCAACGTCGTCTGGGATGGCCGCCCGTCCGTTGGTGATCGAGTTGTTGTGGTTGGGGCGGGCGTAGTTGGCCTTCTTGTGGCTTGGTTGTGTCGTCGGATACCAGGCGTACAGGTTACGGTGGTCGACACCAACGATTCTCGGCAGTCGGTCGCGAGGGAATTGGAGTTGCTGTTTGTCACGGAGTTACCCTCAGAAACACAAGCGGACGTTGTCGTCCACGCGAGCGGTCAACCGGCAGGTTTGGTGACCGCGTTGTCCGTTGCTGGTGTGGAATCAACCATTGTTGATGCAAGTTGGTATGGATCCAACACGGTCGATTTGCCGCTTGGTGAAGCTTTTCATTCGAAGCGACTCACTATTCGAAGTAGTCAAGTGTCACTCATTCCGCCGCTCCAGAACCCGAGATGGACTTTTGATCGCAGATCTCTATTGGCTCTCGCGTTGCTCCGTGATCCGGCGCTCGATCATTTGATTACCGGCGAGAGTCAGTTTGAAGACCTTCCCAATGTGTTAGCTGCATTAAGTGTGAGTGCGTCTGATACTTTGTGCCACCGAATCGCATATCCTGACCCTTAAGGAGCTAAACCGTGTACAGCGTAACCGTTCGCGACCATTTCATGATCGCCCATAGTTTTCGTGGAGATACCTTCGGTCCGGCCCAGCGGCTTCATGGTGCGACGTTTGTCGTCGATGCAACGTTTCGCCGACCAGAATTGGATGAAGACGGTATTGTTGTCGACATAGGTTTGGCCAGTGCTCAGTTGAAGTCGGTGTTGGAAGATTTGAACTATAGAAATTTGGACGACGATCAAACTTTTTCCGGTAAGAACACCACTACCGAAGTGCTTGCCCGCTTTGTTTTTGATCGGCTGGCTAAGGCAGTTCGTGTTGGCGATCTTGGTGAGCGAGGTCGTGGCATGACGGCGATTTGCGTCACGTTACGAGAATCTCATCTGGCATGGGGTAGTTACGAAGGGTCGGTGTGAAACCGAAAAAACTTCATGTGGTCGTCCCGGGATCGATCAACCAGCGGACAGGCGGTTATCTATATGATTTTCGGATAGTTGATGGTCTCAGGCGCTTGGGTTGGTCTGTGGTCGTCCACGAGTTATCTGGAATATTTCCTGGACCCGACAGGGAAGCGCGCGACAGTTTGACCCGTGTTCTTGAGAAGTTGCCGGACCACTCTTGTGTTGTGATTGACGGTTTGGCAATGGGTGGATTGCCGGAGCCGTTGCAGCTACAGAGAACACGGCTCACCCTGGTCGGGTTGGTCCACCATCCGTTAGCTGACGAAACTGGACTAGACAAGGCGCGTCGGCGGCAATTGAGCAAACTGGAACAGGCCGCGCTTTCGGCCTGCCGACGTGTGGTGGTAACTAGTCCAGCCACTGCTATTCGGCTCACCGACTACGGCGTGTCATCTGAACGAGTGTCTGTTGTCTGTCCAGGGACCGATCCGGCCTCTGAGGCGGTAGGACCGGACGACATTGGGGTTCCCCAGATCCTGTGCGTAGCTACTCTGATTCCTCGCAAGGGTCACGATGTGCTCATTCGTTCGTTATCAACCATTCGGGAGATTTCGTGGAACTGTGTTTGTGTCGGAAGTCTGGTCCGCAACCCCGATTACGCACAGGCCGTGCAGCAACAAACAGTCGCGGCAGACCTTGCGGACAGAATACGATTTGTCGGGGAGTGTGACTCTCGGGTGCTTGAGGACTTCTACCACTCGAGTTCGGTGTTTGTTCTTCCGTCCTACGATGAGGGCTACGGCATGGTTCTCACTGAGGCACTGGCACGTGGGCTTCCGATTGTCAGTACGACGGCAGGGGCGATTCCGGAGACGGTGTCGCAGGATGCAGCAATTCTGGTTCCGCCTGGTGATGATCAAGTATTAGCGGTAGCACTTTCTAGCCTTCTGACAGATGCGGCTCATCGTCTTCGTTTAGCGAAGGCAGCGCGGAAATATGGTGCTGCTTTACCGGACTGGCGTCAGGCGGCCCAACAATTTGACGGGGCACTCTCGGAGTCGTTAGTGAAGTGACGAGAGCTAGTAAGTGGGAGTCGTTTGACGCTGAATGGCTGGCGCTACGTGAACCGGTTGACCACGAAGCGAGGTCGGAAACCTTGCTCCCTGTCATCGCGGCCGCAGCACAAGCTGGCGGATGGTCCCGAATTGTTGATTTGGCTAGTGGTACCGGATCGAATTTAAGGTATCTTGCACCGCACCTGCCCAAGCCAATGCGGTGGACGCTGATTGATCATGACGAGGCACTTCTTCGACGTGTGAAGAAGCCAGACCAGGTGCAGAGCGTGGTCAGTTTCTGTGGGAATATTGCGACGGATGGCATAACGTCGGTCGCTGACGCCGATCTCGTCACCGGGTCGGCATTGCTTGATTTGGTATCGGAATCGTGGCTGCGAACCTTGGCAGAAGCATGTCGTTCTGCGGCGTGTGGTGTCCTCTTTGCTCTTACATACAACGGTTGTATTGAGTGGGATGGTTTCGATAGTGGTGACGCCATGGTTCAAAATGCAGTAAATAGGCATCAGCGTAATGACAAGGGACTTGGTCCAGCGTTGGGGCCCTTGGCCGGCGATGTTGCTCAGGCATGCTTTCGTGAAATTGGCTATCGGGTTTGGTGTTACCCGAGTCCATGGCGACTTGGTACTGAACAGAGTGTTCTCGCGTCTGCTCTCGTAGATGGATGGGAGAGGGCGGCCACCGAGGAACTACCCGAACAAGAGGTAACCATTGCAGATTGGGCCGGTCGGCGCCGACATGATTTAACGAGGCGTCATGTGGGTCTAACGGTCGGTCACGTTGACCTGCTTGCGCTGCCGATGGACCTTATATGACCTGGCGCCTCTTAGCGGGCTTTCGTTTTCGGATGGTTCGTGTGTGTGTCAGCTGCGCGGTGATGTTCGCGGTAGCAGTGTGGCTTGATGTTGGGGAGGTCGCGAACCGCTTGGGGCGGATGCAGCCGGCTTGGATCAGTGCAGCGTTGCTACTTTCTGTTGCACAAGTTCTAGTTTCGGCATGGCGATGGAAATTTACAGCGGGTTGTCTCGGGATTGACTTACCGTTTTCCGTGGCCGTTCAAGAGTACTACCTAGCCATGTTTCTCAATCAAGTGATTCCGGGAGGAGTGGTTGGAGACGTGTCACGGGCGTGGCGGCACGCACGCAACCAAACCGAATTGCCGGCGGCCCGTGGACCGGCGGTTCGAGCTGTGATCCTTGAACGGGCTTCGGGCCAGGTGGTCATGGGAATCGTCGCAGGATTGTCGGTTTTGTTGTTGCCGCTTGGAATTGGGCTGCAGTGGAAGTTCGGAATCGGGGCAACCGCCATTGGCGTCATCGGTTTCGGTGGCTGGATATTTAAACGGTACGGTCAAGACACTTCGGTGATGGGTTCCCTTATCAGAGATGCCAGGACCGCGCTGTTTACGCAAAAGGCTTTTCCAGTGCAGTTTGTGGTCTCTGTCATGGTGGTGTCGACATATGTAGTAACTTTCGTCATTGCTGCCAAAGCAATTGGAATTGAAACACCCGTTTTTGTGTTACTTCCTCTCGTGTCTCCAGTGTTGGTCACGATGGTGATTCCGGTCACTATTGCTGGTTGGGGTGTTCGTGAGGGATTTGCTGCCATTCTGTGGGGCAGCGTTGGACTGGCTCCGGTCGATGGGGTTGCCATTTCGGTGGCCTATGGGATCCTTGTCTTACTGTCGACACTTCCTGGGAGTATCGTGTTGGCAATGGGTGCCAAAACAAGACATTCCCAGGTTTCTGATTAGGCAAGCGTTAGGTGTGCGTCTCCATCCTGGCCTCACTCAGATCGAAGTCGAACAAGAAATCGTTTCCGAGACGAAGAAACTGATATTCCGGACGTAAGGCCTTTTCGAGTTCACTGATGGGGTTCAATGTGAAGGCTGCCACTCCAGAACCAATTATTAGCGGCGCGATTGTGACGTGGAGACGATCGAGGGTCCGCGCCCGAAGAAAACTTGACACCGTTACTCCGCCTCCTTCGATAAGGATCCGGTGAAGGCCTCGGTCACGTAGCGCTTCGACTATGGTGGACGGTTCAAAGTATCCTTCTCTGTTAACAGGTAGAGTAAGCACTGAGATGTTGTTTTGCTGGTAGGTTTTTGTAGGGGTAGTCTGGCGACAGAGGTGTAGAGTTGGTGCAGCAGCGTCAGAGAATACGTGTTTGTCTGGCGTCAGTCGAGCAGTGGGGTCTAGGATAACTCGGACGGGACTTTGTCCTGGAACCTTTCTAACTGTCAAACGTGGGTTGTCTGAGGCGACCGTTGTGGCGCCCACAACCACAGCATCAACCAAGGCACGAAGACGGTGCAGGTGAATGATATCGGCGGGTCCCGTAATAAAATGTGACTGTCCCGCTTCGGTTGCTATTCGACCATCAAGACTCTGTCCGATCTGGGCCATGGTAAATGCAGCCTGAATTTGGAGTGGAAGATACAGGTCGAACAGAACCTTGGCCTCAGGCGTTGGTGTGATAGAGGTCGTCCAGTGTCCGGTAGGTTCGACTTGCAACCAGACGTCTGGACTGGGATTATGGGGCAAGAGGATTCGGGGTTGACTCTCGGTCAGGCCTTGAGGTGTGGCGCAGACCAAATTCCATGCGGTCTGTTCGTCGATGGGGCTAGTCAAGGTAAACTCCTATTGTTGATTGGCTGACAGTATGCACGAAGCGGAACGTGGATTGTTCGATCTTCAGAGGGGACGTCCCCTTTGCGTGACAGCATTGGGAGATCACGGTACCGATCGCTCGGTGCTATTGGCTACCGTGGACGGGCTCAGCAATCAAACCTTAAAGCAAATTCAGGGTATCGGTGATGGGCGAGCTTGTTTAGTGGTGACGGGTTATCGTGCAGAAGCCATGGGGCTGACAATCCCCGACACTGGTCGCACTGCCATGAGTTTGGGGCTCAGTGTTTCCGTGACTCCCGATGAGATTCTGAATCTTTCCAGTGCCAGCGATGATTGCCGAGTAGATTCCCTTGATGTTCGTCAGGCGTCGACTCCTGAGGTTGGCGGTTTGACGCTGGCGAGGTTGGGACGATTGCTACCTGCGGTGGTTACTGTACCGGTTGGTGAATCGACTGCCAGCGATGTTCGAGAATTAGTTAAGAGTGGGGCTGTGTTGTCGGTAACGACGTCACAGATCGATGCGATGGCCAGTGCCGTCCATGTTGAGGTAACCCATGTTAGTGAGGGCCCTGTTCCACTGCGAGAGGCGGAGAATGCTCGATTTATGTCCTTTCGAGAAGCAAACGGCATTCTTGAGCACGTCGCCGTGATCATTGGTGAACGGAGCAACTGGCCTGACCCGATTCCCGTCCGAATTCATTCAGCGTGTCTCACCGGTGACTTATTTGGAAGCCTTCGCTGTGATTGCGGTGAGCAACTTCAGGGAAGCCTTCGCGTTTTTAGTGCACGCGGAGGTGGAGTGCTCTTATACCTGGCTCAGGAAGGTCGAGGTATTGGTCTTGGCAACAAACTGCGCGCTTATGCTCTCCAACAAGAAGGCTTGGACACGGTTGATGCCGATTGCATGCTTGGTTTTGGTGCTGACGAGCGGCGATACGACGCTGCTGTTGAGATGCTTCGCCACCTTGATGTTCGGCGCATCCAATTGTTGACAAACAATCCTGAAAAGGTTCGAGCCGTCCGGGAGGGTGGGCTTGAAGTGGTCGAGCGCCAGGCACTGTATGGAACTCTCAATCCTCATAACCAGCGTTATGTAAAAGCCAAGGTTCAGCGGGCTGGGCACTGGTTGGGCGAGATGTTGTCTGGTGCAGTTTCCGGCAAGTAGCGCTCGCTATTTTGTCCGATCGTCATTCATTAAACGATCAAGTGGAAAATTCTTGGTGTCTCGAATAATTTCTGAGAGCATTCGTCCATAGCCATCCACCAAGTGCTGGCCGATGGATGCAGTGGCGAGTGTCGAGTTGCCAACGACACCAGAACTATGCAGATCTTCTGCTAACCACGCCAGTGACGCGCCTTCGTTGGTCGTGTCGACGTGATCGAGTGTCTGCTCCAAGAGTTGTCCCAGTGATGGTGCATCCAGCAGTTGCTGAGTTCGTACTAAATCAGGTCTGAGATGTAACATCATCGCTGTCTCAACCGCTCCTCCGTGAAGTCCGTGACGCCATTCAGTATCGGGGAGTGTTACGCCCGGTGGTCGTGGAAAGAGGAAGTAGTTGCTTTTGATGACCAGTAGGCCTAGTGCCCGCCGAAGTCGTAGTGCCGCGGCATCTATTGCCTGACGGTTGCCCCCGTGGCTGTTGGTTACAAGAAGACGTCGAATACCAGACCGCGCGAGCGCCTTTCCCTGTGCCAAAATTAAGTCATCCAGTAGGTTGGCATCGATGCTGAGGGTTCCAGGAAAAGTCAGATGTTCCGCGCTAGTCCCAATGACTTGGGTTGGTAGGACCCAAACTGGAAAGTTTAACGGTAGATATGTGAATGCCTTGTCGAGAATGCCCATGCCAATGTCGAGGTCGGTGGACAGTGGCAGGTGCGGGCCGTGTTGTTCGATAGCAGCTACCGGAAGAATCACAACCGGGTCAGCTTGGCCGATGTCCCGGGCTTCCGCGGTTGTCATTGATTGCCACGAGTGGTCCGCCAAGTCAGTCATCGCATAACACTCTATCCGACTCGCTGAAACACGGCGAGTTCGTATCGAACCCAACCGTTCAAGAGACAGGCCTGGAGAGCATTACCTCCCAGCAGATAGTCGAATCGATGGGCTACAGTTGGAATCCAGCCAAACAAGTAAATCCCGAGCGCGATTAACCTGTCTCGAGGACGACCAATTTCAAGATGCGGTGTAAGGTCGACAGTCTCTATATGTTCAAAACCTTGCCGAACGGCTAAGTCTCGAAAATCAGTTGGACTCATGAGCGAGTTGATGTGCCACCCTCGACAAAAGTTTTCCACGACTTGCTGACTGGTTGGATCGTTGGTCGGACACCGGAAGTCATCACAGACCACTAAGAGACCACCGGGTCGGATCTGATTGGCGCACTGAGTAAAGAAGCGTGTTGGGTCCGGGGCGTGTACAAACGCTTCAATGGCGAAGGCCAGATCAGCTATTTCACAGTCGTTCGGTAGATTACAGTAGTCAGCTTCAATGCATCGGATTCGGTCTGACAGACCTGATTGGGCGATCCGCTGCTGGGCTATGCGGGCTTGGACAGGGCTTAGTGTGATTCCAGTACCGCGAATATTTAAACGCTCAGCTAGTGTGCATAGACTTGAACCAATTCCGCAACCGAGGTCGATTACATGGGGTCGGCTCAGAGTGTTCGCTTCGAGCAGGGTGCCAAGACGGTCCGCGATCTGATGTTCTACATAGCGAAAGGCATCTTTACGATTTCGGATTCCTGGGGCCCAGACCGCTCGATGGATCGCACCCAGAGACCCCCCTTGGCCATGGGTCACGAATTCAGGCGTGTGACGGTCGTAGTAGCGCCTGACTTGTTTAATGTCGAAACGAGTAGACATGTCCTTATGGCTCTGTTTATACCGGTGCATGGTAGTCCACGTAAAGTTTCTTGATGCGAGGAGGAGGGTTCCCGTTAGGTGAGAATCTTGCCGTAAGGTGTCGCGATCTCCATTTTGTTGTAGAACGACTACAGCTACAATGTCCGTATATCTGTTCGGCGATAAGATTCCACACCGTGAAAAGAGGGTCCATGAAGGTTGGCTTGCGAGGGCTATCAGTTCTATTGGGTGTGTTCCTGATTCTCATGGGTTGGGGAAAAACTGCCTGGTTTTCGGATGAAGGAATCCTTCTGGCTGAGTTGGACCTGTGGCTGGGTTTGTTGGAGCCGTCGTTAAGTCGATGGTATCTCGAGACTGTGGCTATTCCAGGTGCAGGCCTGTTCGCGTATCTTGTTCCCCTGGGAGAACTGGCCGCGGGTGGAGCGCTAATTCTTGGCTACCGTATCCAACTAGCTGCGACGCTCACACTTGTCATGATAATCAACTTTCACTTTGCCAGCGGCATCATATTTACCTATGGATACTTGACCAATGGCTTTGGTTTACCAGTGCTTGGTGGCTTGTTCGCACTCGCCGTAGGTGGAGCAGGTCTACCGTTTAGTGTCTCTCGGGGAAGAAGAACATGAAACTCTTCGGATGGGTTTGGCTGGCGATGGGGTTGATCTTGCTCAACCTGTCAGTGACTTTCGCCAATATCTGGCCAACCTTCGGCATTCGAGTGACCCATGAACTTTCAGCCGAACTGGCGGTTTTGGTACTGGGGTTGATGATTGCATGGCGTTGGAAAGCAATTCAGTCTGTTGTGGCCTTACGAGTCATGTCTGCGTTCTGGGTTGTTCTGGTTCTCGGGCGCTATGCGGAGGTCACAACTCGTTCGCTGTATGGGCGAGACATCAACTTGTTTTGGGATCTTCGACATGTTCCTAATGTGGGTGCGATGTTTTCGGCGGTGGCTGATCCTTTCTTGCAGGTCGGTTTTGTTGCTGCCCTGCTATTCATTCCCATTGTGCTCTATATCGTGGTGAGGTGGGCGCTGGTATGCGTCGTGTCAGCGACGTCCGCTCCCAAGCTGCGTCTCGCTCTGAGCTTCGTCGCGGGTATCGTGCTTGTCGTCGCTGTTGCACAGAACGTTGGTGCCAGAGTGCCAGAGAAGATTCAGGTAGCCGCTCCGGTCACGTCGGCCTATCTGGAAGAACTGAGTGAACTGGTCTATGAAATGACCGGTGCCGGTATGCGGTCGCTGGCGCCACCGATCTCATTGCAGTCAAATTTGTCAGGAGTTTCCGGGGCCGATGTGTTTCTTATTTTTCTTGAATCGTACGGTACGGTAAGTTGGGACCGTCCGGAATTTGCTCGTGACCTCGCCGTCACCCGCGATCAGTTTGCCTCTGATATCGTGGACACGGGACGTGCCGTGGTGTCTGGCCGCGTTGAATCAACAACCTTTGGCGGCGAATCGTGGTTGGCTCATATCAGCCTGCTTTCTGGCACTGAAGTTCGTGACCCTGGAACTAACAAGCGACTGATGGCACAGGACCGTGACACTTTAGTAAAACTATTTGGACGTCATGGGTATCGGACGGTTGCCGTTATGCCTGGACTACAACGTGCTTGGCCGCAGGGTGAGTTTTATGGGTTTGAGGAGATTTATGACCTCGCTCGCTTGGACTATCGTGGCCCTCCGTTCGGGTGGTGGGACCTGAATGACCAGTTTACCTTGGCGCGAATTGACTCACTTGAAATCGTCGAACAGACCCGGCGCCCGGCGTTTGTCGTTTTCCCGACAGTGACCACACATGCTCCTTTTGTTCCGACTCCCCCCTATCAGTCCGACTGGTCCCGGTTGTTGAGTGATAGTCCTTATGACCAGATCGAGTTAGATCGTTCTTGGTCGGAGTATCCGGACTGGTTAAATTTGGGACCGAGTTACGTCAAGGCGTTAGGCTATGCGTACAAAACGATAGGCGGGTACCTTCGATTGCGTGCTAGTAGAGACTTTGTTTTTATATTACTGGGGGACCATCAGCCCCCGGCTTTGGTTAGCGGCGAAGGAGCGTCGTGGGACGTGCCGGTCCACGTCATCACCTCTCGCCCAGGGTTACTTGATAATCTCAAGAGGCACGGATTTGTTGATGGTCTGTCACCTGATTCTCCGACCCTTGCACGAATGGACACACTACTACCGCTTCTACTGGATGTCTTTGACATTCAATCTAACTAATGAACATGACTGTAGCTGAATGTCGATGTGGATCCTGATACGACTTTGGATCAGAATTTGGGAAACTGGGTTCCGTATGGTGCCACGAATTCCGAACGCCCTCTTTAGCGTGGCGGTGATTGCAGCCACTGTTGTGGTTGGGGGGAGTAAGTGGCCTCAAGCCGCGGTGGTTGGTCTTGACGTCATGACGTTTAACGTTAGGACGGCGAATGCGGATGATGGTGAGAATAGTTGGCCGAATCGAAAAGAATTCGTTGCCGATCTGATACAGCGCCATTCGCCAGACGTGGTTGGATTACAGGAAGTTGTTCGAGAGCAGGTCGATTTTTTAGAGGATGCCTTACCACACTACCGCTGGCTTGGCATTGATCGTGGCCTCAATGGCGGTGAAGGACTGAGCGAGTACACGCCAATCTTCTATCGGCATGCCGAATTAAGTCCGATTGAATCGGGTAATTTTTGGTTGTCACAAACGCCAGATACGCCACCAGAGATTCGAGAGGTCCGCGGTCGTCGTCGTCGGTTTGGCAGGATTGTGACATGGGCAAGATTTCATCATGTGGCGACTGGTCGGGCTGTGTATCTCTACAATACTCACCTGACGATCAGGCAGGGACAACGGCAACTTGAATCGACAGATCTAATTGTTGAGCGAATGGCTTCTCTTCCTGACAAGAGTCTTGTAATCGTCACAGGGGATTTCAATGCCCCAGCGGAGACAAGTGCGACTTGGCGAGCGGTTACCGCGGATGGATTATTGGATGCTTGGGTAATCGCAGAAGAGCGGCAGGGCCCGGCCTTCACATTGAGCGAGTTTGGTCCGCCCGTGGACTGGGACGTGGGGAGAATCGACTGGATCTTGGTTGGCGGCCCGTTTTCTGTCCGTTCCATAGAAACGGTAATAGACCATGACGACGGTCGATATCCGTCTGATCATTATCCGGTGACTGCTCACCTTGAATTTGAACACTAGCCGCTAGTAGTAGTGGTGAGGCATGTCTAGGAGGATTCTCCGACGTCGGAGCTCCGCAGCGTTATGACCTAGCGTCTCAGGTGCAACCGTTGAGCCAATGGAACCGTTCAAGGTGATCGTCTCTGGAAGGTAACGGCGGACCGCGCGGAACTCCTCTTCGTACTCGATTGATGGGAAGACCAAGGTTAAAACGGAACAGTCACCTTGGTGGGAAATCTGATAGAGCGGGTTGACTCTAAGTTCGCCCGAGATGTGCTGGGGTTCTGGAATTTCGTATTTACGAAAGACATTCTCGTCACGACTCGCGATAAGCGTCAGGGCTGGTTCTGTGCCTAGTTCACTTGGTGACATCGATTGTGAGAGATCAAGTGTTCGATTATTGAGAACATCTGAAAGTATTCGGTTGTCACTGAAAAGTCTTGGCTGAAACTGTTGGAACAGATTTTGGTAGGACGCGGGCGTGAGTGTGTTTCCGGCTGACAGGTTGTCGCCGAGAGCACTGTGAAGGTGGGGCATGACAATCAGGCCATCGGAGTCGATGACCCGGGTCATCTCGTTCGCCAAGAGCCGTTTGTGCCAGATGTAGGGGAAAGCATCCGACAGGAGAATCATCTGAAAGATGTCATCGACGATTGGTAGGGGATGGTTGGCGTCACAGCAGACCGGTGTGCATTCTGGAGCGGTGAATCGAGCAGCAAGCCACAGTTTCCAGAAGGTTACGTCGACAAGCACATTGAAGCAGTCAGCTTTTCTATTCTGATTTATGTCGGTGAACACACGGGTCAGATGACCGGAACCTCCACAAAGGTCTAGCCAATGCTTGGATTTTGTTTGGTGCTGCGTAACAGTCCGTAAGAGCGTTTCAGCCGTGAGGTAGGTTGGGTCAGAAAAGCGATATATGAAATAGGTTCCTTCCGCGTCGCAGCTCAGAACATCCAGCGCGTCACGATAAGTTGGCTTGGAATCATTGGCCAGTAGCCTCCGAAAAGCGGTGCTCCGTGTTTTATCAGCGAGATCAAGCAGTATAAATAGAGCCGTTTCGTGGTGGCCTGCTTCTAGAGCTCGAACTGCTTCTCGAGTTCTATCGTTGGCCATGAGTGTGGGGATGCCTGACACAACAGGGAACGCACAACACTCACAGCCAAGGACGCCACAGTCGATAGTCGACCTTACTCGCTTCAATGAAATGTTATCTACCAGTGACAACCGGGCTCCGCAGTAGGGACACCGGAGCAGTTCAAGCAGGGACAAGTCCATAAAAGTCCTAATCGTGTTCCAATCTAAATTGTTCAATGAACGCATCGTCTTGACAGCCAACTGATGCCCGCCGATAAAACTCAAGGGCGAGCAAATCTTCGGCATCTTCATCTTGAATATGGGCTAACGCATTGTGACGCATCTGCGATACATGGCACTTGATGGCTGCCAGTTTCTGTCTTGCATAATGACCACAGTTGATCGCGAGGGTAGGAGGTAAAGCCATGGAGCCAAATGCGTCTACATCCGTGACACCAAAGATCTGAGAGGGCGTACCGCCTGACGAGCCAATCGTCTCTGTGACACGGTTGAGTGCAGAACGCATACTTCCTTGGGGAAGCGTGACGTAGTAGAGCGCTGGAGCGTTTTTACCCAGCGTGTCTATGACCGCTGTTGTGTGTTGATGCACTGCGATGTGGTCCGGATGCCAGTAGAGTCCATCCTCACCAAATGTGATTACCACGTCAGGTCGCCACTGGTGGATAGCGTGTCCAATGTCGAATTCGATTTGTCTGCCATTACTCCACGGGAGCATTCCGTCTTCGTAATCGAGGACAGACACATTGTTAATACCAAGGACGCTTGCTGCATCGTGGAGCTCTTTTTCTCGTGTCTTTCCTAAGGTCGATGAATCTCCAGGGCCGTGTTGACCTCGAGTTATACAAAGAAGCGAGATGGTAACTTCAAGTTCAGCACACCATGCGATCAACCCTCCAGATGCTAGGGATTCATCGTCTGGATGGGCGAAGATTGCCAGAAGGGCGCTTTGGGTTGTTCCCGTTGACTGAGATGTCTTGAGCATATCAGGCCGTTTGTTTAGAGTTCCGGTGTTCCAGGCCAGACTGTGTAATCCGTCGATAGACCTCTATATGCGCATCAACCATTCGGTCAACACCAAAACGCTCCTCCGCAAGATTACGGACGCGATGGCGGTCAAGGGTCAGCACGGTTGGCAGACCGGCGACAAGGGCGTCGATAGTCGTGAAGACCATGCCGGAAATACCGTCATCAACGATTTCACGTACGGCACCACGGTTGAGTGCGGCAATAGGTGTCCCGCAGGCCATGGCCTCGGCTAATACCAGGCCAAAGGGTTCAGGCGATTGAATTGGATATATGAGGGCTTTCGCATTTCCCAGCAGTTTGACTTTATCTTGGTGGTCGACCTCGCCCGCGTAACAGATTTTATTTTCGTCCACCAGAGGCGCCACAACGTCACGGTAGTAGTCGTTTTCTGCCGCGGCAAGAACAAGACGATGGCCTGTGCGGCGGGCGACATCGACCGCTTGCAGGACTCCCTTTCCTTCGGTGAATCGACCTAAAAAGAGAAGGTAATCCTGAGGTTTAGCATTGAACTGGAAGTGGGATAGGTTCAGCGCATGATGAATAATTCCGACCACATTCAGGTCTGACAGGTGACTGGCCTGAAACGCTGATATTGCGATGAATGGCATATGCCGGTGCTTTGCCCACAACGCAATTTCCTGAGAAGACGGAGTGTGGTGGACCGTTTGTACTACAGGGGTTGGTGAAATCTGGTCGTAGGCTAGTGCGATCGGCGAGTATTCAGCCTGGTGGTGAATTACATCGAAGGAGTCTGCTCGTTCGATGGCTTCGGACAAATTGAACAACTCACAGAGCTCCCAAGGCCAAATCGAAAGATCTTCGTGATAGCCACGTTCAAAAATTGTGTGCAGCTGTGCGGTAGTGGCTGAGTTTTTGGTGGCAAACAGCGTCACATGATGACCTCGTGCTACCAGACCATCCGCGAGTAACGCGGTGATGGTCTCAACCGATCCTGACCGAGGTGGTGGAAGTGGTTGTGCGACTGGTGCGACAAGTGCGATACGCATGGTCTCAAACCGGGTCACGTGCACGCAGTATCGAGTAGACGAGACAATACGCGTCGCGCCTCGAAATGTTCATCTGCGATGCGAATAGCTTGAGCAGAGTGTCGTTTGTAATCCTTATTAACCTGTTCCAATGCGTCGATTGCTTCTTCAGGTGTTGAGAATGGAATCAAGCCCTGTCCGGAACGGAGATGCTCAGACCATCCGGTGTCTTGAATGATAGCTGGTCGACCCGCCGCCAGGTAGCACTCTGTTCTGTCACTGAACCATCCTGACCAGCGGTCTACATACGCGTGTTTGGCAATGCTGAACTCTGCCCGTGAGTTTCGAACAAAATCTCGGTAGTCCCACAGAGAGCGTGATACGTTCATTGCGTCTATGGCCCCCCAACCATGTTTGGTGAGTAAATCACGAGGTCCATTGACGGCAAGCTTGAATTGACTTTGTGTTTGAGCTGGAAGGTCAATGAAGCGGAGGAATTGGCGGTCTTTATTGCCGTCAACATCGGTGAAGCTTTCGTTTTTCCAAGTCATGACAGTTGTAAATTTGTCATGACTTGGAGGATCGCTGGTGTGCCAGAGTTCTGTCACAATGGGCTGCCATGTTTTGTGCCATTTGAACCCGCTGGTGGGCACATCTGATCGAGAAGTTCCGATATTGGCTCCGAAGGTAAAAAGGTGGTCAAAGGATTGAAAGAAATTGACATACCAGTCTGCACCTTTGGCAATGGCTAGTTGTGTGAATACTGGATCGGAATCAATGAACACTTTTCGTGGAATCGACGCGTATTCGTCGCGCCAAAACCAAGAACCACCTGATAAATTGATGAAAAGATCGGCATCGGCACAGAAATCTTGAACCGACTCGCGGGACCGACCGTGGTAGGTATCGTCGTAGTTAACAAAGCTCCATTGGTCGCCGAGGTCGAATCGGCTCAGTGCCTCTTGAAGATATTTAGTGCCATACGTCGGTTCCAGGGTGATTGCATTTAGTTCGGCGTCATAGATGCATTCACCGGTGTCTTCGATATAGAAGACCTCGTGGCCGAGTGCGCGCAGTCCCAGAAGGTACATCAGTGAGCACCAAGTCACACCACCAAACGGATAGCGTCCGATAATACCGGCGAAAAGAATCTTCACGAATTTTAAGTTCGAATAGAAGTCAAAGTGGAAACGGTTGCCGTTCGTCTAGGCGGCGCAAGGTCATTGGTTACACGTTCATCAGTTCTTCCATTGTTTCAGGATCGTCCAGGAAATGGCCCTTTGAGAGCCGCGTCCACATCTGCTGATAGAGATTATTTGAATGCATCAGTTGTAAATGTGTGCCTTGCGCAACGAGTTGTCCTTTTTGTAGAACTAGGATTCGGGTCGCATGCTTAATAGTAGAGAGGCGATGAGCGATAACGAGGATGGTACGGGTTGTTCTCATCGACTCAAGTGCGCTAAAAACCTCAGATTCAGAAATCGAGTCCATCGAGGATGTTGGTTCGTCTAGTATGAGAATTGGAGCGTTCTTGAGAAACGCTCGGGCTATACCCAGTCGTTGACGCTCTCCTCCCGAAAGTGATGCGCCGCCCTCGGCCACGACAGTTTCGTAACCGTGGGGCAGCCCTGTTACAAGGTGATGGATATGAGCTGCACGTGCCGCGTTCCTAATGTCATCCATTGAGGCATCGAGTCGACCATACCGGATATTGTCGGCAATTGAACCAGTAAACAGGATGGGAAGCTGCGGGACGGTCGCTATTTGTTCTCGGAGACGTTGAAGAGAGTAGCGAGACAGGTCGATCTCGTCAACTAATACGTGGCCATCGGTAGGTTCAAACAACCGGGGGATAAGGTTGGCCACCGTCGTTTTTCCGGCGCCGGAAGTGCCAACAAGGGCTACGAGTTCCCCTGGTTTGGCTTCGAAACTAATGTTGGTGAGCACGGGGTGAGCGGGGTCGTACGCAAAGTTCACCCTGTCGAACCGAATATGTCCTCGGATTGATGGAGCAGCGATTGTGTCTGGCAGATCAAGCGGTTCTGGCGTGATTGAAAAAATTTCACGAACACGACGAGCACTCACAGCGGCTTGTCTTAGATAACCGGTCGTATGAGCGATCTCAGAGATAGGGTTATAAACGGCGGCCATGTATGCAATTACGATGAGCAGGCTGCCCAATGTGAGGCTGCCGTCTAGGACATGGAGACCTCCGACGACCAGCACTAAGGCGGTTCCGCCAAGGGTTATCGTTGTAACTGTTAACGAGAATACTGATTCTTGCCACGTCAACCCAAGTCGTTCCTGCATTGTGTCGTAGCCTTGTTTGGCAAAGCGGTCGACTTCATGCCGCTCTCGAGCGAAGCTCTTGACTGCTGAAATTGTTGAGAGAATCTCGAAAGCTCGTTCTACAACCGATGACTCCAACACCTTTACTCGTTCAGCACGGTCGGTCATTGTTCTCGCGTAGTACCTGAGCGACAGATAGAGAAAGGGCACGACAATAAGTGAGAGCAGTGCCAGCGTTGCATCGAGATATACGAGTATGGAGAACATGACTCCTAAATTAAGTGTTGCCAGCGTGAGCGGGAAAACGCCGCCGATGATTAAGTCGTCTACACAGTGGGCGTCCGCGTCTAGTCGATATACGGAATCGGCTGTCTTCGTCAGGATATGGTGTCGCAACGGGAGTGCCTGGAGGTGATGAAGCAATTGGGAGCGAAGCTTATAAACGATTCGCTGTGCCATGTCGACTTGGAGTTGTGTATGGATAATCCGAACCAGTTCATTTGCAACTTGAATCAGTAGCCCTATGACGACAACTAGGATCAGCAGTGCTGCCAGACTATCGCCGACGGCTGAGCGTGTAATCTCTCCGACTGGTCCTGGTAGTTGTTGTCCACCCAGCACGTTGTCAACAATAACCTTGAGAGGCCACGGTGCAAGGGCGGCTAGTCCAATTTCTGCCACACAGAGCACGGCGATCGACATCACTCTCGCTCTATAAGGTTTGAGAAACGAGAACGTCCAAGACACCAATGTCATCTTGTCTTGTGATCCCTACTGTTCTGACAGCTTTGTTTTTGCTGACCGCCGGGTTGAACTTGATACGGGACGTGGAAGCGGAAGAGCCATCATTCCTGCGGCGGTCGCCACACGTGTTACTGCGGTATTAAGTAGGGCCGTTACGCGAATGGTCTGCCAAACCGCTCGTATGGCGATTACGCCGATGGTAGCAACGGATACGCCGACGCCGACAGAGGGTTGATAGAGGAACATAGAGGCGCTGGTTCCTCCAGCGAGTACAAATGCTAGCGCTGAACTACGTACTGTGCCAACGAAACTGAGTCGTAGTCGTGCGCGAACCCGAAAAAGACAGTGGCCACCTTCATGGTGCTCGACCAAACTCCGAATGTGAAGCCATGCCCATCTACCGATTTCTAGGCTGAGGTCGCGGTCCGGACGCCAGCCTTCGTCCACGTGGATGGGTTGCGCGGGACGTGACGTCCGGAGCACCCCAACCAATTCTGTCAGTAATTCCGTGTGTGAGAGCGGAGATTCACTCCAGAATGAGTATTCGCTGCCGTGTCTCTTAAATAGTCGGGTGGCCCTAACTGCGTCCTGCAGCGTGGGCACCGGTGCTTTCCATGGATGACGTGTGACATGTTGCGCTTGAACCGTTGCGGGCTGTGCTAGGCCGCGCAGCCGGCCTACGAGTCGCGCCCACGGTTGGATCAGGTGTAGCCATCCGATAACCGCGCGGTGGAAAACTCGCGTTTTACCGAAAGGCCACAGACTGATTCTTGGTAAACCACGGAGGTCGGACTGCCAAGCACATAACCCACAGCGAAATAGTGTCGTCAAGATTCCGGCTGTCCCGGTGATTAGCGGTAACCAGGCGGCATCCATGCCGGCAAGTGGCCCGAATACTCCGATCAAAAACATGACTAGAGAGGCACCCATCCAAGCGGGTGAATGCGGTAGAAAATGCCAGTTGTGTGGCCGGGTTGTGTACACGGAAGGAAACGCGGCTGTTCCCCACACACCGTTATTGACTCTACGTCCAGTTGTTCTACGAAGCAGAGGCAACGAGCTATAGATCCGGCCGTGCCATAACATCTGACCACCAAGAAACTTTTCAGGATGATGGGCATCCAACCAAGTTTCTCCTTCTCCGTAGCCAGTTTGTTGATGCCAATATGCTTTGATACTGCGTCGGTGGTGATGCCACACTAGTGCTGATGGAGAAAAGATAATTTTTAAACCTCGAGCCTGTAGCCGCCAACAGATGTCTACATCGTCTCCAGCACGAAGATACACTTCATTAAAACCACCGACAGAGAGTAAGGCCTGTTTCTGGAATGCCATGTTGCAACCCGGAATATGCTCGGCGATTGTGTCATCCAACATGACGTGAGTCGGTCCACCAGGTGCTCTCGCCACACATTGTGCAACCCATGGATCATCTGGAGGAACAACATTGGGCCCCCCTACCCCAGCCGCGCCTGAGGTAAGCATCGGTTGAACGAGATACGTCAACCAGTCAACATCCACACGACAATCTGCGTCAGTGTAGGCGACCAAGTCACCGGTCGCGGCAAATAGACCAGTATTTCGAGCTGCACTGAGTCCACCATTTTGCACTTCGATCAGCCGGATATCGGGGTACGCTCTAGCGATCACTGCTGTGGCATCGGAAGAACCATCGTTAACGACAATAATTTCAAAATCGGGATAGCTCAGCGATTGTAAAGAATTCAGACAGTCGTTTAGCGTGTCAGCGGCGTTATAGGCACAGACCACGACTGATACACGGGGCCATTTGTTTTGTTCAACGTCTGGGAACGGTACTTGGCTCAGTATTCGTGTCACCGCCGCGAGTGCAGGTTTTTGGACCCGCTCCTTATCGACCAAACCAAACGCCCAATCGTTAACCTCGTGGCCACCCCTCCACCATTCGTCAGTCCAGGTATACGCCACGGCACCACAGGTCCCTTCGGTAAACGCGGCTTTGAGCTGCATCGTGGTCAACCGGGCTTGCCCCTCTGGCGTCTCACGGATGCTGTCCGCGCCTGCTTCCGCCAAGAGCAGGGGCTTGGCCCCGGCGATGTGGTGTAAACGTGCGAGGTAGGCGCGCAGTTCGGTTGCACGGTGGAGGTAAACGTTAAACGAACAGACTTCAAAACACTCGAGGTCAAGATGTTCGGTGGGTGGAAAATTGACGTACGTAAACAGGTGATCAGGAGCCGTGGCTTTTAATTCCTGATATAGGTTATGGAGAAAATGTTCTATCCGCTTTGCTCCGTGCCACCGGACAATTCCAGCAGGGATCTCGTTGCCGATCGCGAACATGAGGATGGCGGGTTTGCAAGCCAGCCGTCGAACGCTCTTTATCAGGTCACGTCGAATCTGTCTGCTAACTTTGGGGTTGTCCAAAAAGGGAATGTGTTGCGCCCAGGGCAGGCCCGCAATAATACGAAGGTTCTGATCTGCTGCGGCATCAAGCAAAGTACAAGATGGTGCCGTATAGGTACGAATGGTGTTGAACCCGCTGTCTGACATGAAAGCCACGTCACGGGTGATTTGTGGTGTTGACGGGTATTGTTCCCCGTTTTCGTCGGGTGCAAACGTGCCGTAAGACACACCCTTGATTAGGAAGCGCCGGTGGTTGACGGCTAGGAATTTGCCGTCAACCCGAGGCCTAGCGGTGAGAGGCTCGACGTAAGCACTTGTCGTTGTTGCTTTAGTCACTGATCCGTCGCAATATAAATGCAGATTGCTCCTAGCGGCCTTGCTGTTAGTTTCCTAATCACGAATGTCGTGGCTGGTCAGGGTAACGACAGGGCAATCAACTCCGGAATTCGTCCTCCACCGACTGTGAGGGCAATGTACTGTTTACCGTCAAGCATGTACGTCATCGGCGTGCCAATCGCTCCACCAGGGAGGTCGACCGATGCCACTTCATCACCTGTCATTTTGTCCAGGGCTACCAACCGAGGCCCGTCGTTGCCCCCCCCGGTTGTTAAGGCATAGATCAACAAGTTCTTGGTTAGCAACGGTCCGGCGCGGCTGCTGTCACCACCTAGTGGCGGAAGGTTCAAGTCCCTAAGCATTGGCAGGTTTCGAAACCGGTCGCCGTTACCCATCGGCTTCATCCACAAATGTTCCCCAGTGTTTAGGTCGATGGCGGTCATTCTGGAGTATGGTGGCTTAAACAAGGGTAGGCCTTGAGGCATTTGTGGGACGTGGGCCAGTTCACCTCGGGCTTCAATAACAGCTAATGTGGCGGGTTCACCCGGTTCCGGTTCACGGAAATGCTTCACGGAAAATGCATTATTAGACGGTATGTAGAGAATTTCTGTTTCGGGGTCGAATGCCGCGCCAGACCAGTTCGCACCGCCACCAGAGCTGGGCCGTTGGATTGTTCCCTGTAGCGACTGTGGCGTAAACAACGGACCTATACGGTAAGGTTCGACAGCTTCGATGGCCAGCTGTCGAATTTCTGGGGTGAAGTCAGCCAGGTCTTCCACTGTTACTCCCTGGTACTCGAACGGCGCAGGGCGGGTGGGGAAAGGTTGTGTTACTGATGGTTGTTCCCCTGGGACATCCGTATCTGTCGGAACGGGCCGTTCTTCAATTGGCCAGATTGGCTCGCCGGTGACACGGTCAAATGCATAAACGAAGCCCTGTTTGCTGATCTGAACGAGCGCTTTGACAGGACCGCGTCCTTCGACGTTGATATTGACCAGATTTGGTGCCGCAGGGAAGTCGTAATCCCAGAGCCCGTGGTGTACTGCCTGAAAATGCCAAGCTCGTTCGCCGGTGGCGATGTCCAGCGCGATGATACTTTCAGCAAACAGATTGTCGCCTAGACGGTGGCCGCCGTAATAATCAGGTGCGGGTGTATTGGTCGGAAGGTAGATGTAGCCAAGTTCCGGGTCGGCGCTCATCATTGTCCAGACTCCAACCTTTCCCGTGTGCCGCCATGAGTCTCCTGCCCACGTGTCGTTCCCGAACTCATCGCCTTGGGGAATCGTGTGGAACGTCCAGTTCGTAGAGCCGGTTCTTACATCAAAACCTCGCATCCACCCGGGTGGTGCCTCTTTCGTGATGTTGTACGACGAGATCGAAGAGGGTGTCACGATTGTGTCTCCGACGACAAAGGGTGGTGATTGCACCGAGTAGCGTAGCGCGTTTAGCCAGTCCCGGTCACCTCGCTGGGCCCGGGGTAGGTCGGCGACTAGGTCGGTCCAGCCGTTGTCACCGAAGTCGAAACATGGTCGACCCGTCTTTGCGTCGACACAGATGAGATAGCCGTTACCGGTACCAAAGAGAATCCGTTCATCTTGACGTTCTGGACCGTCCGACCAGTAAGCCACACCGCGCTGGTTCCAACGAGCGCTCATTGTTGTTGTGCCAGATTCGTAAGTCTTGGGGTTGTAGACCCAGAGGGTTTCTCCGGTTCGCGCATCAATCGAGGCGGCTTGCGAGGTCGGCATATTGATAAAAAGGCGGCCGCCTACCATGATTGGCGTTGCCTTAAAGTTAGTGATGGTGGGCGGAAGACCGCCGCGCCACCGGTTTGGATCTCGCCGGTTTAGTTCTTCAAAGATGAGGCGCGAGTCAGCCCACCATTCGCTACCATCAGGCATCGTCAGTCCGAGAAAACCGTCGGCAGATGTCCAGCGCCACGCGATTTCAAGATCCGAAAAATTATTACGGTCAAGTTGGTCAAGTGGGGAATATTTTGTGCTGCCGAGGTCGCCGCCGTAAGTTGGCCATTCGCCGTTGGCGGGTGCACCGTTCTGAGCCAAGGCCACAGTCGATATCGAACAGCTTAACAATGCGACGATCAGGCTAATACCAGAGGTGTGCCTAATGTTCATCGGAGCTACCTCGTTTCAAAGAAGAAGAGCGAAATCAGAAGGAATAATATCCCGGAACTGGGGAACGTACGCTGTACCGGTGTGATGTGTCGAAAACCGAGAGGGCTTCGATCGAATTCCCGCGCGTTTTGATCTCCGGTGGTGCGGTATGCTGAGACTTTGATTAATGCTTTGAGGGAGTTGAAATGTCGATGCAACGAGTGCTTATTACAGGTGGTAGTCAAGGGATTGGAGCGGCATTGGTTGGGAAAATGCGCAACGCTGGCCATGAAGTGGTGTTTACCGGCAGAGACGAAGCTCGAATTGCCGCTGTCGCGCAGAAATTCGGTGCAGTTGGTGTTCGTGCCGACGTGTCAGTTGGTGATGACAATGAGCGGGTAGTTGAAACCTGTGTCAGTCAACTGGGCGGAATTGACATCTTGGTAAACAACGCTGGCTTTCCCTATCAGGCCGAAATTGGAGACTTTGATGTGGAACGGATGCGGGAACTATTTGCGACGAATGTTTTTGGCGTGGTTGATTTATCCAATCGAGTGGTGCCATTAATGAAGACCCAGCAGGCCGGTGACATCGTCAATATAGCGTCCACAGCAGGGATGAAAGGGTACAAGACGGGAACCGCCTATGCCGGTAGCAAATGGGCGTTGAGAGGAATCAGCCAGTGTTGGCAAGCTGAGCTTCGCCCTTACGGCATCCGTGTCATCAGCTTGTGCCCGTCCGAGGTTCAGACAGACTGGGGTGGGCAGATAGGTAGAAACAATCCCAATAAACTATATGCAGACGATATCGCCGATACCATTATGGCGGCATTGAGTACGACAAGACGCACACTGTGGCCGGAGCTTGCAGTGTTTGCCACAAATCCTTGGAAAGAAGATTGAATCGAGCTCGACACCAGCTGCTGGTGGTTACGGTTTTGTTCTTCCCCTTAGTGGGTGAGTGGTCTGTAGCGTTGGCACAACCACCGAATCGGTATCGCGTTGTGATTCTATCGGCCCCTGACACGATTGACCGAGCCGACATTGTTTACGAGGCGATTGTGTTCTGGAACCGCACTCTCGAGGAACTTAAACTTTCAACACGATTGACCGAGACGACGTTGACCACAACCTCTGATAGTTCACGTGTTCTTGAAAACTACACGCGACAGGTCTGGCAGCAGGCCGGTAGACTGTCACCGGGTGGGCCTGGGCCGAAGGCACCGGGCGAGCTTCAGCAACTTGACGCAGATGTGGTGGTGTTTCTGTCCGAACAACCGACCATGTCGTTCGCATGGCCGCTGGGTCAGTCAACGACTTTCTTCGTAGCGGTTCCTGCGCGGACATTCACACCGAACATCATGGCACACGAACTAGGTCACGCCTTGGGACTGACACATCATGACGACCCCAGGGTGCTGATGTGCAGTCCGTGCCAAGACGCCCAGGTCATTGATGACGGCTCGTTTCTCCCGTTGACATCCGGCGACCGTCGGCGACTCCAAGAATTACATAAGCCAACGCCGTAACCACGACAAGGTCATGTTGGGACTACTCGTAGTATGCCGGTGCGGTGTTGAGTTGTTGAAACAACGCAAGTTCGTGCTGGATCCAGAAAGTCGCTCCAACTTCAGCAACGAACGATTCCACTCGCTCCATCGACTCTCGTGTCATCTGTTCATCAACGTTAAAAACCGGCACGCGCCGGTCTTCACGACTCAGTCTGAAGTGATACAGGTCTCCAGAGAGCACAAGCGGACCGG
>Ga0310121_10000961_pt1 | contig 30384 bp, 16 predicted proteins | sample CB27_Tmax_986_MG_FD_203504 | JGI IMG/M metagenome (GOLD analysis project Ga0310121, IMG submission 203504) | Marine microbial communities from Western Arctic Ocean, Canada - CB27_Tmax_986 | ecosystem: Environmental > Aquatic > Marine > Oceanic | place: Canada: Western Arctic Ocean | collected... | reverse complement strand
ATTGGAGCGTAATGAACTTGCTCGCCTATATCATTGGAAACGACATAACCGTTTGGCACCGTTGAACTTAAACGTACGCAAAATCTAATACAGTCGAACTAATGACAAATCGAACAACTACTGAATGTTGCACTCTCTGCCGTACCTCGGTGATTCGTCGGCGGCTGGAAGCCACTCTTGCGGGATCGACGAATGCTCACCCTATTTGTGTCAAAAGTCGTTTTCAACCCACTTGTTACGATCCAGGTACGCTTTAGCCGGATGAGCCTCGTTTTAGTCAAGGTCGTTTTAGTCAAGGTCGTTTTAGTCAAGGTCGTTTTAGTCAAGGTCATCGTCGTCAGGGTCGTCGTCGTCAGGGTCGTCGTCGTCAAGGTCGTCTTCGTCAGGGTCGTCTTCGTCAGGGTCGTCTTCGTCAGGGTCGTCGTCGTCAAGGTCGTCTTCGTCAGGGTCGTCTTCGTCAGGGTCGTCTTCGTCAGGGTCGTCTTCGTCAGGGTCGTCTTCGTCAGGGTCGTCTTCGTCAGGGTCGTCTTCGTCGTTGGCGGCCAGTGACGGCCAGCGGTCGATTTGCGATTGGACATCGTCAACGTCAATTTCCGCCATGGAAGGCGCGAAATCTTCACCCTGTAAAAGATCATCCTCTTGGCCGAACGAGTGAACGCGGGCTACTTCTTGCTCGATGGCGACCAGCCAACTTGGTTCGTCCAAACCGGACCCGGGCGGCTCCCGCATGAGCAATGCGCACTCCTCCTCGAGAATCTCAAAGGCATGGGAGACCTGTTCATCACGTCCTGTTATCGCAGGTTCGACCAACGCCCGCATGCGATCGATCGTCATCTGTCGCATGAACCGTTCATTGATGCGGTCAGAAACCGACGCCATCCGCATCGCGTATTTCCGTTGTAGCTCGGCCAATTTCTTGAGGTATTGATCGGCTTCTTCGCGAATCCGTTCACTGAGCGCGCGCCGCCACATTTGCGCCGCCTCATTGTGTCCGCGGCGGACGACTGTCTCGTGCGTAAGGAGAATGGGACGCAGGTTCCACACGACTCGATCATAGGCCATCTTGAGACGTAGAAAGTCCAACAACATGTATATCTGGTCGCCGCGATCCGACTGCGTCGTGGTGCTGTTATAGTCTCGATACTCCTGGTAGTTTTCCACGACTGCTTCGAGGACAACTCCCAGACAATCCGCGGCGTCCTGGTAGCTGATTCGGTCGTCTAAGCTCTCGACCAACGTGCGACCTACCTCGTCGCCGCCGGACTCTTCGAGCTGTTCCAGCCAAGCCTCAATGCCCTGATGCAAGATGCCCCGGGTGTTGGCCAAATTCAAGAACCGTTGGTTAAACAAATCCGCACCGTAGTTTTTGACGAATTCCACGATCTTTTGCCATTCCGACGGGCTACTGACTCGCTCCAAGACGGACAGACGCAAAGTTCGACTGTGTGAAAGCCATGTGGCCAGTAGAGATTGCGTGAGCGTTTCCAGGCATGAAACCAAGAGCGCCTCGTCATCCATGTCGTTGGCGGCGGATTCAGTCTGCCGTTGCTCGAAAGCATAGGAGACCGAATAGAGTATTTCGCGGTAGCCAATTTCAAAAAGCTCGTCGAATTGCGTTATGGCACCAGGACCGGCATGGGCATTGAGCTCCATTTGCCGCGCGGTATCGATGGCTGTCCGCGCTTCGGTCAACAATCCAAGCCGAGGCAGCCAAACCAACAGCCGCTCGATCATTCGCTGGCGCGCACGGGCTGCCAACATCTTGCGGACGCGTCCACGTTTCGAGACTGGCACATAGAGAATCTGTCTGCGAGCCAGCTGGCTGAGCAATTCCCGACTTAGCTCCTCGACTCCGTCCGTATTTTCCCGCAGTGCTCCAGCCAACCAACGCGAAAAACACGCATCCAACTCGCCCGCCTCGCCAGCCGGAGCATCCTCCGCCAATTCGTCAGCCTCGGAGAATACGAGAATCGCTGCCCGCAAGAACTGTTCGGCTTGTCGCATACTCAGCGCGCAGACGGTCAGCTGTTCGATCAATGTCTCTCGCCACATGCGACGACGGTCGTATCGCACCATGGAGTCATGGTCGCCGGACGGTGCGAGAATTTCATGCGCCTCGGTCGCTTCAAGCAATCGGATTAGCCCCTTACGGTGGCCCGTGGCACGGTCGAACCAGTGGCACATGCTCTTGCATATCTCGGGTCGGTGATTGGCCACCGCCTCACTTAAAGCGGGGCTATTCGAGCGAATCAAGGCGGTCGAGGCCAATGTCCAGAGATTGGCTTGCCCACTCAGAAAACTGAGATGTTCAATCACTCGCTCCGTTTCCAATTCGATGTGGTCATCTCGACCGTTGTCGGTATCGAACAACTCGCTTTCGACACCGTCGTCAGTGCTGTCCTTGTAGACAACATTCTCGTAAGCGGCGCTAAACAGGTCGTGATCTTCGTCGTCCAGATCATCATCGAGATCCTCGTCGGCCGCCAGTTCTCCGTCGGACGTATGGATCGTTTCCCCGGCGCCGAGATCGATTTGCGGAACCTCTCCGAATTGGTCTGCATTGGCTTCCAAAAAATCCAAGAATTTGCGCATCCAATTCCACGGCCGATTCCAGGCTTGGTCGTTGTTTGCCTCCTCGCCAGGTTCGTCGTCCACGGTCCGGGCGTCGTGCAGCAACTGTCTCAGCCATCGATGGGCCAGATCATGAAAGGAACCTTCGGCGTTCTGCAAGCCGACCGTCTCTGCTTGATTCAGCCAATGCGTGAGCAGGGCTAATGACGAGACAAAGTCGCGTTTGTCCAGGAGAGTTTCGATGACCAACGCATAGGGTTCAGGAGACTCAAACGATTGAACGCGAGGTGCCCAAAAGCCGACGTCTCCACGTGCTTCACCGGCCTGATGCCAATCTCGCAAGGCATGCGCCACACGTTGGGCGGCTTCGTAGCGGATCATGGCGGGCCGCGCCTCCAGCATGGCAACTTCGTGAACCGCGAATTGATTCCACCATTGTGCCGCCGCACCGTACTGTTTGGAAACCCGCTGTTCCACGGCTCCGTCGTCGCTGGCCGCCGCCTCGCACCAAAGGCGACTGTACAGATCGAAAACGCGTTCTACACTGGTGACCAACTCGTCAATGCGATGATCGTGAACGCTGTTCTCCAGCGCGGGGAAGAGACTGAATTGGCAATCAAATCCCAGGATATTCCACGGGTCGACAATCGCACCACAGTCAATACCCCGTTCGACTAACTCCAACGATTGACTCAGAGAATCGGCTGCGGCCGTGAAGTCCTCGTTCTCGATCTCAAACTGTGCGGCCGTTAGACAGCAGTCAATATCACACAACATACGGGCCGAGGAGACTTCGACCACCTTCGTGTGGCGCTTGGCGGCGTCGGCGTAACCCATCCGCGCGAAGAGTTTCGCCAACTTCACTCGTTGAAGCTGACGCGCTCGTCGCCGGGACATTTCGACGTTAAGATGCTGGCGGGCGCCACCAAACGGTTGCTGCAACTCTCTCGCCTCATTGCGTAAACGGATGACATGTTCTCCGGTAAGACGGTCCAGCAACCGTTCATAAAAAGCATCGCGATAGGCCGTGATGCGAGGTATGAGACTGACGAGCGTGGTATTCGAGTCGTGCGTCTCCGGGCCCCAACCGCTGATGCCCGAGGCCATCAATATCGTCCCGGCCAATACCGATGCGGCCTCCAGGTTCAATTCCTCGTGCGGCAGCTGTCGTTCGTTTTCCACACGAGACATCAAGGCATCCAACGTCACCTTGCGCATGACGAAACGACGATAGCGCCCTCGGTTGTCGATGCAATGGGGGTCCCAATGGCCAAAGTGGTAGTTGGGACGTTTGTTGACAGGATGATCAAAATCGTAGGCGCGTGGATCGATGGCCAATTCCCGCAGCTCTTGGGGATCAAACCAAGCCGCCTCGAGCAACTCACTGTCTGTTTCGCCCAACAGTTCGAACGCCGTGGAGATGACCTCTTGGTAACGCCCCACCGCGACGCCGGCGCCTTCGATATACACAGGCAGGGGGCGCACCCATTCATGGGCGTGTGGCTCCAGCCGTTTTGACGCCAGTGTGGGAACGGGCCGATGACCGATGTAGTCGTTGAGGGCGGCGATGGCGCCGTCGCGAATTCGCTCCGACTCGTCCCACGGTGGCCCCTGCTTGAGGATCGCTTCGCACATGCGCCCCAACATGAAGGGACCCAAGAGCTCGTCGGTGGAGAGATAACCTAGCAAATCGCGGTGAAAGTCCCGATATCCGCTGATCAGGTGATCCTTCAACAGATGCAGGACCGCCGTGGCTTGATCGGCGTCCGCGAAGGCCGTTTCTTCAGCCTGGACGCGATCCAACTCTTGCTCGAGACGCTCCAGCGCCCGCGCCCATACCGGTCGCGGCCCGTTGGCAGCCGTTGAAGCCACGTCGGAAGATTCGCCGGGCTGCAGCAACGCGTACAGTTCATTCCAGCCGGCCAGGAATTTCGGATCGGGCGCCCCGGAAGAAAAGTTCAAATAGCCGAGCAAATGCTGCCAGTCGTTGCGGGCGTCCTGGCCGGATTCTCTCTGGTCCATGCAATCAGCTCGTGAGGACGTGCGGGTAAAGTAATCCTGTGGGACCTCGGTCGCCGGCGTTTTTCGACGTTCAAGCCCCGTAAACGGGTTTCGTGAACGGGTTTCGCACCGACAACCTTCCAGGCCACATCCTATGAAAAATCTGGTGACCAGGTCTAGGCGTGCCATTTTCTGATTATCATGGAAGGATTCGTCGTAAGCCGATGCCCAATCCGTGATAGATTACAAGCCAGAGCGTTGCCGAATTCGTCTGCCGGCGGCTGCTTCCAGCAACTCGTTCACGCGTCGCCCGAGGAGGCACCTTTTTCCGGTCGCCGCCGTTGGAAACTGGATACGCCCCGGAAAAGACACGCCCGAAAAGAGACTGCGAACCCCTTTCATCGGAACCCATCTGATCATGTCGAAGCGATCCATCTCACTGCTGCTTATCATGGCCGGGCTGTTAGCGCTGCCGTTTGCATCCTCGGGAGCACCCCGTTCACCAGTGATGTTATTGCCACATGAGCTGGCACGGATGGGTCTCGTACAACAATGGCGTACTCACGTGCTCGTTGACGGCACGCGGGGCGGAATCGCATCGATCAGCCCGCACGTGAGCTCCGGTCGCTTTCATTCCGTATTCGAGGTGCACTCCGGGACCGGTGATAGCGCGGATGTACAGCGATTCTCAGAGAATCAATTCGGCTACCAAGGTCGGGTCGATGGCCGCGCGGAGGCCAAGCGGCAGGCCGACATCGCGGCACGAGTTTTGAAGTCGTTGGGAATGGAATCGTCGGTGACCGAACGGAAGATTCCGGAAGTCACTCTGCAGGTAGCGACCACCCGTGGAATGGTTCAGATTCTGAATGCGGCGACCGGCAGTACGATTTGGTCGGCGCTGATTGGAAAACCAGGCTACCCGGTTTTTGCTCCCCAGATATCCGATAAATACATCGCGGCGATCAACGGATCGACGCTGTACCTCCTGAATCGTGACACCACGAAGATCGAGTTGCAGCGCCGCCTGTCAGGCCTGCCGTCCTCCCACCCAGCCATCAACGATACACATGTTTTCGTGCCGATGCGTGGCGATAGCGTGGAGGTCTTCGATTTTTCCGAACCCGGCCATCGACCTTCCACACGACTCGCGTCGCTGGGGAGTTGCGTGGGGCCTCCCATGGTGACCGCGGATACAGTCAGCTGGGGGACTGAAACGGGGTTCGTTTACGTCACCAAGACGGACAACTTTCGATCGCAGTTCCGGTTTGAAACTGGCTCCTCGATCGTACACGGCGTCAGCCAAGGAACTGGCGACGCGATCCTGGTCAGCACCGAAGACGGACATGTTTACAGCTTCAGCGCGAGGACCGGTGTTATCTATTGGTTTTACTTTTCCGGGGAGGAGTTTGCCGACAAGCCGCTGGTCATCGGCGATGTCGTTTACGCGCTCACCCATGACGCCGGTCTGATGCGACTACAGGCCGAGAACGGTTTGCTTGATTGGCACTCGCCAAGTGTAAAACGCGTGCTATCGGCCAGTGCCAACCGGCTTTATGTCTTGGACCATGCTGATCGTCTCAGCGTGTTGGACGCCACCACGGGACAACGGTTGGCCAGCATTTCGGCGCGGGGCTTGGACTTTTTTCTGCAGAACGGAGTGACTGACCGATTGTATGTGGGCACTCAGAGTGGTCAACTCCTCTGTCTCCGCCAGCGGGATTTGGTCTGGCCGGAAATCCACCTGTTTCCGCCGAGCGATGGACAGGATGAGTCAGACCAGGAAGCCAGCGACGCCGGGTCGTCCCAAACGGAAAACGGGGATTCCAGGGCGTCCGAGGACGAGCCATCCGCTGACGACGCGGACCCATTCTCGGAGGATGAAGACGATGACCCGTTTTCCGAAGATGGCGGCGACGATCCGTTCGCTTCCGAAGACGGTGAGGACTCGTTCGACGATGAGGATCCGTTTGATGCCGGTGGCGATGAGGAACCGATTGATGACAGTGACGATGAAGATCCATTCGGCGAGAGTGACGATGAAGAACCAATTGATGCCGGTGGCGATGAAGAACCATTCGGTGAGAGTGATGATGAAGAGCCATTGGGCGGCGGTGAGGATGCAGACCCATCCGAGTCGGCTGACCGTGGGTCACCTTCTGAATCGTTGCCACTTCGTCTGGTAGGGCACCGCGATCCGCATACTAGCCTGCCGTCGATCTAGTCGAGTGCCCGGCCTCGTATGAGGCTGGGACCACTATCCGAGGATTCCGTGAGTCGGCAGAATAGGGGCATCCTAGCAATCCAGGTGGGGCCCTTTAATAAAATGAATCTGATACGACCGTCTCGCGCTCTGATTAGCGTTAGCGATAAGAATCAACTGGTAGATTTCGCCCAAGGTCTGGCGACGGCGGGTTTGGAGATTTTCAGTACTGGTGGAACGCGTCGGCATCTTGAAAAAGCTGGCGTCCCGGTCGTGGATATCTCCGCGTACACCGGTTTTCCAGAGATGATGGACGGACGTTTGAAGACGCTTCATCCCAAGATATTCGGTGGTCTGCTGGCTCGACATGACCACGACGATGATCTACAAGCCATCCAGGAGCACGGCATCAAGCTTTTCGAGCTAGTGGTGGTGAATCTCTACCCCTTTGCCCAGACTATCTCCCAGCCGGACGTAACGGACGCCCAAGCCATCGAGCAGATCGACATTGGAGGCCCTAGCCTCATTCGTGCAGCGGCTAAAAACCACGCTTTTACAACCGTGGTCACCGATCCCAGCCAATACGGTTCGGTGCTGCGGGAAATCCAGACCGGTGGCGGCATCACATTGCCGACCCGTCGAAGGTTCGCTAGGGAAGCATTCAGACATACGGCGGTTTATGACCGCACGATCACCAACTATTTTTGTCGTGATGACAGCCCAGACGACTTTGCCGCGAGTCTCATGCCCAGCTGGAAATACCAGAGTTGCCTGCGCTATGGCGAGAATCCGCACCAGCGCGCGGCGTTGTATGCTGATCCCGACCCTGGTGCTCCGAATCTCGTCAACGGGGAGCAGCTTCACGGCAAAGAATTGTCCTACAACAATTTGCTGGACCTGGACGCTGCTTTGGCGATTGTGCGAACCTTGGACGAGCCCGCTTGCGCGGTGATCAAACACAACAATCCCTGTGGGGCCGCCGCCGCCGATTCACTGGCCATAGCCGTGCGGAACGCCATGCTCGGTGACCCGGTGAGCGCGTTTGGTTCCATCTTGGCGATGAACTGCCGCGTCGACGCCGCGGTGGCGGAGTATTTGGCGGAGCCAGGATTGTTCGTCGAGGCGATCGTGGCTCCTAGTTTCGATCGGGCGGCGGTCGAGATACTCACCACCCGCCCGAAATGGAAGAATAACGTTCGCCTAATGGCGGTAGGAAGCTGGGATCCGCCGTCGCCGCGGCGAACGCTTCGGCCCATTTCCGGCGGAGTGCTGGTCCAGGACGCCGACAATCTTCCGGATCCGGTTGAGCCGTGGAAAGTCGTCACCGAAAAGCGGCCCACCGATGAGCTGATGTCTGAAATGCGATTCGCGTGGGACATTTCCAGGCACGTAAAATCCAATGCCATTGTGCTCGCCGCAAATCGCTCAATATGCGGCGTTGGGGCTGGCCAGATGAGTCGTGTGGACGCCGTGGATATCGCGATCAAAAAGGCCGCATCTCGCTCCGCGGGCAGCGCCATGGCCTCGGACGCTTTCTTCCCGTTTCCCGACTCCATCCACCGTGCCGCGGATGCCGGGGTGGTCGCCGTGATCCAACCGGGAGGCTCCCGGAAGGATGATGACGTGATTGCGGCGTGCAACGAGCGAGCGATCCCGATGGTGCTCACCGGCCGACGCCATTTCAAACACTAGCCCGACGAGCGTCACGTGACCACGGTCCTTGAAAAAATCGTCGCCACCAAAAAGGGCGAAGTGGCCGTAGCCAAGCGCGAGATGCCAGTGGAGCAGCTGCGCGAGCGGTTGGACCAGGCACCACCGGTGCGGAACTTCTTATCCGCGATTGGCGCTAATACGGGTGTCAGCCTGATTGCGGAAGTGAAGAAGGCCAGTCCGTCGAAAGGAATCATTCGGGAAGACTTTGACCCATTGGAAATCGCCCAGATATATCAAGCCAACGGGGCCACCTGCATCAGCGTTTTGACGGACGAAACCTATTTTCAGGGTCGCCTCGGTTACCTCACGGAAATCCGCCAGGCGGTCGGTATCCCCGTGCTGCGCAAGGACTTCCTGATTGACAGTTACCAGTTGCTGGAAGCTCGTGTGGCGGGTGCCGACGCGGTCCTGTTGATCGCGGAGTGCCTGGACGATTGCAACCTCCGAAAGCTGCACAACGAAGCCCTCGAGTTGGGGATGACCCCCTTGGTCGAATTCTACGAGCCGGAGAATCTCTCACGCGTCGTGGAGGCTGGGGCCACCCTCATCGGCATCAACAATCGCGACCTGCGTACGTTCCACGTGGACCTCCAGCATACGATCCGTCTTCGCCAGCAACTCCCCGATGATTGTCTGGTCGTCGGAGAGAGCGGCATCCATGGACACACGGATCTCAAGTTGCTGGCGGATGCAGCGGTCGACGCGGTATTGGTTGGCGAACATCTCATGGCGCAACCGGACATCGCCCACGCCGTCCGTCGGCTCCTCGGCCGCTAGTACCGCATTTCTCGCACGCCTTCCGCCGCGCGGTCGCCAAGTCCGTGTCTCGCAGCGTCATGCTCCCCAATGGGATCTTCAACCTATGCACAATATGCCGCTGGTCAGTTTGCTCGCCTTCCTTGCCGGTCAAGGACTTAGCACCGCTCGCGACGAAGTGTGGATAAATTCGCGCTGACTAGTCGACCTGGGCCGTCTCAATTGCCAGAACTGCTATGACCGGACCTCGTAGGTCAACTCGCTTTGACCGTTCCGTACGACTAACCTATAGAAGATAGGGACACTTGACTGTGGACGGTCCGTTCGGAGTCCGCGCGGTCCGCTCACCCGGGTGTTTTCCAAGCTCGCGCGTGATAACCAGAGAATGACGTCGGCCAATAGTGACGACGAATTCCACCTACGGATCGGCACCGGAATCGTTTGTTTGCGCAGTTGCCGAATACCAAAAACCGCTTAGTCACCAACATGGAAACCATCGCCGACCGTCTCGAAAAGCAGCGCGCCAAATCGGCGGAGTTTTTTGCTGCGCGAAGAGAGCATTGCGACGGCATTGAGAAGCGACTGGTCGGTGATCTCGAAGCGGTGTTGGCTCAGTTGAATCGCTGGACCGAATATCGAGAGGCCGCCGCGGCGCGCGAATCTGAGCTTCAACAACGATCGCGGCAGATGGATGAGCGGCAGGACGAATTAGCCCAACTCCACGAGAAACAGCAGAAACGCGAACAAGAGTTGCAGATGACTGATGACGAAGATCTAGCGAGTCTGAATCAACGGATTGCCAAAGCGGATCAGCAGCAGCGCCAGTTGGCCAGTGAAATAGAGGGGGTCCGCACGGAGCTGAGCGAAGCTCGCGTCGAAGAGGATCGTCTTCGGACCCAGTTATCCAAGGCACGTCAGATTCTGACTGAACGTGCCAGCCAATTGACGACGTTACGGGAAGAGCTCGCCCAAGCCGCGGCGAATGCCAACGAAGCGAGTTCCGAGGAGCATCAGCAAGTCTTGGCGAAACTGTTGGAGGAGCGGGATCAGCTTCAGGACGAGTTGGCCGTGCTCAAATTGCAGGTTGACGAGCCGACTGGCGGTGCGACTGAAGAGGAGTTGGAACAACTTCGTGTTCGCTTTGAGAATGCAGTGGAAGAGGTTCGTTATCTGAAAACGAAAAACGAAGAACTCCAGAATGAGATCAGCGAGCTCAGCAGTCGGTCCTCTTCAGGCGGCCGTGAAAGCCATGATGTGTTGTCGGGTTGGGAGCTGCAAAAACAGCAGTTGATGGCGGAGTTGGGTGGTGACACCACACAAACCGCCCCGGCCAAGGCTCCGCGGCCCGTGGCTCCGCCCAATAACTCGCACGCCGAGCCGGAGACCGCGGAAAACGCACCCTCATCGTTGGAAAGTGTGCTTGACCAGGATGAAGAGATCCGCCTCGAGCGTGAGCGGCTCCAGCAACTTCAAGATGAATGGCGGGAAAAAATGCGGACCGCTGAGGTCGAACTGGCCATCGAGAGAGCCCAGAATTCCCGGCAACGGATTGAGATTCAGGAAAAGCTTTTCGATGCCGACGATCAACTCAAGAGGGCGAAACAGGCCGCCGATCAGGCGTCATCCAGCCTACCCGCACGTTCGCAGCCAAAGCGCAAGTGGCTCGAACGGCTCGGGCTGGCGGATGACGATTGATGTTGGGTGAGACGGCGGGTGTTGGGGTGACCACTTACTATGCGGAAACAGTCACCAACGGCGACGAACCTGGTAGAATTTATCAATAGTTATTTGTCATTAGTTATTGGCTATTTGCCCGGTCTCGGCACCTCGCAATTGACAAGGAACTAATGACAAATTGACAAATAGCTAATGAAAAACAGGACGATTTCCACGGCTCTGATTTGCCACCAATCGTGACGCTCGCGATTCAGCCGCGCAATCCAGCCACTCGATTCAGCCACCGAATTCAGCCACCTTGCCGCAACTTTTGGCGGTAGTACTTCCAACCTGGAAAAAAGAAGCACCCTGCGGAGGCCACACCGAATGCTGCGTGGCCGTATTGGGGCCAACAGGCCATGATTCCTGAAACCGCGAACAACACTCCGGCCTGAATATAAAATGCGCCCGAGAGCATGCCAGCCTTGATCAGGAAGACCATTCCGCTACTCAGGCCCAGGACGGGCGACAGCGTGAGGGCGGGAAATCCCATCAAATACTCCAGCGGAAATAGTGCGGCGATGCTCGCCATGCTGGCCGCCCATATGTGGGCAATCTGGCGTTCCACGAATGTGACGGGACCCATTCGTTGCCGAATCGTCCAAAAGACGGCGGCCCAGGTCCCCAGGCCCGCCGTCCAGAGCAAGAAATAACTCCAACGATTTTGGTTACCAGCCAAGTGGAGGCCGTTGGTTAGCAGGCAAACCACCAATAGAACTAGACTGTGCCACATCCAGAGCAGCCCCCAGTTTTGCAAGATGGTCGCATGATGGGTTTCGCGGAGCAGCCGGGCGACCACGTGTGTGAGCCGACCGCTACGGGCCGAAATGGGTTCATCGTTTAGGTACGCGTTGAGGTCGTCGGCCAATCGAGCCGCGGTCGGATAACGTAGGTCGGTTGGCTTTTGCAGACATCGCGAGACAATCATCTCCAGATCGCGATCCACTTTAGGATTGATCATCCGGGCTGGCGTCGGATCCTGCTCCAGGACCGACAGGACCACATCCATCGGCGAAGCGGCTTCAAACGGTGGGCGGCCGGTCAGCATGTGATAGAGCACTGAGCCTAACGAATAGATGTCGGTTGCAGCGCTGACTTCGCCGCGGCTGCCCGCGGCTTGTTCGGGCGACATGTAGGCCGGCGTTCCCAGCACCGCTCCGGTGTGGGTGATGGGCGCCGAACCCGCCATATGTCGGGCCAATCCAAAATCGGTAATCCGTGGTTGGCCCTGATCATCGATCAAGATGTTGGACGGTTTGATGTCCCGATGCAGAATACCATTGTCGTGTGCTGATTGAACCGCCAAGGCAACGTCGGCCAGCAGTTGGGCGGTTCGGTCGGGGTCGATCGGGCCGTGTTGCAGTTGCTCGGCCAGTGTTTCTCCGTGGACGTATTCCATGGTGAAAAACAGGCGTCCCTGATGCTCGGAAACTTCGTACACCGGCACGATCAAAGGATGGTTCAGTCGGCCCGCCGCCTGGGCTTCGTGGCGAAAACGCCGTTGGTCCTCTGCCGAGGCCCACTGACCACGAAGTAACATCTTGACGGCCACTTCCCTTTTCAAACTAATCTGCCATGCGCGATAGACAACTCCCATGCCACCGCGACCGACCTCCTCTTGCAATTCGTAATCGCCCAATCGGTAAGGCAATTGCAAGGGCGCCACGTCAGGGGCCGATTCCAGTTCAGTCGTTGGTTCGGCGCTGGCCTGACTGCCGAGTGCATCGGCCACCATCACGGCCCCCCACAACTGGCGCAGGTCATGTTCGAATTCCGGATGGCGTTTCGCCTCCGTTTCGAGATCCACGTCTTCGCCAGCCGCGATCCGGTCAGTCAGCTGGCTAAGCAATGCGGCCAATCGCTCATCATGGGAGTCAGGGGGATTCGCAGCCGATGGATCCGCGGCGTCCGAGCCTGGGTTTACGATGACTCGTCCTCCTCGACTTCCCCCCCCAAAGCGGCCCGCAGTCGTCGTATGGCCCGCAGATATCTCATACTGGCCGCTGGCGGTGAAAGTTCCAGCGCCTGGGCGACCTCTTGATTGGTCAAATGTTCAAAGTTCCGCATGAGAATAATCTCTTCATCCTGAGCCTCCATTTCTCCGATCGCGGCCTCGAATCGTTCCTGCATCTCGTGAAGCGTGGCGGCCGCGCCGGGAGTCAACTGGTTGTCGCAGAGCTGCGCGATGAAATGGACCGAGGATCGATCCAGATTCGCGGAAGCAACCACCGCCTGCTCCCGGTCTACGCTCCGTTTAGCGCTAGATCGATGCCGGCGATGGGCGTCAATGATGCGATCCTTGGCCATGTGACGGAGCCACAGATGAAACGGCATGACGGGATTCTCGAGATACTTTTCCAATCTGCGATTGGCCTCGACCATCACCTCCTGGACGATGTCGCTGGCGTCGACCCGCTGTTGGATCCGGCGATCCAACCGCATGGCCACCATCCTCCGGAGTGCATCGCGGTGCCGTTGTAGGAGCTGGTCCCTAGCATCTGGATCACCCGACTTGGCTGATATCAGAAGCTCATGCGTCTTATCGGCTTCAGGCCACATGGTCCAACCTGCCTCTCAATCATCGCGTCAATTCCAGCGTACCCCAAAGACTGGGATCCTCCAAAGTGGGAAAATCGCTGCCGACTGAAAAAGTTTGCCATCCCAGCTCGCTATCGATGATCGCGTAGTTGAATCCGAGTCGCGGATGCTCGTCTGCGTCGAAACCAGTGATCGCCTCCGCGGGGACCAGCGCCCGCAAGATATATCCATCGGCCAATTTCTTGCCGCGAACGCGAAGCGTCTCGTCTCGCACGGATTTTGGATTGTCCTTCGCTCGGTGAATGTCAATCAATCTCGACATTGGCTGCTCGGAATCTTGCCCCTTGCCCCGCGGCGTGAATACGAATCGGTGGCAGAATCGCGTCGCGCGGTGAATGTCGTGAACGTCGCGAGTATCCAGGCAGAGCGAAAGACCGTCGCTGTCGTCAAATCGCGAGGCGCGGCACCATGGCTGCTGCTTTTTTCCAGTCACTCGCAGCGACGCGGCGATCCCCTTTTCATTCCAAGCCAGACGTAGATCCGCAAAATTGGGCCGCGACTCGAGTTCAGCGAAACAGGGCACTCGACATGCGGCGGGAAGCTCCAGCTTCGTATCGGACCAGAGTTCCTTCACATACGTGCAGCCGATCTGGAAATTGAACAACAGGGTGGGTGGAATGAGCTGAGTTGGCATGGGACTTAAACCTCGGACATGACGCCAGAGAGATGTTCTTGCAGAAACTTGGGTAGGTCCCCTTTGCGGAGATCGGTCGGTTTCTCGAATCGGAGTGTCACCTTGTCACAATCTCCCTGGCCCGACTCCAAGTTCGGCTCACGCGCCAAGGACGACACCCTCCCCAGAGCCACCTTTCCTTTGGGACCGGTGAGCACCAAATCAATGTGCTGCGGTCGCTTGGTGTAGAGGCTGGCCCAGGGTTCTTTTTGGCCTTCCACGAACAGATGCACGACCTGTTGGTTATTCCACAAAAATTGTCCAGCGGCGGCCGTCTTACGTAGCAGTTTACAAAGCTCTTGAAGAGTCTTCGTCTCCCATTTGGCGGGTTTACCAGGTGGAAATCCTTTACTGGAAAAATGCCATTTCTCTCCCAACTTTTTCCAGGGCATGTGGTCGATCGGACTCGCCTCTCTGCGATCGACCATCTTCTGGAATCCTGCCACGGCCTCTTCCAGGAATCCCCAAAACTCCGGTGTATCCATCTCCTCCCACGAATGAATGCGAATCTCGACTTCCTGAAACGGGCCCCGAGACTGTCTGCACTTCACGCGAGGATCGTTTCCGTAAATCGGTAGATCGTCCATCTGATTCAGCGTCGGAAGTTGAATTCTCTCAAGCAACTCGTCCCTCTTGAACGTGTTGCGAGCGACTCGGAATTTTAGTTTTAGCAGCCAGCACTCACCGGTGATGGCATGCATGAACCAGCCCAGCGATTTTTTCGCGGCCGAGATTTCGACCACGCTACGGGCGTTCCAGTCAGTCTCGGCGAATTCACCCATTTCATGAATGGCGTCGACGATCGCCTCCAACATCTGGCCATCCCATCGGACCGGTTCGCCTCGACGTCCGACTCGGTCGACACAGTGCCACTGGCGGCCATCGATCTCCCATGGCACCTTGGCACCCCGCCCCAGCTCGCCGATTTCCATCCGTTCGTCGCCGTTCTCGGTCGTCTCGTTGGCATACGGATTATACATGCTGCGCGGTTCGTAAGTGCCGTTGGCCAGCACCGGCAGGAGAGCTTCACCCGTGTGGCAACGAAGTCCCACCTCAACGGCGGCCTTCGTGGCGGCGGCCTTCGTGGCCGTGGATCGAGACTGTTTTTTCGCGCGCGGTGCTGCCGGGTGCCGTTGAGTGTATTCGACGATCATCTCGGGAGTCCCAGCGGTTACCAAATGTCCGCCGTGCTCGCCAGCTTCGGGGCCCATCTCGATAATCCAGTCGGCACACTTGATGATATCCAGGTTGTGCTCCACCACCACCACCGTGTTTCCCAGATCGACGAGTCGTTGCAAGACATCGATCAACTTGGTGAGGTCGTCAAAGTGCAACCCCGTCGTGGGTTCATCCAACAAATACAGCGTCTGCCCGGTGTCTGGTCGGGACAGCTCGGCGGCCAATTTGACCCGCTGGGCCTCGCCGCCGGACAAGGTGGGGGCCGGTTGACCTAGCGTCACGTAGTCCAAGCCGACGTCGCAGAGCGTCTGTAAAATCCGGCGAATCTTTGGCAGGCTGGCGAATAGTTCGATGGCTTCGCCACAAGTCGATTCCAGCACTTCAGCGATCGATTTGCCACGAAACTGCACCTCCAGCGTCTCTTTTTTGTATCGTTTTCCTTGGCACTCGTCACAGGTGACCCACACATCTGGAAGGAAGTGCATCTCAATGCAGACTTGGCCGTTGCCCAGGCACTCCTCGCATCGCCCCCCCTGGACGTTGAAGCTGAACTGTCGCTGGCTGTACCCTCGCAGCTTCGATTCAGGAAGCTGGGAGAACAGCTGGCGGATGAGTTCAAAAACGCCTGTGTAGGTGGCCGGATTGGAAGTGGGTGAGTTCCCCAGTGGCCGCTGATCGACGCGAATCACTTTGTTGAGGTATTCGATGCCCCGCAGACCGTCGTGGCTGCCTGGAATCGTGCTCGCTCGATGCAATTGCCGGGCCAATGCCGCGTGGACGATGTCGTTGACCAAGGAACTTTTACCGCTGCCACTCACGCCCGTCACCAGGGTCAGCGTTCCCAGCGGGAATTGGATGTCCACCGTTTTGAGGTTATTGTGTCTGGCTCCAACCACCTCCAATGTCGGGGTGGGCGGACCGGCCGGCACATCGGCGCGTTCTTGATGGTTCCCGCGATCGGCCGTCCGCTGGCTACCTCCGCCGCTGGGCTCGTCCTCGAACTGCCGAATGTTCACGGGTCGGCGATTGGTCGGAATCGGGATGACTCTTTTTCCGGCCAGGTACGGACCAGTGACGCTGGTCTTGCACTTGACGATTTGAGCCGGACTGCCTTGGGCTACCAGTTCTCCGCCATGCTTGCCCGCCTTGGGACCGAAGTCCATTATATTGTCACTACCTGAAATCACTTCTCGATCATGCTCCACGACGATCAGTGTGTTCCCCAGGTCACGTAGATCATACAAAGCCTGCAGGAGCCGGCCATTGTCGCGCGGGTGCAGGCCGATGGTCGGCTCGTCCAACACGTACAGCACGCCACACAAACCACTTCCGATCTGGCTGGCCAACCGAATCCGCTGGGCCTCACCGCCCGAGAGTGTCGAGGCGGTTCGCGAGAGCGTGACATAATCCAAGCCTACGTCATTGAGAAACTTGACTCGAGTCGTGATCTCGCGGACCAATTCTCCAGCGATTTTCTTCTCGCGAGAGTCCAATTGCCACTTGTTCAATTCCGTCTGCAATGGTCCCAATGGTAGCTGGCACCACTGATCGATGGTTCGATCGCGGAATCTGACAGCGGCGGCGTCGTCACGGAGGCGACTGCCCGAACACGCGGCGCATTCAACCTCTTCGACCAAGTGATTGATTTGAGCTCGCAACGCGGCGGACTGACGCGAGGCCTCGTCCAAGGCCGGATAAAGTCCTTTGAACTGGAACTTGAATGACGCCGGTCCCTCTTTTTTCCCTTTGGTCGCGGGTATTTCGATCCACTGATCTCCAGTTCCGTGCATGATGATCCGCCGCTGGCGGGCCGAGAGTTGGACGAATGGCACATCGATCGGAACTCCGACCTGCTCACAAAGGGCCTGCAGCATGCGCTCCGCCATGGGTCGGCTGAGGTCGGGCCAGAAGGCCAGTGCCCCGGCGGCGAGTGAGGCCTGCGGATCTCGCAACAAGGCGGCTGGGTTGGCGCCCATTTGCGTCCCCAACCCCTCGCATTCGTCACACCAACCAAGCTGGCTGTTAAACGAAAAGTTGTGAGGCGAAAGCGGTTGGAAACCGCGGCCACAACGTTCGCAGGCCAAGTGTTGGCTGTGCACTTTCACCGGCCACCGTTTCTCGGGAATCTTGTCGTCCGGATACGCGACCTGCATCACACCGCCGCCCAGCGACAGGGCTGCTTCGATGCTTTCCGCCACACGTCCTCGATTGTCTTTGCGAACGGTGACCCGATCCACGACCACCGAGACGTCGTGCTGACGTCGCCGGTCCATTTGCGGAGGGTTGTCTAAAGTATGGGTCTCCCCGTCGGCTCGGATTCGCAGGTAACCGGCCTCCCGCAACTGTGCGAAGTGGTCGTCGTACGAATCGCCGACCTCGACGACGATGGGGGCCATCAGGAATAGCCGAGTTCCGTCGGGTTCCCCCATGATGCGATCAACCACTTCTTCCGCCGTTTGCGTGCCGATCTTCACATCGCACTGGGGACAATGGGGCGTCCCCAGACGTGCCATGAGGATCCGCACGTAGTCGTAGATTTCGGTCGAAGTTCCCACGGTCGATCGCGGAGTACTTCCCAGGTTTTGTTGTTCGATCGCAATCGCTGGTGAGAGTCCCTCGACGCGCTGGACATTCGGCTTCTGCATTTGGCTGACGAACTGTCGCGCGTAAGAGCTGAGACTCTCCACGTAGCGTCGCTGGCCTTCGGCGTAGATGGTGTCCATGGCCAACGAGCTCTTGCCACTGCCGCTGGGTCCACAAAACACGGTCATCTCGTCGCGAGGTATCTTAACGCTGACGTCTTTGAGATTGTGCTGGCGCGCTCCCTGCACATCGACGTATTTAGCCAATTGAGCGACCTTCTTCTGGGGAGCTCGCTTCTTGGCCGCGCCGTTTTGGGATGGCGAATCGCCGTTGGCAAAGATGTTCTGGGACAATGCCTTGCCCGTAAACGAGCGGCGACATTTGGCGATCGCCTCGGGCGGGCCAGCCACAATCACTTCACCACCTCCGGCACCCCCCTCGGGTCCCAGATCGATCACCCAATCAGCCGTTTTCACCACTTCCAAATTGTGTTCCACGACCAGCACGGTATTGCCAGCTACCACGAAATTATGCAGCACGTCGAGTAACAACTGGATGTCGGCAAAGTGCAATCCCGTTGTGGGCTCGTCCAGCAAATAAAGAGTCTTGCCAGTACTCTTCTTGACCAATTCGCGCGCCAATTTGATGCGTTGCGCTTCGCCGCCAGACAGCGTTGGCGAGGGTTGGCCGAGCTTGAGATAGTCCAAGCCGACCGCTTGCAGCGTGGATAGTTTGGCATGGATGTAGGGGATGTTCTCGAACAACTCCATCGCCTGCTGGACATCCATTTCCAACACATCGGAAATCGAGTTTTCCTTGAAGCGGACCGCCAGCGTTTCACGGTTAAATCGGCGGCCCTCGCAAACTGGACAGGTGACCCAGATGTCGGCCAGAAAATCCATCTCCAGTTTGTTGGAGCCATTGCCGCCGCACGCCTGGCACCGACCACCGTCCACGTTGAAGCTGAAGCGACCAGGCTTGTAGCCTCGCGTCTTGGCTTCGGGCAGTTGCGCGTAAAGTTTGCGAATATCGTCAAAGACCTTGATGTAGGTGACCGGGTTGGAGCGCGGTGTGCGACCGATGGGGGATTGATCAATGGCGATCAGCTTGTCGAGATGTTCCAATCCGTCAATCTGGTCATGATCACCGGGGATGGTTTCACCGCCATTGAGATCTCGCTTGAGCGCTTTGACGAGGATTTCGTTGACCAGTGAACTCTTTCCGGAGCCACTGACACCCGTGACGCACACAAACAACCCCAAGGGAATGTCAACATGGATGTTCTTGAGATTGTTCTGGCGTGCGCCGACAACGGTCAGTCGTGCATCGGTGGGCGCGTGTCGTTGCGTCGGCACCGCGATGGTGCGCTTGCCAGCAAGAAACTGGCCGGTCACACTCTTTTCCTCATTGCAAATGACCTCCACGGGTCCTTCAGCCACCACGTACCCTCCACGGATGCCTGGTCCTGGACCAAAATCGATGATATGGTCGCTGGCCAACATCGTGTCCTCATCGTGCTCCACGACGACCACGGTATTCCCCATGTCGCGTAGGCTCTGCAAGGTGGAGATCAGCCGATCGTTGTCGCGAGGATGCAGACCGATCGAAGGCTCATCGAGGATGTAAAGCACGCCGACCAACCCGCAACCGACTTGACCCGCCAAACGGATTCTTTGGGATTCCCCGCCGGAAAGCGTGGGCGCCGTCCGGCCTAGGGTCAGGTAATCCAAACCGACGTTAATGAGGAATCCCAGTCGGCCGTGGATTTCCTTGAGGGCTTCCGCCGCGATTGTCGCGCGGGTTTTGTCTAGTCGCAATCCACTGAAGAACTTTGTGGCCTCCACAATCGACAGGTTGGAAACCGCCGGCAGCGAGTAGCCGCGGTCGTCCGCATAATCGGCATGCGATGACTTGACGCGTATCGCCGAAGCATATGGATTCAATCGTTTGCCAGCACAATCCGGGCACTCCATGGTGCGCATGTACTGTTCCAGCTTCTTAAGCTGGATGCTGCTCTTGCTGGTGCGATATTTTTCAATCAGGTCAGTGACGACACCATCGAAGGTCCCACCGTACTTGATGGGGGAGTTGCCACCGCGCCAGGTGAATGTCAGATGTTGGTCACCAGTGCCCCATAGCAAGAGCTGTTGGTGTTCTTCGGCGAGATTCTCCCACGGCGTTTCCAGGATCGTGCCCTCCTCCAACTCCAACACGCGTTCCATGGTCATCGCCATGCCTTGGAAAACGTGTCGCCGCCAACGCCCCAACTGTTTCCACGCGCCCAGAATCTCAAAACATCCGTCCTTGACCGCCAGAGTGGGGTCCGGAATCAGCAGATCGACATCGAACGTATAGGCCTCGCCCAGCCCATCGCATTCCAAACACATGCCGTGCGGGCTGTTGAAACTGAATAACTGAGGGCTGGGCGGCTCAAATCCCAATCCGCAATCGACGCAGGCGTAGTCGGACGAGTAAACGACATCCCCCGCGCGATGCCCGCTTCCCATCGTACGCTTGGAAGGGGCGCGCCTTTCCATCGGTTTGTCGGATTCATCCGTGTCGCGGTGAACGATCAAATTGCCCTTGCCCAACTTGAGCGCCGCGTCGACCGCCTCGGCGATGCGAGTCCGCGACCCTCGCTTAATCTCCAGCCGATCCACGACAACTTCGATCGTATGCCGCATCTGGCGATCCAGACGCAAGTCGTCTGTCAGGTGAACGGTTTCTCCATCCACGCGAGCGCGCACAAATCCTTGTTTAAGTAGGTCGGAAAATAGATCTCGATACTCCCCCTTCTGCCCTCGAATCAACGGCGCCAGTATCGTGAATTTGGTCTGCTCCGGCATCGACAAAATCGGTTCGATGATCTGCTCGCGGGTCTGGGCCACAATCGGCTTGTCGCATGTCGGACAATGAGCGTCCCCCACCCGGGCAAAGAGCACCCGCAGATAATCGTAGATCTCCGTAATCGTCCCGACGGTGGATCGAGGATTCTTCCCGGACGTTTTTTGCGAAATCGAAATCGACGGACTGAGGCCCGCGATCAAGTCGACATCCGGTTTAGGCATCTGCCCCAGCAAATGCCGGGCGAAGCTGGAGAGGCTCTCCACATAACGGCGCTGACCTTCGGCAAACAACGTGTCAAAGGCCATCGAGCTCTTACCGGAGCCGCTAACGCCGGTCAGGCAGATAAGTTTATTTCTTGGCAGTACGAGGTCGACGGAACGGAGATTGTGCTCTCGCGCCCCTTTAATCACAATGTCAGAAGCCGGCATATGGTTAAATCACAGCGATTATTAGGATCTTCGTAAAGTCGGTCAATTCTAGGGTACGAGCTGGGTTACGAACAGTCGAAAACGAGTATTTGCGACCAGTAAGATTCTTCGCAAATGCCCGATTGGAAGGCTTGATCCTCAGGTCCAGGCTTGGGAAAATCGGAGATTCGCCGTGCCCCGTTTGTGAAGGGTAGCGGCCTAGCAATGCTGGCCCTGAGGGAAAGAGACCATGAAGATTGTGCCGCTGGGCGATAAAGTGGTTGTTCGACGACTTGAGTCTGAAGAAGTGACCGCCGGTGGAATTGTCCTGCCCGATAGTGCCAAGGATATACCTGATCAGGGCAAAGTTCTCTCCATCGGGGAAGGGCGCCTCTCAGCCGACGGAATCCGGGTCGGCCTGCAGGTCCAAGAGGGCGACCGAGTGATTTTTACCCGCTATGCTGGCACTAAAGTCAGCGTGGACGAGGAAGATCTATTGATCATGAGCGAGAGCGATATCGTTGCCGTCTTGTGATGTGACGTTGTGGCGACCGCCGAGTCCAGACGATTCCGAATTCTCTCAATACCGTGTACCCGGTACAATGGACCACGCCCACTTTCGAGTGGGGTCCAAATTCTTAGTCGCGAAGGAGGTCGTCGGATGTGGATGAACAGGACTACCCTGGGGATGATCGTCGCTTCGCTCGTCGTCTTCGCCTGCTCCCCGTTCCCAGCTCGAGGTGAGTCAGACGTCGATCCCATCTTGTACCGCCACGTGACGGAGCGGGCGATCAAGTACTTGGTCCAAGATGGCCAAGCGCGGGACGGATCCTTTAGTCGCCAAACCGGACCAGCGATCACGGCGCTGGCCACCACTGCTATCTTGCGGCATGGGCGGACCTCGGCGGAACCGGCCGTCCGCCGCAGCCTCGAATACCTTGCCACATTCGTGAATGACGAAAATGGAGGCATTTATCAAGAGGGTAGCTTCTACCAAAACTACGAAACGTCATTGGCTCTGATCTGCTTCAAGGCCGCCAACATTGACGGACAGTACGGCAAGATCATTCATGACGCCGCGGAGTTTCTCAAGCAATTGCAGTGGGACCAAGGAGAGGGCAAAGCCCGGTCGGATCCTGCCTACGGCGGCGCCGGTTACGGAAAACACGGACGTCCGGACCTTTCCAATACCAGCTTCATGATTGAAGCGCTCCAATCGATAGGTGATGGTGACAGTGAAGCCGTTCAAAAGGCACTGTTGTTTGTCTCTAGGTGTCAAAACCTGGATAGCGAACATAACCTGACCGAGTTCGCTAGCAAAAACCCTGACGGTGGTTTCTATTACACTCCGGCGGCCGGTGGGCAAAGTCAGGCGGGTGAAACACCCAGCGGCGGATTGCGCAGCTACGGCTCGATGACCTACGCCGGACTGAAAAGTATGATTTACGCAGGGGTCGCGCCCGATGATCCGCGGGTCAAAGCGGCCATTGAGTGGATCCGGCAGTATTACTCGCTTGAGGTAAACCCCGGCATGTCGGCGGCCGGGCTCTTTTATTACTACCACACCTTTGCCAAAGCGCTGGCCGCCCTCGATGAGGACCAAATCGTCTCAGCTGACGGCCAAACCCACGATTGGCGCGATGAGCTTGTCCAAGAACTAGCCCGTCGTCAACTCGAAAATGGCGCCTGGTCCAACCAGACGAATGCCAGGTGGATGGAAGGCGATGCCAATCTCGTCACTTCCTATGCGCTGCTGGCCCTCGCGTACTGTCGACCGGATCAATAGACGCTTGAGAAATGCGGACTAATTGTCGTCCGTAAACCACCAGCTCTGCTGGTGCGAATTGAAAAGGCTCTGCCGTTTCCACCGTGCGTATTCTCGGACGGAATATCGAATTTCGAACAAGGAATTTCGAATGATGAAAGAAAGGACGGATTTGGGAATTCGCTTGAATGCCACGAGCGGCTTACTTCGGCGTTCTAAATTCCTTGTTCGAAATTCGACATTCAGAATCGTGGTAGTCTTTTAGGGGATTTCCTCAAGCCACCTGCTTTGCAGGTGGTTCTGACTCCGGCCGATGCCGTCAGTGCTAGTGGTTGCGCGGCAAGGTAGTATTTGCGAATAATTCGGCCTATCACACCTTCGTGACGCATTTCGGCTTAAGTCAGTGCGACCAAATGCCGATCGTGAGCCTAGGCAAACTTTGCGGATTAAGTAGTCTTTGCCGGTTCACACCAGATTCCTTGGCGTCAGCGTTGAGTTTCTCCATGACCACCGATTCCACAGACGGTCTTGCGACGCGATTCGACCAACCGCACCTGTTGTGGCCGTCGTCGAGAGACGCGAACTTTCCCACCGGGATCGAGTTGGATGCGCTCGATGGACCGGTGGAATTGGCGACGGTCGCGGGCTGCGGCGCGGGTCACCTCAGCGAACAACTCACTCGTCAAGCGACCCAGCTCGGTGATCATCTGCGGTCCGAGCAATCGGCGTTGGACCACCGCCAAGCAGAGTTCAACGCCCGTGTGGCGAAGATGGAAGCCGAGACACGGGCCGTGCGACTTTCCCTTCAGGAGCGAGAGCTGGCGGCACGTGACCAGGCCAACGAGTTCGATCGCCGGTGGCAGGAGCTAAAAGTTCGCGCGGCCGACGTTTCCGTGGCACAGTTGGCGTTGGACGCGAAGGAGGAGACCCGCGCCCTACACACGCAGCAGGCTGAGCAAAATGCCCAGCTCAAGGAAGCCATGACGCGGTGGCAGGAGCGACTTGCCGATTTGGATGAAAGTGAGCGGCAGCTACAGGCGCAGGTTACCGATGTCGCCAATCAACGCGAACATCTTAGGGCCGAGCAAAACCATCTGCAGAACAATCTGGCCTCCGAGCGCGATCAATTCAGCCACGAGGTAGCCGATGCGCAGGCAAAACTGCGCCAGCGAAGCGAACAGCTCAAACAACGTAGCCAGCAAATCGAACGCAAACGGTGTGCGATCCAACGGCTCCACGAGGACGTGATGCGGATGTATCGCGATGCGACCGAGACACGTTTGGCGACCGAGGAAATCTGGAGTCAGGTCAGCGAGTCTGTATCTCCAGCCGAACTGACCAAGTCGATGGCCCAACTTCGGAAGAAAATCACCGATCAATTCCAGATGGCGGACGAGTCCCTCGCTGGCCGACGGCAAGAGCTAACTGAGTTGGTTGCGGAACTAAAAACCCACGGAGCCAAATTGCGCAACCAACGCGATCGTGTCCATGGCTGGCTTGCTCGCCAACACGACGAAATCGAAGAGCAGGCAGCGCGGCTCATTGCCCGCGAGCATGAACTGGATCAACGTGACCGCCAGATGCGTGAAAAGGAAGAATACTGGAAATCGAAAGAGAGCCAGTATCAGCAGGAGCTGCGACGTCTCAAGCGGGGAACGTGAGGCAGACTCTTCATCCCATGCGACTTTGGCCAACGGCCAATCTTTTCCCAATGCGGAGGCGGCCCTCGCCCTATCTCTGGATTCGACGAAGGATAGCTGGCAGATACTCCGGGGACATTCACCTACCAGGCAGTCCCCCAAACGGCGTGTCCGCCAAGCCGTTCTTGATCGTCCATTGGTCGCCACCCGATTCTTGCGGCAGCTTGACCTGCGAAGGCGAAGTCTCGATTGAGCCAAGGTTTTTTGGCAAGTTTAGACCGATATCGCTGGGTCAGAATTTGCTTGCAACGGGACTTGTCGCACGAATAGAATAAGACGCTCGCTGACATTTTCTCCCTGGAAAGTACGGTTTGACAGAGGTCCTTATGAATCGACCATCGGGCGGCGACAGGGACGCGGCGTTTGCGCAACGAGATATCTCGCGACGGAAACTCGGGACGCGGGCCAAAAACCCTTATAACCGTCGCTTGCGCCTGGAACCGCTGGAAGATCGGCGGCTTCTGGCCACGTTTACAGTCACGACGCTGGCCGACAGCGGCGTTGGCAGTCTCCCAGAGCGGATCGACAAGGCGAACAACACTTCCGGCCCCGATGTAATTAACTTTTCCGCGGCGCTGGCTGGCGCGACGATCGTTCTGACCGGTGACGAACTTGTGATCAGTGACGATCTGACGATCATCGGTCCGGGGGCGGATCAACTTACGGTGGATATGACCAATGGGCGGCGCATTTTTAAGATCGACAACGGCGGCTTCTTTAACGACCTTGATGTCGCAATCTCCGGACTGACGCTCACGGGAGGCAATGGCGCTGGGCCAGGAGGCGCTATCTACACGCGAGAGAACCTCACGATCGAAGACACGATCATAACCGGCAATGTGGCGACGGGACCGGGAGGTGCCATCTATGCCGATTTGGCCAAGTCTCTATTTCGGACTCAGTCCTTGCCGGCAACACGTCGACCGGATCTGGTGGCGGCGTGCATGTGAACGCCGGAGCGCTAGAGATCAGCGCAACCACGATTTTCGACAACCAGGTCGGAATCGACCCTCAGGGTGCGAGCGAAGGGGGAGGTATGTATGTCAACGGCGGACAGCTCACGATCGACGCATCGTTGATTTATGAGAATTCGGCAGCCCGAGGCGGAGGAATTTACGTCGATCGGACCGCTACAGATATTGTCAATTCCACGGTTTCCAGCAACCGCAGCGGCCACGGAATTTGGGTCGTCGTGGCTACCAGCACGTCGATTCGACACAGCACGATCGTGGAGAATTCCGGGGAGGGCATTCGTGGCAGCGGCGTTGCCCTCGATCACACGATTGTAGCACAAAACTTGGACGGTAGTATCAACGGCTTAAGCAACAGTGCGTTTTACAGTTTTATTCGGCCTCCATCATGAATGTCGACGGCACGAGTATTATCGATGGGAGTCTCAATCCGGTCGTCGCTCCGCTGGCGGACAACGGTGGGCCGACTCTGACGCATCTGCTGATGCCCGGCAGCGACGCGCTCGACGCGGGCGATCCAAATTTCACATCTCCCCCGGACACGGAGCAGCGCGGCAGCGATTTTGGCCGTGTTTTTGACGGCGATTTTGACAACAACGCGGTCATTGACATGGGGGCCGTCGAGATGCAAAGCCTCCCGGGCGGGGGAGTGCCACTGGTCGTCGACACGGCTGTCGATGAAGTAGATGGAGATATGAGCCCGGGTGACTTCTCACTCCGGGAAGCTCTGATACTGGCCAATGGAAGCTTCGGACCTGACACGATCAACTTCTCACCGGGTCTCCACGGCCAGACCATCACGCTCGCGGCGGGAGAACTATCGATCACTGAAGCCCTCACGATCAACGGACCGGGAGCGGAGCTTCTGACGATTGATGCCGACTCAAATTCCAGAGTGTTTAACGTCGATGATGGCGCGCCCTATTTCGGGCAACCGGTTGAGATCAGCGGGCTGACGCTCACCGGCGGAAACATTACGGTCAGCGGGTTGGAGGACATCAACGGCGGTGCCATCCTCAACGATGACTTGCTCACGCTCCGCGACATGGTCATTGAAGGGAATTCTGCCGAAGGTGGCGGCGGGGGGATCCGGTCGACGGGACGGCTGGATCTTGTCGATAGTATTGTCACGGGCAACCAGGCCGCTGCTGGTGGCGGAATCGTGGGCGTGGACTACATTTTGCGGAGCGTGATTTCCGGAAACAGTGCCGCTAGCGGAGGCGGAATCAACTCCGCCGGGAATCTGGAGATTATCGAAAGTACCATCTCTGGAAATGCGGCCAATGTAGGTGGAGGGCTATGGATTTCGTCGGGGGACATCACGATTCTACAAAGTGTCATTTCCGGCAACTCGGCAGTCACACTTGGGGCCGGAATTTCCCTTTCCGCGGCGTCGTTGCAGCTCAATCACAGCACCGTGACCGCTAATACCGGCGCCGCCGGCATCGAAATCCTATCATCCGCCGAATCCTCCAACATCATTCTGAATCACGCGATTGTCGCGGCCAATCCGATCGTCGATCTTGTCGCTCCATTTTTTGGAGACGATCAGGTGCAGGCGCTATTCAGTCTCGTGGGCAATCGCGGAAATACGTTCGTGCAAGATTTTGGCGGCAACCAGATCGGCTCGCCGGTGAACGTTATTGACCCGCTCTTGGGGCCGCTGGACGACTACGGCGGCCCGACACCCACACACGCGCTGCTCGCCGGGAGTCCCGCCGTGGACGCGGGGGATCCCAATTATCCTGGCTTCTTGGACATCCCCTTGGACTTTGATCAGCGAGGCGCCCCTTTCAGCCGAGTGTTCGATGGTGATTTCAACGGATCCGCCTTCGTCGATATCGGTGCCTACGAGCGTCCGCCGATGTTGATCGTCGATACTGATTTGGACGATTTCGACGGCGACGTGAGCCCCGGCGACTTCTCCCTCCGCGAAGCGGTAGCCTTTGCCAATGGTACCCCGGAGGCCGACACGATCACGTTCGACGCCTCGCTCGCGGGGGAAACCATTACACTCGGCCTGGGAGAATTGCCGATCAAACGGAGTGTGAACATTAACGGTTTGGGAGCGGATCAGTTGACGATCGCCGCGAACTTGGCGATTGGCGGTGGTAGCTCCCGATTGTTTTCCATTGACGACAGCGATGACGGCAATCTGATCGACGTCATGATCAACGACCTCACGCTCGCTGGCGGTGGGAACGTCACACGTGGCGGTGCCGTTTCTTCCCGCGAGAATTTGACGCTCAACCGCACGCTCATCAGCGGCAGCCAGGCCGTCACGGGTGGCGGGATCTACCACACACTCGGCACGCTCACGCTCGACTCGAGCACGGTGGCCAGCAACTCAGCCAGCTTGTCCGGTGGCGGGATTGCGCTTTATGGGGCAACGTTGAACGTCGCCAACAGCACTATCTCTGGCAATGAATCCGACGGCTCCGGCGGTGGTCTGCTCGGGTCGAACATGAATGCGACGCTGGCACACTCGACGATTACCAACAACACCGCCGGTGCTGACGGCTCACTCGATCCCGGCGGAGGATTGGCACTTACGTCGTCGACAGTGACGCTCGATCACACGATCGTGGCGGGCAATAGCGGTTTTCTCACTTCGCCCGAAATATTGGGCCCGGTGTCCGCACGGTTTTCGCTGATCGGTAACAACGTCGGAACCACAATCACCGATTTGGGAGGCAACAAGATCGGCACTCCGGTCACGCCGATCGATGCCCTGTTGGGTCCCTTGGACAACTACGGTGGAACGACGCCGACCCATACACCACTTGCATTCCCACGCTGGATGACAATCAGGCCGCCGAAGGGGGGGCCGTTCTAACCAGTAGTGGTTCGGCAACGATTCGGTCCAGCACGATTTCTGGCAACACGGCTTCGTTGGGGGGTGGATTGGTCAATTTCGGCGCGACGTTAACCATCATTCAAAGCACAATTTCCGGCAACGAGGCCAATGGTTTTGGCGGCGGAATCTACAACGGCAGCGGCCAACTGACCATTCAACACTCGACCGTTACTAACAATACGTCGGACGCAGACAATAATGGCAGTGGCCGTGGTGGTGGCATCCATCTCGTGTTTGACACACCGCTACTGGATCACACCATCGTGGCGGGCAATATCGACAAGACCGGTACAGCACCCGATTTGGACGATGGCTTTGTCGGCGGTAGCTTCGACGCCAGATTCAGCCTCATTGGCGACAACACGGGAGCCACCATCAGTAACTTGGGAGGCAGCCTGATCGGCACGGGCGCGGCGCCCATCGATCCGTTGCTGGGCTCGCTGGCCAATAACTCGGGGCTAACCCAAACGCACGCTTTGTCGAGCGATAGCCCAGCCATCGATGCCGGGGATCCCGCTTTCGTTGCCAACGCGTTTAGCCCGCCGCTTGATTTCAACCAGCGAGGCGAGTCGCCGTTCGACCGCGTGATCGACGGCGACAATGATGCCGCGGCGGTGGTTGACATGGGCGCCTACGAGCGCCAGGAGGGAGTGCTTATCGTCGACATCGCCGCCGATGAGAATGACGGAGACTTTACTGCCGGCGATCTTTCTCTCCGTGAAGCGATCGAGCTTGCTAACGACCTTCCTGGGTTGGACCGCATCGGATTCGCATCTGTACTCGCCGGGCAAACAATCGCCACGACGCTCGGGCAATTCGATGTCACGGATTCGGTAACGATCGAAGGCTTGGGCGCCGACCAACTCACAATCGACGCCAGCGGTAATTCGCGGATCTTCGACCTCGGGACGGTTTGAGCAGCAACCTGATTGACGTGGAGATCTCGGGTCTGACGCTCACGGGTGGCACGACGACCGGCAACGGCGGTGCCATTTTCATCGACCGCGAGAACGTGACTCTCCGTGACCTGCTGATTACCGGCAATCAAGCGTCCAGCGGTGGCGGCATCTGGGCCAACGTCTTTAACGGTTCATCCGTGATCGTGAAAGACTCCGCAATCGTCAGCAACCACGCGACCAGCCAGGGAGGCGCGATTCGCGCGTCGGGCGGCGGGACCGAAAGCCTACTGATTACAGGCACGACTATCTCGAGTAACACAGCCAATCACGATGGTGGCGGAGTCTTCGTATTCTCCGTATCGGGCTTTCCAACGACCATCGCACACAGCACCATCACCGGCAACACTACCGATGCGGACGACAACGGATCGGGGATCGGCGGCGGATTGAGCGTGAGCCTCTTTCCGGCCGTCGAACTGGACCACACGATCCTGGCAGGCAACTTCAACACCGTGACCACGGTGAGGGATGATGCCGCCGGTACGATGAGCGCGACCCAAAGTTTAGTCGGCACCAATGCAGGCGCGAGCATCACCGATAATGGCGGGAACCAAATCGGCACTGCCGGGGCGCCGATTGATGCGCTGTTGGGCCCCTTGTCGGATAACGGCGGCCCGACACCTACGCACGCCCTATCGGGTGACAGCCCTGCGATTGACGCTGGCGCGGGCCCCATCGCATTTTATCGTTTCGAGGAAACCAGCGGCAGCAACGCGTCGGACAGCGTTGGCAATAACGACGGCACGTACAACAACGGTGTGTCGCTAGGGCAATCCAGCGCGCTGCCCGGCTTGGGTAGCGCTATCCAGTTGGATGGCGTGGACGACTTCATTCAGCTTGCTACGCCCCTCTCGATAGGTTCCTCGGATAATTCGGTGGAAGTCTGGG
>Ga0310121_10000959_pt1 | contig 30447 bp, 22 predicted proteins | sample CB27_Tmax_986_MG_FD_203504 | JGI IMG/M metagenome (GOLD analysis project Ga0310121, IMG submission 203504) | Marine microbial communities from Western Arctic Ocean, Canada - CB27_Tmax_986 | ecosystem: Environmental > Aquatic > Marine > Oceanic | place: Canada: Western Arctic Ocean | collected... | reverse complement strand
TTCGTCGGTTTAGAAGATGCTCGCTGGGTCGTCGATCGTTGGCGACTCGATTACAACCACCAGAGACCCCACAGTTCGTTAGACTACCAGACCCCGGCGGAGTTCGCCGCCCGCTGCTGTTCTTCCGCTCGGGCTACGCCCTCACTCCAGAACAGCAGCGGTCCCTTAACCCTAGATCCTCTCATTAAGGCTGGTACATAGTTTGGGGGAAGGCCAATTTCGCCGACAGCTTCAATAAGAGACCCATCAACCACCGTGAGGATATCCTTGGAATGATCAAAGCCCGGGATGTGTGAAACATTGGATAACTTTGTCGAAAGCGATTGAATGATGTTTTTAAGAAGTTCGCTGTCAAACACCCGGGCCGCCTCTGAGAGACTTCCCAGAGAGGCGCGTGCCGCCCCGACTTTCTTTTGAACTTTTTTCAATTCACTGACTTGTTGCAGGGAACGCAGTGACGTGCAGATCGGATTAAACATGTAAAGCAGCAGCAGCGAGGCGTACTGATCCATATGCAGGGTGCGGTTGCCGGCGATATCACGCTCGCAAGCTACACCATGAAGGCTTTCAAGCATCGTAGAGATGGCTTTGAAATACTTGAAGCCCTGAAGCTGACTTTCCTTTATTTTCTGACATTTTTCGCTCATGGACACCATTGGAACAGAGCGTAAAACATAGCGCAAGTTTTATCATTACACAATTTTTACGTTTGTTGTGTACAAGCGACCCACGGTGAAATACCATCAAAGACGAGTAAAACGAGTGCCGAACAGGATTGTAACAGTTAGCAAGTATTGGAGAAAAACATGGTTCGTTATACTTTCTTGGTAATGTCAGTTTTACTTTCAGGTTGCCTCTCCTTTGTCTCAGGAAAAGAACTCACCAGGCCAACTCCGCAGCAGGCTGCCTGGCAAGACGATGAGATTGGTATGTTCATCCATTTCGGCCTGGAAACCTGGCAGGACAAGGAATCCGATGATGAAACGACCATAGAAAATATGAAGCTGTTCGATCCACCCCATGTCGATACCGAACAATGGGTCGATGTCGCAGAATCTATCGGGGCCAAATATATCATCCTTGTCGCCAAACACGTCGGCGGATTTTGTCTTTGGCAGACAGATTCCACCGAATACAGTATTAAGAACTCACCTTACAAGGACGGCAAAGGTGACATAATGAAAAAGCTCTCCGAAACCTGCCGCAGGCGGGGCATGAAAATGGGTGTTTATATTTATCCAGGTTCGATCTTTCACGGTGCAGGCATTGGCGTCGGCGGCAAAACAGAAGATCCCGCCATGCAGAAAGAATATGACCGTATTTACCGCCAGCAGTTGACCGAGGTGCTAAGCCAATACGGCAAGATGCATGAAGTCTGGTTTGATGGTAGCGTTACGATCCCAGTAAAAGATATTCTCGATAAATACGCATCCAAAGCTATGGTATTCCAGGGGCCGCAAGCAACGATCCGTTGGGTGGGCAACGAACGGGGCTATGCACCTTACCCTGCATGGAACGCTGTCAAAAAGGAAGTGGCCGATTCAGGAATGGCAACCGGACGCCATGGCGACCCGGATGGCGAAAGATGGTTGCCCATCGAAGTGGATACAGTTATCAGAGACCACTACTGGTTCTGGAATTCATACAATGAAAAGGACCTCAAAAGCCTCGATAAACTGATGGATATATATTACAACTCCGTAGGTCACAGCTCGGTACTGCTGCTAAACATAGCTCCAGATACATCCGGCCGAATACCCCAGGCTGATGTCAAACGCGCAGCCGGATTCGGAGCAGAAGTTAAACGCCGATTCGGTGAAAGCATCGCCGAAACCAAGGGTAGCGGCGAGGTTGTCGAGCTTACTCTCGATAAGCCTGTAACCATCGACCATGTAATTACTATGGAAGATATTACCCAAGGTGAACGTGTTCGTGAGTATGTTATCGAAGGTTTGATAGACGGCAACTGGGAGAAGATTGTCAAGGGTATTTCGATAGGCCATAAAAAGATTGATAAGTTCGACGCGATAGCTGTTGAGGGTTTACGTATACGCGCAACCATATCTGCGGCAAAACCAATCATTCGCAAACTGGCAATCTACAATGTTTCCGGTGAAGATTTAACAACAAAACTTGCTAAGCCAACCCCACAACAGGCTGACTGGATGGACATGGAAATAGGTATGTTCATCCACTTCGGCATCGAGACCTGGCAGGACAAGGAAACCGACGATGAGCCAGACATGGCAAACGTCAAGTTGTTCAATCCAACCAATGTCGATACCGACCAGTGGGTAACTGTGGCTGAATCTATGGGTGCAAAGTATATCATCCTTGTAGCCAAACATCACGGTGGTTTTTGCCTTTGGCAGACGGACACGACGCCTTACAGTATCAAAAATTCGCCATACAAAGGCGGCAAGGGGGATATTATGGCCGAACTTTCCGCGTCTTGCCGCAAACGCGGGATGAAAATGGGCGTTTATCTCAGCCCGGCGGATTTTCGGTTTGGCGCTGTGATGGGGGGAGGCGGCAAAACGGCCAAACCGGAAGATCAACCCATTTATGACAAGATCTATCGCCAGCAACTCACCGAGGTGCTGAGTCGATACGGCGAAATGATGGAGGTCTGGTTCGACGGCAGCCTGGTCATTGAGGTGGGTAATATCCTCGAAAAATATGCCCCGAAGGCAATGGTTTTTCAGGGCAAGTACGCCACGATTCGCTGGGTGGGCAACGAACAAGGTTACGCCTCCTATCCGGCTTGGAACACGGTTGACACCAGGAAGGATCCCGTGTGGGCAGCCGTGGCGGTCTATACTGTTGGCGACGGTGACCCCGACGGCAATTTTTGGTTACCCAACGAATGCGACACGGTTATCCGAGATCATTTCTGGTTTTGGAACAGCTACAGTCTTGACCGGCTTAAGAGCCTGGATAAGTTAATGGACATTTACTACAACTCTGTCGGTCACAGTTCGGTCTTGCTGTTAAATGTTGCCCCTGATCGTACGGGCCAGATGCCCTCGACCGACGTGCAACGGGCCGCCGAGTTTGGCGCCGAAGTCAAGCACCGGTTTGCCAGAAGTATCGCTGAAACCCAGGACAAGGGCAGGCTTGTTGAAATTCGTCTCGATAAGCCCACGACGATTGACCATGTCATTACGATGGAAGAGATTCGACAGGGGGAACGTGTCCGTGAATACGTGATTGAAGGCCTGCAAGACGGCGACTGGCTACAGCTAACCAGCGGCAGCGCCATCGGCCATAAAAAGATCGATAAATTTGAGCCGATACCTGTCGATGCCGTTCGGATACGCGTTATCAGATCGGCGGCTCAACCGTTGATTCGTAAACTAGCGGTCTATAACGTTTCCGGGGAGGAGGTTAACTGATAGTGACTGATACTGAACTGATAGTGATTTTAATCCCCATCGGGCGACTTTAATAGCGCTAGCAGGGGTCTTTTTTATTTTAGTAGTGCTCGATGGTCAGTTTTTAGTAGGCGCTAGCTGGGTAAAGCCAAAGTATTCAACGTGATTTCAATTGGAACTTTGAGCCGAGACGCTCATTTGGCCGGTCCGAGTTCAGTTACGCTTGGCAGCGCGCAGTCGAGCGTTGGGATTTCGGCACGTTTGCCCGGGTAAGACGGCATTACTTGAATTTGCCACGCCCCGCCGTTTTCCAAGACGGACGCGCACCGCCACCGAAACGGCCAACAGGGACCGTCAAAATTGCCTGGCAACACAGCAGGACGATGAAAAAATCCCCGAGAGCCTAAAGAAATTCCGGGGCGAGCACCAAACGCAGCTCCCGAGGTTCGTCCAAACGCTCTTCCGAACCGCCCGGTGGCGCCCTGGGAGCGGCCAGGGTGCGAATCGGACCGTCCCACAAACCGCAGTGCCGAAGCATCGAATCCGTCTTTAAGATCAAATCCGTGGTAATCAATTCCAAGTTCATGCGCCACATCGTGACATGTCTCGCTACCTTCCATGGGGTCAAGGATGCTTTCTGGGCCAAAGAATTCGAGCAAGTCTACAATCAGCTCACCCGAGCAATTTCCCGGAAAGCTTGGTGACCTTACCCCGCTTTTAGTACCAGCCTAAGTGAGAGAATCGGGGTTAAGTAACTCGGCTGTGTTCTGGAGGCTGAGGCGTAGCCGAAGCTGGAAGAACACAGCCAACCGCATACGTAGCGGGGGTCTGGTAATCCAATGAACTATGGGGTCTGCGGTGGTTGTGGTCAAGTCGCCAACGGTCGATGACCCAGCGAGCCTCTGCCAAGCTGAGGAACTTGCTCGTACAACGTGCGGTAACAACAGCCCGCACTTAGGCACCAGCCTCAACAACCTGGCGACGCTATATCATTCGATGGGGCGTTACAAGGAAGCCGCGCCACTGTACCAACAGTCAATGGAGATTCGTAGCTTAGTACTGAGCAAAGACCATCCCGATTTCGCCACCAGCCTCAACAACCTGGCGGATGTTTACCTTGCGATGGGCCGCTACGACGAGGCGGAACCGCTCTGCCAAAAGGCCTGCGATCTCTATCGTGCGGCCGTTGGGGAAGACCATCGCGATTTCGCCACCACTCTCAGCAACCTGGCGTACATGTATGGTGCGACGGATCGTTACAAGGAAGCTGAGCCACTGTACCGACAGTCGCTGGAGATCAAGAAGCGTTTGTTGGGCGAAGACCATCCCGATATCGCCATGAGCCTCCACAACCTGGCGTACATATATGGTGCGATGGGGCGTTACAAGGAAGCTGAGCCACTGTACCGACAGTCGCTGGAGATCAGGAAGCGTGCTTTGGGCGAAAACCATCCCGAGTTCGCCACCAACCTCTACAACCTGGCGTACATATATGGTGCGATGGGGCGTTACAAGGAAGCTGAGCCACTGTACCGACAGTCGCTGGAGATCAGGAAGCGTGTTTGGGGCGAAGACCATCCCGATTGCGCCGCCAGCCTCCACAACTTCGCCATAATCCGCTGTCACATGATGCGTTTCAGCGAAGCGGAGCGTCTTTTGTCACAAGTGGTAGACAGACTCAGCGCAAACCATCAGCACTATGCCACCGCCCAGGAGAACCTGTCTGTCGTTCGGCGCCTTTTGCGAACGGAAACCAATGACCCACGAATCCCCGATCCACTCCGCAAACTTCAATCGATAACACTCGCCATCGCAGTCAGCAGCGCTATAGAGCGGAGACGCCGTGTCCACGCACGCTCATGAATCGATTCTATCGCCGCTTGAAGAGCGTTGGATAATAACACCGCACGGCTCACGGACGTTGGGGCGTAAGTTGGCGTGAGGACACGGGTTCCGGCGACCGAAACTGCAGGGGGTTCGGTCGGGACCGATCACTAAATGCGCACGTGGCACGGACTTATAGCAAGGCGCTGCACGGCAGCGGTTAAAGCACAAGAAAAGAAGGTAGCCGCGGCAGGCCTGGAGGCACGCCCGCTGGTCGGAGGGCCGGAGGTCGTATCAAAAAGAAGAACAGCCAGTCAGCGGTCGCCGTCAGGACGTAAGGAACAACCAATATTTTCGGACAGAGTAGAGACCGATTTTCGGAGCAGTGGCCATGAGTGGGTTTACAAGCGCAGAGGCAACAATTCTCCAAACTCTGATCGAGCAGCAGCACCAGCTTGTTGAAGTTCAGAAACAGCTTGTTGAAGTACAAAAACAGCTTTCCGACCTCCGCCACCTGCCAGAGCTAAAAGACGATGTGGCAGAACTCCGCGAAGCAGTCGACGGGATGACGATTCAGAAAGACTGGTACACGACAGCCGAGGTAGCCCTGATGGCCCGTGTGTCAGTTCACACGGTACGCGTACGTTGGTGTGCTGAAGGGCGGATAGCTTGCTCGAAAGACCCGGTGACCGGCCAGTGGCGGATCCCCGGTAACGAGTACGAGCGGCTCAGGAGGGGTGGTAAACCGCACGCTGCGTGATAGAATTCGTCTTCATATGCCCGTGCATGAGCATGGCAATGCCATTACCCAAAACAAGGACCATTGGTGATGGGGCATTCAAGCAGCAAGTCGCGAGAGCTCTACAAACGCCCTTAATTTCAAGTGCGGGAAAGAGGACTCGAACCTCCACGGGATATAAATCCCACTAGGCCCTCAACCTAGCGCGTCTGCCAATTCCGCCACTCCCGCGCAATTGACTCGATCGCGGATTGTATCATGTACCGAGATTCATTCAAAGGCGGTGCGTATCCGGTTCTCCGCTCCCTGTTCTCGGTTCGCTCTTCTCCAATCCCCGTCGTACCGTTTTTCGTGTGTTTCGTGGTTCTTCTTTTGATGTCTCTCAATTTCAGCAGGCACCTCTCTTAACGACTATGATCGTCGAAGTTGCCGATTGATGTCCATGTTTTTCTAATGTCCGCAGCCTGAGCTGGTCAACTAGCTCCGCGGCCCCCAAATGAATGTGCTGTCGAGCCAAATCCGCCCACGCGGCAGATTGTAGGGCCTTGTCGGTCTGGTCGCTCATGCGAGACAAGGTTTGCGTGGCCGTGATTAACAAGATGTCACCCGCGTCGATTCCGGATTCGATGGACTGCAACGCGATGTGCTCGTCCGCGCCCGACAACGCCGAACCAACGGACACCAACTCCCAGGCGTCTGGCCGCACCATAAACACCTCGATTTGGCCGGCGCTAGCCATGCTCAGGTGGCCACTTTCCAATTCGATCGACGCGATGGCCACCGAAGAAGTCTGGTCTCCGGCCGAGCTCGACCACAAAGCTGAGTTGATCGCCTCGAGATGGGAAACATGGCACAACTCGCCCGGCTGTCGCCCAAAAAACTGGCCGCGGATAAGGCCGTCCACAAAGTTTGCCGTCATGGCACCGTCTACGCCACTATCGTGAGCGCGACATACTGACAACATTAATTGATGTGGGCGGTCCTTTAGCATCCAACAATACCCGTCATTTCCAACCCGATCGTCAAAGGCCGGACTGGCCCAGATTTGCCATTGGTCCAAGACTGGCGGCACCAGCGCTCGTCGGCTGGACTGCCACTGGATGACGGAGTCTACACTTTCGCGGGACCGGTTGTGTGCGGCCTGACACAGCAAAACTTCACGCTCCAGTTCACAAGCAATACGTCCGGCGATAATCTCGATGATGTTGGTTTCAATCGGCGAGAATTCTCGCGGTCGTCGGCAAAACATCCACATCGTTCCCAGCGGCACGGTTGGCGACGAAATCGGCACACAAACAGCCGAGGCGAATTCCTCAGGGACGTTCCAATACGCCAAATCATCGGCTTCTTCCAATACCACCAATTGCCCTGCCAGCGCCTCAAGATCCCCCTTGGCTCTCTGTAGTGGCCTGGGGGCGTCCAACAGCCGATCGGCTGGCAATCCCCAGCTGGCCCGCAGCTTGAGTTCCGACGTCGCATCGTCCAACAGATAAGCGGCCGCTGCCTCGCAGGAAACGGCCTGGGCACCACCCGCCAAAACCGCTCGCAATCGAGTGGCCAGCTTCGACGCCTCGTCAGCTTCTCGCGAGACGACAGGCACCGCGGTTGCCAACTCGGCCTCGCGCTGGACCAGTGCGTACTCCAGCCGGCAGATATCTTGTAATAGACCAGCCACTTGCTCGGCCAATTGAACAGCCCGCTTGCGAGATGTCTGCGGCGACCGCACTTCTGAATCTTTGGTGAGCACCAACAGGCTATCGGCGCCGCCGAATGGATCTGGAATCGGTGCCTGCCACGCAGTTTGGTGGTGAAACGGCGATTGCGACTGGTTTTCAAGCAACAATTGCCATCCAGTCACCTCAGCAAAGGCGCGCAGCAGATCGCTGCAATGCGAGCCGATCGCAGACTCTAAATCATTCGGTTCCGACAGCGCGGAAGAGACCACTCTCAGGTAGTCAGGCGTTTTTCGGATCACAGCGGTCGTCGATCAAAAGGAAAACCCGCAAATCCGTTTGCTTGGACTATCCAGTCCGTTTAATTGCCTAGAGCACATCCCAATCCATAGAAATTAACATCGGACTTCGAGAGTAATCGACTGCGGAGAAAATATTTCAGTTCGATTCGGAAGCTGACGATCGTGAGGATTGATGGGATCGCTGGTCGTTAGGATCGGAATATTCTTCGGTTCGCGGTTCTCAATGTGAGACCAGAGTCCTAGAGACCACAGTCCCACAGACCAGAATCTTCTTACACCGACACGACTTCGTCACAATTCCTTGAACGCGGCAACGATGTCCATCACCGCCTGCTTGCCGTCGCCGAATAGCATGACCGCGTTGTCGGCTGAAAACAGTGGATTGGGAATGCCGGCAAAACCGGGGCTGAGACTGCGTTTGATCACGACCACCGTGCGACATTTATCCACGTCGATTACGGGCATACCGGCGATCGGGCTGTTGGGATCCGTCTTGGCGACGGGATTCACGACGTCATTGGCCCCAATCACAATCGCCACATCGACCGTCCCCATGGTGGGATTGATTTGATCCATTTCGAGAAGCTGGTCATAGGGCACGTCCGCTTCGGCCAGCAGCACGTTCATGTGACCGGGCATTCGACCTGCCACTGGGTGAATGGCATACTCGACCTTCGTCCCCTTGTCGGCGAGCACATCCGCCAGATCTCGGACCGCATGTTGGGCTTGCGCCACCGCCATTCCGTAGCCCGGCACAAAGACGACGCGTTGCGCGGCGTCAAGGATCATGGCAACGTCGTCGGGTGAAGTACTGCGCACGTTGACGTACACTTCGTCCGCGTCCGCCACGCTACCGCCACCATCCATGACTCCAAACAAGACGTTGAACAGCGACCGATTCATGGCCTTGCACATAACTCTCGTCAGAACCACACCTGAGGCACCGACCAATGACCCAGCGATTATCAGCACGTTGTTGTTGATCACAAACCCAGTTGCCGAGGCGGCAATTCCTGAATAGGAATTCAACAACGCGATCACAACGGGCATATCCGCACCACCAATGGGCAGCACCAACATCACCCCAAGAATTGACGATAGAATTGCGATCCAAAGATAGACAGCGGGGGATCCCACATCCATCATCCACAGCGAGAACAGCAATACCACCAAGAATAACGCCCCATTGATGACCTGCTGCTGGCCAAAGCTGAATGGTTTTTTAAAGGCCTTGAATTCCTGCAATTTAGCGAAAGCGACGAGACTTCCCCAAAATGTAACCGCGCCAATCATTCCCGAAGCAGCAGCCGCGATCAGCACATCCGTCGTGCCGAGGCCGTCTAGCTTGATCAGCTCACCTCCGGCAACCAATACCGAGGCGGCGCCACCAAAGCCATTGAACAACGCCACCAGCTGTGGCATCTGCGTCATCTGGACCTTAGTCGCCAGTCCAACACCGATAAGCGATCCGACGACCCAGCCGATAAAGATTAGCCAAAACCCCGTGACTTGGTCGCCAATCATCAAAGTCGCGACAAAGGCCAACAACATCCCCGCGGCGCCATACCGGTTGCCGCTGACCGCCGTGCGCGGATGACCCATCTTCTTCAATCCCAAAATGAAGAGGATGGAAGCGATCAGATAGGCGATTTTGATGATGGCGGACATGGAAAGTGAAAAGTTTCAGGTTTCAGGTTTCAGTTGTAAAGTTTTACTTTTTAAACATTCCCAACATCCTGTCGGTGACCAGGAAGCCGCCGACGACGTTGATGGTGGCGAATATCATGGCCAAGAATCCTAGGAACAAGGCCCACCCTGGTGCGTTGCCGCCAGCCGTGAGGACGGCGCCGATTAGCGTTACCCCGCTGATCGCATTGGAGCCGGACATGAGCGGCGTGTGCAACGTTGGGGGGACTTTGGTGATAACTTCGAATCCCACAAAGATTGCCAAGACGAAAATCGTCAGGCTGGCCATCAACGTTTGACCACGTGTGGGTCGGCTGAAAGCCGTTTTTTCTATAGTGTCTTTCTCCACCGTGCCCATTTCAGGGACGCCTTTCTTAGGGGCGCCTTTCTTAGGGGCGCCTTTCTTAGGGACGCCTTTCTTAGGGGCGCCTATCTTAGGGACGCCTTTCTTAGGGGCGCCTATCTCCAGCGCATCCTTCTCGACGGCGCCTACCTCCAGTGCACCCTTCTCGATGGGGCCAATCGACGGGACCTCCGTCGGCTCGGCGGCGCAGTTTGCCAAATAGGCCGCTGGGGTCACGAGCGCGGCCAAGACAATGACGGCGGCAATCACCGGACGCAAACGAACGTTCATGGAGTCTCCTTGGCTGGTTCTTGCTCGACATCGAGGCTTGCTTCGGGAGCAGGAGGCGTGGGGGGGGGATCGATACCCAGGATCTCACATAAACGTGGATTCACGATCTGTCGGTCGCGTGTGACGAGCGTGTCGCGCACGATTTCATCTTCCATGTTGAAATTCAGTTGGCCATCCTTGGTCATATTTAACAGGAACGTCGTGATATTCTTGGCATACATCTGGCTCGCATGGTTAGGAACCTGGCTGGATAGATTCGTTGGACCCATCACCGTCACGCCATCGTGGATGATGGTTTGGTCGGGTTGGCTTGGTTCGCAGTTTCCGCCACGTTCGGTTGCCAGGTCAATGATCACACTCCCTGGCGCCATTCCGCTGACAGCTGACGATGTGATCAACAAGGGAGATGGGCGTCCGGGGATGGCGGCGGTTGTGATAGCGACGTCACTTTCGGCGACTACTTCAGCCATCAGTTCGCGTTGTTTCTGGTAGAACTCTTCGCCGAGTGCTTTCGCGTACCCGCCCTTATCCTCGGATTGGCCAGTATCCAATGTGAGTTCGACGAAACGAGCCCCCAGACTCTCGACCTGTTCGCGGACCGCTGGTCGGACATCGTAGGCTTGGACAACGGCTCCCAAGCGACGTGCTGTGGCAATTGCCTGCAGCCCCGCGACGCCGGCACCGATAACGAAAACTCGAGCTGGTGTTAACGTACCGGCCGCGGTCATCATCAGCGGAAACATCTTCGGCAATCGTACCGCCGCCAAGAGTACTGCGCGATATCCGGCGACCGTGGCCATAGACGACAACACATCCATGCTTTGAGCCCGCGTAATTCGGGGGATCAGTTCCAGTGCCATCTGGGTCGCGCCGGTCTCGGCAACTGGTCGAGCCGATTCGGCGGCCCCCAAGGGGTCACACATGCCGATGACGGTCTGGCCTTCGCGCATCCGTCCCAGATCTTCGCGGCCAGCCTCCTGGTTGGCTCCGAACGATCGCACCTGCAAGACGATATCGGCGGCGAAAACCTCGGAACGCGATGGGACAATCTGCGCCCCTTTCTCGATGAATTGTGAGTCTGGAAACCCAGCGGCCTCGCCCGCGCCTTGTTGGACCAGGATCTCGTAGCCCGCCTTAGTCAAGGGAGCCAGCGATCCGGGCACCAGGGCGACGCGGTGCTCACCTGGAAATGATTCTTTAGCGACTGAAACCTTCATTTTTCCGTCTTGGGGAATTGCTCGTCAGCGGCAGACAAACCAGGGTACGGATGGATCGAATGTTTAGGGCCGAATTAGGCCCCAAGGCCGAACTTCCCCGGCAGCCCGACTTGGGAAGAACGCAGATTCTGCCAAATTTGGTGGCCAGCGGATAGATGACCGGGCTTTGCCAGAATCGCTGAAAATGCCGCGAAACGGGGCATCCGGCCGTCATTTCCATCGTTTAACCGGGGGAGACGATAGACACGAGCCAACCAGCTTTTCGACGGGACGATAAACAAAAGCCCCAGAAGCGATCAAAGCCAACCCCAGAAGATCGGGACTCAGTGGCCCCACCAGCCTTGAAGAGGGATCGCAAAACCTATAAACTACGAAATTCCCGTCAGCTCGGTGACCCCCACTGGGGGCAGCTGGCAGGAAACCGATTTGATTCAACTTCCCACTGGGAGCCTACACGTGCCTGCCGTAAGAACCTATATGGCCAAGACCGGCGAACTCAAACAGAAGTGGTTCGTCGTCGATGCGACTGACCGAGTTGTCGGCCGAATGGCCAGTGACATCGCGGTGGTGCTGATGGGTAAACATCGTCCGACCTACACCCCACATGTTGATACGGGCGATTTCGTCGTCGTCACCAATGTCGAAAAAGTTAAATTCACAGGTAACAAGCTGACTCAGAAGCGTTACACCTGGTACACCGGATACCCCGGTCTGCACGTGGAAACGGCGGAAAACAGATTGCGGAACAAACCCGAGATGATTCTTCGAGAAGCTGTACGCCGGATGCTTCCCAAGAACAAGCTGGGTCGCAAGATGCTGAGCAAACTCAAGTTGTACGTGGGACCGGATCACCCTCATCAATCTCAAACGCCAGAACCGGCCGAGTTCGGTGTAAAGAAATAGCGCGTTATTAATAACGGGTAACGAAGCGCATAATAAAGGTAGATAACAGATGGTCGCAGTTATTAGAAAAGACAAGATCACCGGTGACGCATTGGGAACTGGTCGTCGCAAATCGTCGGTGGCCCGTGTGCGTCTTCGGCCCGGATCGGGCAAGGTGGTGATCAACAAGAAGCAGCTCGATGAGTTCTTCAAGAACGAGCAGGACCAAAAGGCGGTTTTAGCCCCTTTAAAAGCGACGGAACAAGTGGACAAAGTCGACCTCATCGTGCGAGTTCACGGAGGTGGCACGACGGGGCAATCTGGCGCGATCAAGATGGGCATTGCCCGTGCGCTGATGAGTCTCGACACGGAGCTGTTTCCGGCCCTGCGTGACGGCGGTTTTCTCACTCGAGACTCCCGCATGAAAGAGCGTAAGAAGTGCGGACTTCACGGTGCCCGCCGCGGTACTCAGTTCTCGAAACGCTGAGTTCTCGAAACGCTGGGGCGCGCCGGCAGAGACCGACACCAACGACCAATTAACGACAGCTACTCAACGAAGACGGCTCGCCTGTGCGAGCCGTTTTTTCATTAATCACCCTAGGCAATTCAAAGGTTCACCGGCTCATTCCAGTTGCCAATGTCGATCCGAATCGTCTTCCTCCGTTTCATATTCTCTCTCCGAGGCGTTGTCCCCCTCGGAGTCGTTGCCTTCGTTTACGGAACCCCAAACGATCGAACTGAACCCGAAGGGGTCCAAACGACGCGATGGCTGGTCCGTGGAGGCAACCGCTGGCCCATGGTTCCGCGATGGCGCGGGATTCTCGACAGGTGGCTGGAGGTGTTCTTCCACCAGATCAAAACGCGATGACTGCCCGCCGCTGGCCATAACGGCGTCCACGGCCAGAGCAAACCTGGCCGCTTCCCTTGGCTCCGCTCGGATGACCGTGAAACTCTGTGGATTTGGGGAACTCGGGGAACTTGAAGGACTCGGGGAATTTTCGAGCACGGCGCTACTGGATGCCAGGGGATCCAAATCGTTGATCACCAACAGCGCATCAAAGGGCGAAATAAATTTTGAACGATCCACATCGAAGAAGGACACCGGTGCCGTCCCACCTAACGGCGGCGCAAACACGTTACCGTCATCATCGGGGTCGTGGAAGTTTGGCAGGTCCAATTCGTTAATGACCAGCAGCGCGTCAAACGGAGTGGTTCCATTCAATCCGTCCACGTCCGTCGGCGTGACGGCGTTGTAATACGGATACGGCCCGACGGAGACCACGTAATCCTCGACTTCACCATCTTCGGCCAAACCGGCAGGCAGCAGACTGCCCGCGGAACTAAAACGGAAGCGGGCTGCCAACTGGCCAATGGCAACCTCGTCGGGCAACTCAACCGTGACCGTATTGTCACCTTCAGCCAACGACAGACTGGGCCCAATGCTCTCGGTTTCGTGGTCCCAGGTTCCGTCGTTGTTGACATCAAACCAGGCGTCCAAAAAGCCGTCCGCCGAGGCGTTCACGGTCAGTGTGCTGGTCAGTCCCTGGCCGAAAATCGTGAGCGGTGTCACGCCGTCTTCATCGTCGCCGTCGCCGTCGGCCAACGCCGTGGGTTGGCCGTCCCCCTCGACATCGACAGAACTGCCGAGATGGAGTCCCTCCGTCACAATGTGCCTGGCTCCGTTGTTGGCCGCCAAGGTGCGAAAATCTGGGTCTATGGCGTCACCCCAATCGGCGGTGAGTTCGCCGAAGATGAGATAGGCCTGACGTATGTCGTCGTAGTTGGAACTAACCAACAGATCATCGGCGCCATCGCCATTGATGTCACCCGCGACGGCGACCGAACTGCCGCTGTACTGAAATTCACCGGCTCCGAATATTTTCACGACGGATGGCGAATCACTGCTCAAATCGATTGCCGACGGAAGCTCTGACGCTCCAAAGAGGACGTATGAGATTCCAGCGTTGACGCGTGTAGTACTAGTTCCAGGGTCGTAGGGAGAAGCGTAGTAAGCGCCCAGTATCACGTCTACGAAGCCATCGCCGTTGATGTCGCCACCACCTGAAACCGAGAATCCAGCTTGATCCCCAGCGTCGACTCCTGTGATCGCAATTCCCGCACCGCCCAGGCTGGCCAAGGCAATGGTACCAGGAAGTTGATCGGAACCGAAAACGACAAAGGCACTTCCCGGATCGACTCCCTTGGACGGAGCGCCGACTAACAAATCGTCAATCCCGTCACCATTGAGATCCCCTGCGGTCGATAGAGCATACCCAGCGTTGGCATTGTCCGCCGGCCCAAAAATGGTGAGACCGCCACCGTTCAGGGCACCCAGCTCGATGTCGTCGCCTAAGCCATTTGCGCCAAACACAACATACGCTTCACCGCCATTGGCTAATGAGTTGTCGTAGCCACCACCGTGGCGGGCTCCCACTCCCAAATCGTCGATTCCATCACCATTGAGATCGCCAACTCCAGCCACGGAGAATCCAGCCTGATCATCCGCTTCGACACCAAACAGAGTAAAACCACGATCGCCCAAGCTATCCAAGTCGATTGTTTCGGGATTCACCAACGAACCGAACACGACATGGGCTTTGCCAACACGAATGTCGCCATAATCGTTACCGCGTAAATAGTCGCCAATAATCGCGTCCGGCAGACCATCACCGTTGATGTCGCCCGCTCCCGACACGGACGTGGCAGCATAATCATAGCTGTAGCCGGTCAACTCGATGCCGCCGTCACCTAGCTGGTCCAGCTCCAAGACGTTTGGTGGGTCCTCCGAGTTAAAGGCATCCGTGCCAAAAACAATGTATGACTTTAGGGCGCCGGAGTAAGAGTTATAGTCGTAAACTGCTCCTGACCCAATGATGACGTCGTCAAAACCGTCGCCGTTGAAATCACCCAACGAAGCTGCCGAGAGGCCTAAATATTGAAATCCTTCGGCGCCAAAAATCTCCACCCCCTTGCCACTTAGATTGGCAAGGTCCGTGTCGGGTGGAGCTCCTTCCGTGCCGAAGACGATGTAGACAAGACCGGTACTAGGCCGAACTTCATCAAAATGGTCAGCGCCGGGAGCAGCTATCAACAAATCATCAACGTTATCACCGTTGAAATCACCGGCGCTGGATACGACGACACCGTATTGATTAGACGCAATGTTGTCGAACACCACGCCCGCGGAACCATTGCCACCAACGAGCGAAGACAACTCGAATGGGTTGGTCAGCGCCAGCAAAAATCGTTCTTCGAGGCATTCGACCTTTAACCAGCCACGCGTGTTGCGCATACGATAGTCGCGTTTGGTTCGGCTCAGTATTCCGAACCCTCGATCGGACGAGGACGAACGACGGCGGTTAGGGTTGGCAGCCAAAGTTTCTTGTAGTCCAGCAATTGAGAAGGGCGGGCTCAGCCGTGATGACCAGCCCGGCGGCTATCTATCTCCATTATGTGCAGAAACCCGTCGGAGGGGAATGATTTTTCCGCTTCTAGCTGGCGAAAATGGCGGCAACGCAACAGGAATTCCGTAAAATTGCCGGCCTATTAACTGTTTCCGACCAGCGCCGGGATGGCGCGGCCTTCCCTCAATTTGATGGGACGGCCTACCGGCGTGTCCAATTCCACCGCTGGATGAATCCCCAAGGCAGTGAGCATGGTCGCGTGGAGATCGGCGATCGTCGTACCCTTCTCCCAAGGGACAGGCTGGCCCCCCGAATCCGTCTGGCCAACGACAAGGCCGCCGCAGAGGCCCCCTCCGGCCAACGCGACACTAAACCCTTTGGCCCAGTGGTCACGTCCGGCGGCCGGATTGATGCGGGGCGTTCGGCCAAACTCGCCACCACAAAGAACAAGAGTCTGGTCCAGCCGACCGCGCTGGTGCAAGTTCCGCACCAGTGCGGCGAAAGCTGAATCCAACGTCTGTTTGAGATTGTTCTGGATATCGTAGTTGTTAAAGTGGCCGTCCCATCCGCCCAGTCCCACCTCAATGCAGCGGACGCCATGTTCGACCAATCGCAGGGCCGCCAGGCAACCTCGGCCGAACGGCGTATCACCGAACTCTTCCTGAACCGTAGCTGGCTCTTCGCTTACGTCAAACGCCTTGAGCTGCTCCGATGACATCATCATCACGGCTCGGTCGATGGTGGTGCGATGCAGCGTCCGTTGCTGTTCAATATTCACTAGGCGGTCATTGGCGAATGTCTCGTCAGTCACATTGAGATAGGCCAATCTTTGAGAGAATCGGACCTCGTCCACACACGCCTTGACGTCGAGCAGCTGGCCGCTGGGATCGTAGCTTTTGAACGCGTCATACTCGCCACCTAGATATCCGCCTCGCCCATACCAGGCCCTGGGCAAGATCGAAACATGACGAGGGATTTCCGCCTGGCCGATCGGCAACTTGTGGCAAATGATCGCACCGATGGACGGATGGACCAACGTCGGGTCGGTAGCCAGTTCGGAAATTGTAGGCGGCACGTTCGTGATCCCCCTCGCGGCTGACGACATTTCGAACCAGCGCGATGTGCTGCATCTGCTCAGCAACTTGATCCAATCCCACGGCCACCTCAATTCTGCGAGCGGACGTCGAAATGGATTTCATATCACCTCCAATTTGTGTACCTGGATGCGGATCGAACGTATCTAGTTGGCTCGGCCCACCCTCCATCCACAACATAATTAATGACTTGGCACGAACAGCCGGATTTACCTCCGCCTCCCGTGCTAACAACTAGGCCACCGTCGTCAACAATCCTATCGTTCCCAGGCCGAACCCCTGCAGCAGCACCCTTCGAGTGACGTGGACGGGGCTTCCGCAGGCCCAACGGGGCAACTCAACCAAGTTCGGTCGTGTGGCAGTCATCTTTAATGGTTCCAAGAAGATTCGGCCGAATTAAGCAGTGCCCAAACCAGGGCCTGCACCAAGGACACTCGGGAAGGAGCTTCGGGCGCGGAAAATTTATCGAGGAAATAGTTCTACTCTTTCTCGGAAGGCCGGCGAGTCAGCACTGCCAAGTAAGCGGACTGAATCGCCGTCGACGCGTCGCGGGCCAAACTGGCAATCCGCGTGGAGGCGTTGATCACCAGGTCTTCTTTCGTACGCTCGTGAACAAGGTCTCCGTTCATCATCACCAGCCGTTGCGGAATCGTGCCCGGTTGTTCCGCGAATTCGTCCTCGCCAATGTCCCCCTAGCGTTGAAGAAATTGCCCTGCTGTTCAAAACGGGCGAGGCGGACGAGTATATGCGCATCCGCATTGATGGTGGTTAAGCGAGCTGATTGCAGGAGCGCCCCAGCCACTTGTTCGGGACGCAAACGTGTCAACGGAAAGGACGCCCAATTCTGATCGTGCGCCGCCGAGACGCCTCCCGGCAATCGGCTGTCCAATTGAAACGGCCGCGCGAGCGCCATGACTTTCCACAATCGATGCAAAACGTAGCCGTGGGTCTCAAAATCCTCAGCTAAGGTCTCCAATCCAGGTGGATAAGGTCCTTCCAGCGAAAGGTTGTCGACTGGATCCACCAACGGAAGTCCAAACAACAGTGCCCAGGCGCGATTCACCGTCGCTCGGGAGAACACCTTGTTTCGGGAGTCGGTCACCCACTGAGCCAACCGCTGCCGACGCTTGCCGGGCCGCTTGAGCAAGGCCTCGTCGGACGGAACATCTGGCGTTACCGTCGTCTCCGCTTCCGCATCGAGATATTTGTAATCGTAAGCGCGTGGATGGTCCCGCAACCCCAGCGCAGTCATCTGGGCCTCGGAGAAAAAGGCAGCCAGCTCGTGGAAATCGGTTTGCGCCCATTGGCCTCCGAGATTGTCGTCATGGCACTGCATGCAGTCGAGCCGCACCCCGAGGAAGGCTCGCGTCGTACGCCCGGCAAGGCGGATTTCGTCAGGCTCGCCGTCTTCGGTCATGGTGGCGGTGATGAAGTTGGCCGCTGGCGAGTCGGTCCACAATCCGGAGCTGGTAATCAACTTTTGAACCAGGTCATCATACGGCCGGTTGGCGAACAATTCGTCGCTTAACCAATTGACGAAGCGACGTCGACGAAAGACCAAGAACGGTCCTTCATCCGTTCCCACCAACGCGCGGGCCAATCGTTCCGCCATGTAATCGGCGTAGCGACGGTCCCTCAACAATCGGCTGGCCCACCAGGGAATTTGCTCATCTGGCGGTTGACGCTCCAACAGGCGGATCTCCTCCAGCGAAGGTTCGTGCCGGTAAGGGCTAGTGACAGGCGTCTGGCAATAGCCAAATTATCCGCGGGCTCCGCGGCATGGAGTTGCTGCGATTGCCAATATTCAGCGAACTCGCCGTCGACGCGGGCGCCACCTTGCGTAACTCATCAAGGTTTCCGATCCCGTCGGTGCCGCGGTTGACGAGGTCTGATTGGCGTGGCGGAGACACGTACCGCCAGATGCCGATTATCGCGGCGGCCATCACAACCGTCAGCGCGATGTTCTTACGAACCACGAGAGCCTCCGTTTTGGTTGACTACCGACCGCATCAATCGCAGTTGCACATACCAGGCTACCAAAATATACCCCGATAGATGGTATCAATCTGTATCGGTATTCGTTTGCGATAGGGGTTCGTTCACCAAGTCTGTTAGGATTGATTCACCGCATGCGCTTGGAGGCTGTCGATTTAATCAAGCAAAGGGACGTGGAATAGGCTGCCAGCCTGTCAGAGTTTCCTAGCTTCAATTGCCGATTGTGAGCAACTCGCCCATTCGACAAGATGCAAGCTCATGGCGGTCTTCACTAGAACCGCCTAGTAGTCTGTTTCGTAAGTCCGTAGGTAGTGTGTTTGAAGAGGCCCCCGGCTTTACGCCGCCGGGAGTGTCACCCTCGACCTAGCAATAGGTGGCCAATCATGCGACTCCTCACAACACTCCTGCAACCGCTCATCAGTCTCATTCAATGGTGTGTGGGGCTGGTTTGCCTCGTCGTGGGACTGTCGATCCTGGCGACGATTCCGGTGTTGCAGTTTGTTAGTCTCGGGTATCTCTTGGATTGTTCAGCTCGCGTTGCGCGTCGAGGACAATTTTTTGGCTTGTTGCCGGGCGTACGCACCGCCGCCAGGATTGGCATTGGGCTCTTGGCGAGTTGGTTGCTCGTGCAACCTTTGCGGTTGGTGATTGAACTCGGATACTCGGCGCGTCTGATTCGCGAGGATGGCCAGTTGCCACCTGGTTGGAAATTCTTGATTACAGTGGTGAGGCTGTTGACCTTTGTTCATTTGACATGGGCTTGGGTACGCGGAGCCCGCATACGCGACTTTGCTTGGCCAGCTCCCAAAAGGTTGATCCGGTACATTGGCACTGGCATCGGTTACCAGGAGATCGGGGATCGGCTTTGGAACTTTCTCGTTGATCTGCGATTGCATTTTTATTTTTGGCTGGGGCTGCGCGGATTCGTCGTGGCGCTGAGTTGGTTATTCCTACCTATCTCGATCATGGTAGTGGGAACTCGATTGTCGGAGGCCGCCGCGTTGCCGGTCGAGCTGATTTCCGGGTTAGCGTTAGCCGCGATTTTGTTGTACTTGCCTTTCCTGCAGATCAACTTTGCCATCGATAATTCGCTTCGATCCGGATTCGATCTCCGCCGCGTTCGCCAACAGTTTGATCGTGCCCCCATTGCTTTGTGGATCGGCTTGTTAGCCACCTTGGCGTTGGCTTTGCCGCTTTATGTCCTCAAGGCGGAACTGGTCCCTCGCGAAGCGCTTTGGTTGCCGAGCATTGTTTTCATCGTATCGATTCTGCCCGCGCGATTGTTAGTGGGCTGGGCGCTCGGTCGCTCCAGGCGGCAAGAAAAAAAAGGCACTTGCTGTTTCGTTGGAGCGCGCGATTGGCGACGGTATCGGTCGTGCTGACGTATGTGTTGGTTGCCTGCTTCACACAATATGTCTCCTGGTACGGCGCTTGGAGCCTGTTTGAACAGCACGCCTTCATGCTACCCGTACCCTTTGTGGGAAAGATGCATTAGCAGGCAATTCTTCGACATTTCATTGCCGTAGATGAGTCCGTGCCGACTGTGGTATGTTGGCGAGATGGATAAGCCTTCGGAAGCGAACGATGTCGTGGCTGGAACCTCGACCAATCATCCAGTGACCAATAATTCAGCGATAAGGCCGTCGGATGAAACTCGATTGGCGGGATCGCAGGTTGCGGAAGCCTTCGCGGGCCGGCCTTTGACGACTGAGGATCTGACTTCGCCACCTCCTCGCCGTGTGATACTGCCCGCCGTTCTGTTTGTGGTGACCTGCCTTTCGACCTTCTGGGCAGGGGCCAGTCTGTGGACGGGATGGGGTGGCGGCACGGAAGGAAGCATACTCAGCTACCCCAATCACCTGCGCTGGATGGTGGTCGCTCATTGGCAGGAAGGTTTCATCTACATGGTCGCTGTCCTGGCAATTTTGTTGGCACATGAAATGGGCCATTTTGTGGCCACTCTCTATTATCGCATTCCCGCCAGTTTGCCATTTTTCATTCCCTTTCCCATCTCGCCAATTGGCACGATGGGAGCGGTGATCGGCATGGCGGGTTCCCGAGCCGACCGGAAGCAGATATTTGATATCGGTATTGCTGGTCCGCTGGCGGGTTTGGTCTTAGCCATTCCGATGTTGGTGTATGGCGTCAAGCAGATCGACTTTAGCGTGCCTGTTCGTGGTCCGTTGGCGTTCGACTGTCCGCTGCTGATGCGTTGGTTTGTCGCTTGGTTTCATCCCGACTATGCTGGTCACACACAGATTGCGGGCAGCCAATTAAATCCTTTGATTATGGCCAGTTGGGTGGGATTGTTGATTACTGGACTGAACATGATGCCGATCAGCCAGCTGGATGGAGGTCATGTCACTTATGCCTTGTTTCGCCGGCGTGCTCACGCGGTGGCAAGGGGTTTCTTGTTATTTGCGGTGGTCTTTGTGGTGGTCTTCGCTCCGCACTGGGCGATAATGGTGGTCTTGGTGGCCTTGATTGGCACGGATCATCCTCCGACGGCGAACGATCGGGTCCCGTTAGGGTGGTTCCGCACGGCTTTGGGAGTAGTCTCGCTGGCCATTCCGATCTTGTGTTTTCCACCGCAGGCCTTGATTGCCATGTAGCGTCTTGGCCGGGGCGATAGGGAGAGTCGGGGTTTATTTTGCCAACATTTGACAAGGACGTTTTTCATGGCATTGCCACTGCGTCAGAGTTTTGACGCCATCATCATCGGCGGCGGCCACAATGGATTGATCACCGCCGCGTACTTGGCCAAGGCAGGCAAATCGGTATGTGTTGTCGAACGACGTCATGTACTCGGGGGATGTGCCACGACAGAAGAGTTATGGCCGGGGTACAAAGTTTCGACGGCGGCTTACGTAATCAGTTTGTTGCTGCCGGAAATCACGCGTGATCTGAGGCTGAAACAGTACGGCTTTAACGTTCTGCCGCGTTCGCCTTCATCTTTCACTCCCTTACTGGATGGTCGCAGTCTGACAATGGGCCCGGACGAGGCCTTGACGCACCGGGAGATCTCCAAGTTTAGCCAGCGTGATGCGGCGGCTTATCCGAAATACAACCAGCTCCTGGAGCGGGTCGCGGCGGTTCTCGAGCCGGTCCTTTCCAAACCAGCTCCGGATCCTTTGCCGTTGGGTAGCGAGTGGCGCAAGATTGGTGTGGGTAAGCGCATCGATGACGCGGGAAAGTTGTGGGATCTCTACAAGGCGATCAGCGATTTGGGTCCGTTGATTCCCGAGGCGATCGAACTCATGACCGGTGCGGCAAGGCCTATTTTGGAGCGTTGGTTTGAGGCGGAGGTCCTGCGGGCCACGTTGGCAACCGACGCCATAATTGGTGCCTTTTCATCGATCTCATCGCCGGGCACAGCCTATGTGTTGCTGCATCACGTGATGGGAACGGCGGGCGGCCAGCGCGGCATCTGGGGTTATGTGGAGGGAGGCATGGGAGGTCTGGCCAACGCGTTGGAATCGGCGTGTAGCGATTTGCGCGTCGACATTCGACGAGAGGCGGAGGTGTCCAGGATCCTGACCTCACGAGGCAAGGTGGAAGGAATTCGGTTGGCGGACGGAACGGAATTGGTCGCTCCGTTGGTGGCTTCGAGTGTCGATTGCCGGCTGACGTTTCAAAAGTTTTTATCGGCTGGCGACCTGCCTGAAGCATTTCTCCGCGCCGTGGAGCGCATCGATTACTCGTCCGCCTCGGCCAAGATCAACCTTGCACTGGCGGAACCTCCACAATTCAGCTGTGCGCCGGCGACGGGGATCGCCCCACATCACCACGGGACGATGCACATTTCGCCGACACTAAACTATTTGGAAAGGGCGTATGACGATGCCAAATATGGCCGGCCGAGTGAAGAACCCGTGTTGGAAATGACTTTGCCGACGAGCGTCGACCAGTCGCTGGCCCCAGCAGGCCACCACATAATGTCGATGTTCGTCCAATTCGCCCCGTATAATTTGGCGGACGGTAGCTGGGATGAGGTTAAAGAGTCGTTTGCGGACCGCTGCATTGAGGTATTGGCCCGTTACGCTCCCAACGTTCCTGACAATATCATCCATCGGCAGGTCTTGAGTCCATTGGATCTTGAACGAACCTTTGGTTTGACGGGTGGCAATATCATGCAAGGATCAATGGATTTATCCCAACTGTACTGTTTGCGGCCCGTGGCGGGATGGGCCGATCATCGGACACCGATTAAGGGGCTTTACTTGTGTGGCGCGGCTAGTCATCCGGGCGGAGGCGTGATGGGAGCTTGTGGAAAAAACGCTGCCGAGGTGATCCTGAGAGACTATTAAGACATGGCCGTCGCGGTGAATTGCCTTTAGAATTCTAATAGCGGGGCTTCGGTGCGATCGCAATCAAACGCAGGGATGCCAAAGGGGATGCCAAAGGGGATGCCAAAGGGGATGCCAAAGGGGATGCCAAAGGGGATGCCAAAGGGGATGCCAAAGGGGATGCCAAAGGGGATGCCAAAGGGGACGCCAAAGGGGATGCCAAAGGGGATGCCAAAGGGGATGCCAAAGGGGATGCCAAAGGGGATGCCAAAGGGGATGCCAAAGGGGATGCTAAAGGGGACGCCAAAGGGGATGCCAAAGGGGACTCGTGAAGGCCGGATGATGGTAGGTCAGGCAACTTCTTGGCTACGGGCAATAATCGGCATCGCCGTGTTGGTGCTTGAGCTAGGTCCCTATTCCATTCTCAGCATGGCCAATCCGCTCGACGAATGGCCGACCGAATTTCGCGAAGACGCCGATTTACACGGAGTCTTTTTTCTGGACGCCCAGACAGGATGGGCGGTTGGTGATCGCGGCGCGATCTGGCAGACCACGGACGGTGGCCAGCGTTGGCAGCTACAGCCTGCGCCTGTCGGCTGCCGCTTGAACGCGATTTACTTTCTCGACCGGCGTCGCGGCTGGATCGTCGGCGGTTGGACCCAACCGTACACGCATCGCAGCCGGGGGGTCGTGTTGCGCACTGAAAGCGGTGGCCAGCAATGGACGCGAGTTAAGAATCTGGAACTTCCCGAACTGCGTGGTGTGCATTTCGTCGATGCGGCGACCGGTTATACAGCGGGATTTGGCAATCCGCTGTATCCAAGTGGCTGTTTCGTGACCAGCGATGGTGGCCGGAGTTGGCAGACCGTCAGCAGCGATACTGCGCATAATTGGACGGGTGTCGCTTTTATGGGCTCCGGCAGTGGGTTGCTCGTCTCTTCACGAGGTGCCGTGGCTTCGCTGCGGAATCGCCAGCTGAAGTTGCTGCGCGAGGCGTCACCTCGCTTTCGCCGATTCCGCAACCTTGTAGCGCGACAGGACGGGCCGGCTGTCTTAGTCGGTGATGGCGGACTGGTGATAGCGACGGACAATGGTGGCCAGCAGTGGTCGAATCTTACCGCCAACCTGCCAGGTTCGATCAGCCAACAGTTCGACTTCCATGCTGTGGAAACCAGTGGCACGCAGATGTGGGTGGCGGGCACACCGGGAACGGTCGTGATGCGATCGGCCAATGGAGGCCGGTCATGGGAAACGCATGAAACGGGGCAAACTTTGCCGTTGGAGGATCTCCGGTTTGTCGATCGAAATATCGGATGGGCCGTTGGCGCTCAAGGAACCATTTTGAAAACCATCGACGGCGGTGCTCGCTGGACAATTCAACACGCGGCCAGCGAGCGTGTAGCCTTGTTAGGCGTCTTTGCCAGTATCGAAGAGGTGCCGACGGAACTTTTTGGCCAAACCTCAGCGGTGCTAAATTATCGATCGCGTTGCCTAGTGGTCGGAGTTGCACAAGAAGATCATGACTCGCCACATGTCTCGGCAATTCATCGGGCTCATGAAGCTATAGTGCAACTGGGTGGTAGTGGTGCCAACACGTTTTGGGGATTTCGGTTGCCGGAAGCGGGACTAAGTATAGCGAACGAAACGATCGCGACGACTTGGTCGCGCGATCACAAGCAACTGCGACTATCTCCCGCTGGCACTGAACAGCTATGCCAGCGGATCGCATCGGCCGTCCGACAGTGGAAGCCGAGTATCGTCGTGACGACCAAAGCGGGCTCGCTGCGTTTGGGTTCGTTGGCGGAAACGGTTCGCACGGCCATCGAGAAAGCCGGCGATCCTTCGGCCTTTCCCGAACTGGAACGGACGGCCCGGCTTCTCGCCTGGCAGGTGACTGGCGCGGTGGCGGTCGCGCCCGGTAACGACGCGGGACAGTCCCTTCGTATTGAGGCGGACGAAATCTCCACGTCGCTAGCCAAGCCGCTGAGTGATTTGTCCAAGCAAGCCAAGGCGCTGGTTACCGACTCCCCGGTCGACCCAGTGATTAGCTATTCGATTCTACCTATCGTTGGGGACATCGCCCCGAAGAGTGTGCAGCATATGTTTCAGGCGGCAGGCATTCGTTTGACAAGCGACCAGCGGCGACGGATGGTCGATCGTAGCAACGTCGACATCGAAGGAATGCGTCGGGCGATCCAACGCACGGAGAATGTGCACGCCATTCTGTCCCGCGCGGCCAACTCCAACACTTCGGCCGACGCGTGGCTAGGGCAAGTCGACGATCTGATCGGAAACTTTGGTTTTGTATCCAACGACCTTATCGCCAGCGGTGACGTGCTGTTGCGGCTGATTGGCAGTTTTCGTGAAAGCGGTCAGATGGACACGGCCGTGCAATTGATGGAGATGTTCACAGAGCGGTTTCCTGAACATCCCGCTTTGGAAGCCGCGATCCTCGATATGATCTCGGAATTGACCAGCACCGAACGCCGCCATCATCGCCCCTGGACAGGCGCGAAACAGGCCAATCCGCTTCGTATCTCGACGCATTCTCGCACTGATCCAGCCAATTCCAGTGCTACGGAGAAGAATCCTTTCGTGGCATCCGGCCCGGAACCGAGCTCGTCAGCCAGTCCACGAAACAACGGTGGTCTTGAACTGAAAGTGTCAAACCAATCAATGAATTCGTCACCTATCGAACGTCTTTGGAAGCTGGTCGATCGAATGGGGCCCCGATTGGCGGCGGAGCCGATGTTGCAAATGGAGTTAGCCGCCATGAATCGGTCTGACCGTTCCAAGGCCGCCATCTACCGAACGGATTTAAAGCGGATGGCCGCATCGCTCCCCGACACACACTGGCGAGCCTGTGCTTGGGGAGAGCTTTGGCTGGCAGGTGATGAGCAGCAGATTTACAAACCGATCATTCGCTGCGGCCAGGCTTCGGCTCCCCATCTGGATGGCATCCACGACGATGCGACGTGGGATGCCGCGGACGCGGTGGAGCTGTCAACAGGTGGCCAATTCGGATTCAAATTGAGCTCGACAGTAGCCGTGACCCGTGATGGCAACTTTTTGTATCTGGCCATTGAGTGTAACAAAGTGGACACGGTTGAATATCCCGAATCCTCAAGGCCACGGCGCCGCGATGCGGATCTTTCGCAACGCGATCGTGTTAATATCTACCTGGATGTAAATCGTGACTATTCCAGTGCCTGGCGGCTGACCGTCGATTCGCGAGGCTGGACGGGAGAAGCCCTGGGGGCTGACACTTCCTGGGATCCAACCTGGTACGTGGCGTCACATGACACCCCGGAGAAATGGGCCATTGAGGCCGCAATACCACTGGATAAACTGGGCGGGGGCCGGCCGCGCGCCAAAGCCGCCTGGGCTGTTGGCCTCGAGCGCATCGCACCGGGGGCCGGCCGCCAGTCCTGGCCACCGGACATGACTTCGGCGGCGCGCGGCGAGCGATTCGGATATTTGTCTTTCGAGTAGCGTAAGGCTGTTTGAGCGACGGTGATTCATGGCGTTTCTGATCGGGGTCGACGAAGCGGGTTACGGTCCCAATCTCGGTCCGCTGGTCGTGGCGGCGACAGTTTGGCAGATTCCCGACCAGCCTAGTGTGAACCTCTACTCACGGCTGGCCGATGGTGTCTGCCGCGAACCGGGCGAGGCAGACCAGCGCCGGGTGGCCATCGCCGATTCCAAATTGTTGTACAAGCCGCGTGGAAGTCTCGCCAACCTCGAACGAGCCATCTACCCAATCTTGGGCTGTTTACAGCAATCGGTTCAGACCTGGCAAAAGGCCTGGTCAACGTTAGCACCTGATAGCCGGTCCCAGCGAGCCCGCTTGCCCTGGTACGCTGAATACGACGAGATCGTCCCTATTGATCTTGATGTTGATGCCATCCGCATATTGGTTGAACCTATGAATAAGCTGCAAACCCGGTGCGGCATTAAACTAACGGCCATTCGCTCGACGGCCATTTTTCCGGAGTGTTTTAATCAGCTGATTACGACGTTGGGAAACAAGAGCAATTTGCTTTCTGATGTGACGCTGAAATTGGTACGTGATCTGCTCGCCGAGTGTCCAGGGCAACGCGCGAAAGTGAATTGTGACAAACACGGTGGACGTAACCAATACGCCGGCATGCTCCACGGAATCTTCCCTGAAACGCTCGCTCGCGTGCACGAAGAAGGTCGCGCAGTCAGCCAATATGACATGCAGATAGACTCGCGGCAGGTGTCCTTTCGATTTAGTGCCAAGGGTGAGCGGTTTTTGGAATCGGCCTTAGCCTCAATGGTGGCCAAGTATCTGCGGGAACTTGCCATGCGGGCGTTCAACGCCTACTGGTGCTCGCGAGTCGAGCGGCTGAGACCGACGGCTGGATATCCAGTCGATGCGAAGCGGTTTTTCGCGGAGATTTCGGCCACTGCCGATGCAAGCGGCATTGCTAGGGATCATATCTGGCGATGTCGGTGAGGAGCCGATCAATTTCCCCACCGACAGAGGCGGTAATCTGCGGGCGGGCTAGTCCCTAGGCGACCACCCTCCTAAACTAACAAGGAAGAAAGCAACGTTTACCAATCCGAGGTTTCTCGAAACATGAGTCGCGACGAAGAAGAAATCTATCAAGAACATGTGCTGGATCATTACGAGGATCCATACCACCGAGGTACCTGCGCAGGTGCGACGCACGAGCATGAGGATGACAACCCGCTTTGCGGGGATGTGGTCGCGATCCAGCTTAGGATGCATGACGGGCGGATTGACGAAGCTTGGTTCGACGGCGACGGCTGCTGTATCAGCCTGGCGTCAGCCTCCATGTTGGTCGAAGCCATGGAAGGTAAGACGGTCGAGAAAATCCAGCAGTTCGCCGCCGGGGAAATGCTGAAATTGTTTGGTCCCAAGTTAACACCCAATCGACAAAAGTGCTGCTTGCTTCCCTGGCGAGTATTGCAACAGGCGATTTTCTCCCGCCTCAACGGTGATGACGACGCCGAGGACAATCATTTTGCCGGTCCCAATTTGGGCGAGGAGTCTTGATGAGCATGGTGGAGGAAACGGTGCCGTTGGACGCGCAAAGGTTGCGGGAAGATTTTCCCATACTCGGCAGGTCGATTCACGATAACCAGCCGTTGGTCTATTTAGACAATGCCGCTACGACGCAACGTCCACGCCAGGTCATCGATTGCCTGGTCGAAATGTACGAAAAGCACTACGCGAACGTCCATCGCGGCATCCACTGGCTCAGCGACCATAGCACGGAACGATTCGAAGACGCCCGACGAAAGATCCAAACTTTCATCAATGCAGCAGAATCTCACGAAATTGTCTTCACAACGGGCGCGACGGCCTCGATCAATCTGGTCGCTCGCAGTTGGGGAGACACCAACGTCAAAGCGGGAGACGAAATCTTAGTCACGGAAATGGAACACCATTCCAATTTGGTCCCCTGGCATCAATTGGCCGAGCGAACTGGATGTGTGACTAAATTCATTCCCATCACCGACGACGGTCGTTTGGACCTCAGTCGGCTTGACCAGTTGATTAGCGAACGAACCCGACTGGTCGCGGTGGCGGCGGTCTCGAACGTCTTGGGTACCGAGAATCCGCTGGAGGAGATCATCTCCAGATCGCACGAGATGGGTGCGCTGGTTTTGGTCGATGCCGCCCAAAGCGTGCCGCATGCGGCAACGGACGTGCGGTCACTCGATGCTGACTTTTTCGCGTTCAGTGGACATAAGATGTTGGGACCATCCGGTGTTGGCATTCTCTATGGCAAGGAAGCGCTGCTGGAGACGATGCCACCGTTCCTGGGGGGCGGCAGCATGATTCGTCGCGTCCGCATCGATGGTTTCGATCCGGCCGATTTGCCGGCAAAATTCGAAGCCGGCACCCCCCCCATCGTTCCCGCCGTCGGTTTGGGCGCTGCCGTCGACTACCTGAATGAGATCGGCATGGACGCGATACACCAACACGAAGGCTTGTTAACCAGTCGCGCCTACGAGCTGATGTCGGCCATACAAGAAGTTCGCTTGATCGGACCGTCACCGGAACATCGAGCTGGCATCATCAGCTTCGTTCTGGAGCGAATTCATGCCCATGATGTCGCTGAGCTTCTCGACCGTCGCGGCATTGCGATCCGAGCCGGGCACCATTGTGCCATGCCATTGCACAAACGGTTGAAAATAACGGCCAGCAATCGCGCCAGCTTTTATTTCTACAACACGCTCGACGAAGTGGAGCAATTGGTCGAAGCCATTCAAGCGACGATCGACTTCTTCCAGAGAAAGCGAAAACAGCCGTAAGATGCCTCGCAACTGGCTCAACAACTTACATTAATGCCATCGGAATGGCGGGGAAGTGTCGCATACCGTGGTTGTAACTGCAGAAGGTTTGAGAACCGTCCGTGAGAGAGTAATAGCGATGGCAAAATTTGGGGTGATTTGCTGGCGTAGGCGCGTGTATCCCATCCACAAATTTTCTGTGGAAGAACTATGTCAAGATTCGCTTTAGATGCGTCTCGCCCAGCACAATCATGTGATTCAAGCACTCCCGGCGAATAGATCCGGTCAATCTCTCGCAATAAGGATTTTGCCATGGTGCCTGGGGAGCGATGGGAACTTCATCGATGCCCAGACCTTTGACCCGTTTGCGGAACTTGTCTCCGTAGAAATCGTCACGGTCGCGGATTTGATATCGAGGAGCTTCGTCAAACGGATAGGCCTCTACGATCTGCTGGGCCGTCCACCGTGCGCTAGGATGCGCTGTAACATTGCAGTGAATCACCTGGCGTCGATCATGTCGCAGGACCACGAAACAGTAAAGCACGCGGAATGTCGCAGTCGGCACCGTAAAAAAGTCGATGGCTGCCAGTTCGGTCAGGTGGTTGTCCAAAAACGTTTTCCAGCTCTGGGAAGGCGGCTTTCGCGTGCGCACCATGAACTTGGCGACGGTTCTCTCGGCGACCACGTATCCCAACAGCGTAAGTTCCGATTGAATCCGTGGTGCGCCCCAGGTCGGATTCTCGCGCGACATGCGGCGAATGAGTTCTCGAACCTCGGCGTCGATGTTGGGTCGGCCCGGATTTCTGCTCTGAGATTTCCATCCCCAGTAGAGCTTGAATCCCCGCCGGTGCCATCGGACGACCGTTTCTGGCTTAACGATAACCAGTATGGAGCGCCAATCGTGCCACAATCTGGACAACCAGACCCAGAATACGCGGTCACGCGGGCGCAGCCTTGGACGTTTGATGGATTGTTGGTACACCGCGAGCTGCTGACGAAGCCCCAAATTCTCCAACGCCAAGTGATACTTCGGCACGACCAATGTCCGC
>Ga0310121_10000958_pt1 | contig 30498 bp, 32 predicted proteins | sample CB27_Tmax_986_MG_FD_203504 | JGI IMG/M metagenome (GOLD analysis project Ga0310121, IMG submission 203504) | Marine microbial communities from Western Arctic Ocean, Canada - CB27_Tmax_986 | ecosystem: Environmental > Aquatic > Marine > Oceanic | place: Canada: Western Arctic Ocean | collected... | reverse complement strand
TTCAAACTCACCTCCGGCGCGACCAGCAGCTACTACTTCGACGGCCGCCTGGTCACCCTCGACGCCGAGGGAGCGCACCGGGTAGCCACCGCGTTTCTGCCGGCACTGAGGGAATGTGGCGCGCAGGCCATAGCAGGTCCGACCGTGGGCGCTGACCCGATAGTAGGCGCGGTTGCGGCTTTGAGCTATCTGGACGGCTACCCTGTCCCAGGGCTAATAGTCCGGGGAGAGCCCAAGACGCATGGCCAGAAGCGGATCGTAGAGGGGCCGATCGCTCCCGGCTTACGGGTGGCGGTCGTCGACGACGCCTGTAGCACCGGCGGTAGCCTGCTGCACGCGATTAGAGAGATCGAGGCCGCGGATTGCGAAGTGGTTAAAGTGATGTGCATCCTCGACCGTCATCAAGGCGGCAGCGCGGAAATCAAGCGTCTTGGCTATGACTTCCTTGCGCTGCTTGAGGCCGACGAGAAGGGCGAGATAGCCCCAACCGCGATCCGGAGCTGATCAAAAACATGAGGCTGATCCTCGTAAGACACGGCGAGACCACGGCCAACGCAGAAGGCCGCATTCAAGGACAGACGCCTGCGCCGGCCTTCCCGCTATCGGCTCCCGGGCGGGAGCAGGCGGAAAAGCTCCGCGTCCGGTTCGAGCAAGAGGGACTGGAGCCAACCCACGTATACGCCAGCCCGCTGCCCCGGGCCAGAGAGACGGCCGAGATCGTCGCGGTACCGTGGCCGGTCCCCATCAGGTTCTCGGACGATCTCATGGAGCACGACCTAGGCATCGTCTCCGGTCTGACCCGGGAGGAGATTCCCGCGAAGCACCCCGAAATCGATTTCGCGCTCGAATCGGAGCGCAAGTTCCCCGGCGTGGAGGGCGCGGAGTCGCTGGAGGAGCGCCGCGACCGCGGGCGACGAGTGGTCGAGACGGCTCTCCGGGACCACGCCGACGGCGACGTAGTAGTCATGTTCGCCCACGGCGGAATCATTCAAAATGTTGTCTCCGCGGTGTTACAGACGAGACAGGGATGGGAGATCCCCGTACAGAACACGGCGGTCTTCGACTTCACAATCGATCCCATCGCCTGGACAAGGGACTCCGACGCCCTGCTCAACAACGGGTTCCGCATCGACCGCTTCAACGACGCGTCCCACCTTGCTGGACCCGCGCTGACGTCCATCGGCTAACCCCGCAGTCGAGGCAGCACGAAGTCGTCGATAGCTACTGCCAGGCCGTCTTCTTCTACAGACGGCGCGACGAAATCGGCCAGCGCCTTCAACTTGTCGGGCGCCTGCTCCATAGCGACCCTCAGCCCGCACGCGCGGAACATAGGCAGGTCGTTGTAGCTATCGCCGACGGCAATCAACTGGCTGGGAGCGACCCCTGCCAACTCGGCGAGTTTGACGGCAGCGCTCCCCTTATCGACCCCCGCAGCGGTGAAATCGACGGCCCACATATCGTTGTAAGGTAGAAATACCTTCCCGACTTGCAGGTCGGGAAGGCCTTCGTAAGATGCGACGAGCTCATCGGCCTGGCCCTCGTCGATATCGAGAGCCGAGATTCGCGTAACCTCGTCCGCCGTGCCGTCCAGGTCGAGGGCTCTCCCGCCCGGGTAGGTGCCGATGAAGGCCAGATGCAGCTCCCGTAGCCTGCTGAAGACGCGCTTCGAGCGCTCCTCGCCCAGAGGATCGGACGAGACGTCGCGACCGGTAGTGGGGTCGAAGACCATTGCGCCGTTATCGCAGACCTGCGGGGCGGTCAGGCCCAGCTCCAGCGCGAACCGCCTGGCGTCGGCCTGCTCCCTGCCGGTAGCGATGCTGATCTCCAGGACGCGAGCTGCTCTGCCGACGGCCTGGGCCACCCGAGGCGATACGAGCTCTTCGCGCCCTATGATGGTGCCGTCGAGGTCGAGTAGAAGAAGTCTGTAATTTCTTTCAGGCACGGAGACACACGATACTACGGGTCACGTGAAACCGGCCAGCGGTATCCGGGCAAACGATGGGCTATAATTCACTGGAACTCAACGAGATGTGCCAGATGGAGGACATGGATGGGTGAATATACGGCTTACTTCAACGGCGAATGGGTGCCCTTTGGCGAGGTCAGGATCAATCCGACCGACAGGGGGTTCTTCGTTGGAGACACGATCTTCGAGGTCGTCAGGACGTTCAACGGCAAGAGCTTCCGAATGAAAGAACACATCGACCGGCTCTACCGGTCCCTGAGCTACACCCGTATAGACCCGGGAATGACCGCCCAGGAGATGATCGATCTCAGCGAGGAGGCCGTCGAGCGCAACATGGACATGCTCGGCGAAGCCGGCGACTTCAACATCCACCAGTTCGTTACCCGTGGATATGGGCGCCGAGCGTGGCAGGCCCGCGACGCTGGAGTGTGTATCAAGATCGGCCCCCTCGACTTCCAGAATTACGCCGGCGCATACGACGTCGGGCTCCACGGAGTCATTACGAAGACCTTGAGCCACGCTCCGGAGGCCTTGGACCCGAAGATCAAGCACTACAGCCGCATGAACTTCAACCTCGCGGAGCTGGAGGCCAACGACGTCGATCCGGGAGCCCTCCCGATTCTACGGGACGAGCGGGGGAGCATGACGGAAGGCTCCGGCTACAACGTATTCATAGTGACGGACGGTGTGCTCCGGACGTCGGACGACCGGAGCATACTCCAGGGCGTTTCCCGGGGGATGGTGTTCGAACTCGCACGGCAACTGGAGATCCCGGTCCGTGAAGAGGAGCTGCAGCCCTACGACATGTACACGGCCGACGAGGCCTTTTTCACCAGCACGACGTGGTGCCTGGTACCGGTAACGTACGTAGACAAGCGCCCCATAGGCGACGGCAAGCCGGGCCCGATCACCAACCAGCTGCTGGCGGCCTGGAGCGAAAGGGTCGGCCTCGACATCATCGACCAGGCGAACGGTCGCGCTGGGGTGTGATGGCGGACGCAACCGAAGCCACGGCGCTTCGCAATTCGCCAGGGTCGTAGATCGGCGCATTAGGAATCTCATCCGGTGTCCGCGGCGCCATAAGCGAATACCGTCCACGGCGTAACCAGGCTGTTCGCATACCCAATCTCTTGGCCGGGATGATGTCGTTGTCCAACCGGTCACCAATCATCACCGACTCAGATGTGTCAACACCGGCTGAGATCCAGGAGGGTCATGAAAAATCGCGGATCCGGTTTCTTGATACCAATGCTGCCCGAAACGTCGGTACGGTGGAACCATGATAGTACTCCCAACCCCTGGAGCACTTCGGTGAGCTCGACGCTGATGCGGCCGACAAGATACTGGCCCATCTCGAATGGTGCCGCCCATGCGCGGCCTTCGTTAATACATTGCGAGCGACCGTGAACCGGTTAGGTTCTTCGAAGGTCGCCGCACCGCCTGAATCGTTCCGCGAGCGCCTCTTTCAACGGCTCCGAAGAACTAGCCCCTCCTAACCGTAGCCCCAGCCCGACTACTCTCCCACACCCGCGCTCCTACGCGCCGCCGGGAATACCTGGGCGCACAAATCCCTTAAGTTCTAGCCGGTAAAAGGGCCGACGCCAGCGGTTAGCTAGCCGCGATGTACTTCGAAGGACACTTGACGGAGACGTCGTGGCTCTGGAACCTCCGGTCGTTCAGGTAGCTGCCTTCCAGGATGATCTCGGAGTGTTCGTTGAAAAAGAGGTCGGGCAGGACTCCTTTGTGGAAGGCTTCGATGGTCGCATCTCCGTCTGTGAGTGCGAACCGTGCCATTGTGGAGCCCCCGTCTCTGGAGTAAGAGTCTGGCACCAGCTTTCCGCTCAGCCGCACGCTCCGGCCCTCCTCAGTCGGGCCGACGTCCTGTAGTTCGCCGACCGTGTAATAGAACAGCGTCGCACTTTGAAACGCGATCAGTGCGAAGTAGCCGAAGGCTACGACTACTACAGCCAAGGCGATAAACACCTTGACGCTGTGGGCTGACAGGAGCCCCTCCGCCGGGGCCTGCGGGTAATCCGGAGTCTGACGACGCGCTTCACTCATTTGGCCCACGCCTATGAGGTTCGCGGGACTTGTCCTGCTCCGAGATCGCCTTCCTTAGAGTATTCAGCTCGCTCTGCATCTCCCTCCTCCGCCGCGTCATCACGAATACGAACCCAAAGAGCCCGGCCCACGTGACCATAAAAACTGCGAATAGGTATGGCAGGTTGGCTTCGGGGTCGTAGTCTTCGTCGGCCGTCTGCTGTGGCAGGACCTCTCCTTCGACGGACCTCCCGGTGTCATCCTCAGCCGCATCGACACTGATTGCCTGCAGCTGGACGACTGCGATCGTCAGCAGTAAGAAAAGACCCAGCACTATTCGTGCTTGGAAGCTGTTAGGTCGCATTCCGGAACATCTCGTCAAGCCCGGCTTCTGAGCGCCGGAGAGAATATCGCTCGACCAATAGGTAGACATAGAGGACTGTAAAGGTAAGGAGGGAGACCCAGAGGGTCAGCTGCATCCTCGAGTCGAGACCCCCGGGCTCCGCAAGGGGGCCGATGTTCAGCTCAGGGTGCTGGGTACGCCACCAGACCGTGGCCATGTAGATAATGGGCGTGTCGATGGCGCCGATCAAAGCGACGACCGCGCCGTAGCGCGCCCCCTGTGAGCCCTTTGGGCCGTACGCCCGCAGCATGAGGTACGCCACGTAGATGAACCACAGGATCAGCGTTGTCGTAAGCCTGGCGTCCCAGGTCCACCAGCGCCCCCAGGCCGGTTCGTTCCATATTATCCCCGTGATCAGCAGCAGCGAGATGAGCACGACGCCGATCTCCGCGGCGGCGTAGGCCATGCTGTCCCACTTCTCCTTCCGGGTAATGAGATGCATGCCGCTGGCGACAGCCACGACAAGAATGGATATCATGCCGAGCCAGGCAAGCGGCAGGTGGAGGTAGAAGATCCTCTGGGAGATGCCGAGGTTGACCTCCGTCGGGACCCAGAGGTACACGAGGTACAGGGTCAGCGCCATCAGACTGGCCGCGGTCAGGAGGACAAGGTCCCAGGTCGTGCTCCGGGTAGTGCGTCGTACCGCTTCCGGTGCCGTTGCTGACATGTTGTGCAATATACCACAAGCCATTTTGAGCCGCCAGAATCGCTGGGGGCCGACAAGCTAACCTCGCACGGAGGCCCCTATCCGGTCGTCCTGAGTCCGTCGAAGGACCTCCCGTAGGCCAATAATCGAAAGACCCTAGGGTCCCATGGCGCATCGGGATGCGGCCGCCCCGGTACTCGGCTAAAATACGCCCACTCACCATGGGGCGCTCCGCCTAGGGGCAGGTTCTCAGACCTGCCCGGAGTGATCGGGGTAAAGCGATGAAAGCAGCGGTACTACAAGAGTTAAACAGCCCCCTTGTCGTCGAGAACGTCGACTTCCAGGGACCTCAGGCAGGCGAGGTGCTGGTGAAGGTCGCAGCCACGGGCGTCTGTCACTCCTGCTACCATGCCGTTACCGGCAACCTGAGCGTCCCCCTACCTGCTGTCCTGGGCGACGAAGGGGCCGGTGTCGTCGAGGAGGTTGGCGAAGGTGTGACTCTCGTCCGGCCGGGCGACCATGTCATCCTCTCGTGGGCTCCGTCTTGCGGAAACTGTGTCTACTGCATACAGGGGTACCCTGCGGTGTGCCTGATGGCCAGCCGGATTCCAAGAGGCTTCATGGCCGACGGCACGACCAGGTACAGGGTGAACGGCGAGCCTGTCTACCACTTCGCCAACATATCATCTTTCGGGGAATACACCGTCATAGCCGAAGAGTCGGCCATCCCCATCGGCAAAGACATCCCTCTCGACAAGGCGGCACTGGTCGGGTGCAGCGTGACCACTGGCGTCTGCGCCGTCACAAACACGGCGCGGGTGCGTCCCGGCAGCAGCGTCGCGGTGTTCGGCGTCGGAGGCATCGGGTTGAACGTGGTCCAGGGAGCCGTCCTCTCAGGCGCGGAGAAGATTATCGCGATCGACCTGCTCGACGCCAAGCTTGAGATGGCGAAGCGGCTCGGCGCGACCCACACGATCAACGCTGCCGCTGGCGACCCCGTCCCTGAAGTACATGCCCTGACAGACGGACTCGGAGCCGAATACGCCTTCGAGGCCATCGGGACGAAGACCACCTATGAGCAGACGGTCCGGGCGATTAGGAGTCGCGGTATGGCCGTCTGGATCGGCGCGCCGCCGCGGGAGCCGCTGTCCATCGACGCCGGCGTCGTCTTCTGGGGCGAAAAGACGATCATGGGGAGCAACTACGGGTCCGCGCGGCCGCGCCACGATATGCCGCGGTTGCTGGCCCTCTACAAGTCCGGACGCTTGAAGCTCGACGAGCTGGTGACCCGCACCTATCGGCTCGAGCAGATCAACGAAGCCTTCGATGACATGCTCCGGGGCAAGGTGGCGCGCGGCGTAATCCGCTTCTAACATAACCGCTGAGATCAGACTCAAAACCAAAGAATGGGACGGGGTTCTACCTCTTCTCCCGCCGCTGGGAGAAGACAGAGATGAGAGCTCCTTCGTCAAGCAGGCAAATTCAGGTTCATTATCGTGGAGCACATATTCCATTCTTCCGTCGCGAGAGGTGAGATATGACCCAAACCATCCGCCCGCGCAACCTGTCCGTAGGCGAATACCTGCTCGCCCAGTTCCGCGAAGCTCCCCGCGAGCTGGCCTTCGACGCACGCGGAAGCCGCGATTTCGGCGCCTGGAAAGAGGAGTTCGGAGCGAGATTACGAGAGTGTCTAGGGCCGTTTCCCGAGCCCTGCGAGTTGGACCCGGAAGTCATCGAAACGGTCGACGAAGGCCCGTACCTGCGCGAGAAGGTGCTCTTCAACGCGGAGCCCGACATGGCCGTCGTCGCCTACGTCCTCGTCCCCAAGGGCATGGAAACCGGCGAGCGCCGGCCTGCTATTCTTGCCTGCCATGGCCATGGCCATGGCAAGGACGACATCTGCGGCATCGATCACGGCGAGCAGCGCCGCGTATCGACTATCGCGGACCTGAACTACGACTACGCTCGACAGTTCGCCGAGAGGGGCTACGTCGTCATCGCGCCCGACTGGCGGGGCTTCGGCGAGCGGCGTCTTGGAGGGGAGCGGAGCGGGAAGGACTCGTGCGACCTGCTCTTCATCAAGGGGATGCTCTTCGGCCAGAACCTGCTCACCCTCAACATCTGGGACGCCATGTGCTCCCTGAGCTACCTTCAGTCCAGGCCCGACGTCGACCCAGAGCGTGTCGGCGTGGCGGGGCTATCCTATGGGGGCACGATGGCCCTCTTCACCGCGGCGCTGGACGAGCGGGTCCGGTGCGCGGTCGTGAGCGGCTACCTGAACAGCCTCGGCAGCTTCGCTCTCGGCTACGGCAACTTCTGCGGCGCTCAGGTCCCGACCGGCCTGCTGGAGTACGGCGACCTTTCCGACGTCGGGTGCCTGGTCGCGCCGCGCCCGCTCCTCATCGAGTCTGGGACCCAGGACAACGGGTTCCCTCTCGAGGCAAGTCGGGACGCCGCGGCCGCAGTCAGGCGTGGCTACGAAGCGGCGTCCTTCGAGGAGCGCTTCGGAGTCGACGAGTTCGTCGGTGGCCACCGCTGGAGCGGCGCCAGGGCCTACGAATGGATGGACCGCTGGCTTTGACTGCGTGACCGACTCCGATACGCCCAGAAGGACGCACCCAGTAGTAGCACTGCCATCAGGCCAAGACCCATGCCCGATACGCCCGGGACTGACGTCGCTGGGGCCGCCGAGCATACCGCGTCTGAATCGCCAGCGGCGACGTACGCGTCCCATATACGGATATTTCTGCGAACGCGGCACCGGCGACGCTGTTATAGGCACCGTATCCTCACTCGTGGAGGTCGCCCAGGCCGAAGGCCGTACCGCTGGGCGGGAATATCCTGCCCCATGGGAGGATGACGCCTCCGGGCAGGTCGTCGGCCCCAGGGAGGGCTCCGTCGACCCAGACTTCGAAGTCGTTGTCCCCGCCACCCCACGAAAAGCCGACTCGGTTCCATTCGTCGTACTGAATCGTCGCGCCGGGATGCCCGTACCAGACGCTGTTGTGCCAGGAGTGCTACGCTAGCTTTAGACCGCGTCATCCGCTGTGCCGGGGCCGTTCTCGATCCTGCTGGCGCTCGCCCCAATGGTCTGCTGGCCGTTATTGAACTGGTCCCAGCCGTAGTTGTCTCCCCATATCCACCCGACGAAATGGTCCGCGCGGTCCGCGCTGAAGCAGAATGAGATGGTCCCGGAGGAGCGCAAGGGCGCGGCGCTGACACTATCCAACGCCCAGCTCAGCACTGCATTGGACTTCCCGCTCACCTCGGTTGGAGTGAAGGTGACGCCGTCCGGCGAATCGACGATTCCCACGACGCCCGGAGAGCCACCGTGGTCCGGGGCCTTCGTGTGTTCGACCTGCCCGCCGCCGTAGTCTCCGCTCTGTAGGGAAGCTTCGAACAGGGTGCCGGCGGCGTGAACCACCGGTACCCACGGTCGGGTGGTTGTCAACCCTGCGACGGCGACCAGCGTGGCCGCTACGCCCAGGAATACTGCGGTTCTTTTCATCGGCGAGGCCGCTCCCCGGCGTCAACCGACATGGTACCGGTGGGGCATGAGGTGGCCGCGAGCACGCAGCTCACCTGGGGGCCTAGTAGTCGAGACCGAGCTGGAGGTGCTTGCCCTCCGTCTTGATCGAAGGGGCGATCACGACCTCGGCCTTATGCATGTCTTGGATGTTGAAGGCGCCGACCATCCCCATGCACACCTCCAGCGCTCCGAGTAGGTTCTGGGTGCCGTCGGCCTTCGAGGTCGGCCCGAATAGGATCTGCTCGAGACTCCCCTTGGTGCCGACTTCGATCCGCGTGCCCCTGGGAAGGGCCGGATGCGGGCTCGCCATCCCCCAGTTGTACCCCTTGCCCGGCGCCTCTTCGGCCTGTGCCAACGGAGAGCCGATCATCACCGCGTCGGCGCCGCAGGCGAAGGCCTTGCACAGGTCGCCGCCCGTCCGAATACCGCCATCCGTGATTATGGGGATGTACTTGCCTGTCCGGTTGAAGAATTCGTCTCTCGCGGCGGAGCAGTCCAGCGTCGCGGTCACCTGCGGGACCCCAACGCCGGTCACCTCCCTCGTGGTGCACGCGGCGCCGGGCCCGACTCCTACTATGACCCCTTGGACGCCGGTCTCCATAAGCTCAAGGGCCGCGTCGTACGTTACGCAGTTGCCCACCATGACCGGAACGTCGATCATCTCCAGGAGCTCGGAGAACACCAGTCCTCGGTGGCTCTTGGATATATGCCGGGCCGTCGTTACCGTCGACTGGACGACGATAACGTCTGCGCCCGCGTCACCGGCGATAGGGGCGAGACGCTTGGCGCTGGCCGGCGTAACAGAAACGGCGCACTTGGCGCCGCTTGACCTGATCTCTTCTACCCGCACCCCTATGAGGTCCTCCCTGATAGGGGCGCTGTAGACTTGCTGGAGGAGCGCGGGGACCTTCTCGCGCGGTGCTCCGACAATCTTGTTGAGCACCTCGTCCGGATTTTCGTACTTCGTCTGAACGCCCTCGAGGTTCATGACGGCCATACCGCCAAGCTTGTCGAAAGCGGAGGCGAAGGAGGGGGAGACGATGGCGTCCATCGCCGCGGCCAGGACCGGTGTGGATAGACTTATCCCGCCGACCGAGAAGTCCATCGACGTCTGGTCGGGGTTGACGGTCACTTCGCCCGGCACGATGGCGACCTCGTCAAAGCCGTAAGCCCGCCTGAGTTCCTTCAATTGAGGGCTCGCCATCAGTACCTCCGGCGGTTGGATTTTCGCGATTATAGAGAAGGGGCCGACACACCGTCAAGAGAGAAAACCGACGTGGATTTGGCCCCCTCAATCCCTCCGGTTGAGCGTGCCTCCATTTCTGACCACAGTGTATCAACGGAGCCCCCTGGTGAGCTATAGTTTGACGGGAACAGAGGTGGCAGTGAGTAGCGAAACGAACGGCACGACCGGCCTGAAAACGGCCGTAAAGCGGTACGCTAGGTCGCTGGGGTTCGATATCGTCGGCATCGCGTCCGCCGAGCCCTTCCTGCGCGACGAGAAGGCCGCCGCCGAACGGGTCCGCGCCGGGCTGATGGACGGCCTACCCTGGTATACCGAGGAGCGCGTTCGTCGGGCCACTCACCCGGAACTGCTCCTCCAAGACGCCCGGTCGATCATAGCCGTCGCTATCAGCTACCTGACAGGCGAACCGGATCCCGCCAATGGTGCTCCTCACGGCAAGATCGCGCGGTACGCCTGGGGCGACGACTACCACGGCATGATAAAGGCTAGGCTGAAGGAGCTGGCCGCCGGCCTGTCCGGCGTAGCAGGGAGGCCCGTCCGCACGCGCCTCTTTGTCGACGACGGCCCCATGAACGACCGGGCCGCCGCCCACCGGCCGGGTGATAGGCCGATTCGCCGCCAATGCTCACGTTCGACGCGGCCTATCCAACCCCAGGCTGTGGGACGGCTTCTGGGTCTTCGGGGGTACGGAAGAGTCCCGTCGGTTCAGCAAGGCAGTGCCTGTCACCAGGGAGCTCTGCACTGCAGTCTTCACCAGCGCAGACGGCTCGCCGTGGCGCTGGGACTCGGGACGCACCGACCTCCAGGTCATCGGCTCCTACACCCGCAGCGGCAGCTGCGTCATAGACCCGGCCCTGCCGGGCCACGCCGGACGAGCCAATACGCTGTGGGAGTGGATCGGCGAGCACGCCGGGTGAAAAGGGCGCATATCATGCGCCCCTACGTCGCCGAATTCGGCTGCAACGCCTCGTTGGGCGCGGGTTTCAAACCCGCCCGCCACCTCGACGACGCGCGGCGCGATTCGCGAAAGCTCACGCATGTCGCCCTGGTGGGTCTCGATGTTTAGCCCGTAGTGGTCCGCTGCCTCACGGTCCCTGGCCAGCTGGGTCTTCGAAAGGTCCAGGACCGTAACGTCTGCGCCAAGGATGCCAAAAGCCGCAGACTGCTGGCCTCCACCCCCGGCCAGACACAGCACGTCCTTTCCGGCCACGTCTCCCAAGAACCCTTCTGGGTCGACCATCCCACGAGCCGTTTGCTCATCTAGGTCCAGCTCAGGCAGGGAATACGCGACTCCCGCGCCTGCCAGCTCTTCCCAGCGGTCACGATTGTACTTGGCTATCTCATCCATGGTTCACCGTCGGGCCGTCCGCCGAGAACGGCCGGTAAGCCCCGTAGCTATACAACGACGTTCAGCGGCTTTCCATCGAGGAACGCGATCACGTTGTCGACGCACCCCTCGTTGAGCAGCTCGACGCCCTCCGGCGTCTGGTCGGCGACGTGAGGTGTCAAGACCACCTGCTCGCAAGACAGTATCGGGTGGTCGGCGGGCAGAGGCTCCGCGTCGAAGACATCCAGGCCCGCCCCCGCCAGATGGCCCGAATGCAGCGCCTCGACCAAAGCGGCCACATCTACGAGCTCGCCCCTTCCGCCGTTCACCAGCAATGTACCGGACTTCATCAGTGCCAGTTCCCGCGTTCCGATCATCCCTCGGCTGTCGTCGGTCAGGCGAACGTGCAGGCTCACGACGTCTGCCTGACGTAGCAGGGCGTCCAGCTCGACGAACTCCACGCCGAGTTCCGCGGCACGGATAGCCGACGGGTTGAACGTCCACGCGACAGTCCTCATCCCCAGGGCCTTCGACAGGCGGGCCACCTCGCGGCCGACGTTGCCGGTGCCGACGATGCCCATAGTCTTGCCCTGCAGGTACACGTTCTGCATCGCGGCCCAACGTCCGGCCTTCACCTCGGCCGTCTGATACGCGGCCCGCTTGGCGATGGCGAACATCAGCCCGATGATGTGCTCGGCCACGACGGGCGCGGTCCTGCCAGGCTGGTTACTGACGACGATTCCCCGCTCCGAAGCGGCTGCCAGGTCGACCATGTCCGTGCCGATCGAGCACGTCGCGATCATCCTGAGCTTTGGAAGGGCATCGATAGCGTCCCGCATCCACTTGATGGAGCCCCGCGTGTTCAGGATCACCTCCGCATCGCGCGCGCGCGAGAGCTGCTCCTCCATACTGGGCGGCCTGTCGGTGTGCAGAGCGACTTCGCCGTAAGGCTTTAAACGCTCCAGGTGGGGTGACCCCTGAATCTGGGGCGGGTCGTCTCCAGGCACAACGAACGTCAATCGCTCCGACGAAGCCATAGGATGTGGCCTCCTGGTGGGTTGAGATTTGTTCCTGCAACCGGACTACGGAGGCTAGCGACAACGAAGGGGCAAGTCAAGGCAGCGAGAGCTTCCCACGCCTAGCGGCGGGTCAGCGGACGCGGATCTATCGCCGATACGTGGTTTCGATACGGCGAGCCACTTTCAATACGACGACCATCTGTTGATCGTCGAGGATGTTGTAGACGACCCGGAGGGGCCCAGTCCTTAAACGCCATGCTCGGTCCTCGCCTCGGAGCTTGCGTACGCCCGGGGGCCGAGGGTTCTTTGACAGAGCCACGATAGATGGCACTAGCCTCGCCCAAGCCTCCTTCGGCAATCGCCCTAGGTCTCGTTGGGCCGAAGGAGCCAGCTCGACCCGAAAGAGCATCCCTACGGTTCCGGGCCGGATGAGATTCCATCGAAGAACTCTCCCGCTTCAACACCGCCCTTGCCCTCCCATTCCTGGCGAGCCTCGTCGAGACCCCTCCGGAGATCGTCCTCTTCGCTGGCCTCCAACCACTCACTCACCGCGTCGGCAACGATATCCTTGGCGTGGCGGCCTTTGCGTGCCGCTTCTACCGTCAACGCCGTGTATAGAGCCTCATTCTCGAATATGACTGTCATACGCTTGGCCATGTCTGCCTCCAGGCGCCTGAACGACTGTATGTCTATGCGCCTGTATGCCTATACTGCCAAAGCCACGGTACGATTACAAAGAGAGAGCGACGGCTTGAGATGGCGCGCCCGGCACCATTTGACGCTCCAGCACATCCGTGCCATTCTTTTTCTGGAGGGACAGACCCTAAGCGCTGTCCCTTTCTATTTCCGTCGTGGTGTGGATGGCTGCATAGACGCCGGGGGCGTCTCCGCCGACGAATGCAACATAATGCAACTAAATGCAACACCAGGAAAAAATTCCGACATCCCGAACACCCTAGGTTCTGGGGTGACCGGGCCGCCTTCGCGGCCGAACGCCTACTAGCCGTTGCCCGAAGTAGGGATCGTCGCGTCCAGCGCGGCGTAGTTCATCTGGTAGAGGTGCGCGTACAGCCCCGCCCGGTCCATCAGCTCGCCGTGAGTGCCCTCCTCGACGATCTTGCCCTGGTGCAGGACGACGATCTTGTCCGCGCCCCGAATCGTCGAGAGCCTATGGGCGATCACGACCGCCGTCCGTCCCTGGAGCAGCCTCTGAAGGGCCTTCTGGATCAGCAGCTCGGTCGAGCTGTCAATATTCGCCGTTGCCTCGTCCAGGATCAGGATCCGCGGGTCCGGCACGATTGCCCTAGCGAAGCTCAGTAGCTGGCGCTGCCCGACGCTCAGATTGATGCCGCGCTCGTGAAGGTGGGTGTCGTAGCCGTCCTCCAGCTTGACAATGAAGTCGTGTGCTCCGACAGCCTCCGCCGCCTCGATCATCCTCTCGTCGCTTGCGTCCACGTGGTTGTACTTGATGTTCTCCCTCACCGTGCCCGAGAAGAGGAAGGGCTCCTGAAGCACCATGCTGATCTGCCGAGACAGCGAGTCCCGGGTCGCCTCCCGCACGTCGTAGCCGTCCACGACTATCGCCCCGCTGTCGGGCGCGACATCGTAGAAACGCGCCATCAATGACACCAGCGTCGTCTTCCCGGCGCCCGTCGGTCCGACGATCGCAACCGTGTCGCCCGCAGCGACGTGGAGGTTGACGCCCCGCAGCACGTCCTCTTCCGGCAGGTAGCCGAAACGGACGTTTCGGAGCTCGATCTCGCCCTTTAGTGCCGGCAGCTCAACGGCGTCGGGAGCGTCCACCAGGTCGGGCTGCTGGTCCAGCAGCTCGAAGATGCGGGCGCCCGAAGCCATGGCCCGCTGGAGCTGCGTGTACTGCATCGTCAGGCTCCGGATCGGGTCGAAGAACCGCTGGATGTACATGACGAACGCAACCATCGCCCCTATTTCCAGCGACCCGTCCGTAACCATGCGCGCGCCGAAGAAGAGCACTAGACCGACCGCCAGTGCGGTAAGCATGTCCACGGGGAAGAGGAGGATGGTCGACATCCGCGCGGCCGAAACGTACGCGTCGAGGTTTTCACGGTTCTTCTCGTCGAACTCCCTCAGGTTGCGTTCCTGCCTGTTCATGCTTTGAACAACCCGGACCCCGGAGATGTTCTCGTTCAGCGCTCCATTCAAGATCGAGATGGTGCGCCGGGCCTTGACGAAGGCCCTTCGAGCCATCGGCTGCCACACCGACATCACCAGAATGAGTATCGGTAGCACCGACATCGATATCAGCCCCAGCTTTACGTCCATGAGCAACAATGCCACGACGATTCCGCCCAGGGCCAGCAGGTCCCCAAGGGTCACCACGGCCACCGAAAGGAACTCCTGGAGCTGGAACACGTCGCCTTGCACGCGGGACATAAGGCGGCCTACCTCGGATCTGTCGAAGAACCGCAACGAGAGCCGTTGAAGGTGGGCGAACATGGCGTTCCGTAGGCCGAAAAGCACGCCCTGGCCGGCCCGAGCGATGGCGAACTGCTGCACATAGTTGGATGCCCAGTTCAATATGGCGTTACCGAAAAACAGGGCGACAATCCAGGTCAGGCCCGAGAAGTCGCCCGCCTCGATGTAGGTGTCGATGGCTAGTTTGATGAGCCAGGGCACCGCCACCTGCGATACGGCGAACACGATCATGGCCACTGCCGCCAGCGCGACCAGGTGCTTGTACGGCATCACGTAAGGGATTAGGCGCTTGACGATCCGGTGGTCGTATGCGCTGCCGAAGACATCCTCGTCGGACATCGACGACGAAGCGCTCTGAGCAGCCTGGCCGGACATCAGCATTATGACTTCGACTCCATATGGGCCGTTGCCGGCACGTCGAACTCCAGCATCACCTCTTCCTGCGGCCGGAGTTGAAGGTCGTATACCTCACGGTACAGCCCTCCCATGGCCAGCAGGTCTTGGTGCGTGCCCTGTTCGGCGATCTCTCCTTCGCTCATCACAAGGATCAGGTCGGCCTTGTGCACCGTGCTGAGCCGGTGAGCGATCACGAAGGTTGTCCGCCCCCGGATCACGGACTCCATAGCCTCGCGGATCTGTTGCTCAGTGTGCGCGTCGACGCTGGAGGTAGCGTCGTCAAGTATCAGTATCGGAGGGTCCAGCAGTGCGGCCCGAGCGATCGAAAGGCGCTGTCGCTGGCCGCCGGACAAGGTTACTCCGCGCTCGCCGATCACCGTATCGTAGCCGGCTTCCATCGTTCGGATGAAATCGTCCAGTTGGGCTACTCGCGCGGCCTTCACGATCTCGTCGAGCGAGGCGTCGGTCTTTCCGTAGGCGATGTTCTCGCTGATGGACGAGGTGAACAGGAACACGTCCTGTTGAACGATCCCGACGTTACTGCGCAGAGAATTCAGCGTCGCGTCGCGGACGTCGGTACCGTCGACGCTCAGGCGGCCACCGGTCACGTCGTAGAACCTGGGGATAAGGTGCACGATGGTGCTCTTCCCGCTGCCTGGAACGCCCAGCAGCGCGACGACCTGCCCCGGCTCCGCCTGGAAGCTGACGTGCTTGAGGACCGCCCTTCCGCCGTCGTAGTTGAACGAGACATCCTCGAAGCTCACCTTTCCTCTGGCGCGCGGCATCGCGACGGCCTTGGTCGACTCCTGCACCGGCGACCTCGTATCCAATACCTCGAAAAGCCTGTCGCCAGCCGACATCGCCCGCGCGATGTTGCCGACCACTTGCCCTGTGTGCCTCACCGGGACCGAGAGTATCTGCATGTAGAAAAGGAACTGGGCAAGCTCGCCCGGAGTCATGAGGCCGTCGATCACCCGCCCGCCGCCGTACCAGAGGATTAGTCCGATGGTGCCCAGGTATGCGGCGACGATCACCGATCCGTTGAACGCGTCCAATTTAGCGGCCTTGACCAGATCGAGGGACACGTCCATGCTCCTCGAATTGAACTTCTCCCGCTCGTACTCCTCCGACGCGAAGGCTTTCACGACACGGACGCCGGTCAGGTTTTCCTGCAGGACGGTGCTCAGATCGGCCATCTTCTGCTGGACCTCCAGCCAGATCCGGCGCAGTTGAAGCCTGACCAGACCTATCAGAATGGCGACCAGGGGCATGAAGCTCACGCTGACGAGTCCCAATCGCCAGTCGATCCGGATCAGCATCACAGGGACGAGGATGAACAGCGCGATGAAATACGGGAGCCGGATGAGGCCGACGTTGACGAACATGCGGATGGCCTCGACGTCCATGATCGCTCGCGACATCAGGTTCCCCGTGTGGAAGCGGTCGTGGAAGCCGAAGCTCAGGTTCTGGACGCGGTCGTAGAACGAGTTGCGCAGGTGATATACGGTCCTCTGGCCCAGCGACTCGCCCAGGTACGTCTGGCCGTAGGCGAGAAGCCCGCGGGCCGCCCCTGCCGCGAGAATCATGACCCCTGTTACCAGGATGGTCCGGTCGGAGACGGTACCGTCTCGAAGCATGTCGCCGATCTGGTCGATGGCCTCGCCGAAGAGATACGGGAGAATGAGGAACGTCCCGGTCGCGCCGGCCATGCAGAAGTACGCGGCGAGGACCCGCCTCTTGTCGCGGAACGTGATTCTCAGGATTCTCAGCAGTACGGTCATGCGGCCTAATAGCTCACGGCGGCGTAGTCGACCGGGTCAAGCGGGCGCACTTATATAAGGGCACAACGAAAGGGGGGAACCCGGTCCGCAGACGTACATTACACCTGCGGCCCAAGCATGATCAAGGCTTATCGAGATTCGATTCTGAAATCTCCTTTCACATATCGGACTTCATACAGGACTGCAACCGTCTGTCAATCCCCATACCGGAGTGCCGGGGCAGAGGAAAAGCACCCCACTTTCGGGTCCCCAGAAATGAGTGAAGGCGGGTCTCTCGACCCGCCTTCACGTTCCTTCGGGAGATATCCCCTAACTCAGGGGACCCGCGGCTGCGGTGACTCGGTCCTCATGAAGGACGGCCCTGGCGGAGGGCCGTCGCTCTCCAGCACAAGGATGTATATCTGGTAGTTGAACTCGGACCGGCGCATCAGAATGACTACCCTTTGGCTCTGCTCCGGCGGCAACGACTGCGCATACTGGGCCATACGGGCCCTCAGCATCGCCTCCTCCCTGTGAAGGCGGGCTATGATCTCGGCAAGGTCGGTTCGGAGGGAGGGCGGTACCGGGTACGATGGCATTTCGATCGGGTCTGCCGCCAGGGTACCCCCCGCCAGATAGGCCGACTGCCTCAGGTGGCTTTTGAGCTGCGTCTTATGCTGCTCCGCCCGGTCAGTACAATCCCCGGTCGACCAGCATGCTGATCTCGCGGCTCCGCTCGGAGGCCAGTCTGACGTGCTCTTCGGCCTTCGACATGTCCGATTTCGGCATCATTAGGGAGACGTTCTCTTTGAGGGACTTGACGGAGCACAGAGCACCTCCAGGCACGCTATCCGTGGAGGCCATCGTCGTCCCAACTGCTAGGCCGGACGTCATTAGCACGGCGGCGAAGCCGGCGAGAAGCGGCTTTGGGAGATGGACTAGCCATCCCGTCAAGCTGGTCCTTCGTCCGGCCACGCTCTGCCGGGCCAACTCGGTCGTGAGCCGCGTCCGGCCACGGGCCTTCGCCTCGGGCCGGTAGGCCACGGACGAGGCTGCCTTCATGGTAGCCGCGCCGACCTGGAGCAACGGGATCAGTTCATCGCGACGGGCCGGGTAACGTGCGACGCACTTATCGAGCGCCTCCCCCTCGGCCAGCCGCTCCAGACAATCGTTGAGCTGGACGAACAGCTCAACGATTGTCTCATCTTGCCGACTCCATCATGGTAGCCTGCTCGGCAGTCGCCTCTTGGGCGGCTCCCAGTAGCTGACGCAGCTTCTTGATTCCTGCGTGCTGCAGCGCTTTGACTGCGTTCTCATTCTTACCGACGGCGTCGGCGGTCTCTCGCACGGACAGCCCGCCCGCGAACCGCAGGGACAATACCTCTTGTTGGAGATTGGTCAGCCTGGAGATGGCCTCGTTCACTTCATTGATCGACAGATTCACGTCAAGGTTCCGGTAGAGGTCGTACGAGGTCGCTCCAATGATACCGGTGGCGTCGTCCAGAAGCGCGGTCTTCTGCCTGCCCTTCTTTCTGAAGTAGTCGACGACAAGGTTGTGCGCGATGCGGAACAACCAGGAAGAGAACGGGTAGCCCTGCCACTTGAATGACGAAATCGAGTCGAGCATTCTGAGGAATACATCCTCCGTGACGTCCTCAGCTTCGTTGGCGTTCCCCATCTTGAACGAAACGTAGCGATGCATCTTCGCGTAGAAGTGCTCGTATAGACCCGCAAACGCGGCTGCGTCGCCCTTCTGAGCCTTCTTTACAAGTTCCTCGACGACATCCCTCTCGGGGGCATCGATCCCATCCCGCATCTTCGTCTTCCTCGTTGGGGGGCTACCACGAGTCACCACATAGCGGACGATGTCTCGATGCTACTTTATATAACGTGGGTACCGCCGATTGGGATAGCACAAGTAGCTGCGACGATACATGCACGGCTGGTCGGGCAGACCGGCGGACATGCTAGAATTACCCTTCGAGGCCGCGACGGACACAACGGCACCGGGTCCAAGTTATGAGGGCTGTCCAAGAAAAGACCGATCAACGAACCATGCCGTTCGTCCTACGCCCTATGCGGGCTGAGGACGTCCAGCAAGCTGCCCAGGTGGAAAGGGAGGCGTTTCCGTCCCACTTCCCGCCAACCACCTTCCGCCGCGAGCTGAACAACAGTCTGGCCCGCTACTGGGTGGCCTGGCAAACGGACTACGTCGATGGAACGGCACCGCCGGCCACTCGATTGGACGCCGGAGACGACGATCGAAACGGCTCCCTGGTCGGTAAGCTTCTTCGCGGAGCTCGAACAGTCTGGACGGGGGAGCCCGACAGCGACCGCATCGTCGGGCTTTTGGGAACGGGGTACATGGCCGATGAGGCGCACATTATTTCGGTCGCGGTGCGAAGGGAGAGCCGCGGCCAGGGTATCGGGGAGCTTCTGTTGATCGGTGCAATTGAGCACGCCATAGCTCGCCGCGCGATCAAAATGACGTTGGAGGTCAGGACTTCGAACATGGCCGCGAAGAACCTGTACAAGAAGTACGGGTTCTCCGAGGCCGGCGTCCGGAGAGGCTACTACGCCGACGACCGGGAAGACGCCGCCATCATGGTTACAGAGCCCCTCGACGAACCGTCGTTCGTGGACGAATTTGGAAGCCTAAAGCTAGCGCACATCAGCCGATGGGGCTTGTCCGAACGCGTGCTTTTCTGAGTTCTCAATATGTCAGACACGTTACACAGCAAGCCTGATCAGAGTCCTGAAGAGATCGCCGCCGCGCTCAGAGCGGAAGCGGAGAAGCGCTGGGGGCCCGAGCGCGCCGAAGGGCTGGCGCCGGTCATTGAAGAGACGGCCGGTAACATCTGGCGCGTTTCCCACAGCGAGTTGGCGCCCGAGGACGAGCCGGATTTCTACTCACAGTAGCCAAGGAGGGGTCGATGGCGCGGATGGACGTGTTGACGTACGGGTTTGCATTCGTCTCAGACCAGGGCGGTTTCGGTTTCTCCAACGTCTCCCTCCTCACGGTAGACAACCAGCGTATCCTCGTGGATACGGGCCCTCCCTCTCGCCGTGCCGAAGTCTTTCAAGCTCTTCAATCCCATGACCTCAACCCCGACGACATCGACTTGGTAGTCCTGACCCACCTCCACTGGGACCACTGTCTGAACGTCGACATGTTCAAGAACGCCCGGGTACTCCTGCACTCGAGGGAGATCGACTATATCAAGAGCCCGACCGCCAAGGACTACGGGGCTGCGTTCTACGTGGCCGATATGCTCGACAAGCTCAAGATCGAACCCGTATCGGAGGGCGATACGGTAGTACCGGGGATCTCAATCATGGAAACGCCGGGCCACACCAGCGGTCACATCAGCCTGGTTGCGGACGTCGACGGCGAAACCGTGCTCGTGGCCGGAGATGCGCTGCCCGACACCGGCACAGTGAAGCGGGGCATTCCATACAACGTCTTCTGGGACGTCGACGATGCAACGGAAAGTGTCGAGAAGATGCTCGACGCGTCCAGCGTGTTCTATCCCGGCCACGACCGCCCTTTCAGGGTCGATGGTGAGGAGATCAGCTATATCGACGGGCCAGGCCGCGTGGAGCTAACCGACAGCAATGAGGGTGGAGAAGCGATCAGATTGGGCTATAGGGTGCTTCAGCACCGCCCCGTGAATATCAACCTGCTACAGAAACCGTAGTCGCTACGACCGGCCGATCGCTTGTTTCTGCACCTCGAATAGCTGATCGATACCCACTCGGGCCATGTCGAGCACTTCGTCAAGGGCCTCTCGCGAGAAGCTGCCGTCCTCAGCGGTGCCCTGCACCTCGACGAACTCTCCCTGGTCGGTCATGACGACGTTGAAGTCCGCGGCAGCCTTGACGTCTTCTTCGTAGTTCAGGTCGAGGACGACCATACCATCGACCACGCCGACGCTGGTGGCGGCAACGGCGCACTTCAGAGGCGAGCTCTCCGCCGAGCCCAGGCCAAGCTTCTCGATGGACAGGTGTAAGGCGACGTAAGCGCCCGTAATGGCCGCGGTCCGAGTGCCGCCGTCGGCCAGAAGAACGTCGCAGTCGGCGATAAACGTGCGCTCACCCAACTGGCTCAGATCGGCCGCGGCCCGAAGAGACCGCCCGATCAAGCGCTGTATCTCCTGGGTGCGCCCCTTGGGCCCCCCGGTCCTGGCCTCTCGCGGGTTCCTGGTGACGGTGGAACGCGGAAGCATGCTGTACTCGGCGGTGACCCATCCCTGGTCGCTACCGGCAAGGAACCGGGGAACGCTTTCCTCGACGCTTACGGCGCAGAGCACCCGCGTCCTGCCAGTTTCGACGAGGACCGAGCCTTCCGCGAACTCTTGGACGCCGGTCGTGATGGTGATTTTGCGCAGCTCGTCTGGTTTCCGACCGTCTGGTCTGTCCAATTTCGCCTCCAGTGGATTCGACCCGCTAGTGCTGTTGTTCAGCGACGTCCAGTCGCTGATAGAGCTGACTGAGCATAGTACCTTGCAGCCCGATCAGCTCCGGCACGCCGTCAGGTATCGGTACCCAGTACAGCTCGAACCGGATGGGGGCGGCGGTGCCACCGTGGGTTTCGTCGTGCTGCCGCCTGTCCGGCGGGGGCTCGCCGCATCGCAAATGGTAGAACCAGGCGTGCTGGGTCTCCTCGACGCCGAATTCTCTCATGTCGTGTTCGAAATCCCCGAGCGCAGATACGAAATGGAGGCCGTCCAACCCGGTCTCCTCCTGCGCCTCCCGCATTACTGCCGCCTCAGGAGCTTCGCCACCCTTCACGGTTCCGGCGGGGAGCTGCACGCCCGCCTCCGAGTTCACGTGTTCAACCACCAGGAGGCGAGAACCGTGGGTTATGTACAGCATGCGAAAGATGCCGAAGGCTCATTCAATCGCGAGTCCAGGGTGCCTGGCAAACGGCGGTATCATGACTATAAAGTCGCACCTAAGCGCCGCCTAGCTGGCCTTCGAGGAACAGTCGGAGCACGGCCTCGTTGGCCGTCCCAAACTTACGTGTCTCGTCCCCTTCGCGGTCGATGATGAAGGTCGTCGGAAGGCTCGTGACCCGGTAGTCCCTGGTTATCTGCCCGGTGGCGTCGAGCCCGACCGCGTAGGTTACCCCGATTCCGGCGGCGAACTCTTTCGCCTCGACCTCATCATCCGAAACGGCAACTCCGACGAAGATTACGTCCCTGTCCCGGTACTCCTCCGACATCTCCTGGAAAAAAGGCATCTCCCACCGGCAAGGTACGCACCAGGAGGCCCAGAAGTTGAGCACGACCACCTTCCCGTTATAGTCGGCCAGCGTGATCGTTTCGCCGTCGAACGACGTGAGCTCGAAGTCGCGGGCGACCGCACCGGTGGCCCGGGCGATCGGACGCGGAGCGGCGTCGGTCGTACTTACAACGAGAGCGCGCGCTTCCTCAAAAAGCAGGGTAGACGAACTGGTCACTGCGGCGGTAGGCTCTGAACCGGCACAGGACAGAAGAAAAAGCGCGGTGACTGTGCAGATAGCCGCCAGAGGTCCCGTCTTTGCTGCGCCCATCGGAGCTCAGGCCGCCCTGCGGAACCGTCCGGCTTCCCCGACCAGCCCCACCGGCTCGAGATTCACGCGACGCCGCGCGTCGGGAACGGCGTACCCAAGAACGTAGGCCTCGGCGCCGTAGCTCCTGGTGATTTTCAGCGTTCTATCGACGTCCCCGGGGTCGACGACTACGGTGAATCCTACGCCCATGTTGTATACGCGGAACATTTCCTCGTCGACGACGTTACCCGCCTGCTGAATGGCACCGAAGATCGGCGGCGGCTCCGGAAGGCGCTCGACGACGTAGCCGGCCGCGGTCCTGGTGCGCGTGGCGTTCAGGAGGCCCCCGTTACCGGTAATGTGGGCCAACGCCTTTACCCTGACTCCATGGCGCAGCAGCGCCATGACCTCGTCCACATAAATGCGCGTCGGTTCTAGCAGCTCCGCTCCCAGCGACCGGCCTAGCTCCGGCAGTACCGTGTCGGGGGTGTGCCCGGCCTCGTCGAAGAGGGCTCGACGCGCCAGGGTCAGTCCGTTGCAGTGGATGCCGCTGCTACGCAGGCCGATCAGCACGTCGCCGTCGCCGATTGCGTCACCGGCGATAATTCGGTCGGTAGGCACCGTTCCGATGCAGGTCCCGGCGAGGTCGAAACCGAGTCCGGGCCGGTGGCCTTTGACGATCTCGGCGACCTGAGCTATCTCCCCGCCGACGATCGGGACATGGGCGAGCTCGGCGCCGGCGTGCAAGCCCTTGCCTATTTGGTCCAGCACCTCACCGGATACCCGCTCGACGCTGATGCAGTCAACGAAAGCGACGGGCTCCGCTCCGACGCTCACGATGTCATTGACGTTGATGGCCACACAGTCGATGCCGACGGTCTCGTACTGCCCGACCATCTGGGCCACAAGGACCTTGGTTCCAGTCGTGTCTGTAGAGATGGCTATCCCGACACCGTTACCTACGTCGACGACATTGGCAAAATACCCGATGTCGAGCGCGGTGCCCGGGCGAAAACTGTGAGTCTTGCGGACCCACGGCAGAAGCGCCGCCAGCCCGGCGTCGCTCGCCAGATTGTCGACGCCGGCAGCAGCATAGGAGAGACTGGCCGGGGTAGTAGCGGAGTCCATCGCGTTGGCTTTCAGGGCGGAGTGGTTCTCAAGGCCCATTATGGGCTCGCAGCTACTGTTAGTCAAAGCGCGAAAGCTGCGCGGAAGAAAATGTTCACCACTGAGATCACAGAGCTTGGAACGGGACCGGCGCACCGGGGCGCCTCGACGGTTGTCCAGGCCGGCCGGAGCCCGTTCGCAGCCTTTGATTCCATCGCGTAGTGTTGCATGGTTTGCACCCTCTTGTGCAGCGTCCACTGCCAGTGTCCCAAAATCAAAAGGGACAGCCTCGCGGGTCCGTCCCTGGAAACTGGGCACAAATGTTCTGTGCCAGTCAAGCGACGCAAATTCAAATCACGGGAGTTCCCCCTCATCCTAACTTTCTCCCGCGATGGAGAAGGGACAAGAACGGTCCCTTCGAATTTCTTGTAAATGCCCGGTTCGCATTCGGGGAGACAAGAGGGTCAACACCAACGGGGGTTTGTAGCAGGGTTGGTTATTAGTTGGCGGGGGCCGTCCGCCTCGTGAGCCTCATCCGGGCGACACCGGCGAACCCTTGAACAGACTGTGCGAGCAGCTTGATGTCGCTGATCTGGGGAACGATCAACGACGTCCAGGAGACTCCTGTGTAACGGGTGAAGACCACGACCACCACCAGCGTACCTGCCGCATACGACGAGGTCGTCGCCACGGCGACTCCGGCAAGCCCCATGCGCGGGGCTAGGAAGTAGATGAGGGAGACGAGAATGACCAGGGTCATCGCGCGCGAGAAGGCGCTCAGGAGAGGCCGCCCCCGGCCCATCATGTCCCTCCAGATCACCTTGTGACCGCTGAGGAGCACTATTCCCGGCAAAAGGATCTCCAGCGGCCGCACGGCGTCCGCGAACGCGGCCCCGAATACGACTGGAATCAGGGACCTGCTCAATAGCCAGAGACACAAGGCCATGGCCGTTGTAACAATCAATGTAAGACGGGTCATCTGCGGTGTCGTCTCGTTCGACTCTTGATCGCTCTGAGATGAGATGAGCGGGAACAGAATTGCGCCCACCGCGTCCGGGAATATCCAGACTAGCTCGGCTGTGGAAACAGCGACTACAAACAGGCCGACGTCGCTGGTCCCCAGCTGGCTGTTAACCAGAAAGGACGATACTTTACGGTTCAGAAAGCCGAGAATCAGAATCAGCGAGACCTGCGCCCCATTGAAGACCAGGGCTTGTAACGAGGCTCGGTTCAACGACAAGCGAGCTCTCCAACCCGCTTTCGCCCAGAGAATCCACAGTCCGAGGATCGCTGCAACGAAATGGCCGCACACGTAGGCGACGACTGCCAGTTCGATCGTCGCCCCGCGTGTCAGGAATAGGACGGCGAGTAGCGAAAAGTAGACCAGACCCTGGGAGATGAGCAGAATGTTGGCCACCTGCGGCCGGCCCAGGCCACGAAGTACGCTGATAACGTATCGCACCACCAGCATGGCCGGGAGGAACGAATCGCCCAGCACGTCGTAGAGCAGCGTGGCTACGCCGACAAGTAGGAGGCCGAGGGCTACCGCCGCAACGACGACGGCCGAGACTATGTGATCGAGTGTGTGTTGCCCGCCCGCGAGAACGTAGGTGGTCGATTGAGGAATACCGAGGTCGCCCAGGGCCATGAGCGTGGTGGGCACGAGGATTGAGAAGGGCCAGCGGGCCCTTGCCCTCGGGACCTAACGTCCTCGCGACGACGATCGAGGTCCCCATGATCACAACCAGGTTGACCAGGAAGGACCCGTAGGTCGCCAGTATGTTGCTGAGGAGCTTGCTGTATTTCACTGCGCTAGCTAATGCGACACGCCGTTCAGCAGCGACGAGTGGAAGCGCCAACTGCCACCATCCCGTTGTTCGTATTGGGCGTGCGGAGTCGCTGTCTGGCGTTCAGTCTACCAAGTGATGGTGGTCGATCCGGGGCCTAAGTAGTGAACGAACGGGGGAAGGATGGTCTCAATCGTGACGCTGCCGGTCGCGAAGCGCCTCAGTCGAGGCGACGAGATGGGAGCCGAGCCTACCGCCAGGGAACGCTAGCCGCGTTTAGCTCGAAGCTCCTTCTTGACCCTCTCGAAATTCTCCGGGTTGTAGTGCTTTCCCGGCGGCACCTGCTCCTCCAGGATCTTCGCCCGGATCACCTCTTCGGCGGCCTCATGCTCTTCAACCCAATCGATGACCTCGTGGACGAGGTGTCGCGGGACGCACACTATCGATTCGTCTTCGGCCACCATCAGGTCGCCGGGCCGGACCGATATGCCGCCGCAAGAGATGTCGATGTTGTGAGAGTGGGAAACCAGATAGGGCTGGCGTGCGGACGGCGTCTCCCCGCCCGCGAACAAAGCGAAGCCGTGGGAGAGCACGTCCCGTATGTCGCGGACTCCCCCATCGGTGATAACACCCTCCGCTCCGACCATTTTGAGGTGCATTAGCACGATGTCGCCGCCGATGGCGGCCCACTTCTGTCCGGCGGCCTCGACGACGAGAACGTCGCCCGGGCCACAGGAGCCCATCGCCTGGTATTCGGGCGAGTCCTCGCCCTTAACCGTCTCGTCGACGATATCGGGTCGGGTAGGGATGTAGCGCAGCGTCTTCGCCCGCCCGACCAGCCTCCGCCCGGGCGAAAAGCCCTGGACGTCTTGCATGTAGCAGTGGCGGTAGCCCAGCTGCAGCACCGCGCTGTAGACCGTCGCGACCCCGACCTTCCGGTAGCGGTCCATCATCTCAGGCGTTATCTCGTAGTCTGCCACGCTGTTACCTCATTGTCTTGACGCGCTAGTCCGGTCTGGCGCGCTGCCAGGAGCGGGAAGTCGAAGAGCCACCGATTCGGAATAGCTGGTCGTCAGTTATTAACCTGCCGTGTAGCCCATACATTATGACAGACGGCTGCATCAGCGGGTTGATAAACCGGAAACGATATCGTTTGGGGATTCCAATCCTTTGCAGCACTGGCCCGCGCTCGGGCTGCGACAGATCGTGAAGGTGTTTGGAGAACGCTGGGATGCAGGACGGCCACCCCATTATCGTGCTCATAGGAGATCGAACATCGCCAGCCGCGAAGAACCCCCTTTCATCGGCATTGGCTAGAGCGCACGCCAAGAGCACTTGAGGGTACAGAGTCTTCTTAGCACTCATGGTCGAGTTGTGGTATGCGCTAAGAATGCTCTCTTGAACGCCCTCTACGGCCGTCGGTGAGCGCGGCTCGTCCGGCCGCTAGTCCGAGGAGATGCGTGTAATGAGGGAGCCCTTGGGAGAGTGAGACAATGTACCCAATTGCGTCTTGGGCAATCGCCATTTCCACCGATTCGAGACCGCGATAGATTATTTCACCAAGTTCGTCCTGAGACATGCGGGGCATCCGAATCTGTACACAGGCGCGTTCTATGCAGGCATGCTCCTCTATGAGCTCGTTGACGTTGTCAGCGACTCCGACCAATATGAGAGTAACTGGGACCGCATAGTCAGAGAGAATCTTGATAGTGTCGGCGAAGAGACCGGACACATTCTGCTCGCGTAGGCCGTCGAATTCGTCGATTACAAAAACGGCCAGCGTAGCTCTCTCAGCCAGGAACTGTAGCAGCCGGACGACGTCGTCCGGCTCGCAGTCCACTTTGAGTCGCGACGAAAGGTTGGTAATTGACGGATCGACGGCTGACACAAAGCCCATCTGAGGGCGATTCTCGACAAGTTCGATCTGTTGAAACAGCTTGTGCCATAGCGATGAATAGTCATCCGAGCTGTCGCAGGTTATGAACGGAACGAAGGTGCCAAGATCGGTTTCTGGTCTGGTGTGAGAAGGTTCCAAAAAGTCGTGGAACACCTTGACGAGAGACGTTTGGCCGACTCCTCGTTCCCCGAAAAGCACCACGTGTCTACCAGCCTGGGTGATTGCGTCTAGGATGCCTGCTAGTTGGTGCGTACGGCCAGCGAACAGCCGTGCCTCGTCGTCCGGAGCGTGTGGCCTGAAGACGCGACTAAGTTCGAAGTATCGTCCATCCCGGCCGTTTTCTTGCGTCGTCGTCGGTCCCACCTAAGCGGCTACTCTTAGTAACGCATAGTTGATGGTGCTACGCCTCGCTGGAAACTGCAAACGCCATCCCGGCCGTGGTCATTGAGTCTCATGTAGAATAGCGGCACATTCGAACAGCTAGGGTAGGCAGCACATGAGGACATCGAAAGAGACCGAGGCCGTAACTGACGCGGTCGCACCCCCAAAAACTAGCCGGCCCGTCGTGCACAGCAATCGCGGCGTGGTCTCGAGTGGACACTACCTGACTTCGATGGCTGGGCTCCGGATGCTGTTGAGCGGCGGCAACGCCTTCGATGCCGTCGTGGCCTCGTGCTTCGCGGCCGCCGTTGTGGAGCCGGTGGCCTCGTACTCTCTCGGCGCCGAAGCCGTCTTTATGTTGTACGATGCCGAGTCCGGAGACCTCCTTTCATTGAGCGGCCAGGGCGTGGCCCCCAGGAAGGCAACGGTCGAGTTCTTCAAGGACCAGGGACTCGACGAGATACCGACGGGTCCAGGGCCGTTGGCGCACCTCTCCTTCACAGTGCCGGGTGTGGTCGAAGCGCTGTTATCGATGCTGGAGCGCTACGGGACCAAGAGGCTGGCCGACGTGCTCGAGCCCTCAATCGAATATGCCCGGCAGGGGATGCCACACTACGAGTATATGCTCAAGGCCCTGGATTCGACCGTTACGCGAGAGCAGTTCGCCCTCTACCCGCCGGGTGGCCTCGATGTCTTCTACGACGACGGCGCCGTGCCGAAGCCGGGCTCGCTCCTGGTCCAACCTGGGCTGGCGAATACGCTCGAGCACATGGTAGCGGCTGAAAGCGCCGCCTCCCCGGGCAGGGCCGCCGGCCTACGTGCCGCCCGCGATGCGTTTCACAGTGGCGACATCGCGAGCAGTATCGTCGGCTCGGCACAACGGGTCGGCGGCGTGATGGAAATCGCGGACCTCTCCGGTTACCACGCCAAATATGAAGACCCGCTGCGAATCATGTTTGCGGGACACGAGATATGCGGACAGCCGACCTGGACGCAGGGGGCCGTGCTTCTGCAGGCCCTCAACATTCTCGAAAGCTTCGACCTTGCGGCGATGGGGCACAACTCACCGGCGTACGTTCACACGGTCGTCGAGGCGCTGAAGCTATGTCTCGCCGACCGGCAGGCCTACTATGGGGACCCGGAGTTTGCCGAGGTGCCCATCGACGGGCTGCTCTCGAAGGATTACGCGGCCGCGCGGGCGCAGTTGATCGACGCGGGCCACGCCGTTCCGGAACTGCCGGCGCCCGGCGATCCGTTGCGGCACTCCGGCGGTCCGGCCCGGCTCGGGAACTCGGCATTACAGGTAAGTGGCGGGGACGAGGATGGCCGCCCGGAGGAGCACGGTACGACTCACGTGGCCGCCCTCGACAATCTGGGCAACATGGTATGCGCGACGCCCAGCGGTGGCGCCTTCGCCAAATCGGTCTTCTTCCCGGAGCTCGGCTTCGCCTTGAGCACCCGATCCGAGATGTTTAACTTCGAGGAGGGCCACCCCAACGTCCTGGAGCCGGGCAAACGTCCTCGCACGACCCTCGTGAACTACTTCGTGCTGAAGGACGGCGTGCCCGTCATGACCATCGGGTGTCCGGGGGGCGACTACCAGGCGCAGGCCAATCTTCAACTCGCCCTCAACACGCTGGTGTTTGGAATGAACCCACAGGAGGCCATCGAGGCGCCCAGGTTCGCGAGCGACAGCGTCCCCAGGTCGTTCTATCCGCACGAGTACCGCCCGGGCCAGCTCTCAATGGAGTCGGGCTTCGGCACAGACACCGAGGACTCCCTCAGGGAGCTCGGCCACAACGTCGTCAGAGCGAGCGTCTGCGGGATGGGAGCAACCGTTACACGACGGGACCCCGATAACGGCGTAATGAGCGCCGGAGCCGACCCCAGGCGCGCGGCGTACGCGATCGGCTGGTAGGCCGGAGCTTAACACCGCGAGAGTGATGGCCTCGGACCCTATCCCGCCACGGGCCCGAACCGCCAGAGGTCTTTCCGGTCGTCGCCAATAAGGGCATAGAAGAAGCCGTTCAGGAGGACTAGGGCTCCTCCGTCGTCGACGTTCTCAGGCGCGTCCTCCAGGTTCTCCCAGCTGTCCGTGCTGATGGTGTAGCGCCAGAAGTCATCGGCTCGGACGCCCCTCAGGGCGTAGATAAAGTCGCCGCCCGTCCAAACCAGCGAGCCGCCCTCCTCCACCGACTCAGGCGTGTCGGTCAAGGTCGTCCAGCTGTCGCTGCCGACGTTGTGCCGCCAGAAGGCGTCCCTGTTTTCACCCCGGAACGCGTAGACGGAGCCATCGACGTGGGACAATGCCCCCCCTTCTGACGTCGGCAGGCGCGTCCTCAAGCAGGCTCCAGTTGTCCCCCGAGATGCTGTAAAACCAGAAGTCTTCCTGGTTGGCCCCACGGAAGGCGTAGATCGTGTTCGAGCCATCCCAAGCCAGCGCTCCGCCCCAAGCGACATCCTCAGGGGTATTGTCCAGTGAACTCCAAGAGTCCGCCGCTACGTTGTAGCGCCAGAAGTCTTCGCTAGCGTCACCACGAAGCGCGTAGATGAAGCCGCTGATGTAGTACCATCGCGCCGCCGTCGTCTATGTCTGCGGCGCTGCCGCGCAAGATTAAGACGCGCGACGAAACGGGACCTGCGCCATCACGACCCGTTGGGGATTCTGCAGGCGCGGGCTGGCGATCGTTGCTTCCCTGGCGCTAGTAGCGGTATTCGGCGCTATCGTGGCGCTGGGCGCTTTCGCGTCCATCAAGGCCGTGAATTACGCCAGAGCCGACGTGGTGGCAGCCGACACAATTAGCTTGGATGAGGAAGGAGACGGGGTCAACGCCACTCAGCGCATGTTAGAAGCCACCGATCTAGCTCCCGATTTCCCGGAGTACCTGCTCGAGATATCGAGGATGTTCGGCGAGACCGTAGGTTCCTATGGCAGTCTCGACGCCCGGCAGCGCCTGACTCCCGGGCAGTATATCCACGCCCTGAGGGTCAGAGAGGCCCGTGCGTT
>Ga0310121_10000957_pt1 | contig 30593 bp, 30 predicted proteins | sample CB27_Tmax_986_MG_FD_203504 | JGI IMG/M metagenome (GOLD analysis project Ga0310121, IMG submission 203504) | Marine microbial communities from Western Arctic Ocean, Canada - CB27_Tmax_986 | ecosystem: Environmental > Aquatic > Marine > Oceanic | place: Canada: Western Arctic Ocean | collected... | reverse complement strand
AAAAATAAGGAGAGCCCTGCTTATAACACATCTGTATATCGGGTTTTTAGCTCTTGGAGGTATGATTTATCAGGGAATTTTAGGAGGAAAATTATATAATGGAGATTATTTAGTATATGATACTCATAAGAAAGTAGGTCAATTATCAACACTAAGTTGTTTTACTGGAGCTGGTCTTTCACTTTTAACTCCGCCACCATTAATTAATAAAAAAACAAAAGGTTTTAGTTCAATAAAAGCTCATAAAGTTTTAGCAATTATTCATTTTCCTGCTATGGTGGCAACTAATGTATTCAAGAAAAAAAACAAAAAACTTCACAAGTATTCAGCTTATACTGCATTTGCCAGTTATGCTACTGCTATTTTAGTTTTTAAATTTTAGTTATGATAAATTTTTTTTTACTTTTTAATTTTTTCAAATTTAATTTTTCTCAGTCTGAAAAATGGAGAGTAAATAAAAATGTTTTGGGATTAATGGTTGTTAATTCTGAATTAAATATTTCTGATCTTGCTATTCTTTTAAAAGTAGAGGATTTTAATAGTGGAAATTCGAATCGAGATTCACATGCGTTAGAGGTTTTAGAAATTCTTAAATATCCTCAAATAAAATTTTATTCAAATGATTTAAAAGTTATTCAGGACAATATTTTAATTAAAGGAAAGTTTACTTCTCATGGGAAAAGTATTGAAAAAACTATACCCTGTAAAAAAAGTATATCAGATAGAAAAATTGTTTTGAATGGGACTTTTGATTTTTTTTTAACTGAATCTGGAATTAAATTACCTTCATTCTTAGGTTTTAAAATAGATGATTTAGTAAAAATTTCTTTTAAAATTGAAGGTGATAAAGACAAAATTTAAAATAAATTTGTATTTAATATTTTGAATTAATGATTGATAAGTTAAATAATGTTCAGCAGAGATATGATGAAGTTTCAAATCTTATTATTCAGGCTGATATTATAGTTGATCAAAAAAGATATATAAAACTAAATAAAGAGTATAAAGAATTAACATTTATTGTAGAAAAAATTGAATCATATAAACTATTATTATCTTCAATTGAAGAAGCTGAAACTATTATTAAAAGTGGAGATGATGAGGAAATGCTTGAAATGGCAAAATCTGAATTTGAAGAATCCAAATTAAAATTATCTGTTTTAGAAGAAGAAATTAAGCTTATTTTGATACCAAAGGATTCTGAAGATTTTAAAAATGTTGTTATTGAAATTAGAGCTGGAACAGGGGGAGATGAGGCAAGTATTTTTGCCGGAGATTTATATAGGATGTATACTAAATATTGTCAATCAAGAGGGTGGTCTACAAGTTTTATTGATTCAAATGAAGGAACTGCTGGTGGATTCAAAGAAATTATTTTTGAAGTTACAGGGGAAGATGTATATGGAGTTTTAAAATATGAATCGGGTGTACATAGGGTACAAAGAGTACCTCAGACTGAGACACAAGGTAGAGTTCATACCTCAGCTTCAACGGTAATGATTTTACCTGAGGCTGAAGAGTTTGACATCGAACTAGATATGAATGAAGTTAGAATTGATTATTATTGTTCTTCGGGTCCAGGTGGACAGTCGGTTAACACAACATATTCTGCAGTTCGACTTACTCATGAACCTACGGGAATTGTTGCCCAATGTCAAGATCAAAAGTCTCAACACAAAAATAAAGAAAAAGCACTTAGAGTTTTAAGATCTAGACTTTATGAATTAGAGTTATCGAAAAAATTAGAATTGGACTCTGCCAAGAGAAATTCCTTAGTGTCTTCTGGAGACAGATCTGCTAAAATTAGGACTTATAATTATCCTCAGGGAAGAGTTACTGATCATAGAATTGGACTAACTCTTTATGATTTGCCAAATATTATAAGTGGTGATATTCAAAAATTAATTGATGAACTTCAATTGTTTCAAAATACTCAAAAATTAAAAGAAGCTGAGGATATACTATGACTATAGAAAAATTAATTGATCAAATAAAACGTAAAAAATCTTTCCTGTGTGTTGGTTTAGATGTTGATTTGGATAAAATTCCAAAACATTTGCATACACTTGATGATCCTATTTTTGAATTTTCAAAAGCGATTATTGATTCAACTTCACCTTATGCAATTGCCTACAAACCTAATATTGCCTTTTTTGAATCCTATGGTAAAATGGGGTGGGTTTCATTAGAAAAAATCATTAATTACCTTAATTTAAATTATCCTGAAATTTTTTCAATTGCAGATGCTAAAAGAGGTGATATTGGTAATACATCTTCAAAGTATGCAAAAACATTTTTTGAAACATATAATTTTGATTCAATAACTGTTGCTCCTTATATGGGTAAAGATTCAATAGAACCTTTTTTAGAATATAAAAACAAATACACAATTTTACTTTCTTTAACATCTAACACTGGTTCTTCTGATTTTCAGTATCACTCAGATCAAGGTACTCCTATGTATATCTCTATATTAAATAGAAGTCAAAATTGGAAAAATAAAGATAATTTAATGTATGTGGTTGGTGCTACTAAAGCAGATTCATTAAAAGAGATAAGAAACATTGTTCCAAGAGCATTTCTTCTTGTTCCTGGAATTGGTGCTCAAGGAGGGAGTTTATCCGATGTGTGTAAATGGGGTCTTAATGAAAATTGTGGATTAATTGTAAATTCTTCAAGACAAATAATTTATTCAGATAATTCAAAAAATTTTGCTGATAAATCAGCCCAAATTGCAAAGTCTTTTCGAGATGAAATGTCAATAGAACTTAAAAAGAAAGGAATAATATGATGTTGTGAATATTAAAAATCCAAATCAGTTTAATAAAGTTCTTTTAAAATTTTTTAATACAGATTAGTTGAAAATAATTGTTTTATTATCATAAATCATTACTTTTCTTTCTGTATGAAGTTTTAGAGCTCTCAGCAAGACTATTCTTTCAAGATCTCTGCCTTTAGAAATAAAATCATCAACTCCATGAACATGAGAAACTCTTACCGTATCTTGTTCAATGATTGGACCTCCGTCTAACTCATTTGTAACATAGTGACTTGTTGCTCCAATAATTTTGACACCTCTCTCAAATGCAGCGTGATATGGTTTGGTTCCAGGAAAAGCTGGAAGAAAAGAATGGTGAATATTAATTATTTTGTTTTTATATAAATTAACGAGTTTCGGTGATAAGATTTGCATATATCTAGCTAGAACAATAAAATTAACTTTATGTTGTTTTAAAATATTTGCTTCAGTATTTTCAGCTTTAATTTTATTTGATTTCTCAATTGGTATAAAATAAAAAGGAATATCAAACCTATTAGCTATTACTTTTAAATCTTTGTGATTACTTATTATTAAAGGTATATCACAGTTAAGATTATGTGATTGTTGTTGTGATAAAATATCGTATAAGCAATGATCATATTTAGAAACAAAAATAGCCATTTTAGGCTTTTCTTTGTTTAAATAAAATTGACAATTAAGTTTGAATTTACCTCCTAAATTATTATTAAAATCTTTTTTAAAATTATTGAAATAATTCCTAGAGTTTTCAACTTCAAATTCAACACGCATATAAAAAGTTTTTTTTAATCTATCTACGTATTGATCTATATAAACAATGTTCCCTTTCTTATCGTGAATAAAATTGGTGACATCAGCTATAATACCCTTTTGATCAGGACAGTTCATCAAAAGAATTAAATGGTACATTTTTCCTTAGCATTTTAATTGCCAGGCTGCGAAATTACAAATCCTTCTTTTTCTTTTGCAATTTCTACCATTTTTTTTACATTTTTTAATAATAGTTTAGAATCATATATTACACCATCTCTGATTGTATATTTTACACCTCCAACTCGTATTATATTATTTTTATTATCTAATTTTATTGCTCCGGTTCCATACAAAACTTTTAAATTTTCTAGTGGATTTTCTTCTATAATAACAAAATCAGCAAGTTTTCCTATTTCTATAGATCCAATTTTGTTATCCATACCTAAAGCTTCGGCTCCGTTTAAGGTCGCAGATTTTATCACTTCTAATGGATGGAATCCAGCCTCTCTCAAAAGTTCTAGTTCTCTTATATATGCAAATCCATATAATTGGAATATAAAACCTGAATCTGAACCTGTTGTTACTCTTCCACCACGGTTTTTATATTCATTAACAAAAGTCATCCAAAGTCTAAAATTTTCTTTCCAGGCAATTTCTTGTTCTGTGCCCCAATAATGCCAATATGAACCATGGGATATTCTACTGGGTTGATAAAATTTCCATAGACTTGGTAATGTATAATCTTCATGCCATTCTAAACGTCTTGCTCTATGTAGGTCTCTGCTAGCTTCATAAATATTAAATGTAGGATCAATTGTAAAATCAAGTGATAATAATTCTTCCATTACTCGATTCCAATGGTCTGAATAAGGTAGAGCTGCTTGAGCCCAAAGCCTTCCAGCTTCTCCAAATCGATGTTGTTCATTTTGATAATTATAATCAAGAGGATAATCTTGAACTGTTCTATTAGAAAATAAGGCTTCAGGCAAACCATACCAGTGTTCCATTGAGGTTAAGCCAGCCCTTGCTGAATGTAGAACATTCCATCTGGCAACATTTAATTGTGCATGATGACAAGATGAACTTAAACCAAGTTTATTATTTTCATCCAAAGCAGCCTTCATAATTTCAGGAGCTGCGCCCATAAATTTGATGCCGTCTGAGCCCATTTTTGCATTATCTCTTACCCATTGTCGAGCTTGTTCAGGAGTACTAATTTTATTCTTTGAACCTTGTCCAAAAGAAGTATGTTGTATTATTCTAGGAGCAATTATTTCATTTTTTTTACTTTTCTTTTTTAAGTTAAGTGTCCAGTCACGACCTCTTCCACCAACTTCTCTAACTGTAGTTACTCCATGGGCCAACCATAAATTAAATACATAATCCCAGTCTGCACCTTGACTAACTCCTCCTATATGGGCATGCATATCAATAAATCCTGGGAGAAGGTACATGCCTGAAGCATCTATTTCTTTTCCTCCAACTTTTAAGGTGGGTCTATTTTTTTTGTTGATTTTTACACCTGGATATCCAACAGTTACAACTTTAGTAATTATATTTTTTTCAACGACGACATCCATTGGACCAATTGGTGGAGCTCCATTTCCATTAATTAGAGTTACACCTCTAATTATTAATTGAGAGAATGGTCCTTCAGAAATTTTGTTTTGTGATTGAGTAAAATTAATTTTTAAAAAAAATATTATTATAGCAGGAATTAGATGGTAAAGTTTCATACAACTAGTTTTTATAAAGATAAAAAAACCCATTGAATCTTTATTCAATGGGTACAAATAAAGGATTATGGATATAATAAGAGCCTTTTAATTTTTGTTTTAATGTTGATTTAATCTAAAATCAGCATAGGCATCCATTCCATGTTCTGAAAGATCTAAACCTTTTAATTCTTCTTCTTTATCAACTCTTAGACCAGTTGTTGCTTTAACAATTAAAATAATAATTGTAGCTGTAATACAACTGAAAGTACCAATTATTCCAATTCCAATTAATTGAACTATAAACTGATCTAAACTTGCCATTGCACCAAAAATACCAACTGCAAGAGTTCCCCAAATTCCACATATTAAGTGAACAGCAATTGCACCAACAGGATCATCTAGTTTTAATTTATCAAGTAATCTTATTCCAAATACTAAAATAATTCCAGCAATTGCACCTATTAATATTGCAGAGGTAGGTCCCATTTGATCAGCACCAGCAGTAATTCCTACAAGCCCCCCAAGAATACCATTCATAAACATCGTCAAATCAAAGTTTTTGTATAGAATATTTGAGAAGAATGCTGACGATATACCTCCTGCAGATGCAGCTAGACAAGTTGTAACAAGAGTTAATGATGTTAATTCTGGATCAGCTGATAAAACTGAACCACCATTAAATCCAAACCATCCTAACCAAAGTATTAAAACTCCAGCAGCAGCCAAGGGAATATTATGTCCTGTAATTGCATTTGGCGTTCCATCTTCATTATATTTTCCAATTCTTGCACCTAAAAAATACACTACCATTAATGCAGCCCATCCTCCAACAGAATGAACAAGCGTAGAACCTGCAAAATCATAAAAACCCCAATTGTCAAGGAATCCACCGCCCCATTTCCAAGATCCTATTATTGGATATACAAGTCCTACATATAATACGGTAAATAACATAAAACCACTTAGTTTAATTCTTTCTGCAACGGCTCCTGAAATTATTGTTGCTGCAGTTGCTGCAAAAACAGCCTGAAAAAGAAAATCTGTCCACCAGGTGTATCCACCATCGGCATATCCAATAGTCATTCCCCCTTCAGGAGCACCAATTCCAAAACCTGCGAATTTAAGTAGACCCATAGATCCTTCTTCAAATCCTGGGTACATGAGATTAAAACCTCCAAGAGCATAGAGCAAAATACCTATTGTGATTACAAAAAAGTTTTTGAATAATATATTGACAGTGTTTTTTTGGCGTGTTAGACCTATTTCTAAAAATGAGAACCCTAAGTGCATAAAAAACACAAGTGCTGTACAGACCATCATCCATACATTGTTTGCTGTAAAAAGCGCTGTTTCCATAATAATTTATTTTTTAATTTTAGTTAATTGAGAGATTGACCTCCCTTTTCTCCAGTTCTTATTCTATATGCTTCCTCTACAGGAAGGATAAATATTTTACCATCACCAACCTTATCAGTTGCTCCTGATTTGATAATAGCTTTAACAGTTCTATCTACGAATTCATCGTTTACAACTATAGATAAAAAACGTCTTTGAATTTCAGAGGTGCTATAACTAATTCCTCTGTAAACGTGCCCTTCTTTTTCGTTACCTACACCCGTTACGTCCCAGTAACTAAAAAAGTTAACTTCTACGCTGTGAAGAGCTTCTTTTATTTCATCAAATTTTGATTTACGGATGATTGCTTCTACTTTTTTCATATTTTATTTATTTAAAAAATTATTTTATTCAATTTAAAAGAAATTAAATTATAATGAAACTCCAAAAACCAAATACATTTGATCAAAGGATGGGTTATATATTAGATTACTTAAAAGAGGTAATGAAAAATCATCATTTATTTTAATTTCTTTACCATAACTTAAACCTATTTCCATTATTCCCATGTCACCAGATTTGGTGTAAAAACCATCTCCAAGACTAAGAGTGAATCCTACATCTCCAAGGGGAATACCAGCAGAGATATATGTATCACCATCTTCAAAAAAATAAGCTCCAGTTAAACTTACTGGACCTAATTCTAAACCTACCATTCCTTCCCAAATACCACTATCAAAATATTTTGTTGTTCCTCCAGTTGTAATATCAGGAAAAATGTAATTTGTTAAGGTTAAAGCAATAGGACCAAATGAATAAGATGCATATAAGTCCAGTTCATCAGCTAAAGTATCATTTGCATAAGCTCCCCAAAAGCCAATTTCTAAACCACCTGATGCATATGACATGTAGGGTTGAATTGAGGGACCATTAGAATAGGCACCACCTCTCCAAACATATCTACTCATAAAATCAGCACCTATATCCATTTGTCCAAATGACTGATTAGCTGAAAAAATTGATACAATTACTATAGTTAAAATTTTAATGTACTTGTTAATTTTCATAATGAATTAATTTGATTAATAACATGCCAAAATTATTTATTAAAAAAAGTTTAATCTTGTAGGTATTATAAAAAATAATTAATTTTTAAGTGTATGATAAAATATTATATAAAAAATTAACAAATAATCAATTTTTAATTAATAAAATATTAAATAGTCAGAATTTAAATGAATAGGATTTAAAAAAAATTAAAAATTGATTTTCCTAATAAAGTACCAAAATATACAAATAATAAACCTAAAAATAGACTAAGGAAGTTATAGGATAAAAGAATTAAGAATGAATTTTCCTTAATTAAATTAAAACTTTCAAAACTAAATGTTGAAAATGTAGTGAGACCTCCACAAAAACCAACTATAAAAAAAAGAAACAAATCTGATTTTGACAAATCAGATTTAGATAGTAGTCCAAAAAAAAAGCCGATTAAAAAACAACCGATTACATTGACTAAGAAAGTTGATATAGGGAATTCTCCTTTACTGTATGGTAAAAATTTTCCAATCAGATATCTTAAGGATGTTCCTATTCCTCCACCAAGAAAAATAACAAATAATTGTTTCAATTTTGTGTTAGAAATTTAATTAAAAATAGTATAGTTAGAAATATAAAAAAAACAATTAATATTTTATAGCTACCTCTGAAGTATTCTCTTTGTTGTTTTTTATCTTTACGGTATGAAATGGATATTATTATTATAAAGCAAATTATAAATAAGATTGCAAAAATTTGTTGACCAATACTAAACATCTTAAATTCTGAATTTTTGTAAAATTAGAATTTAAACTAATATAACCTTATATATATGATTACTAAACCCATAAATGCAGTTGAAAAATTTCATAAAGCATACGAATTAGGAATTAGCAATTCACCAACTGTAACTTTAGAAGAAGATATAATTAAACTAAGATATAATTTAATGAAAGAAGAAAATGAAGAATATTTTGAAGCAGCAAAAAAAAATGATATTGTTGAAGTTGCTGATGCATTAGGGGATATGTTATATATTTTGTGTGGAACAATAATTACTCATGGTTTTCAAAATAAAATTGAGGAAGTCTTCGATGAAATTCAAAGAAGTAATATGAGTAAGTTAGGTTTGGATGGAAAGCCAATTTATAGAAAGGATGGTAAAGTTATGAAGGGACCAAAGTATTTTAAGCCTAATATAAAGACTATTTTACAGAGGTAAGAATTGGCAATTTGTATCTCCATTCAAATGGATCTTTTCCAATATTACATTGAATATCCATAATTTTTTTCTTCAGAAAATCTGATAGTGGATCCTTTAAATCAGGAATATCATAATGAACATTATTATGGCTAAAACTTTTAATAGATAAAATCACTACCGCTGTTCCAGAACCAAATATTTCTTTTAGGGATTTGTTTTTGTGAGCAGATAATAATTCTTTTACGGTTACAGGTTTAACCTGAATTTTAATTTTTAAAAATTGGCATAGCTCAATAATACTTTTACGAGTAATTCCATCTAAAATTCTATCATTATTTGGCGCAGTAAAAAGAGTGTCACCAATTTTAAAAAAGATATTCATTGTTCCAGCTTCCTCAAGATATTCATGATTATTTGCATCAGTCCATATAACTTGTTCATAGCCTTTTTCTTGAGCAATACTAGTTGGGTAAAATTGTGCAGCGTAGTTGCCAGCCGCTTTTGCATAGCCAACACCTCCATTGGCCGCTCTACTAAATTTTTCAGCAATTAAAACACTTATTTTTTCACTATAGTAAGCGTTTACAGGTGTACATATTATTAAAAATTTATATTTATTAGCCGGAGCGGCTTGAACACTTGCTTGATTCGAAAAAACAAAAGGTCTTATATATAACGAATTACCTTTACCAGGCATTATCCAGTCTTTGTCCAAGTTTAATAATACTTCTAGTGCCTCAAAAAAATATTTTTTCGGGAATTCTGGAATACTCAATCTTTTTGCAGATTTATTTAATCTTATAAAGTTTTCTTCAGGTCGAAACATTAAAATTTGATCTTTATCGTCTTTATATGCCTTCATCCCTTCAAAAACTGATTGTCCATAATGTAATACGCTTGAAGAGGGTTGCATTTTTAATTCTCCATAAGGAATAATTTTTGGATTAATCCATTTTCCATTTTCATAATCACATACAAACATGTGATCCGTAAATTCTTCACCAAAAATTAAATTTGAAAAATCTACCGCTGAAATTCTACTGATATGAGACTTTACAATTTTCATTTAAAATATATTAAAAGCAAAAGTAAATATTATATGTAAAAAAATAACTTCTTTAAACGGTAAATTATTAGTTTTTATTAAATCATTGAACTCTAACTTAATAAATTTACAATTAGAATGAAGAAATTAAAAATAATTACAAATGATGGAAGCCCTACAATTTATTTGAAAGATTGGAATGAATATTATCATTCAAAAAATGGGGCAGTGTCTGAATCAAAATATGTTTTTTTAAATAAAGGCTTGAAATTTTGGAAAAAAAATAATCCTACTTTGAATTCTTGTAATATTTTTGAAATGGGTTTTGGGACAGGGTTAAATGCAATTTTGACTTATGAATTTGCATTAGAAAATAAATTAGAAATATATTATGAAACCATTGATTCTAATCCTTTAATTAATAAAGAAATTGAATTGATAGATTATTCAAGTTTTTTTAAAAAAAAAACTACTCAAGGAATATTTAAACAATTGCACAATGAAACATGGGGAGACCTTCATTATATTGAAAAATATTTTAGATTTTTTAAAAAGAAAAAAAAAATTCAGAATTTTATTTTTAATCGTCAATTTGATATAATTTATTATGATGCATTTGGTTCAAGAGTTCAACCGGAATTATGGTCAAAAGATCTTTTTAAACCAATTGTTGATTCATTGAATCATAATGGTGTTTTTGTTACTTATTCTTCAATGGGTGAGTTGAGGAGATCTCTCATAGAATTGGGGATGAAAGTTGAGAAAATTGATGGTCCAATTGGTAAAAGAGAAATGATAAGAGGAATTAAGATGTAATTTTGTTTTTATGAAACTTTTAATTACTGGAGCTACAGGAGGTATTGGAAAAAATTTTATTTATAGAGCTCAAAAAAATAATTTTAAAATAAATTTTTTAACAACTAAAAAAAATAAGTTAAAATTAATTGCAAATGCTAAAGGATATTTTTGGAATCCAAAAAAAAATAAGATTGATATTAATTGTTTTAAAGATGTTGATACAATTATTCACTTATCAGGGGCAAAGGTTTCGAAAAGGTGGACAAAGAAGAATAAAGAGGAAATTTATAAAAGTAGAATTTTATCGACAGATTTATTATATAATTCTATTAAAGGTTTAAATTATGGTCACAATATTAGAAGTTTTATCTGTGCATCAGCAATTGGAATTTATAAATCTGATTATAACAAAATTTATGATGAAAAAAACAAAATTTGTCCTTCAAGCTTTTTAGAAAGGGTAGTTTATGATTGGGAAAAATCATCTCTAAAAATAAAAAAATTAGGTATAAGGCTTGTTAATTTGAGAATTGGATTAGTCTTTTATAATGGTGGAATTTTGAAAGCAATAAGAACTGCTGCAAATTTTGGATTAATTTGTGCGTTTGGATCTGGAAAACAAGGGCAATCATGGATTCATATTGATGATCTTATTGAAATTTTTTATTTATCAATAAAAAATAATTGGGAAGGTATTTACAATGCTGTTTCTCCTAATCCAGTTAATCAAATTAAGATGATGGAATTAATATCAAAAAATTTAAATAAGTTATATTTTATGCCTAATATCCCAGAATTTATGACACGAATAATGTTAGGAGAGATGAGTCATATTATAATTTCAAGTCATTGGGTAAGTTGTGAAAAAATTATAAAAAAGGGCTTTATTTTCAAATTTGCTGATTTAAATTCTGCTTTGAAAGATTTTTTGAGAAAATAAATTTTAAAAAGAATGACATTTTGGCAATAAATTTTATAATGGCAGTAATTTTGATATAAAAAACAATAAACAAAGAAATGAAGGAAAAAAAATCTATTTCTAAAAAAAAAAGATCTTCATCTGTTAACAAGACAAATACTAAATCAAAGATAAAGTCAAGAGTAGAATCTAATATCAGTAAATTAAAAAAAGAAATTTTACTAGAAAAAGACAAATACGTTCGTCTTTTTGCTGAGTTTGAAAATTATAAAAAAAGAACTGCTAAAGAACGTCTTGAATTGTTTAAGACTGCAAGCAGGGAAGTGATGTTTTCTTTAATTCCAATTTTAGATGATTTTGATAGAGCGATTAAGCAATCTCAAAATATAGATATGAAAGATCAATTAGATGGTCTAAAATTGATATTTAATAAGTTTGTAGAGGTTTTGAAATCAAGTGGTTTATTAGAAATAAAAACATTAAAAGGAGATGTCTTTGACGCAGAAATTCACGAGGCAATTACTCAAATTCCTTCAAAGAATCCGGATGATAAAGGAAAGATTATAGATATAATTGAAAAGGGTTATCAATTAGGAGAAAAGATTATTCGTTATCCTAAGGTTGTTGTAGCAGATTAATTAGTTATGAAAAAAGATTATTACGAAGTTTTGGGTATATCTAAGAATGCTTCTTCTTCAGAAATAAAGAAAGCATATAGAAAGAAAGCGATTCAGTATCATCCTGATAAGAATCCTGGAGATAAAGAAGCTGAAGCACAATTTAAATTGGCTGCAGAGGCATATGAAGTTTTAAGTGATCCTCAAAAAAAATCACAATATGATCAGTTTGGTCATGCTGCTTTTGAAGGAGGACAAGGATTTGGGGGAGGCATGAATATGGAGGATATTTTTAGTCAATTTGGAGATATATTTGGAAGTGCGTTTGGAGGAGGTTTTTCTGGAGGATTTGCGGGTAGAAGTTCAAGATCAAGAGGAAGTGATATGAGAATTCGAGTCAAATTATCATTAGAGGAAATTTTAAATGGTGTTGAAAAAAAGATTAAAGTTCCTAGAAAAGTTCAGGCTCCTGGAGTAACATATGGAACTTGTTTTTCTTGCAATGGTCAGGGTCAAGTGATGAAAATAACAAATACTATTTTAGGAAAAATGCAAACTTCAACAACTTGTAATGTTTGTTTTGGTAGTGGAAAGACAATTTTAAATAGACCTAGTGGATCAGATCAAAATGGACTGATAAAAAAAGAAGAAACAGTATCGATTAAAATTCCTGCAGGTGTAGAGGAAGGAATGCAGTTAAAAGTAGGAGGAAAGGGAAATGAAGCTCCTTCAGATGGGATTACTGGAGATCTCCTTGTTTTAATTGAAGAAATCCATCATCCTACTTTTGTTAGAGAAAATAATCATCTTCATTATGATTTATATATAAGTTATTCTGAGGCGGTTTTAGGAATTTCAAAAGAAGTGAATTTATTAAAGGGAAAAGTAAGAATTAAACTTGAATCAGGTATACAGTCTGGAAAAACACTTCGTTTAAGAGGAAAAGGATTGTCTAGTTTAAATGGATATGGAACTGGTGATTTATTAGTTCATATTAATGTCTGGACTCCTAAAACATTAAATAGAGAACAAAGAAGATTTTTTGAAAATATGTTGGATGATGATAATTTCCAACCTGATCCAAAAAGTTCAGATAAATCATTTTTTCAGAAAGTAAAAGATATGTTTGCTTAAAAAATGGCTTTTTCTATAAATTATAGATAAAATTATTTTATATAAATATCAGGTAAACAAATATCTCCTTATTTAAATATCAATTTCTTCTTTACTTTGTCATAAATTTGAAAATAGCAATGAAGAAAATTTCAGATATTTTAAATTATAACATTGAAATTCCATTTCCACAAAGAATAGTAAAAGTTATAAACTCAGATAATAAGAATTTATGATAAATATTTTAATTATTGAAGATGAGGAACCTATTCGTAGAGTTCTTTTTAAAATTTTGAAAGAAGAAGACAATTCGTTTAATATAATTGAAGCAAAGAATGGAAAACAAGGTTTTGAAGCAATTCAAAGTAATAATGAAGCAGATATAGTTTTATGTGACATTAAAATGCCTATAATGGATGGTATTGAAGTTTTAAAACGTTCAAAAAAAATTAAACCGGAATTACCATTTATAATGTTAACAGGACACGGAAATATTCACACAGCAGTTGAGGCTATGAAATTAGGGGCATATGATTTTATATCTAAGCCTCCAGATTTAAACAGACTTTTAACTTCAGTAAGAAATGCTATTGAAAGTAATAAATTAAAAAGTGAGAATAAAAATCTAAAAAATAGAGTTTATAAGAATTATGAAATAATAGGAAATTCTCCAGCTATTAATTCTGTAAAAGAAATAATTTCAAAAGTCGCTAAAACTGATGCTAGAGTTTTAATTATTGGTGAGAGTGGTACAGGAAAAGAATTAGTTGCACATCAACTTCATAAACAAAGTAATAGAAATAAAGAATCTTTCGTTGAAGTAAATTGTGCGGCAATACCATCAGAACTTATAGAAAGTGAACTGTTTGGTCATATGAAAGGGTCATTTACCTCAGCAATTAAAAATTACTCTGGAAAATTTGAAGTTGCGAATAATGGCACTATTTTTTTAGATGAAATTGCAGATATGAGTTTAAATGCTCAAGCGAAAGTATTAAGAGCTTTAGAAGAAAGAAATATTCAAAGAGTTGGAAGTGATAAAAATATTAAAATAGATGTAAGGATTATTGCTGCAACCAATAAAAATTTAAAAGATGAAATATTAAAAGGTAATTTTAGAGAAGACTTGTATCATCGTCTAGCTGTTATATTAATTGAAGTTCCATCATTAAATGAAAGAATAGAGGATATTACTTTGTTATCAAATTATTTTATTGAAAATTTATCAAAACAACAAGGAGGCGAAATAAAAACTTTGTCTAAAGATTCAGTTTTAATGCTTAAAGATTACAATTGGACTGGAAATATTAGAGAACTTAGAAATGTAATTGAAAGATTAATGATATTAGGAAATAATCCAATTTCTTCTGATGATATAAAAAAGTATGCTCCAAAATAATGATTTGCTGATTTAATTAAATGATGAAATTTTTTATTTATTTATTACCATTATTCTTAATATCTGCTTTTGCATTAAGTCAAAATCAAGATACTCATAAGAAATTTATTGAAAGAATATATAAAACTGCGCTAAAAAATGGTAAAGCCTATGATTGGTTATATCATTTGTCAAATCAAATTGGAGGAAGATTATCAGGGTCTTTAAATGCTAGAAGGTCAGTTCAGTGGGGAAAGGAGGAGTTAGAACTTCTTAATATTGACAAGGTTTATTTACAACCAGTAATGGTTCCTAAATGGGTTAGAGGAACTTTTGAATATGCAAGAATAATAACTGGTCCTGGAAAGAGTATAAATGTTCCTATTTGTGCTCTTGGTGGGTCAGTAGCGACCCCAAACCTTGGAATAGAGGCAGAGGTTGTTGAAGTTAAGAATTTTGAAGAATTAAAAAAATTAGGAAAAAAAAATATAGATGGTAAGATTGTTTTTTTTAATCGAAAAATGCCTGATACAATTATAAACACATTAGAAGCTTATAAAAAAACTGTAGATCAAAGATTAGATGGAGCTTCTATTGCATCAAAATTTGGTGCATTAGGAGTGATTGTTCGTTCGATGAATTTTCAATTAGATGATTTTCCCCACACAGGTTCAACTAATTATGGAGATATACCAAATAGAGACAGAATTCCAGCTTCTGCTATAAGCACTAATGGTGCAGAGTTATTAAGTTCAATGTTATCTATTAATCCTAACACCACTTTTTATTTTAAACAAAATTGTAAAAATTACCCTGACGTTTTATCTCATAATGTTATAGGAGAAATAATAGGGTTAGAGTTCCCTGAAGAAATAATATTAGTCGGAGGTCATCTGGATTCATGGGACTTAGGTGATGGATCTCATGATGATGGTGCTGGAGTAGTTCAATCAATGGAAGTGTTTAATATTTTTAAAAAACTTAATTACAAGCCTAAAAGAACAGTTAGAGTTGTACTGTTTATGAATGAGGAAAATGGTCTGAATGGAGGTAAGGAATATGCCAGATTATCAATATTAAATAATGAAAATCACATTTTTGCTTTAGAATCAGATTTAGGAGGATTTACTCCAAGAGGATTTAGTTTTGAAACCAATGAAAAAACTTTTTTAAAATTAAAGAGTTGGAAAAAATTTTTTAAACCATATTTGTCAGATAACTTTATTTTAGGTGGAAGTGGAGCTGACATTGGTCCATTAAAGAATAGTTCAATTACACTTGCTGGTTTAAGACCTGATTTGCAAAGATATTTTGAATATCATCATTCTGCTATTGACAAGATTGATGCTGTTAATAAAAGAGAATTAGAATTAGGCGCTGCTGCAATGGCAAGTTTAGTTTATTTAGTTGATCAATTTGGTCTTTAAATTTATCTGATTTTAAATGAACTTTTATTTAAATGATTATATTAAAGAATTTAGATTTAATTTAAAATTAGCTTATCCCGTAATCGTTAGTTTATTAGGTCATACATTTATCCAGTTGATGGATAATGTAATGGTTGGACGATTGGGTACTGCTGATTTAGCAGCAGTATCTTTGGGTAACAGTTTTATTATTGTTGCAATGTCTATAGGGATTGGTTTTTCCACTGCTATAACTCCTCTTGTTGCAGAATCTGATGGAGCTAAAAATTTAACAAGAACAAAAGAGATTTTTTCCCATGGAATATTATTGTGCCTTTTTCTAGGATTATTTTTATCTATAGCAGTAATTATAGGTAAACCTTTATTGTATCAAATGGGACAACCTATTGAGGTTGTAGAATTAGCTTTTCCTTATTTAAAATGGGTGTCGATATCATTATTTCCATTAATTGTTTTCGAAGCTTTTAAAAAGTTTTCTGATGGTTTATCAATGACAAAACCTGGTATGTATGCTACTATTCTTGCTAATTTCATAAATCTTATTCTCAATTTTTTTTTAATTTTTGGCATTTGGATTTTTCCAAAAATGGGCGTTGAAGGAGCTGGAATAGGTACTTTAATTTCAAGAATATGTATGCTTGTTTTTATATTTTTTTATTTCAAGTTTAATCTTAGTTTTAATAAAATTATAAAAGATTTAAATTTCAGGAATATAAATTTAAATCTTTTAAAAAAAATACTTAATCTCGGTTTACCATCAGCACTTCAAATGTTTTTTGAAATCGTTTTTTTTACTGCTGCTATTTGGGTTTCCGGATTTTTGGGCAAAAATTCTCAAGCAGCCAATCAAATAGTATTAAATCTATCAACTATTACATTTATGTTTGCTATGGGTTTAGGAGTAACTGCTATGGTTAGAGTTGGTATTCATAAAGGTAAAAATAATTTTATTGAGCTAAAGCGAATTGCACATTCTATATTTTTTCTGATATTATTATTAGATATAATTTTTTGCCTTATTTTTTTATTAACAAATAACTATCTACCTCTTATTTATCTTGATTTTAGTAATCCCTTAAATTACAATGATTCTGTTGAGGTGTTACTATTAGCATCTAGGCTAATAATAATATCAGCTTTTTTTCAAATTTTTGATGGATTACAGGCTGTTACTATAGGTGCTTTAAGAGGATTACAAGACGTTAATATACCAACTTGGATAACGTTTTTTAGTTATATTGTTTTTGGTTTTCCTATCTCTTTTTATTTAGGAATATATACAGATTTAGGAGTTTCAGGAATTTGGATTGGTCTTTTGTCTGGATTGTTTGCATCATGTTTACTTTTGTTATCAAGATTTCAATATATTATTAAAAAATCAATTAATTAATATACATGCATATACCAAAATTTTTGCTTTCTAGTAATTCTAATTTGCCTGAAAAATTATTTGTTGTACATACAGAATTTCCAAGGTTTATTTTAAATATAATTAATGATGAAATTTATTGGCTAGAAGATTTTGATGGGGAAGATATTGATGATTTAAAAAATGAAACTCAAAATTTGATTAATGAAGCATTAGATTTTTATGATCAGGAAATAACTAAACTTGAATAAATGCTAGATTTTATTTTAGAGGTTGATCACAAACTATTTCTTTGGCTTAATAATTCAGGAAGTGAAGCTTATGACTGGTTTTGGTTATTAATAACAAATAAGCTAATTAATTTTTTTGTTTATGTAATAGTTTTAATTTATCTGTTAAAAAAGCTAAAAAAAAAATCTTTTGGTTTATTAGTTGCTTGTTTATGTGTATTGATTTTATTATCAGATCAGTCTTCTAATTTATTAAAATATTTTTTTGAACGTTTAAGACCTTGCCATGATGATCAAATTGCCCACCTTGTTAGATTAGTTAAACAAAATTGTGGTGGACTCTATAGTTTTTTTTCAGCCCATGCTTCTAATTCTTTTGCTTTAGCAACTTTTTTCTATTTTGTTTTTAAAAAAATTATTCAAAGGAATATAATTTTCTTTTTTCTTCTTGCTGCATTAATAGGTTATAGTAGAATTTATATTGGGGTTCACTATCCTTTAGATGTAATTTCAGGGTCTGTTTTTGGATTTATTTCAGGTTTTGTTATTTTTAGATTTTGGGTTTTTAGTTTGAAAAGAATAAATGGGTTTAATTCTTAAGTAAATGAGGAAATTTTTGTTTAAATCTTTTTAATCTCGGAATTGATATTGCTCTTACATATGGATTATTAGGGTTTTTTTTTTCATAATCTTGATGATATTCTTCAGCGTAATAAAAATTTTTTAAAGGGATTATTTCAGTAGTTATTTTATTTAAAAATACATTGTTTTCTTTAAGTTTACGAATATAATTTTCGATAGCTTCTTTTTCTTCTTCAGATTGGTAAAAGGCTATTGACCTATATTGCGTGCCATAATCTGGACCTTGTCTATTTAAAGTTGTAGGATCATGAGAACCAAAAAAAACTTCAATTAGCTTTTTAAATTCAATTATTTTTGGATCATATAAAATTTCAACTGCTTCAGCTTGATTTGTTAGTCCAGTTCCAATTTGGCTATAAGTTGGATTTTTTGTTTTTCCACCTGCATATCCAGAGTAAACTTCTTTTACCCCTCTAATGCTTTCGTAAATAGTTTCAACACACCAAAAACAACCTGCTGCAAAATATGCTTTATTTAGATTGTTATTATATTGGTTTTTTGGCACCCATACAGGTTTTATATTGTTTTTAGGTTTATTTTGAGAATGACATGATTTAAATAAAAAAATTAAAAGAGCTAATAAAAGAATAGGTTTATAGTTCATATAAAAGAAGTTAGTTTAAAAATTATTTTATTTTTTTACAAATTAGAAATAAATTTTTCTAATTCTAAAACAAATTTACTCCATTTATAATTTGATTTTGCAGATTTAATGTTTTTAGAAAAATTATTCAAGTTTTTAGTTTTAAGTATTTCTAAAATATTTTTTGAAATATCGTAAGTTGATTTTTCGCTTATGATTCCTGAGTTATCTTTTTCAATAGGATCTTTTAAACCATCTAGATTTGTAACAAGAATTGGAGTGTTATAGAAATATGCTAGAGGAGTTACTCCACTCTGGGTAGAACTGTGATAGGTTTGCATAACAGCATCAGAGCCACAAAAAAGTTTTTGTGTCATTTCATTAGTTAAAAATTTATTAAAAATAGTAACCTTCTCTTCTAGTTTGTTTTCACTTATTATTCTTAAATATTTTTTTTTTGATTCATAAAACTCACCTGAAATAACTAGGTGTAACTTAATTTTTTTTAATGGTTCTTCATTTAAGGATTTAATTAATAAATCAAGACCTTTATACTTTCTTATTAGTCCATAGAATAGAATGGTTTTTCTTTCATTTGACCAGTTTAAAAGTTTTCTTGCATTTATTTTTGATATTGGTAAAGGAAGATTTTGATTTATTGGATGAAATAATGTTAGAAGAGGTTTATTAAAATTTAATTTTATTTGATTAGAAACGTTTTTCGACAATGTAATAAAACCATGCATTTTGGTTCCAAACAATTTGTTTAAGAAATTATCTAAAAAAAATTTTTCATGTGGCAACCAATTATCAACAATTGCAATTCTTTTTATATCTGTTTTTATAAATTTTGAAACAAAAAAATAGGCAGGGGCAAGGAATGGTGTGTAATATCTAAATATAACTGCTTTGGGATTTAGTTGATTTATTCTTTTAGCTGTTTTAATCCAGGTTAAAGGATTGTAAGAACTTAAATGTCTTTCAATATTAATTTTTTTAGGTTTTTGTTCATCGTTATATTGATTTTTACCAGGGAAAATTAATTTAGGATAAAGTGTTTTAAAGGTTATTATTAGGTTCTTCTTATTTTTTGAGTCAATGGCTTGAATTAATTCATGGTTAGTATTCGATATACCTCCTCTAAAAGGAAATGCAGGACCTAAAATTATATAATCTCCAGAGTATTTATTCATTAAATATGGGCCTATATTTATATACTATTAAAGAACTGATAAGAATAGATAGACATAGATAAGTAACAAGAAAAGATGTAATGATTATTGATTGATTTGCAAAAATTAAAAAACTTAAACTAATTACACATCTAAAAATTTCAAAAAGGGGCCCCCAAGAATGAAGATCCATAAGGGATATATATCCAAAAATTGACAAAAAAATTATGGAAGTATATATTAATTGAATATGAGTTTCAAAGTTAGAAAAATCAGATAAAAAATACATTAAAATTATGTTTACGCATACAAAATGAAAAATTCCAATTATTTTGGAAGTTATTGTGTATTCAGGATAATATTTTTTTTGCTTCTTTAGTTGATTTTTATAAACAAAAATTTTTTCTACATCTTTTGGTCTCCAACCTGTGGGCATAAACCAAATTTTAATTTTATCTGAGATTTTTTCTGTATACCATGAATCTTTTGCTAATCTATAAAGATGTTGAAAATTTATAATTATTGGATTCCAAGTGCTAACAGATTTTAATGTACCATAAATTGGTTTAACACTGTCTAATTCTTCTTGGAATGTTCCAAAAATTCTATCCCAAACACAAAAGATTGCAGATAAATTTTTATCAATATAAATTGGGTTAATAGCATGATGAACTCTATGTTGAGATGGAGTAACAAATATATATTCTAAAAATCCCAATTTACCAATATGTTGAGTGTGGCACCAAAATTGACCAAATAGATGAATTGGGGATAGGATTATAATAATTTCTGAAGGGACGCCCATGAATGCAGCTGGAATTAGAAATAAGGCATTATAACCAATTATATTAGATATACTTTGTCTTAAAGCACATGCTAAATTAAATTCTTCACTACTATGATGAATAATATGTTGATTCCAAAAAATATTAATTTTATGATTTAGTCTATGAGACCAATAACTTGCAAAATCAATACATAGAAAAGCTGTAATATATAATATTAATGAACTTTCTAATTCAAATAAAGCTAGTTTCTTTTCCAAAAATGGGTATGAGATTATAATAAGTATTATTCCCATAGAGTCTTTTAGAATATTCGTAATTCCAGAACTTAAACTAGAGATAGCATCCATTAATGTGTAGGTTTGTTTTTTAATAAGGTGACCATAAAAAAATTCAATTATTACAAATATTAGGAAGGATGGAATAACCCATAATAAGATAGCTGCATATGTATCCATATTTTTTTAAATTAAAAAATTGCTAAATAATAATCCATTCACCTTTTTTAATAAGTATTTCTGCTTTTTTATATTTAATTGTTTGTATTTCACCAGTTTTTATGTTTTTAATTTTTACTTTTTCATTTCTTCCAATTTTGGGGTTTTCTCTAACGATAGTTTCTATTGGTTCTCTTTGGGTCTGGCTAGCTGATGCTCCAACTCTTCTGTTTCTTTCAGTTAATTCATCTGAATTTAAAACTTCATCTTTTGAAGTCTTATAGTCTTGTTTTGTTGGAGTTTTTCTTGCTTCTTGGATGTTTTGTTGAGTGGGAAGATTACCTTTTATCAAAAATGATAGGACTTCTTTATTTAATGTGTTTAACATATCTTTAAATAATTCAAAGGCTTCAAATTTGTATATAAGAAGAGGGTCTTTTTGCTCATGAACTGCAAGTTGAACGGATTGTTTTAATTCATCCATTTTTCTTAAGTGGTTTTTCCAGGATTCATCTATTAATGCTAAAGCTATATTTTTTTCAAAATCTTCAATTAATTGTTCTCCTTTAGTTTCATAAGCAAGTTTTAAATCGGTTATTACATTTAATGTTTTTACACCATCTGTAAAGGGAACAACAATTCGTTCAAATCTATTATTTGGACGTTCATAGACTTCTTTTATTACTGGAAATGCAATTTTTGCATTGTTAATAGTTTTATTATTATAATGATCAAATAGACTATTATAAAGGGTTTTTGTTAATTCAGTTTCTGAAAGATCATTAAACTCATCAAGCTTTATTGGTGAAGTCATCGAAAAATTACTGATTATTTCAAACTCAAAATTTTTGTAATCATTTTGAGTTCTATTTTTATTTACAATTTCTTCAGATGTATCATATAACATGTTATATATGTCTAATTTAAGACGAGACCCTTCAAGAGCGTGTTTTCTTCTTTTATATATAACTTCTCTTTGAGCATTCATTACATCATCATATTCTAGAAGTCTTTTTCTAATTCCAAAATTATTTTCTTCAACTTTTTTTTGTGCTCTTTCTATAGTTTTTGTCATCATAGAATGTTGGATAACTTCACCTTCCTCAAGACCCATTTTATCCATCATTTTTGCAACTCTTTCTGATCCAAAAAGACGCATTAAATTATCTTCAAGTGATACAAAGAATTGTGAACTACCTGGATCTCCTTGTCGACCAGATCTCCCTCTTAATTGCCTATCTACTCTTCTTGAATCGTGTCTTTCAGTTCCAATTATAGCTAATCCACCTTTAGATTTCACATTTTCATTGATCTTAATGTCAGTACCTCTTCCCGCCATATTAGTAGCAATTGTTACTATTCCTGACTTACCAGCTTCAGCTACTATGTCAGCTTCTTTCTTATGTAATTTGGCATTTAAAACATTATGATGTATTTTATTTCTAATAAGCATTTTACTTAATAATTCTGAAATTTCAACTGATGTTGTTCCAATTAGAATTGGTCTTCCTTCATGAGATAGTTCAGTTACTTTTTTAATGACTGCATTATATTTTTCACGTTTGGTTTTATATATTAAGTCTTCTTCATCTTTTCTTGTAATTTTTTTATTTGTAGGAATTTCTATTACATCAAGTTTGTATATTTCCCAAAATTCACCAGCTTCAGTTACCGCAGTACCTGTCATTCCAGATAATTTTTCATACATTCTAAAATAATTTTGTAGCGTAATTGTAGCAAACGTTTGACTTGCAGCCTCTACTTTAACATTTTCTTTAGCTTCAATGGCTTGATGTAAACCATCTGAATATCTTCTTCCTTCCATTATTCTTCCAGTTTGTTCGTCTACAATTTTGACTTTATTATCAATTAGAACATACTCTATGTCTTTTTCAAAGAGCGTATATGCTTTTAGTAATTGATTCATTGAATGAATTCGTTCACTTTTTTCATCAAAATCTTTAAAAAGCTTTTCTTTTAATTTTGTTTCTTTTTTAACATCTAAATTTTTATTTTCGATTTTGACAATTTCACTTCCAATATCATTTAACACAAAGAAGTTTTTATCATCATTATCTTTGGATAAAGTATCTATTCCTTTATCAGTTAGATCAATTTGATTTGTTTTTTCATCAATTACAAAATATAGTTCCTTGTCAACTTTAGGCATTTCCCTATTATTATCTTGCATATAAAAATTTTCAGTTTTTTGAAGAAGTTGTTTAATTCCTTCCTCGCTTAAAAATTTTATTAAAGCTTTATTTTTTGGCAAACCTCTAAAAACTCTAAGAAGAAATAATCCTCCATTTTCATAATCACCTGACCTTATATATGATTTTGCTTCTGCTAAAACTTTGTTTAATAAAGTCTTTTGAGTATTAACTAAAGAACTAATTTTTGGTTTTAATTGATCAAATTCATGCCTATCCCCTAGAGGAGTTGGACCAGAGATTATTAGAGGAGTCCTTGCATCATCAATTAAAACAGAATCAACTTCATCTACAATTGCGTAGTTATGTTTTCTTTGAACCAAATCTTCTCTGCTGTGAGCCATATTATCTCTTAGATAATCAAATCCGAATTCATTATTTGTTCCATAAGTAATATCCGCTTCATAAGCTCGTTTTCTTTCAGGACTATTTGGTTTGTGATAATCAACACAATCAATAGAGAATCCATGAAATTGAAAGATAGGAGCCATCCAAGCACTATCTCTTTTTGCTAGATAATCGTTTACTGTTACTAAATGAACACCTTTTCCAGTTAGAGCATTTAAATAAACTGGTAAAGTTGCTACTAGTGTTTTTCCTTCTCCAGTTTGCATCTCGGCTATTTTGCCTTGGTGCAAAACAATTCCACCTATTAACTGAACATCATAATGAATCATGTCCCAAAATATTTCTTTTCCTGCAGCATCCCAAGTGTTTGACCAAAAAGCATGATTATTATTTATTTCAATATAACTATGTTTGTTCGAAAGTAAAATATCGTAGTCAGTTGCAGTAACTTTCAGTTTTGAATTATTAAAAAATCTTACAGCAGTTTCTTTTACAACAGCAAAAGCTTCTGGTAAAATTTTGTCTAAAATATTATTAACAATTTTATTAGCATCAATTTCTTTAAGATCTATCTGTTCGTATATATCTTCTTTTTCATTGATATCAGTAGTTTTTTTAACTAAATTATTTAACTGAGTAATTTCTTTGTTAATCTCAGATCTAGATTCTGAGATCATTTTTTTAAATTCTATAGTTTTTTGACGAAGTTCATCATTTGATAAACTTTCAATTTTTTTTTGATTTTTGTTGATTTCTCGTTCTATAGGAGAAATTATTTTTAAATCTTTCTTTGTTTTATCTCCTACAAAAAATTTTAATACTGAATTTAGTATACTCATTCAATTGTGTTGATTTAATTTCAAATTTAAACAAAAAAAAAGCCTCTGTAGAGACTTTTATTTATTTGATTAATGGAATTAATATTCATCTTCATTCCAAAGATAATCTTCTTCAGTCGGGTAATCTGGCCAGATCTCCGCTATTGATTCATAAATATCCTCTTCATCTTCCATAGATTGAAGATTTTCAACGACTTCAAGTGGCGCACCTGTTCTTATAGAAAAATCAATTAGTTCGTCTTTAGTAGCAGGCCAAGGAGCGTCGCTGAGATGAGATGCTAATTCTAAAGTCCAATACATAAATTTATTTTTTGCAAAAGTAAATTTTAATTGGAATAATCAAAAAAAAAAAGGTAAAATTAATATCTCTTTTTTAATTGTTTACTTATAACTATTAATGATAAAAGTATAAGAATTAATAGTGACCATCTAAAAATTATGTCACCATATGTTGAGTAAAAGGTCAATTTATTATTTGAGGATATTTTACCTTTAATTGTACCTTCAACTTCATAATCTAATTTTGATATTATTTCGCCTTTGAGATTTATTATAGCAGAAATTCCAGTATTAGCACTACGAACAATATCTCTTCTGTTCTCTATTGCTCTTAATTTGCATAGACTTAAAAGTTGTTTATGCCCTTCTGTATTACCCCACCAAGCATCGTTAGATATAATAGCAAGAAAATTAGCTCCAGCTTTAACATAATCTGTTACAAATTCCCCATAAACTGCTTCATAACATATTATAGGAGCAGCTTTTGAATTGATTTTATGATTAGTAAAATTGGTTCTATAATTTTGTGTCGCTCTACTAGATACTATACCACCAAGATTGATTAAAAAATTTCCAATTATAGGTTCAAGAAAATTTTTATAAGGAAGATTCTCAACACCAACTACAAGTTTCGATTTGTGATAAATATTAACTTTTTCATTTAATTCTTCACTTATAGCAGAATTATAATAATCAACCCATAAACCATTTTTAATTTTGTTGGCAGAAAATGATGGAATAGTATCAGAAAAATATAAATTATAAAATTGTATTCCAGTAATTATTTGAGTATTTGGATAATTACTCAATAATTTTTGTAGTAAAAAATGAATATTGCTTTTTTCATAACCTTTTAACTCGACACCACTACCTTCAGCAAAAAAAGTTTCGGGTGCAATTATATAATTTGTATTTGAATTAATTTCATCTTTTGTAAGACTTTCAAGTTTATTTAAAAAATCATAATTTGTAAAAGTATATTTATCTTTATAAGGATCTATATTAGGTTGAATTATTAAAACATTAATTGACTTTTTTGAATCTGGTATATTTAAATAGATTAAGATTGAAGCTATTATTGGTGTTAATACGCCAATTATACAGTATATAATTTTTCTAATTAAGATTCTTTTGTTTTGTTTGATGAAATACTCTTTTATTGCTTTAAATAATAAAACATTTATAATCATTACCCATAATGTTCCGCCAAAAACTCCTGTATATTCATACCACTGAATCCAATAAATAGATTCTGAAAAAGCATTTCCTAAATTTAACCATGGCCATGATAATTCCCAATTCAGATGAAGTTTTTCAAAACATATCCAAAGACATATAAAAAATAAGAATCTTGCATTTTCTTTTAATTTATTTTTTAAAAAATAAAATATTTGAAATAAAAGAGAATAAAATAAACTATTGCAAAGATTAGCGAATAACATTCCAAAAATAGAAGCGTTAATTAGCCACCATGTAGTGATTATGTTCCAAATTAAAAAGGCTATATATGTATAAATGAAAAACCTTAAAATTTTATATTTAGAACTATCTTCTCTTATAGCTTTTTCTAAAAAAAATAGAGGAATTAATGATGTGAAAATGAGTATAGGGAATCCATAAGTTGGCCATGAAAGCCCTAAAAGTAGCCCTGAAATTAGACTGTAAAATAAATTATTAACTAAAAATAAAGATTTCTTCAAATTTAATTTTTTTACTGATTATGCAATTATTATATTGGGAACAATTTAACACATATTATAAGAATGATTAAAAAAAATATTCCAAATTTTTTTACTTCTTTAAATCTTTTTTCTGGCTGTATTGCAGCTTATTTAGCATTTAGTAGTCTTTTTGAAGCTGCTTTTCTTTTTGTTTTGATCGGTGTTTTTTTTGATTTATTTGATGGTTTATTTGCTAGATTATTTAAAGTTGAATCTAATTTTGGCATTCAGTTTGATTCTATGGCTGATTTAATTACTAGTGGAATTGTGCCTGGAATAGTCATGTATAACCTTTTTCTTAAGCTTGGACTAAGAGAAATAGATTTTGTCTTTAATGTATTTAAAGTTGATTTTATTATATCCATTGCTCCATTGGCTTTGGTAAGTTATATTATACCCTTAAGTTCTGCTATTCGATTAACAAATTTTAATCTTGATAGATCTCAGAATGAAGAATTTAATGGATTACCTGTGCCTGCTAATGCTCTATTTATTGTTTCACTTCCAATTTTATTTGATCATCCTCTCTTTATATCTATTAAAGATTTGATTTACTCATATGCCGGTTTGATTATTATTACATTTTTATCAGCAATATTGATGAATATAAGGTTTAAATTATTTTCATTTAAGTTAAAATCATTGAATATAAAAGAAAACTTATATCAGATTATTTTTATTCTTTTCTTCGTTGTTTTATTTTATTTTATTAATTGGATTTCAATTCCTATTTCGATTCTTGTATATATTATAATTAATATTTTAAGAAATTATTTGAAATAATTTATTTGAAAAAATTATAATTTGATTTTCTTTTTTCTTAATTCGAAATTTTGACCTAAATAGACTTTTCTAACTATTTCATCTTTAGCTAATTCATCAGGGGTTCCTTCTTTAAGAATATTTCCTTCAAACATCAAATAAGTTTTATCCGTTATAGCTAGAGTCTCTCGGACATTATGATCAGTTATAAGAACTCCAATATTCTTTTTCTTTAATTGAGCAATAATTTTTTGAATATCTTCCACTGCTAATGGATCAACCCCAGCAAAAGGTTCATCTAACAATACAAATTTTGGATTTGTAGCTAAAGTTCGTGCAATTTCAGTTCTTCTAGTTTCTCCTCCTGAGAGAAGATCTCCTCTATTTTTTCTTATGTTAGTAAGACCAAATTCTTCAAGTAATTCCTCCATTTTATTTTTTTGCTCAGATTTAGTAAGAGAAGTTAATTGGAGCACACTTAAGATATTTTCTTCAACACTTAATTTTCTAAAAATAGATTTTTCTTGAGCTAAGTAACCAATTCCTTTTTGAGCTCTTTTATACATAGGAAAAGGGGTTATATCTTCACCTTCAAGAAAGATCTTTCCATTTTCAGGCTTTATTAACCCTACTATCATATAAAATGATGTTGTTTTCCCTGCCCCATTTGGTCCTAATAAACCAATGATTTCACCTTGACTTACTTCAATAGAGATTCCTTTAACGACTTTTAATTTTCTGTAAGATTTTTCTATTTTGACGGCATTTAATTTCATAAACTTGGATTATTTTCTCTTTTTATAACAATTTTAGAAATAATTATGCTTATTTCATATAATATTAATATTGGAATGCTAACTATAATTTGGCTAACTATATCTGGAGGAGTTATTATTGCAGATAAACTTAAAACTAAAACAAGAGAAATTTTTCTGTTTTTTTTAAGAAATTCAGGACTAACTATACCAATTTTTGTTAAAAAATAAATGATTATTGGAAGTTCAAAAATAATACCTGAGGCGAGAACTGAAGCTCTGACTAGACCAATATAACTACTTAAATCAAAATCATTAAAAATCTGATTACTTACAGAATAATTTCCAAGAAAATTAATTGATAATGGAGTCACAATATAATACCCAAATAATACTCCAATAAAGAAAAGTAATGAAGAAATAAAAATAAATCCTTTAGAATTTTTTCTTTCTTTTTCATATAGTCCAGGACTAATAAATTTCCAAAATTCATATATAATATATGGAAATGCTATAATAAAACCAGATAAAATTGAAGTCCATAAGTGAGCAGAAAATTGACCTGATACAGTTCTGCTTTGAATCCGAAAAGGAATTTCATCAATACAAAAGGCACTTCCTTGACCTAGATTTTGAGATATAGAGCAGAACAATCGATATGTAAAAAAATCTTTGTCTTTAGGACCAAAAATAATTACATCAAATATAAAATCTTTAAATATAAATGAAACAGATCCAAAAATTAAAATAGCCATTACAGTTCTAAGGAGGTGCCATCTTAATTCTTCGAGATGATCTAAAAAGGACATTTCATCATTCTTACTCATTATTAAAAACCTTCTTTAATTAGATCTAAAACATGGACTATTCCTAAATAATTTTCTTTTTTGTTTACGACTATAATATGATTAATTTTTTTCTTATTCATCAATTTACGGGCTTCACTTGCAAGAAATTTTTTATGTTTTTTAATTGGATTAATAGTCATTATTTTTTCGGCTGTTATATCATTTATTTTATCAAAATTTTGGAGCATTCTTCTTATGTCTCCATCAGTAATAATCCCAATAATTTTTTTATTTTTAAAAACAACAGTTGCTCCAAGTCGTTTAGAAGAAATCTCGTTGATTACAATTTCAATTTTGTCATCAAAATTTACAACTGGTTTTTCAACTTTATTAACTAAGTCATTTAGATTCGTTGTCAAAAGTTTTCCAAGTTGACCTCCAGGATGGACTTTTGCAAAATCTTTAGTGTTAATTTTATTTAAACTTAAGAGACTCATAGCAATTGCATCACCAATAGCAAGTTGAACTGTTGTGCTTGTAGTAGGTGCTAGATCGTTTGGACATGCTTCTTTTTTTACATAGGTATGAATAACATGATCAGATTTCTTTGCAAGAAATGAATCTAAATTTGATGTTAAGCCTATTATTAAATTTTTTCTTTTTTTAATAATTGGAATTAATATTTTAATTTCTGAAGAATTACCACTCTTTGATAAACACATTACAATATCATTTTTTTGGATTATTCCTAAATCTCCATGCATTGCATCAGCAGCATGCATAAATATAGATGGTGTGCCAGTTGAATTTAATGTAGCTACAATTTTCATTCCAATTATAGCACTTTTTCCTATTCCAGTTATAATTAATTTCCCTTTATTATTATGGATTAAATGGATTGCTTTTTCAAATTCAGAGTCAATACTATCAATTAATTTTTTTACTGACTTAGCTTCTAAATTTAACGTTTCAATAGCTATTTTTTTTATTGATAGTTTATTTTTTAATTTCAAATTTTATACTTTGAGTTAGAATATATTTGTATTATATTGTATATACAAATTTAGATAAATTTAAACATTTACCCTTTTTTTAATGATTGAAGATGAGCTTATTGATGTTCTGAAAAAGAATTTTGGATTTTTAAACTTTAAAGAACTTCAAAAAGAGATAATACTAAATATTTTAAACAATAAAAACAGTTTTGTTATTATGCCCACTGGTGGAGGGAAGTCTTTATGTTACCAATTGCCAGCTTTGATGAAAAAAGGCACTTCGATTATTGTCTCTCCTCTTATAGCTTTAATGAAGAATCAAGTTGATTCTATAAGAGGTTACTCTCTTGAGAATGGAATCGCTCATGTTTTAAACTCCTCATTAAATAAGTCTGAGATTAAAACAGTAAAAAATGATATTGCTAGAGGAGTAACCAAACTTTTATATGTTGCTCCAGAATCACTTGCAAAAGTAGATAATATAAATTTTTTTAAGACAATAAACATTTCATTTTTAGCAGTTGATGAGGCTC
>Ga0310121_10000956_pt1 | contig 30613 bp, 36 predicted proteins | sample CB27_Tmax_986_MG_FD_203504 | JGI IMG/M metagenome (GOLD analysis project Ga0310121, IMG submission 203504) | Marine microbial communities from Western Arctic Ocean, Canada - CB27_Tmax_986 | ecosystem: Environmental > Aquatic > Marine > Oceanic | place: Canada: Western Arctic Ocean | collected... | reverse complement strand
ACACCATCTTCGTGGGGACGATGGCAGGCAAGCTCTATGCGTTCGATCTCGAGTCCGGCGATGAACTCTGGGATCGCCCGTTCGAGATCGAAGGGGCGATCGCTGATCTCTCGTTGATCACCGCTGACCTCCTCTTCGTGCCCACGCTCGGCAAGCGGGTCGCCCTGGTGGACACCGCGACGGGTTTGGCGATCCACCCGGAGTTCCGAGCGACGAATTGGGTCTGGACGACGCCGGCGTTAGCCGATGGCGTGGCCTATTTCGGCGATTTCAGCGGGATGGTCTATGCACTCGACATAACTACGGGTCGGGTTGAATGGACTTATGACGCAGAGAACAAGGTGAAGGCGCGGCCGGCGATCATCGGCGACACCCTAGTCGTCGTCGACGAAGGCGGATCCGTCCACTTCGTCGATCTGATGCGAGGCGACCGCAAGAACCTCGTGAAATTGGAAGGTGCAGGCAAGGTTCGCGCGCCAATTGTCGAGGCCGACGGTTTCGCCTACATCATGGGCACAAAAGGGCGGCTCTACCGCGCGGATGCGGAAACGCTGACCGTCGTCGAGCGCGAGATCCGGGGACTCGGCTCGTGATCGGCGACATTTTCACAACCGTCCTCATGGACCCCATGATCAACGTGCTGGTTGTGCTCAACAGCCTGCTGTTCGGCAGTTTCGGCCTAGGCGTCATCGCCTTCACGATCATTGTGCGGCTGATCACCTTCCCGCTGACGCTGCGGCAGCTCCAGCAGACGCGCGCGATGCAGGCCCTTCAGCCCCGCGTGAAGGAGATCCAGAAGCAGTTCACGGATCCGAAGCGGCGGCAAGAAGAGATGATGAAGGCCTACCGCGAGGCGGGTGTGAACCCCCTCGGCTGCATCGGGCCGCTGATCATCCAGTTTCCGATCCTGATCGGCCTGTTCTATGCGATCCGCCAGGCGCTGGCCGTCTCGCCGGAGGCGCTCGACAACCTCTCCGGCCACCTCTACTCCTGGAGCTACATCCAGAACGCGGTTCCGCTCGAGGAGCGCTTCCTGGGCCTGAATCTGGCGGAGCCCAGCATCCTCATGGTCGTCCTCGTCGGCGTCACGACGTGGGCGCAGTCCAAGACGACCGTCTCCGTCTCGACCGACGACCGGGCGCGTGCACAGCAGCAAATGATGCAGTGGATGCTGCCGCTGATGTTCATGTTCTTTTCGTTTGGCTTCCCCAGCGGCGTCAGCCTCTACTGGGTGGTCACCTCGATCGTCAGCGTCGGTTTCAACGTCGCGACGTACGGCTTCCCCCTTCTCAGGATCCAGCCGCTCGTCGGTCCCCCCAAGCCACGCGCTCCGCGCGAAACCCCGGAATCCCCGGAGGGTTCGGGCAGCCCACGACCCAAACCAGCCCGCGAATTGAGGACATCACAAAATGGAAAAAGTCGAAGCAAGCGGAAAAACCGTCGACGACGCGCTTAGAGCGGCGCTGGCGAAGCTGAACGCCTCCCGCGAGGAGGTGGAGTTCGTCGTCTTGGACGAGGGGCAACGCGGCGGCTTCCTCTTCGGGCGCGGTGGCCGCGACGCCGTTGTCAGTGTTGAACGCCGCCCCGGAGGGCGCGGTGAACAGGGCACGTCCGCACCGCCGGATACGACCATCCCCCGGGGTGGCCGGGGGGGCGGTGCCGACCGGGAGCGGAGCGGGCGGGGACGTGGCGGCGGGAGCGGTGGCAGCGGTGACCGTGATCGCCCGACTGGGGGACGCGCCGGACGGGGCTTGGAGCGAGCGGGACCGGAGCTCACCGAGCAGGACTTCTTCGGCGAAGGTGAGACGCCTCAGCGTCCGCCCGCCGGGCGCCGGGGCGGCACCGCGCGGCGCTCCGGGGGCGGTCGCCCTGCGGGCGCTTCGTCCGGGGGCGGGCGCCCGGCGGGCGCTTCCGCTGGTGCGCCCAGCGGTCCGAGTCGCGGTGGTGGCGAGCGGCCGCGCCGGCGGCGGGACCGCGACGAGGACAACGTCGAGCCGGACATCAACGCCGAAGAGGTCGATCTCGCGGCCCAGATCGTGGACGACCTCCTGCAGATACTCAACATCAACGGGGGCATCGCCATTCGCGAGCCGGTGACCGCCGGAGATGGCTTGGGCAGCGCCCGGGCCGTCATCGATATCTCCGGCGAGGACCTGGGCATGCTCATCGGCCGGCGCGGCGAGAGCCTGATGGCGTTCCAGTATGTCGTGAACTTGGTCATGACAAGACGTTATCCGGGACGCGGTTCCGTGACCGTCGATGTCGAGCACTACCGCCACCGTCGCGAGGAGCAGGTGGTCTCGCTCGCGGGACGCATGGCCGAGCGCGTGCGGGAGATGGGGGAGCCGATCACGCTCGAACCGATGTCCGCGGCGGAGCGCAGGCTCGTCCACCTCGCGCTCGTGGAGGACCCCGAGTTGGAGACGAACAGCATCGGCGAGGGCGAAAGCCGCAAAGTCGTGATCAGCCTGATGGACGAATGATGGTGATGGAGGGAACGGGTCCGCGGATCGCGATCGTCGGAAACGTCGTCGAAGATCTCACCCCCGGTGGCGAGTGGATGGCCGCTGGGCCCGCCCTCTATAGCGCCCGCGCGGCTGCCGCTTTGGGGGCAGAGGTGATGCTTGTGAGCCGCGTCTGCCCTGGCCACGACCGCGCCAATTTTGAGGGCCTTGCCGTGACTGAGGTGCCCGCGCAGCGCTGCCCGCGTTTCGAGAACAGCTACAACGCGGCGGGCGGGCGCCAACAGAAGCTCCACGCCTTGGGCGAGCCCATCGCTTTCGAGGACCTCCCGGTGCCGCTGGAAGCCGATGCCATCTTGGCGGCGCCCGCGCTCGACGAGCTCGCGGGCTTCCCCCCGGGCGAGGCGCCGGTTTGCATTGCCGCCCTTCAGGGGCCGTTGCGGATGGCCATCCCTCATCGCCCGATCCGGCGAGCGCCCTTTCCGCGCGAACGGGCCCGCCCCTTCCTGGGCGAGGGGGTGATCGCGCTATTCAGCGACGACGATGTCGACGACCCCCCAGCCCTGGCGGACGCCCTCTCCGGCCAGGGAACCGTCACGGTCGTGACTCGGGGTAACCGGGGCGCTTGGCTCTATCGCAATCGAGCCCGTCAGGCGATCCCGGCTATTTCCACACGAGTCACCGATCCCACCGGTGCGGGCGATGCGTTCGCAGCAGCGTTCGCCGTCCGCCTTGTGGAAACGGGCGACCTGTTGGAGTCCTGCGTGTTCGCGAACGCGACGGGATCCCTCGTGGTCGAACGGAACGGGCTCAACGAGATGCCGTCGCGCGACGAGGTATCGGCGCGCTTGCTTCGGGGGGCTGCCTAGTGGCGGGACAGATCATCTCATTCGTCAACCAGAAGGGCGGAGTGGGGAAGACCACCACGGCCGTCTCGGTGTCCGCCGCCCTCGGGCGTGTGGGCCAGGGCGTGCTCCTCGTCGACCTCGATCCCCAGGCCAACGCGACCAGCGCGGCTGGCGCGGAGGAGATCACGGGGCCCTCGATCTATGAGGCGTTGATGGAAACCGCGCGCCCCGCTGACTGCGTGGTCCATCTCGAAGACGAGCAGTTCGATCTGTTCCCGGCGACCCCCGAGCTCGCCGGTGCCGAAGTCGAGCTGGTACCGGCGATCGCGCGCGAGCAGCGCCTCAAGGGTGTGCTCGCCCCGTTCGTCGACAGCTACGACTGGATCTTCATCGACTGTCCGCCGTCGCTCGGGGTCCTCACGGTGAACGCGCTCACCGCCTCGGAAAGCGTGATCATCCCCGTGCAATGCGAGTACCTGCCGCTCGAGGGGCTGACGCGCCTGATGCAGACGCTCGAGCTCGTCCGACGCAGCCTGAACCCAGAGCTTCGCGTCCTCGGCCTGGTCCTGACCATGTTCGATCGGAGGACGAGGCTGGCCCAGCAGGTCGTCGCGGATGTGATCAGCCACTTCCCGGAGACCTTCGACACGTTGATTCCCCGGGCCGTGAGCCTCAGTGAGGCCCCCAGCCACGGGCAATCGATCATCCGGTACAGCCCGGAAAGCCGAGCCGCCGTGGCCTATCGCAGGCTCGCGGATGAGCTCTTGGAACGCGTAGGGGTACCCGCATGACGCAAGCACGCCGAGGACTCGGCCGGGGGCTCGATGCCCTACTCCCCAACGGTGGCGCTGCCGCTGCCCCGGAGGCACCGCCTCCGCCGGCAAACGGCGGCCCGCAGGAAATCGACATCGATCTCATTGCGCCCAACCCCGAGCAGCCGCGGACGAACTTCGCGCCCGAGCAGCTGCGGGAGCTGGCGGACTCGATCCGTGAGCACGGGGTGATCCAGCCCCTGCTCGTCAGCCTCGACGAGGAGGGTGGCTACCGCGTGGTCGCGGGCGAACGCCGCCTGCAGGCGGCGCGCCTCGCGGACCTGCAGGTGGTCCCGGTCGTGATCCGCGAGGTGGCGGATTCGGAGCTCCTCGAGCTGGCGCTTGTGGAGAACCTCCAGCGGGCCGACCTGAACCCAATCGAGGAGGCGGTCGCCTATCGGCGGCTCATTGACGAGTACGGCCTCACCCAGGAAGAGGTCGCCAGCCGCGTCGGCCGCAGCCGCGCCTCGGTCGCGAACGCGACGCGCCTGCTGCAGCTGGAGGCGGAGATACGCCGCAGCCTCGTGGGCGGCGAGATCAGCGAGGGGCACGCGCGCGCCCTGCTCGGGATCCCCGAAGGCCCCGAGCGGATCGCGCTCTGGCGCGATGCCGTCAGCCGGCGCCTCAGCGTGCGCGAGACCGAGGTGGCCGTGCGGCGGGCGGTTGCGGCCAAGCCGGAGACCGCCAGCAGCCCCGCTGCCTCGAACGCCCGTCGCGACGCTGCCTTGAGCGACGTCGAGACGCGGCTGCGCCGCACGCTCGGAACACGGGTGACCGTGGCGGCTCAGCGCCGCGGCGGCGCACGCATCACCATCGAGGCCTATAGCGCGGAGGAGTTCGATAGCGTGATAGGTAAGCTCCTCGGGGCGGGAGCCTGAGCGCTGAAGCACGCCTGCGGGAGCTGGGCATCGGCCTTCCCCAGGCACCGGCACCGGCCGGTCTGTACCTGCCCGCGGTGCAGACGGGCAACCTCCTCTTCGTCTCGGGGCAGATCCCGGTAAGTGATGGAGAGGTGCTGAAGCGGGGCCGCTGTGGCGAGGGCGTGGACGCCGCGGAGGCTGCCGAACTGGCCCGCCAGTGCGCCCTCAACGGCCTCGCCGCCGCTCGCGGCGAACTTGGCTCGCTCGATCGGATCACACGCGTCGTGCGCGTGGCCGGCTACGTCGCCTCCACCCCGGACTTCGATGAGCAGCCCAGCGTCATCAACGGCGCCTCACAGCTGCTCGTGGATGTCTTCGCCGAAGCCGGGCGCCACGCCCGCGCCGCCGTCGGCGTGACCGCGCTCCCCCTCGGGGTGCCGGTGGAGGTGGAGTTCCTGTTCGAGATCGAGGCGCAACCCGGCTAGTCCCATCGCGCGGCCTTGCGCGGACCCGAAACCGATGGTCGATCGCCCTTTCTCCGACGCGGCGCTCGGTGGGATGACGCCTTCACGCTTTGGGAGGAACGGGACGACTTTCGGTTCTCCCTGCCGCTCATCATGTCGGCGCAGGCCGTGCTCGATGTGGGGTGCGGGACGGGGGCATTGCTGCACCGCGCCCGGGGTGCCGGCCATGCTGGGCGGCTCCGTGGCCTCGATCCTGCGGAGGGGATGCTCGCGCAGAAGCGAAAGCGGGCGGAAATCGAGTGGGCGCTGGGCGACCTCACTTGTGTCGCCTTCTGTCGCGTGGCAGAAGCAGTTCGATCTGATCGCTCGTTATGACCGGCCAGGCGTTCCCGGTGTTCGTCGATGACGATCAGGTGCGAGCGTGACTCGCGGCTATCAGGTCCGCCCGCATCGGTAACGGCGGATTCGCGTTCGAGACGCGTAACCCGCTGGCGTGGGAGTGGAAGAGATGGAGTTCGCGGTATGCGCGGGAGGCGACCGACGCCTCCGGCACAGCCGTGCGGATGGCGACTACGGTCGACTCCGTTGAGGGAGAGTTCGCGCGCTTCACGCACACGTTCACGAGTCCTCGCTGGGACCAGCCGCAGCTCAGCCAGAGCGTGTGGCGCTTCCTCGGTACGGGCTCCGCTGGCTTCGTTCCTGCCGGACGCGGGGCTGAGGCTCGACGCGTAATACGGCGACTGGGACGGCGAGTCGCTCACCGATCCGAGCGCCGAGATCATCACGATCGCGACGCGAGCTTCAGGGCACTCGGCGCCGACAGCGGACAGTAGCGGCTAGTCCCATTTGGGACTCGCGCTCCGCGTGGTCCCAGATGGGACTGGGGGCGAGGTAGGCGCGCTCACGCTCCGGTGGTGAGCGGGGCCACGGCAGCTACCGCGCGGCGGGCGCACAGTGCTCTCAGCCGAAACAGAGCGCGAGGGGGCAGACGATGCGCGTGGCGATTACGGGAAGCACAGGATTGGTCGGGCGGGCGCTGGCGCAGCGCCTCACGGACCGTGGCGATGAGGTTGCGAGGATCGTGCGCGGTGGGCGCGAGGCGGCTGGCGTCGATTGGGCACCGGCCGAGGGCTGGGTGCGCGAGGGCGCCTTCGACGGCTGTGAGGCCGTCGTCCACCTCGGCGGCGCTTCGATCGGCGAGGGCCGCTGGGCGGCGAAGCGGAAAGCGGAGCTGCGCAGCAGCCGCATCGAGAGCACGCGGGTGCTCGTCGCGCATCTGGCGTCGCTCGAACCGCGACCGCGGCGGCTGGTGGTGGCTTCGGCGGTGGGCTACTACGGTGACCGCGGCGACGAATCGCTGTCCGAGGCGTCGGCGAAGGGCACGGGCTTCCTTCCCGACCTCGTCGCCGACTGGGAGGCGGAGGCGGAGAAGGCGACCGCAGCCGGCATCCCCACAGCGATGATCCGCTCCGGCGTGGTCTTCGCGAAGGAGGCGAGCGCGTTCAGGCGGCTCGTGCTGCCGTTCCGTTTGGGCGCGGGCGGACGGCTCGGAAACGGCCGCCAATGGATGCCCTGGGTGACGCTCGAAGACGCCGTCCCCGCGATCGAGCACCTCCTGGACGGCGATCTCACGGGGCCGGTCAACGTGGTCGCGCCGGGCGCGATCACGAATCGCGACCTCACGAAAGCGCTCGGCCGTACCCTCCGCCGGCCGGCGTTCATGATGGTGCCCCGCTTCGCGATGCAGCTCGCCATGGGCGAGGCGGCAGGCGAGCTGCTGTTCGCCAGCCAGCGCGTCGCCCCGGAGCGGCTCATGGCCGAGGGCTTCGAGTTCGTTCATCCCGAGGTCGAGGGCGCCCTGCACGCTCTTCTGCGCGACAGCTAGGCCCGGGAGCCGCGGCGATGGGTGTCCACAGGCTCGCGACCACTCAGGTGGTCTCGGCACCGCGCGACGAGGTCTGGGAGTTCTTCGCCGACCCCCGGAACCTCGCCGTGGTCACGCCACCGTGGCTGCGATTGCGCTTCACGTCACCGCCCCCGGAGCGGGTCTACGCCGGCCTCGTCGTCAGCTACGAGGTGCGACCGTTCCTCGGCCTCCCGCTCGCGTGGGCGACCGAGATCACGCACGTCGTCGAAGGCGAGCGCTTCGTCGACGACCAGCGGGTCGGGCCGTACCGGCTCTGGCATCACCAGCACGAGCTGGGGGACGTCGAAGGCGGCACCGAAATCGGGGACACCGTTCACGATGCGCTGCCCTTGGGCCCGCTCGGAGACGTGATCGCCAGGCAGGCGGTGCGACCGAGAGTGGCGGCCATCTTCGACTTCCGCCGCGCCGTGCTGCGGGAGCGTTTCGGGCCGGGGCCCGAGTGATCTCCTCGCTGACGGCCGATGCCGCTGAGGTGCACGAGGGGCTAGCCTAGCGGCTCTGACTTCGCTGAACGGGCAGAAGGGTCCTGTTGAAGTCGGGGAGGTGCAGCCCTTGGACGCACTAGTGAGCGCAGCGCTTGCTGTTTTTCAGGACAGCCTCGCTCTGGGGCACGAAACCTTCCATGGCCGATTGGGCCGGTTTATTCGAGATCGAAGCCACCCTCGAATCGAAGACGCGAACCACGTGGATAGCGTTACTGCGTCCGCTCCCGGCGATATCGATGCCCTCCTTGCTGAGGCTGCTGAGGAGTACCAGCACGTCGAGTCCCTCAGATGGGACATCGATGCGCGTACCCCGCCCGAGTTCGAGGCAAGGCTCCAATTCGAAGGTTACGAAAGTCGCGAGGATCTGCTGTTCATTCTTGAGGGTGACCTTCGGGGGCAGTCTCCTGAGGCAGACGTTCGTCTGGTCGATGACGAGCATGGCTGGGCAGCGTTTGGCTCACTCCACGCGATCGACTGGGCCCGCGACAACGGCGCGGACGGTGCTCCGGATCCCGATGATGCGGCCGCGAACTTCGAGAGCCTGCGGTCGAAGAGCCCCCCGCTCAGTTTTGGCTGGCCTTCGTCGATGACACGCCAGCGGGATACGTTTGGTCCTGGGCTGGGAACGCAGGCGTCGGATTGGTCGAGACGCTATTCGTCGCCTCTGGCCACCGTCACCGCGGGCTGGCTACTGCCCTCTTGCATCGCGGCGTCGCGGATTGCCGGGAGCGTGGAGGAGCAGGCCCGATAGCGATTGGTGCTGTCCCGTCTGACACTCCGAAGAACATGTATGCCGCCCTGGGATGGAGGCCGATCGCGGTTAGGCGGGAGTACCGGCGGCGAATGAGTACTGAAACCGTGATGCCCGCATCTCCCGCCGAAGTGAGCACCCGCTAGAGCACGTCTCGCGCGACGAGGTCGTCGATCGTCTCACGGCGTTGAAGGAGGCGCGCTTCGCCGTCTCGGACCGCAACGACGGGTGGGCGCAGCGCCATGTTGTAGTTGCTCGCCATCGCGAGGTTGTAGCCGCCGCTCGCCGGCAGAGCGACGAGCTCGCCAGGCTCCAGCCGGGGCAGTTCCGCATCGCGAACGAGGATGTCGCCGCTCTCGCAGTACTTGCCCGCGATGGTGACCGTCTCGGTGGCGGGGTCGAGGGGCCGGTCGACGGGGACGGCCTCGTACTCGGAGCCGTACATCGCCGGGCGAACGTTGTCCGCCATGCCGCCGTCGACGGACACGTAGGTTCGGACGCCCGGGATCTCCTTGCGCGCGCCCACGGTGTAGACGGCGACCATCGCCCGGCCTACCAGCGACCGTCCCGGCTCGATGTGGAGGGAGGGGGTCTCGAGCCGGTGGCCGGCGAGGCCCTCCTGCAGCGACCGGGCCAGGCGCTCGGCGTATTCGGCGATGGTGGGCGTATGCTGCGTGCGCGTGTAGGCGAGGGCGAAGCCCCCGCCGGGGCTGAACTCGTGGAAGTTGAACCCGTGCGTGTCGCCCATCTGCGCAGCGAAGCCGCACATCACCTCGCTCGCCTGCTCGAACGGCTCGACCGCGAAGATGGGCGAGCCGAGGTGGACATGCAGCCCGCGCAGCTCGAGGTGCGATGCCGCCAGCGCCTCGGTCACCGCGCGCTCGGCGTCGCCGGTGGCGATGGCGAAGCCGAACTTGGAGTCGAGCACACCCGTCGTGGTCTTCGCATGCGTATGGGGGTCGACGTTCGGGGAAATGCGCAAGAGGATTGGCTGACGGGCGCCGTGCTCCGCGGCGATCCGCTCGAGTTCGCGCAGCTCGTAGAAGTTGTCGACGACGATGCGCCCGACGGCCTCGCCCATGACGGCGGCTTCGAGTTCGTCCAGCCCCTTGTTGTTGCCGTGGAAGTAGAGCCGTGAGCTGGGGAAGCCTGCAGCTCGCGCCACGGCCAGCTCGCCGCCGCTGACGACGTCCATACCCAGCCCCTCGTCGGCCACGATCGCGGCGAGGGGCTGGCTGAGGTAGGCCTTCGCCGCATACAGGACGGAGACTTCGGGCCAGCGCGCCTCAAACTCCTCGCGGAACTCCCGCGCCGTCGCGCGGAAGTCCTCTTCGTCGAAGGCGTAGAGCGGCGAGCCGTACTCCTCGACGAGCTCGCGCAGATCGCAGCCGCCGACGCTCAGCCGCCCCGCGGGGGAGAGGGCGGCGGTGTGGGGCAGCACGTGCCGGTAGGGGAGGGCGTCGAGGGGGCCGGCGCTGGACATTGGAGGATTATGCGGGCAGGGGAACCCGCAGCATACTCAGCGGCCTCCCGACTTGCCGAGCGTTTGGTGGGCCGGCAAGGCGCCTATACTCCCTGCGTGGAACGAGAGACGGGGCTGCGCGAGCGCTTCGCCACGGAGCGGCGCCGATCGGCGTTCTTCGCGGCGCTCGCGGGGATGGGCGCGGGCATCATTGCCATCGACACCTGGGTTGCGCCCCAGCTCGGCGTGGTGGGCGGGATCAGCGGGGGCCTGCTCGCCTACGCGCTCGTTTTCGGCTACGAGACCCTCATGTGGCGGCGCAGCCATGGCGCCTGACGGGCCCGGCGGCCTCTCGCACGTCGACGAGCGCGGGGCCGCGCGGATGGTCGATGTCTCGGGGAAAGAGATCACCGCGCGTGAGGCCGTGGCCGAGGGCCATGTGCGCATGCAGCCCGCGACGCTCGCGCTGATTCAGGAGGGCGGGCTGCCGAAGGGCGATGTTCTCGCCGTCGCGCGGGTCGCGGGTATCCAGGGCGCGAAGCGGACGAGCGAGCTCGTCCCGATGTGCCATCCCTTGCCCATCTCCGCCGTGGCGATCGACCTGACGCCCGCCGGCGAGGACCAGTTGCGGATCGTGGCGACAGTCCGGACCGAGGGGCGGACGGGGGTCGAAATGGAGGCGCTCACGGCGGTGAGCGTGGCCGCGCTCACGGTCTACGACATGTGTAAGGCCGTCGACCGCGGGATGCGCATCGAAGGCGTGCGGCTGCTCGAGAAGCGCGGCGGCAAGAGCGGGGAGTGGCGCGCGAACGCTTGAGCGTCCGGCGTTCAGCTGAGTCCCCAGATCCGGCGGACGGAGGCAGCGACACCGTCTTCGTCGGCGCTGCCGGTGACCTCGTCGGCAGCGCCCCGAACCGCGGCGGGCGCGTTGCCCATGGCCACGCCACGGCCAGCGGCCTCGAACATGGGCACGTCGACCTCCGCATCGCCGAACGCCACCGCCTGCGACGCCGGGATCGCGAGCGCCTCGCAGAGGCGGCGAAGGGCTGCGCCCTTGCCTACGCCCTCAGCGGTGATGGCGACGAGTTCCTGTCCGGCGCTCGTGACCGCCCGCTCGCTGCGCAGGCGCCCGGCGCGGAGGATTTCGTCCAGCGCGGCGTAGGACGTGTCTGCGGGGGTCACGAAGGGCGCGATCATGAAGACGCGGTCCAATGGCAGCTCGGCCAGGCTGCCCACGGAGGTAGTGGCAGCGCCGTTCGTGGGAGCTGGGCGCCCTCGACGGAAAGCGCCGTCCGCGCTTCCCACGATCGTGCCCCAGTCTGATTCGTCGCAGAGGCGCGCGACTTCGCGTGCGTGCGCTTCGGGCAGGGTTCGCTGCTCGACGATCGCGCCGTCCACGAGGCGCACATCCGCCCCGGTGGAGGCGATCACCGCCACCTCCAAACCAAGCGAGGCAAACATCGGCGTGGCGATTTCGTAGGGCCGCGTGGTGGCGGCCACAATCGCCACGCCCGCAGCGTCGAGGCCGCGAAGCGTGGCGATGGTGGCGGGCGAGAGCTCGCCGCTCGCGCCGATGAGGGTGCCATCGATATCGAACGCTGCGAGCCGGTAGCTCATGCCCTGTGAGGATACGGGAGCGCTCACGGGCTCTCGTCCACGAGGTGGGGGAGGCCGTCGATGATGCGCACGGGGACCAGCTCGTGGCCCACGACGCCCTCGGCGGTGAGCTCCACGAGGAGGATGGCGGAGTCGTTCGCCGGTGCGTCGAAGCCGTCGAAGACGAAGTTGCCGAGGCTGTAGGCGATGAGCCCCTCGCCGTACTCCTCCACCTCCTGGAGGACGTGCGGGTGGGAGCCGATGACGACTGCGGCGCCGGCGTCGATGGCGGCGCGAGCCTGCGCGCGCTGCTCGGCGCTCGGCTCGCGCTGTCCTTCGAGGCCGAAGTGGAGCATCACCACAACCAGGTCCGCGTCTGCGGCTGCGCGCTCAACCTCTTCAGCCATGACCGCTACCTCGAGCCAGGCGACGCCAGGGGTGCTTTCGGTCGCCTCCCAGCGGCGCGTATTGAAGCCGCCGCTCTCGATCGGGACCACGACATACCCGAGGACGGCGATCGTCAGGCCGTTGACGGCGAGGACGGCGGGCGCGTGCGCGCGTGCGCGCTCGGGGCCGGCGCCCACGCTGCGGATGCCGCGTTCGCTGAGCAGCGACTGCGTCTCCGCGAGTGCCTCGGGGCCGTAGTCGAGCGCGTGGTTGTTGGCGAGCGAGACGAGGTCGATCCCGGCGGCGACGAGCGCGTCCGCGGCGATGGGGGGCGCCCGGAAGGTGTACCCCTTCGGCTCTGGCGCGCCGCCCGAGGCGATGGCGGTTTCGAGGTTCGCGAAGGCGATGTCCGCCCCTGCGAGGATCTCGCTCACCCCGGCGAAGGCGGTATTGGCGCCGTTCGCCTCGAGCCGGGCGCCGATGCTCCGCGCCAGCATCACGTCCCCGACCGCCGCCAGCAGCACGCGGCGGTCGGGCGCTTGCGCGTGGGCGGGCGAGGCCGCCGGCAGGGGGGTGGCGGAGGCAGTCGCGCTCGGCGGGGGCGGTGTGGCGGTCGCGGCGGCTTCGGGGGGCGTGGGGGTCGGGGCGGTAGTCGGGGAGGTCCGAGGGACGATCTGCGCGGTGGTTTCGGAGGAGCCACCCCCGCAGGCGCCCATCAGGACGAGTGCGCCGAGGATTGCGGCGAAGGCGCCCGAGGTGCGCGCCCCTCGGACCAGATGAAGGAAATCAGGAATCGAGCAAGCCCTCGCGCTTCATGCTCACGAAGCGATCCTGGGCGATGACGAGGTGATCGCGGACGGGAATGCCGAGCAGATCGCCGGCCGCCGCCAGGCCGCCCGTGACCTCGATGTCGCGAGCGCTCGGCGAGGGGCGGCCGGAGGGGTGGTTGTGCGCGAACAGCACGGCGGTGGCCTCGAGCACGACGGGCTCGCGGAACACCTCGGAGAAGCGCAGGGAGACCGAGTGTACGCCGCCGCGGAGGACGGCCGGCGTCCCCAAGAGCCGCCCCCCGCTATCGAGCGAGAGCACGTGGAACTCCTCCTTCGCCCGCACCAGGAAGTGCCCGCTCAGGTAGCCGAAGACGGCCTCGGGCGAGGAGAGGCTGGGGCGCGCGCCCGTGTCCAGCGTTTGTAGGCGCCGGCCGAGCTCGAGCGCGGCGGCGAGCTGCGCCGCCTTTGCCGGCCCAAGGCCACGCGTGCGCTGCAGCGCCTTCGAGTCAGTGCGCAGCAGGCCTGCCAGGCCTCCCTGCGACTCGAGCAGGTCGCGGGCCAGTTCGACGACGTTCTGCCCCGCCGTACCGGAGCCCACGATGATCGCAACCAGGTCGGCGTCGCTGAGGATCTCGGGGCCGTGCCGGAGCAGGCGCTCACGGGGGCGCTCGTCATCTGCCAGGTCGTGGATCGTGCGGTACGCGGGGTCGGTGCCAGCGGCCATGGTGCGGACGGACGGGGCGGTCAGAGACGCTCGATAGGCGCGAGTGCGTCCGCCTCCTCGACCTCCGGCGCCTCCTTCTTCTCGACGGTCACGACGACCATCGTGGCGGGATAGTACTCCAGCGTGACGTAGTTGCCCGTCTTCAGGAGCTGGTGCTGGATCTTCTCGACGCGGAAGATCTCGCTCCGCTCGAGGCGGAGATAGTGGCTGCGCATGACGACCGAGTCCGTGCGGGACCAGAGCCTGGTGATGGTGCCTTCGGCCGTGAGCACGGCGCCGCGGAGATCGCGGATCGACTGGATGCTCTGGTAGCCGAAGAGGCTCCCCAACCCGAGAAGGATTACGGGGAGAACCCAGCCCTGGCCGTTGTCGCCGGACAGCTCGCCGAAGAAGAAGAAGACGAAGCCGAAGGCGCACGCGAGAAACAGCGGTGTCCAGAAGAGGGCCGAACGCCAGAGGCCGTTCCGCACTCGCCGCAGCGCCAGCGCGCGTTTCACGACTGGATCGGTCTCGAGGTACTCCTGGGTCATGGCCGCGGGACCAGGATGATCGCGCCGATGCTGAGTTGATTCGGATCGAGCGCGGGGTTGAGCGCGAGGATCTCGTCTACGGTGGTCCCGAAGCTCTGTGCGACTGCGGAGAGCGTGTCGCCGGCGACGATCGGGTACTCAATCGCGCCGGGAGTGGGGGTTGCGGGCACCGCCGCCGGCGTGTCCTCGGCGACGGGCGGACGCGTCGGTGAGGGGGATGGCTGAGCGCCCTCGGGCGTCGCCGTGGCAGTGGTAATGACGGCGGGCGTGTTCGTGGCCTCGGGCCGCAGGGGAGTGGCGCGGCTCTCGTCCTCGGGCGGCCGGAGGACCAGAAAGAGCGCAACGAACGAGCCCAGAATGAGGGCGGCAATCGAGCCGCGATAGGCCACAACCGAAGGTGAGGCCGACTCGGGCGGGGCCTCCCCCAGCCCACCATCGCTTGGTTCCTGGTCGCTCACGAGCGCTACCGTACCATCCGGCGCTCGCCCGGGCAGCGCTACGCGCTAGGCGGGAGTGAACAGCCGCCTGCTGCCGACGCGGCGCTCGCGGGCGTGGACGCGGAGCATCTCGCGGAAGACCGTGAGGCGGGCCTCGCCCCACGCGCGGAAGCGCTCAGCGACGGCGTCGCCCGTGCTCAGCCGGTCGATCGTGTACGAGGCGTATTCGATCGCGGCGTAACCACCGGCGCCCGTCGCAAGCACGTCTTCGAACTCCTCCGGGAGGGACGAACCGCTGCCGTCGAGCGTGTGCTTCGCGAGGTAGTACAGGCGCGCGTTCTCGCCGCCGGGCTCCTCCACCACGTTGAGGGTGATCGTTCCTGCCCAGAGGGCGAACGGCGCGTAAGCGCGAGGGTAGTGATCGATGGGAAACTCCGCTGCCTCGAGCGTAATGAAGCCCGTGAGCGAACTCGTGGCGAGGTCGCGGCTGCCGGCCGTTGTTGCCAGCGTGGCCGTCTTCTCCTGCGGCGCAGCCAAGCCGACATCGGCCAAGGCGCGCCCGATGTGGCGGTCGAGCTGAGCGTCGTCCCAGCGCTCGTCGCTGGCGTCGACGTCGCGAAGGTCCTTGCGAACGCGGCTACGAATGTCCGAGAGGGTGGTCATGCAGCGACGATGGTGCGCGCGGTGATGAGCGCCTAGGCGGAAGTGTCACCGCGGGGCGTTACTCCGCAAAAACGAGGGCGATCGCTCCCTCGAGGGCGGTGGTGAGCTGCTGCATCGTGGCCTCCGCGGCCTCCCGCTTCTGCGCGGTGCCGTCGGCGTCGGGGATCGCGCGCGCTGCCTCGCGCGCGGCCCGTGCGGCCGCGACCGCGTCGCGGTAGCGCGCGAAGGCACCGGGCGTGCCCAGCGTGGCCGCGGCGAGCGCGCCTCGCCGGAGGCCATCCTCGATGCGCTTGGCGGCGTTGTCGAGCCGGCTCGCCAGCTGCTGGGCGGCCCGGCTTCGCTCACGGTCCTGTCCACTTTCGAGGCGCGGATCGTTCATGCTCTCGCTCGCCTCGCTGAGCGCTTCGTTTGCTAGCAGGACCGCATTGGCGGCCTCAGCCAGGCGTTTGCTCTGCTCGTCGTTCATGTCTGGCTCCTCAGGCGCGAGGCGCGCGCTCGATCGTTGGGTGCATTAGCCCGAGGCGACGAGGCGGTAGCCCACGTTGCGGACGGTCTCGATCACCACCTGCCCGTGAACTTCGATCTTGGCGCGAATGCGCCGGATGTGGACATCGACCGTACGCGCGCCACCGTAGTAATCGTAGCCCCACACGCGGTTCAAGAGCTGCTCGCGCGTGGAGACGCGGCCGGCGTTCATCGCCAGATACCGGAGTAGCTCGTACTCCTTGAAGGTGAGCACGATCGGCTCGCCGGCAACGGTCACGCGATAGTTCCCAAGGTCGATCGTGAGGGCGCCGCAGCGGACGAAGTTCTCGTTGTCGATGCCGTGGCGGCGATAGAGGGCGCGTTCGAGACGCCGCCGCAGTTCGCCGGGCGCGGCCGGGAGCACGAGGAAGTCGTCGGCGGGCGCGTCGAAGGGGATCCGATCGAGCTCGTCCTGGCCGCAGACGAAGATCGTCACGAGCTCGTGCTCGACGGAGGTGGCGGCCAGCCGTTCGAGGGCGGCTCCGCTCAGGTCGCGGAGGTCGAGGAGCAAGGCGCTGGCGGGGTCATCGACGGCGTCCAAGTGGCCGGGGTCGACGGTGATCGCGGCAAGGCCCGCATCCTCGAGCTCGGGCACGAGCGCGAGAACGTCGGGCTGGCTGCTCACGATGTGGACGGCGCGCACGGGCGGCTCCTAGAACCAGTATAGGGGCGGCCTCTGAACGTCATCGGGCCACTCCGGCCGTGTGCACCCGAGGACGTAGACTCCCGGCGTGTACCGCGAAATGGACGCCCCCGCGCTGCGCTGGAGTAGGTGTTGCCGACCGGATCATAGATCCAGAGGGTCTCTCCGTCGGAGAGACCGAAGAAGAGGCCGCGGTCGTTCTCGATCTCCCAGCGCCAGCGCCCGGGCGGTTCGAACCACCAGCGGATCTCGCTCCGCGGCGACTCCCCCTCGTGGTCCGTGACCTCGACAGCCGCTTCGATGTAGAAGGAACTGGGGACCCCTTCGCTTCCGGAGCTGCCGCCGCAGGCGAGGGTGAGTGTGACCAGCGCGCCGAGCGCGGCGAGGCCGAGCGCACGGTGGAGCACCGCTACTCCGCGGGCTCGACCACCGCCGACATGCTGCCGACGCAGGCCTCCATCCGCGGATCCGGGCCGAAGGCGTGGATCTGGTCCTGCTTCAGGCGGCACTCGTCCTTCGAGTTGGTCATGACGATCGCGCGGCCCTGGCTATCGACGACGCAAGCGATGCTGAAGCCCTTCTCCGCTGAATAGCCGAAGAGCTGGCCGAGCATGAGGATCACGTACTGGTAGGTATGTGAATCGTCGTCGAGGAGGACGAGGTGATGGGGCGGCTCGAGCTGCTCGTCAGTGGCGGGCTGCTCAACGATCTCGGGCTGGGTAACGTTCGCCACGCCCGCACTGTAGCGAGGGTGAGCGACGGGCGACAAGCGGCTCTGCGACCGCTGCCATAGGCGGCTTCGAGATCGTCGCGCTGAAGGTCACGGTACGCGACGAGCTCGCCTGCTCCGGAGATGTGCCGATGACGACCGCGGAACGATCGCCTGCCACCGCCCTACCGCTCCAACTCCGCGCGATCGACCAGGATCGCCTGCGCCACTACCGCGAGAACCTCGCGTTCTACGAGGGCGAGCAGTGGGTCGGCCGCCCCCGGCGGGGCGAGCGCCGGCTCGTCCTCAACTATGCCAAGGCGTTCGTCGACAAGATCACGAGCTACCTCCTCGAAGGGCACGTGGTTCAGGTCCGTGCCCGAGACCTGCTGGACAAAGGTGCCGGCGATCGCGCGCGTGTCGCTGAGCTCGCCCTGGTCGATGTCGCCGGGGCGAACGGCCTCGCGCAGCTGGACTTCGAAACGGAACTCGACTGCGCCGTGCTCGGCGATGCGGTGTACAAGGTCACCTGGGATGTCGAAGAAGGCGGCGTTCGCATCTCCGCCCCCGACGTCCAGGGGATCTTCGTCTGGCGCCGCGCGGACGACGCCACCCGCGTCGAAGCCGTGGCCTCGCAGTACGCGATCGGCAGCTTGCCCCCGTCCACCGCCGGACTCACGCCGGTGCCAGCCGACAGCCTGGTCACGGAATACTGGACGAGCGAGACCTTCGAGCTCTGGCGCGGAAACGAACTCGAGCGAAGGGAACGAACCCGTACGGGTTCGTTCCCTTCGTGGTATTCCCGAACGTGCGTGAGCCGAAGCAGCCCTGGGGCTCCAGCGACATCGCGGCGCTGGCTGAGCCGAATCGTGAGTTGAACCGCGCGTTCAGCCAGCTGAGCCAGATCCTGGAGCTGTCGGGGAACCCGATCGCCGTCCTGGAGGGAGTCGCCGGCTCGCAGGACATCGCCGTCGAGCCGGGTGCCGTCTGGGAAGTGCCGGAGCGCGCGCGCGCGTACCTGCTCGACCTGCTGCAGGGCGGTGGCGTCGACCTCCATCGTGACTACATCGATCTCATCTACCGGACGCTGCACGACCTCGGCGAGTCGCCGCGCACCGCCTTCGGACAGAACCCGGCCGGTCTCAGCGGTGTGGCCCTGAACGTGGAGTTGGACCCGGTTGCGCGCAAGGTCGCGCGCAAGCGTCTGATTCGATCGGCTGTCTACGAGCGCCGGGCGATGCTCGCGCTGCGCCTGCTCTCGCAGTTCTCGGGACTCGACATCGACGGCCTGCGGGCGGAGGCGCAGTGGGGTCCGGTGCTGCCCGCCGATCGTTCCCGTCAGGTCGCCGACGAGCGAGCACTCGTGGAGGCGCGTATCCGTTCGCGGCGAACGGCGGCGGAACGATTGGGGACCGAGGATCCCGAGGCGGAGTTCGCGCGGATCGGCGAAGAGCTGCGGGCGCTCAGTGAGGATGGGGCGGGGGCGCCGGCGCGCTAGGCTGCGGAGTCGACCTTCTCGGGCATCGCGAGCTCTTCGAGGCGCTTGCGCAGCGATTCGTCCGGCGAGACGGCGGGCACGGCCTGGGGCTGCTTGACCGGGGCCGGCCCCGCCCAGCGCTTGCCGAGGCGGTAGCTGAGGCTCGCGGCCATCAGGGCGACCGTCGCCCCGCTCCACCCCAGGGACCACTCCGTGATTCCGAGATCGCTCGACGCAATGGAAACGCCGGCGACCAGCACGAGGAGGGCAGCCAAGGTGGTCATGGTAGGAGTATCGGCAGGGCCGGCGGCGCCGGTCAGCCCTGGGCTCGGGAATGAAACACCGTTAGTCAGGAGTGAGCGCCGTTAGAAGGGTTTGAAGATGGCGAGCCAGGCGAGCAGCGGCACGCTCGCGATGAGAACCGTCCCGAACACGAGCGGGACGCGGTCGTCCAGGATCTCGCGGAGCTCGTCGGTGACCTCGCCGCGCTTCGCCGCGATCAGCGCGGCCGTGCGCGCCCGCCGCAAACCGAAGCCGAGCAGGGGCAGGCAGACGAGATAGAAGAGAACGAAGAGCCCCGCGAGGGCCGCCAGCCAGCCCTCCTCGACGTAGTTGTAGCCCTCGGCGACGCCCCAGAAAAAGCCCGTGGCCCCGGACAGCATCGCCCCTGGCAGGAGCACGCGCGTCTCGTTGTTCGCAGCCTCCACGAGGGCGTACATCTGGTACTGCACGTCCTTCGCGACCCACGCGCGGACGATGAGGGGGTAGGTCGCCCCGAGACCCGCTCCCAGCCAGATCAGGCCGAGCGTATGGGCGATGCGCCAGCCATCCACGTCAGTGCGTGGCGGCGACGGCGGTGGCGGATTCGGGCCCCGCGGAAAGGTCCCGCAGGGCCGCTGCAACGAACGCAGTGAAGAGCGGGTGGGGCCGGTTCGGGCGGCTCTGCAGCTCGGGGTGGAACTGCGTCCCCAACATGAAGGGGTGGCCCGCAATCTCGCCGATCTCCGCAAGACCGCCGTCGGGGGAGGTCCCACCGACGACTAGGCCGGCGGCCTCCAGTTCGTCCCGGTAGCGGTTGTTCAGCTCCCAGCGGTGGCGATGGCGCTCGTTAGTCAGGTCGGTGCCGTAGGCGGCCGCCGCTAGGCTCTGGGGTCGGAGCTTGCAGGGATACCAGCCGAGCCGCATCGTCCCGCCCTTGGCCGTGACGCCCTCCTGCTCCTTGAGCAGGCTGATTACGGGATAGGGCGACTCCGGATCGATTTCGGTGGAGTTGGCCCCCTCCCAGCCGCAGACGTTGCGGGCGAACTCCGTCACCATCACCTGCAGGCCGAGACAGAGCCCGAGGTAGGGCACGCCCTGCTCACGCGCGTAGCGGGCGGCCTCGATCTTCCCATCCCATCCCCGTTCGCCGAAGCCACCCGGTACGACGATGCCGTCGACGCCGGCGAGGACATCCTCGGCGCGGCGGGTCTCGAGGTCCTCCGCGTGCACCCAGCGGATGGTCACGTCCGCGTCTGCGTGCACGCCCGCGTGCACGAGCGCCTCCTTCACCGAGAGGTAGGCGTCCTGCAGCTCGACGTACTTGCCCACGACGGCGACCTCGATGGCGCCGGCAGGATGCTTGAGCCGCTCAACCATCGCCTCCCAGATCGGGAGATCGTTCTTCGTAGCCGTGAGGTTCAAGCGCTCGACGACATAGTCGCCGAGGCCTCGCCCTTCGAGAATCAGCGGCACCTCATAGATCGTGTCGACGGTTTCGAGCGGAATCACGGCACGGGGGTCGACATCGCAGAAGGCGGCGATCTTGTCGCGGATGTCGTTCGGCACGATGTGGTCGCTACGCGCGACGATGGCGTCGGGCTGGATGCCCATCGAGCGGAGCTCGCTGACCGAGTGCTGGGTGGGCTTCGTCTTCAGCTCGTGCGTGGCCCCAATCCAGGGGAGGAAGGTGACGTGCACGTTGAGGAACTGATCGCGGGCTTCGTCGTGGCGAATCTGACGCATCGCCTCGATGAACGTCTGCCCCTCGATGTCGCCCACGGTGCCGCCGACCTCGCAAATGATCACGTCGGCGGCGCTCTCCGCAGCGGCGCCGTAAATGCGTGACTTGATCTCGTTCGTGAGATGAGGCACCGCTTGGATGGTGCCGCCGAGGTAGTCACCGCGCCGCTCGCGTTCGAGGACGGAGAGGTACACCTGCCCGCTCGTCACCGAGCAGGCCGCGGAAAGGTCTTGGTCGAGGAAGCGCTCGTAGTGGCCGAGATCGAGGTCGGTCTCGGCCCCATCGCCGGTGACGAAGACCTCACCGTGCTGATAGGGCGACATCGTGCCGGGATCGACGTTGAGGTAGGGGTCGAGCTTCTGGATGGTGACGGAGATGCCGCGGGACTTGAGCAGTCGTCCGATGCTGGCGGTCGTGATGCCCTTGCCTACGGAACTCACGACGCCGCCGGTCACGAAGATGAACTTGGCCATGCCACTCCTGCGGTGGGACTGTTCCTCGAATGCTACGAGCGCCCCTCTGAGGCCGTCAACGACCAGGGCCGCGCGAGGGTAGTAGGGATGCTGAAGGCCCAAGAGATGGCTACCGCCAGCCCCCGGCAGGGCGCGCCGGCGGGCCGCGTAGTTCGCCGTCGCCGGTGGAGTCCCTAGGCAGTCCCCCGCGCCCTCCCGGGGAGATTCGCGAGCCCATTAACCTTTGCTCAGGGTGGGCGTTATGACGGGTACATTGCGTTCACCACTTATCGCTCACAATTCTCAGATGGAGTACGGTCGAGGTTCCCCGTTTGGGGGACGCCGCGGGAGCGTTCGTGGAGAGTACGGCCGCCAAAGAGCTGACCCCCGACTTCGACGAGCGGCTCGCAGTCGATTCGGCGAAGGATGGCGATCAGGACGCTCTGAGCCAGCTCTATACGTTCTACTTTCCGAGGGTCTACCGCTACGTCTCGGGACGCGTGCGTTCGACGGAGGACGCCGAGGACGTGACGGAAGAGATCTTCCTCCGCGTCATCGCGAACTTGAACCGCTTCAAATGGCGCGGCTTGCCGTTCGGCGCGTGGGTCTTCCGGATCGCGCGCAACGAAGTCGCCTCGCACGCTCGACGGCAGAAGCGCTGGGGTATGCCCGCAGAGCTCTCCGATGCGCTCCCAGACTTGAGTCACGATCACGTCACGGCCTACGAGTTCTCCGCGACGCTCGATGTGGTGCGCGCGGCCGCGGCCAAGCTGCCGCACGCACAGCGGGATGTGATCGCGCTGCGCTTCGGCGCGGGCCTTTCGGTTGCCGAGACGGCGAACACGCTGGGAAAGACTGAGAACAACGTGAAAGTCCTCCAGCACAAAGCGATCGCACGACTGCAAGGGACGGTTCCGCGGGACTGATGCGTCTGCTGCCATTCCTCTGCCGTTCGCCTGATCCGCAGGCCGCTATCCTCGCCGAGGCGCTGTCCCTCTATGAGGACGGGATGGAGATCACGGCGATCCTCGCCCTCTATGGCGAGGACGATCGCGTTTGGCTGCGGCCACTGCTCTCGACCGGGCAGATCATTGGGCACGCGTTCGAAGAGGAAGAGGCGAGTTTCTACTTCGAGGCGTCGCTCAAGGCGCAGTTCCTGGCCGCAGCCGAACCGGTCATCGGGGGCGGGGCGCTGCCCCAAGCGCCAACCGTGCCGCGCCCAGGTTTCGGACAGCTGCGCACGGCGTCCGCCTCCTTCGCCGTCGTGCTGGTCGCGGGCGCGCTCGGCGTGCTCAGCTTCGGCTTCATTACCTCCAGCGACGCCGTTCCGGGCGAGTGGAACTACACGTTCAAGCGCGCGACCGAGCGCGCGCAGTCGTCCTTTGCCCGCGATGACGAGCGCATCAACGTCCAGATCCGCCAGACGGAAGAGCGCATCGACGAGATCCAGACGCTCGTTGCGCGGGGCGATCTCGATGTCGGTCATATCGACCGGCTCACCCGCGAGCTTGGAGAACTCCTCACGCTCGCAGCCGATCGAAGCTTCGATCCCGTGCAGCAGGCGAAGGTGCGAAGTTTGAGCGATAGCACCGCCGCAGTCCTGAGCGAGGCCGAAGACGAGCTCGCGCCCGCGGCCACAGACGCCATTGAACAGGCGAATCAGGTGGTTGCCGCGGTCGCTGCAGGCGGCGTCTCGGGTCTCGCCGAGCCTTCGCCGACTGCCGAACCGACGGCGCCGCCGACCGCCGAACCGACGGCGACGGCGACTGCCGAACCGACGGCGACGGCGACTGCCGAACCGACGGCGACGGCGACTGCCGAACCGACCGCCACCGAAATCCCGGCCACTGAAGAGCCGCAGGAAACGGCGACCGAGGAGCCGACGGCTCCGGCGGATCCGACCGGCGCCGCCGATGCCCCTGAGCCCACGGAAGAGCCCAGCCCGACAGTCGACGGCCAGTAGCGGCCTCTTCCTGCCCCTAACCGAGTCCGTGATAGCCTCGCCCTCGGGAGGGCGTGAGGGCTCCATGGGCACCAGACTTGCGGTCAGCTTCATCATCGTTGCCGGTCTCGCCTTCGCCTTCGCCTTCGCCTGCGGTGGCGGTGGCGGTGACGATGAACAACCGGCGACGCCCACGCCCACGCCGCCGACCGCGGTCTCCGATGACGCGACCGTCGCTCCAACGGATGAGCCAGAACCAACTGCTACCGCCACCAGCACGCCTGTGCCCACGCCGACGCCCGTGCCCGAGGATGGTCCCGCCCCCGCCATCTTCGGTGGCCGCCAGTCGCTGAGGCCAACCGTGGCGGAGTTCCGCGAGCTACCCCAGGCGAGCATCACGCTGGCGAACGGGGACCTGCAGATGGGCACGTCCATCGCCGAGCTCGCCACGCAACTCGGGCTCGGGGAGCCCTTTTCGGTCACCATCGAGGGTTTTAGTAGCGACTTCGAGTCGATCGGCTTCTTGCGCTACCCCTACGCGGAGATCGCCTCAGATACTGTTCTCTTCGTCACCGAGCGAGGGCATGTCGCCCTCGTCTCGCTCACGATCCCGGAATCGCAGTGGCTCGACGCCGTCGTTAGCGTGGCCTTCGAGTAGGGGCGTCCAGCGGCGGAACTCGGCGAGCGCCTCCTCGTCGAAGATCTCGGCGGCCCGGCGCCACTCCTCCTCGCTGCGCGGTGGCACGCCGTGCATCAAGAGTCCGCGTAGGGCCACTTCCTGGAGCGCGCGCTCGTCCTCTTCGGGCGCAGGGCCGAGCTGAAGCAGCGTGTGCATCATGCGGTTTACGGCGGAGGCCTCGGGTGGGGTCACACGACCGCCGAGGATTTCCTCGATCAGCCACCACCCGAGGGCGCGGAGATCGTGTTGCCGGATCGCTTCTGCGGGCGAGCGCGGGCGATCGGGATCGGCGCGCCCTTCCCGGTAACGACCATGCGTCTCGTAGCGACAGCTGCTGGCCGGGAAGCGGCAGGCTCTGCCCTGACGCGTGGGCGCTCCGCACTGCTCGGTGGCCATCCATCGAGTTTCGTGGGAACGGCCGCTCAGCCCGAACCCGAGGCTGTCGCGCTACTGCAGCGTCAGGGTTCGTGGGGCGGTCAGATGGACCCAGTAGATCTGGATCGGGAAGAGGCCGCCGAAGTCATTCAGAACGCGCGCTTGGCCCGGAAGGTACGAACGCCAGAGGGCATTGAGGTTGTCGTACTGCAGCACCTGGTCGTAGTCGCCGGAAAGTTCAGCAAGGCCGTCTTCGACGGAGCGGCTCTGGCCCGTGTAGAGGAAAGCATTCCAGCCCTCGGCGAGCGTCAGCAGCCGCGTGGCTGGCGGGTTGGGGTTGGGGAGGGCGACGTTCGTCGCTGAACCGTCTACCCAGAACACGTCGTACTGATTGAGCGAAGCCAGCGACCGCGCGAAGGCAGGGAGTTCGCGATTGAAGTGGGCGAAGGCCCCGCCGTCGCCAGCGGCTGAGTCCCAGACGTGGATCTGGGACCAGCTACTAGGCAGGTACGAAGCCGCCCCGGGTAACGCCGCCCCTGGGCTCAGGTGAGCGACGAGGCTCCAGCCCGCGCCCAGGCTCTGCACGACGATCGCGCCCGGTGGCGGGGTCACGCTGCTCACGTCTCGGTTCACCAGCACGAGGGCCTCGTCTTGCCCACCCCAGGACAGGGTCGGCACCGCCGCCGCTCCGCCGATGAGGAGCTCGATCTCCGCGCCCGCCTCCCCGCAGCCCGAGGTCTCGGCGGCGCTCGCGATGCGCAGGGAGTAGCGCGTGAGCGGCCCGAAGGCCTCGGTGTTGGTAACGCCGCACGCCGTCCCGTCGATTATCGCTCGCACCGAAGTCCCCGGCGCGACATCCATCCAGTCGTGCAGCGCTGCGCCCGTGACCGTCATGGGGATTCGCGCCAACGCCGCGCCGATGTTGATGAGCCCCGATCCGCTCCAGTTGCCTCCGTGCCCGGCTGCCTGCGTGGGCGTGGCCGTCGCCCGTGCGATGGCGATGTACTCCTCGGCGGTCAGCCGCGAGTTGCGGGCCTTCATGAGCGCAAACAGTCCGGTCACCAAGGGTGCGGAGTAGCTCGTGCCGCGGACGATCTGGCCGTAGGGCGGGGCGATGCCGATGTCCGAGCGGATCGTGCTGGCAAGGTCGTTTCCGGGAGCGGCGAAGTCGATTCCAGGCCCGTACGAACTGTAGCTCGCCCAGCTGTTGCCGTTCCTCGTATCGCTCGCACCCACGCCGATGACGTTCTCGAACTGCGTGTAGGCGGCGGGGAAGCCCGCGCCCTCGGCACCGTGATTGCCCGCCGCCGCGACGACGATCACGCCCTGGGCTTCCGCCAGCGCGATTGCGTCCCGCAGCATCGGGAGGTCCGCCTCGGGGTCGCCGGGCAGGCTCGAGAGGCTGAGATTGATGATGTCGGCGCCCATGATCCGGGCGTAATCGATCGCCTGGGCGACGTTCGTCATCTCGCCTGTGGGCGCGCCGCCGGCGCTGCCACAGTCCAGCACCTTCAACGTCATGATCCGAACGTTCCAGGCGACGCCGGCGACGCCGAGGCCGTTGTCCCCCTTCGCGCCGACGATGCCCGATACGATCGTGCCGTGTGATCCGAGGTCTCCGGGCTTGCCGTTGTCGTCGAGGACGTCGCCGGTGGGGGTGCTCGAGGTATACCCGCACGCCGCCTCCCGGCCCGGAGTGAGGTTGATGAAGCGGCAGCCGTAGCGGTCGTCGATGCAGCCGTTGTTGTCGTCGTCGATGCCGTCGTCGTTGGCGTCGAGGGGGTTCTGCCAGAGGCGTCCGGTGAGGTCCTCGTGCGTGAGGTCGATCCCTGTGTCCACGATCGCCACGACCACCTCCGCGGCGCTTGTCGTCAGGTCCCAGCCCGCAGGTGCCTCGATGAGCTCGAGATAGGTCCGTTGGGCGTCGTTGTAGAAGGGGTCGTCAGGGACAACGGCCGCGTACACCCGCGCATCCGGCGTGACGCTGATCACGCCGGGCTGGCGGCGAAGCCATGCGCGAAAGGTGGCCAGGTCCATGCCTGCCGGCACCGGGAGTACGCGGTAGCCGCGGGCCTCGAGCGAATCCGCGGCTACACCGGCCGCCGCTACGCCCGCTTGCTCCATACGGACCGCGACCCAGCTGTCGCTGCTGGGCGCGGGGCTCGCCGCGGCGGAGGTGCTGGCGAAGAGGGCGACGGACGCGGCCAGCAACGCCAAGAACCGCCTGAATCGACCGAGCACTGAAGGCCTACTTAGAAGCCGAGGGTGGGGGTGGGTGCGGGGGTCGGTTCCTCCGCCGGGCGGTCCCCTACGGCTCGCTCGTCGATGATACCAGCGAGGTAGCGGGCAGGAATTATATTGATCAGCGGCGCCGCCCCATAGGTCTGAACGACGGCCACGAGGTTCCCGCGCCGGAAGACCACGCGGTGGTACTCCCCCGCCGTGGTGGAGTTGCCGACGGTGCCAACTACCAGGCCCGAGGCACCGGATTGATTGGCGATTGGCGGGATCGGGACGATCTCGGCTTCGGGTCGCGCTCTCGACTGGGTGTCGAACAGTTCGTAAGCGGCCACGGCCGCGTCGGTACTTACGAAGATGTGCACCGAGATGGTGACGAAATAGCGCCCCTCGATGACCCCCGCCAAGAGGCCGTCCGGCTCGTAGAGCACGGTGTAGCCGTCGACGTATGGGTACAGTTCGACGAATTTCTCTCCTTCGTCGATCGTCTGGAACGGTCCGAAGGTGATGAAACCGCCGGAGTCGAGCCCGTAGGTTTCGCCGTCGTTCACGCGGAAGGCGCCGGGGAGTTCGTCCAGTGAAGGCGCGTAGCTGCTCGCTGCGCCTCCGAGCAGTGGCTCGCGGGCGTCCGCAGGCGAGTTCGGCGTGGGGGTCGGCTTGGGCTCCCCGGTCTCCGAGGCGTCGGGCGTGGTGTTGCTTGCGCCAGCGTCGCCGGGCTCGGCACCCCCGTTGCTGCTGCTGCTGCACCCCAGCGCACCCAGTACGAGGAGCGCCAGCAGCGTGAGCGTGGCGACGAAACGCATCGCTACTGGTCCTGGGGGCCGCGGTATTCGCTGGTCGGCGTGGGCTCGATCGTCGGCAGGAGGCCGAGCGTCTTTTCGTCGACGATGCGGGCCAGTTCGAGTGCCTGTTCGACCCCCATAAAGGGGCGTGCGCCCCAAGTCATGACCACGCCGACGAAATTGCCGCGGCGAAGGACGACCCGGTGGTAGGTCGCGTCGACCGAGGAGCGTCCGATCTTCCCGGATGTCAGACGCCAGGCGCTCGAGTCGTTGCCCACGCCCTCGGCGGGCACCTCCGTCGAGCCCGATTCCTCGAGCTTGGTGACGAAGTAGTCGAAGGCAGCGCGGGCGCCGGTCTCGCTATCGAACAGATGCGTTTCCACGCCGATCCAGTGCGCGCCGTTGAGGACCGAGATGATCCGGCCCTCGGGCTCGTAGCCGGTCTCGTAGCCACCGAGATAGCCCCAGTCGGAAAGGAGCGCCAGGCCCTCCTCCTGTCCCTCGAAAATGGGGCTTTCGCTGTACATTTCGAGGCTGATCTCGAACGTGTTCTGGATGCTCGTGAGATAGCCGCCCAGGGGCAGGTCGTCCTGGCTGACGGCGAAACGGCTCACGGGGGCGGTCAACTTGGGGACGATGCTCTGCGAGACGTCGTTGGGTTCGGCGCTCGTAGGGGCGACTCCGGCCCCCTCGGCGGTAGCCGTGGCTTCGGGCAGGGGCTCGCTCGCATCGTCCCCCCCGCAGGCGAGCCCCGCCAGCGCGAATGCGAGAAGCCCGAGCGCCAAGAGCGGCGGCGTACGCGGGACACGGTGCAACACGGGTGGCAAGGTGTGTTGAGTGTAGGCAGGCCCCCGGTTTGGCGGAAGGAAAGGCGAGCAGGCGTGGTGGCAGGAGAAGTCGCTCGAAAGGGACATCGGGAGGGTGCCCTCAGGGGCGGCCATCGCCACTCCCGCACGGGTGTCGAGGATGGGCGAGGGCGATGGCGCGACTGAGACCGAAGCCGAACGCTACCCCGGACGACCTCGCTTTCGGCGTGCACCCCTCGGCGCTTGCCCTCCAGGAGGGGCTGGCGCGGTGCCTGCTCTACGCCGAGGGTAGCGCCAATCCACGGGTGGCCACGCTGGTGGACAAGGCGCACGCCCAGGGGCTCTCGGTCGAAGCGGTCGCACCCGATCGACTCGCCGAGCTCACCGGCGGGGGCGTGCATCAGGGGGTGCTTGTGCGCCTGGGGCCCCTGCCGACGGTTCAGATCCCGCTCGCCGTCTCGGCTGCGTCACTCGCGCTCGTCCTCGATGGGATCACCGATCCCCAGAATCTGGGGGCGGTACTACGCGTTTCGGTGGCCGTCGCGGCGGCGTGTGTCGTCGTGCCCTTGCGACGAGGCGCCACGCTGACGCCGGGGGTGCATCGCGCCAGCGCCGGCCTCAGCTTTCTCGCTCCGGTGACCGCCCCACAGAACCTGGCCAGGGCGGTCACGCAGCTCAAAGAGGCGGGCTACTGGGTGGTGGCGGCCGCACCGGGCACCGCCGCGGAGGACGCGACCACGTTCGCGTGGCCCGAGCGCACGGCCCTGATCCTGGGGGGCGAGGAGCGAGGGGTTGGACGCCTGCTGCTCGACCGGAGCGACTTCCGTGTCGCTCTGCCCATGGACAGCCGCGTCGAGTCGCTGAACGTGGGTGTGGCGTCGGGGGCGCTGGCCTACCTCTGGCGAGCGCGCTGGCCCGCTAGAACGTGATGCGCCGGAGCTGCTCACCGCTAAAGACGTAGCCGAATTCCCCTCGCGTCGCGAAGGCGGTGAGATTGGCGAGATCATCGTGGCGGTACTGGCGCAGGAACGTGCCATCCCTGCCGAGAACGATGATCCGGTCCGCGGCGGCATCGAGGACGGCGATCTCGTTCGCGAACTCGAGTACGCGGGGCGTTGCAGCGGCTCGCAGGGGCGCATCGATGCCGGCCTGCGAGAGTTCGAGTGTGAGCTCGCCGCTGAACCGTCGCACGGTCCCATCGCCATCGGCGGTGAAGATCTCGCCGTCGACCATGAGGCGCTGCGCGGTCGAAAGGGCGGGCGCTGCCAAGGCGATGACCGGTTCGCTGCGGAAGCCGCCTGGCTCAGCGGCGAACCGGAAGATGACCGCCTGGGGGGCGTCGAGTACGTACAGCTGGCCATCGAGAAACGCGAGGTCGGTGATCGTGAGCCCGTCCGGGGCGGCGAAGCCGAGCGGTGCGAGACCGCTGCCGGCGCGATAGGCCCAGAGCGCCTGCGAGCTGTCCGCAATGAGTAGTGTCGACCCGCCCAGCTCGACCGCCTCGGCGTAGGCGATGACGGTCGGTGTGATCGCGGTCCCTTCAGTAGCGGGGAGGATCGTCGTGGTCTCGCCCGTGGCGAGGTCCGTGGCGAGGACGCGTTCGCTTGCGACATCGAGCACGTAGGCGTGGGTCGCGCCGATGGCGAGGCGCTCGGCGGCGACGGGTGTGTCGCCGAACTCACCGAGATCGGCGATGACCTCGATTGCGAGGGGCGCCACGATCGCATCGAGGTCCGCGATCGCTCCAGCCACTTCGTTGAGCCGCGGCTCGCTGAGCGCCGCGCCTCCTTCGAGCGCCCCGGCCTCGAGCAGAATCCCGCGCGCGCGGGTGAGCGAGTCTCGCTGGGCGCCTGGGTTCACGACCGCGTTCGCGCTCGCGATCTCCCGTTCCGCTTCGTCGATGAGCTGAGCGAGGCGCGTATCCGTGTCGCTGTCGAGCACGCGGGGGAGCACCACCCAGCCCGCGAGGCCGATGAGGAGCCCCAAACCGATAACGACGATGAACCAGGTTGGTGGGAGGCCGCCCGTGCCGCGGCGTGAGAGTGCACCACCACCCCGCCAGCGGCCCCCGCCGATGTCATCGCGCATGCGCACGAGTGAATCGGTGGGGTTGGGCTTTCCCGCCTCGGTGACGATGCCTTCGGCGTAGGCGGAACCGCTCAATCCGGTGACCTGAGTGCGGCGGCCCGCCGCCATTTCGCTGACTAGGGGCGCATCCGCTGGTGCGCTTGGTGCTGGTGTTGGTGCTGGGCGCGCGCGGGTCCGCGCGAGTTCCCGGGTGAAGCTGCTGGTCCGCGCTGCGCCCGGGGTCGGGGCTGCGGAAATTCGCGGTGTTCGTGGAGGTTCGGCGTCGGCGCGGGGCTGGTGCCACCGTTCGGCCGCCCCCTCCCGAGTCTCCGCGGGGGTGGGGGTCCAGGCTGTCGTTGGTGGCGTTGGTGCGGCGAAGACGTCGTCACCGGCCACCCGCCCCAGCGGTCGGACCGTGGTTGCGTTCGCTACCGGAACGGCCCCCGCGATACGCGGGCGTGCGTCGATTGCCAAGAGCTGCTGGCGTGCCCGTTCCAAAGATGTGCCCGCTCCTCCATCGATAAAGAGGCTGGGCTGGAAGTTGAGCTCCTCGGGAGGGGCCGCCGGGGCGCGGCCGCTGCCCACGGTCGTGGGCTCGGCTGCGCCGATCATGGGCTCGTCGGTCGCGGGAGCGACCGGTTCGGCGCCGATCTCCTTGTCGGCGCCGGGGGCGACCAGGAGGAGCGCCGTCGCATCGCGCAGGTGGGCGACGCGCCGATAGAGGTCGGGGAGGACGTC
>Ga0310121_10000955_pt1 | contig 30635 bp, 26 predicted proteins | sample CB27_Tmax_986_MG_FD_203504 | JGI IMG/M metagenome (GOLD analysis project Ga0310121, IMG submission 203504) | Marine microbial communities from Western Arctic Ocean, Canada - CB27_Tmax_986 | ecosystem: Environmental > Aquatic > Marine > Oceanic | place: Canada: Western Arctic Ocean | collected... | reverse complement strand
TTGGCGGCGGCAAACAATTCGGAATCACTCCCTGGTGTCTCGGACGTAGAATCTTTGGTAACCGTTCACGGCGTCAGCGAACGTATTTTCTTAATCTTAATCTTAATCTTAATCTTAATCTTAATCTTAATCTTAATCTTAATCCCCGTGGAGGCTGGCATACGAGTCTCAAATATCTCGACTCGGAGAGTTGGACCGAATCAATCCGACGAGCATCGAGACAATCTCAAGGAGCATTGCTTTTGTTGATGCAAATGTGAAGGAAGCTACCTGCCGTGGGACTATCCAACCGTTGTTTCGATAGAGACCGTCTCGTCCTTGGTTGCACTTCGGGTTACGATTGTGGAATGCCGCGGACCGGATGAATAAAGAGCGTTTGCCAAGGTTGCCTGTAGGTCCGGTAAACCGATTGGAGAGGGTCACTATGCGACGATTGCAATTTGTCTTGGTGCTGTGTGTCGCGTCGGTTGGTTTGGCTGAGGAACCGTCGGTGGACGGTGAGGCGGCTGACACCGAAGCCAAACAGGCTCCGCTGCCAGTCGATCCAACGTGGATTCGATTGAGCAAGGATGACCGCGTGTGGGTCGATAAGAAACGGAAGACAGTAATCGTGGGGGCGGAGATCTGCAATCACTTGGCGACGCTGGAAATGTTCGCATGTCCCGCGAGGACCAAGGAATATGAATCGTTGATTGCCGTCCACAGCCGCGCTCGGGTCGTACACACGGCGCTGCTGGCCATCGGCGCGACTACGGGCGGCCCAGCGCAGTTTGATCCTGAATATGTGCCGGCATCAGGTTCCGAGATTGAAGTAACGGTCGTATGGATGGATGATCAAGGCAATCGCCAGCGCATTCGTGCGCAGGAGTGGGTGCGAGAATTGACGACGGGCAAGCCCATGACGCATGAGTGGGTTTTCGCTGGAAGTGGATTCAGCGAACCTTATGAAGACGAAGAGCCATATTACCTGGCGGAATCGGGTGATCTCATCTGTGTATCCAATTTTTCCACGGCGATGATGGATCTGACTGTATCCAGCTCCCAGAGCGATGGCGGTTTACTGTTTGAGGTTTTCACCGAGCGCGTACCGCCCGTCGGAACGCCCGTGCAGCTGGAGCTCACGCCAAAGCCGGCCAACGACAAGGATTGAGAACGACAAAGATTCAGAACGACTTTTCGCGGTACGCCCAGCGGAGAGGGAGAGCGTGGGCTGATGAAAACCTCATACCTCGTAGAGTCTTATTGTAGCGAGATAGCATTGAAAAATGAAAACTGCAAAATACAAAACCATTCCTGGACAATTTGCATTGTTCAATTCTCATTTTGCATTTTCCAATTCCCCTGCAGCGCCACAAACACAAAGCACGCCATTCGCTCTTATTAGTCCAGATTCCGGCTTTTTCATCAGCCCAGGGAGAGCGAGAGGGCGGAGAGGATGAGATTGTCGCTCCGTCGATTTATCAACAACCGTCACGCAATGATCTCATGGATCGGTTTACCATGATCAATCTCCAACCGCTTGCGTCCGGGGATTTCTAACCTTCGGGAATCCAAACCGAGCTGCCTCAGAATAGTCGCGTGTATGTCCGTGACGTAGTGGCGATTCTCCACGGCGTGGAACCCAATCTCATCCGTTGCTCCATGCACGATACCACGCTTCAAACCACCTCCAGCCATCCAGACCGTAAATCCAAAAATGTGATGATCACGACCGTTCGACCCCTGGGAGCCAGGCGTCCGACCGAATTCGGTGGCAAAAACGACGAGCGTCTCAGCGAGCAGTCCACGCCGCTCTAGGTCCTCCAACAGCCCACCGATCGGTTGGTCAACGGCCAGTGCATTCGTCGCATGGTTTTTCCGAAGGCCTCCGTGGGCGTCCCACGCGCCGGCTCCACCGGCACCGTGTTGGATCTGAATGAAGCGCACTCCGCGTTCGACGAGCCGCCGCGAGGCCAACAGCTGCATGCCGAAGTCGCGACTGTGTGGCTGGTCTAAACCATACAGCGACTGAGTCTCAGCCGTCTCCGTGGAAAAATCGATGACTTCCGGCACCGAGCGCTGCATACGATAGGCCAGTTCATACGAAGCGATCCGCGCGGCCAACGCTGGGTCCTCTGGATACGCATCACCGCGCAAGCCATTGAGACGTCGGGCCAAATCAAACCCTACCGACCGAGCCGACTGAGATAACGACCGTTGCGGTTGGCCATAGTCGAGTGGATTCTCCGGGTCAATCCGCAATGGCACGGCGTCATGCGCTGGACCCAGGTAGTGGCCGTCCCGTTTGTTCCAGTACGCCCTTCTACCGATGGAAATGAATTGCGGCAGGCTCTCGTTCAACGAACCCAACCCGTAGTGCACCCACGCCCCCAGCGTCGGAAAGTCACCGTCATTCTGATGCCGCCCCGAATGGAATTGGGTTTGAGCGCCATGGTTGCTGTCCGTCGTCCACATCGACCGAATCACCGCTAATTTATCAGCGTGACGGGCGACATGTGGAAACCAATCGGTCACCTCAAGGCCCAACTCCCCATGTTTTCGATATCCGACCTGCAACGGATAAAGCGTGTTTCGTTGATTGCCATTGCTGTCGGGCACCACCAAACGCTCGATGGCAAGCCTTTTCGGATCCTGAGCATCCGCGAATGGAGTTTCCGCAATCGTCATGCCGCCGTATCGATTGAGCATGGGTTTGGGATCAAAGCTCTCCATGTGGCTGACGCCGCCGTTCATGAAAAGCCAAATCACACTCTTGGCCCGGGGGACAAAATGCGGATGGCCGCCGGGCGGTGTCGGTCCGGCGGCCCGCGCGTATCCGTCACGATGCAAAATCGCCGCTAAGGCTAATCCAGCAAATCCCCGACTCGCGCAGCTAAGAAGATCACGGCGATCTAGCGGGCTGTGATGAAATGTATCCACGATCGAATCTCCTCCTCGAAACATGCCTCACCGAAGCGTTATGAAGTCATTGTGGTTGATCAACGTCCAGACGAAATGCGCCTCCGCGTTATCACTGGAGCCATCCGGCAGTTCTCGCCAAGCCATCAGAGCCCGGCGACTGGAACTCACTTCGTCGTCTCCAGCGTGCATGCCCAGCAGAACGGCGAATGCCCCGCGAATAAACGTTTCCTCGTCCGCGATTCCCGCTGACAGCCGGCGGGCGATCAGCGGCGCGGCGTCCAGTACTGTGCGACTATTGGTCAGCGCTAACGCCTGTTGGGGCACAATACTCTGTTCGCGACGGTAACACTCGGTGACCAGTGCCTCATCAAACGATGTCAAGAACAGGTTGCGTTCGTTGTTGGAATGAAAGAAGTAGAGGCTGCGCCGCGTCGACGTGACTTGGCTTGGACCGGGCACCGATGGGCCGCCCATGGTTTGATCGAGTGTCCCAGCATGTGCAAAGAGGGAGTCCCTCACCAGTTGCGACTCGATACGAATCGGTACCCGTCGCCACCAATAACGATTGTTGGGGTCCTGAGCCGCATTCGACTCGCCACCAGCCATCGACGAACTCATGCGATAAGCCGCCGAACTCGTGATAAGCCGATGCAGATGCTTCATGCTCCAACCGCTATCCATGAGTTCGGCCGCGAGCCAGTCCAGTAGCTCCGGATGCGTCGGACGAGATCCGTTGAGCCCAAAGTCAAACAACGTCGTTACCAACGGCTCGCCCATGTGCCGTATCCATAGGTGATTCACCGCGACGCGGGCGGTTAGCGGATTCCGGTTATCGGCAATCCACTTCGCCAGAGCCGAACGACGTCCGGTGCTGGTGGGGACGAAACTCACCGTCGGATCGTCCGTAGTCGAATCCAAAAACCGGGTCGGTGTCCACTCCGCGCCCACCAACGGCGTGGGTTGGTCAGCCGCCGTGATGTCCGCGTTGGTGGAGGCAATTGCCTTATCGAGCGAGTCACGTGCCTCCTTAAGTTTCTTCTCGGCGGATTCCTGGGCGTCCTCCTTCGCACGTAGTGATTCTAATTTCGCCACGGCCACTTCATGCTGTCGCTGCACTACCACCCACTCTCGTTCGGCCCGAATCGCCGCCACCGCCGAGTCCGTTTGGTGATTGTCCGCGGGGCCCTCGCCAGCTTGCCACGCGGCACGCATGGCGTCAGCACGCCGTTCCACGCTCCGCAATTGGGCGATCGCTAGGTCCACGGCCAGCTTGGCGATCGTCAGTTCTTGCTGGCACTCTTGGACGATTGCCGCTGGATCAACCGTAGCGGCATTGTTTTCAGAGTTCGACTGGCTTGTTGTCGCGGACTCTTTCACGGCTGTATCAAGCTTCTTGAGCGCCAAACTGGCTGCTTGAATCGCCTTTGGTACGTTCTCGCGCGCGGCGGTCATGTAACTGTCAATCACCCAGGGCCGGCGGGCGGGCTCCCAGGCGGACAAAGGAAGATTGACAGGCTCGATACGAATCTCTTCAGTCGTGAGAGACTCGGGGACACCGGGAGTCATCACGGTCGATTTGTCAGGCTGTTTTTCTTGACCGCGTATGTAGAGATAGGTTGCCACATTGGGTAATCCGTCGTAAACACAAGGAAGGCCGTCGTTTGTCAGGTCGGATTGGCCTGGCAAGACATCCAGTCGGACGTGATAAGGCTCGAAAAACGCGCGCATCCTATAGAAGTCAGTCTGTGCGATCGGATCGTATTTGTGATCGTGACATTTGGCACAGTTTATAGTCAGTCCAAGGAAGCCTTTGCTCACATGTTCGACCGTTTCGTCCATCCACTGGTCTCGGTTGAAAAGCCAATAGTTGCGTGCCAAGAACCCCGTGGCCCGGAGCTTGTCGAGATCGTTGGGTGCCAGTTCGTCGGCGGCCAGCATCAGTCGCACCATCTCGTCGTAGGGCATATCGTCGTTGAGTGATTCGATGATCCAATCGCGCCAATGCCAGATATGTTTTTGGCTTCGGCGTAGCTGGCTGCCCAGTCCCCACCAATCACTATATCGCCAAATGTCCATCCAGTGCCGCGCCCATCGTTCACCATGGCGAGGATCGTCCATAAGACGTGCCAATGCGCGCTCGTACCAATCCGGCGCATGGTGATTCTCAAACGCGGTGATTTCCGTCGCGGTCGGTGGAATGCCGATCAGATCCAGATGGAGTCGTCGCAGCAGCTCGATGCGGGCCGCCTCGGGTTGTGGGACCAGTTGCCGCTGTTGGTGCTGTTGTGCGAGAAACGAGTCAATGGCGTTTCGTATCCAGGCTGTATTCTCGACGACTGGTATCCGCGGGCGAACCACCGGCTGGAACGCCCAGTGATCTCGTGGATCGGCTTCGAGCGGTTCGTCTTTCGGGGCCGGCGCGCCGTTCTCGATCCAAGTGCGAATCCGTCGCACCTGTTCGAGCGTCAGCGAATCGCCTTCGTGTTCGGGAGGCATCCTGTGGGCCGCGTCCGTGGCCGTCACGCGTTTCAACAGCAAACTGTCTGACGGAATGCCTGGCGTGATGACCGTTCCGGAGTCACCGCCGTGCAATATCCAGCTTGCTGAGTCAAGACGCAGACCTGCCTTTTGTTTCAGCACGCCATGACAGGCAAAGCAGTTTTGGCGCAGGATCGGTTTGACATGCTTCAGATAGTCGCCCTGCGGATAGTCGCCACCATCATCGGCCCAAAGGCACGCGCTGGCCGTGACACTTGCCAAGCCGACGGCAATACGAGTGAACCAACGCCCCCTTGGATCGGCGATTTCGGCAATCACGCGGCATGCATATGTCATTTTTAGAGCCTTAGCGACTGAAGAATGTACGCACTCCAAAAGGTTTATACGACGTTGGACCTGTTTGAGTCACGAAACGAAATCCCTCGGTTGCCGTCGCTCCCTGAAGATGTCAAAGCTGATTATAGTCGAGATCGGCCCCTAATAAAAACGTTTACAGCGCCCCGCTCCAATCTTGTCGGGTGTCATTGTCGAGCCAATTGCTCTATACGGCTGACTTCGGCCACATCCAAACGGAAATCAAGGACACTCAGATCCGCTTCCATGTGCTCAGGGCTGCTGGTTCCCGTCAGCGGTAGCATGCCGACATCGATCGCGAACCTGAAGGCTATCTGCTGGACGGTACGATTGTGCCGTTGAGCGATCCGTGTGAACTCAGGGCGAGCCAGTGCGTTTTGGTTCGCGGTGAGCAATGAGAATCCCTGATACAGCATGTCATTTGCATCGCAAAACTCCCGTATATCGCGATCCCATGCCCTGATCGCATAGCAGCGGTTCTGGACCACGCTCGGCCTAACGGTCGAGTTGTCACGGAGAAGTTGCAATTGCGCGAGCGTGAAGTTGCTGACGCCCAATATGCCGACACGGCCGCTCGCGTGAATGGATTCCATGGCCTGCCACGCATGCCAGTCGTCCGTGGTCAGACCAACGGATTGGGTGGGACCATGGAGCAGGTAGGAATCGATACGTTCGGTTTGCAGATGATGAAGCGATCGGTCAAACGACTGCTCGACTTGTACCGCTATAGCGGCGTTCGGATCGTACGGCAGCCGAGCGTCCTGGCCGCGTCGAAAAGTAAATTTCGTCTGCAAAAACAGATCATCACGCGGCACCAGTCCACGATCAATCACAGCCGATATGGCTTGCCCCACCGCGGCCTCGTGGTAGTGCTTTCGCTGGTTAGCAGTGTCGATCCCTCGAAATCCTTGGTCCAGAGCGAGTTCAGTGAGGCGCCCTGTCTCGTTCTCTTTCCAGGCAGTCCCGTAAAGAATGTGGGGGAGATTCAGGCCGTTGAATGTGATGGTCTTCTCATTCATGTCTAGAATGTACCAATCCTCAGTTTGCGAAACACCGGGGTTCGACGCGATATTGCCTCCCACCCGCCGAGCTTGGCATGGTGTGGCGATGCTCGGCTCGCGAGGTAAAATGGCCGATTGTACCACGGTCGAGTTCGCCTCGGTGGGGCGATGTTCGGCACCAGCACTTTAGTCCCGGTGGGCCACCATTTCGGGAAGGAACTATGTTCCCCGGCAGAGACGTCGTTCCTTTTGCAGTGCGATAGCCCTTCGTGAGGGTACCGCCCTAATTGTGTAAATATACAACCCGGCAAGGCTCCGAGATTCGGAGACGGGTGGTCTTGGAAATATTTCGAGCGGCGGTGTGTCACGCCGCGGAACTTGGAAAGGCGCAGTTACTAGCGGCGGTCATGTCCACCGCCCGCTGAGGAAACCGCGGTTAGCTAAAGCCAGCGGGCACATCGACCGTCGCTACTTCGGTGCGTCACTCCGACGCAGCTTCGAGGCCCAGAATAGCGAGCTGTCAGCAACCGCCATCACGGTGTTCGACTTAAACGCCTACTACACCCATGGCCGTCAGTCTGCATGTTCTTGGGAACCTTCCTCGCCGGCGACTCGCTCCAGTTAATCGTAGGTACAGGCCGCCGCTAACAAATCATTCCACTGGAACCGGTGAACTTGCTCGGTACCTGCATGGTCATTCCGAAGTCTTGATCATGTTTAGGCCGCGAAGAAGGCGACCAGGGAGACATGCCCCAAGTCTCAAGCTGGAATGTTCGATGTGACGCGAATACAATGACTTGCGTTTCAACGATTTCTCGCATATGAGTCGGGAAGCGAAAAACCGATGCGATACTTGAAAGTCTCGCTTATCTTTGTAGCCTTGTGTTGTCTTTTTTTCCTCGCGACGAATTGGGTGTTAATAGGTATTTGTTGCGAGCATCGTCCGAAAACGAAACTGGCCCATATTCTAGCGAGGCACGGCTGCAGCCGGGTTTGGGTCGCATCATGCCGACGCATCCAATTCGTCCCGAAGTTCCCGCAATTCACGACGATACCCGCCCGACAGTATCGGAAAACGGTACCACGTCTTGGGATCTAGATTTTCATCGTCCAAATGAAACGAAGGCGCGTAGCGTTCCCGCTTCCATTGATTGCGACAGAAAAGCGTGAAGAAACGGACCACCCATTCGCCTAAATCGCGCGGCGGGTACTGCGGAAACTCGGTTTGGACACGCTGCCAGATGTCCCTAGGAGACTGTTTGTCGCGGATGCCGGCCCGCTCGATCGCATCCAATACGTCATAGGGCATCAAGTCCGCTTCGTCCGTCTGGCCACTCTCCGGAGGACGCAACTCCGCCGTCGGTTGCTGCTCGTTGACCGCCGCCAAGAACGACAACGGCCCAATGCCGCTGGGCCCGGTCTTCTCCATCCACCTAAGCCAATGACGCAAGAAGGCTTTGTCGATGCCAGCGATCGGGGACAACCCGCCGCAGGTGTCCCCATCCATCGTCGCGTAGCCTACGGCCGCCTCCGAACGGTTACTGGTCGCCAATAACAATGCCCCATGGAGGTTGGCCAGCATCCAGACTGACGGCCCCCGCACGCGGGCCTGGATGTTTTGCAGAGCCAGATCGTCTCGGTCCCAGGTCAATGGGCGCTGGAGCGCATCGCTCACGATCGACTTGTACTGCTGCACAAGCGAGTCCACGTCTAACTCGAGGAATTGGGCGCCAATCCCTTCAGCCACCGTTCGTGCAGCCTCCCGAGTCGTTACCGAACTGTTGCGGGTGCTTTGATAGACACAGGTTACGAGCTCTCCGACCGTTGTCGCAACGAGACCGTTGACGGGCAATGACTGGATATGATCCAGCTTGTCACGAAATACTGCAGATCCAATCTCGGCTTCCGCTAACTGGACCATCGTAGCCGCCAAGGTAGCGACCGCCGCTGAATCCGCGCCGCCGCTGAGCGATATGACAAATCCCCGCGAGCGGCTCTTGCGCAGGTAATCAAACAGCCCCAAGGAAATCGCTCGTGTGAACTCCTCTTCCTTCAGTTCAGCCGAATTCTCCCAATGAGCGATGGCCGCAACTTCAGGTGGCTTGGGGGCCGTGGGGAACTCGAAATCACAACGAACGGGATGGGCCAGTTGTCTATCGCCCGCGACCGGAAAACTGCTGCTTTGCGCGCGACTTGTTCGGGTCCGGTCGACGTCTATGATGGCCGTGACCAATCGGTGGTCCGCGTAGGAAAACCGAGGCCCAAAGGCGATCAACTTGCCGTTGCTGGCGATCATGGCGTCCCCGTCGTAGATGGCTCGACCAGCCTCATTGCCCAACAGATTAGCGTACACGTAACTGGCATGAAACGCCCGCGAACCATCCAACACCAACCGCCGACGTACCTTGTTCTTGCCAAACGCAAAGTGACTGGCGCTCGGATTCAAGATGATATCCACACCCTGCTGGGCCAACTCACCACCTGGCCGGTCCAAAACCCACGCATCTTCGCAAATCTCGAAACCGATCTTCACGCCGCCGCAGTCGAAAATAAGATCGCCGACCGGTACGTTTTGGCCATCGACCTCGATGTCACCGCGGGCATCGTTGGGCCATGCTTTGAACCAACGGGGTTCATAGTGAATCCCCTCGCCCGCTAGATTTTGCTTGCCGACCATGCCGAGCAGCGACTGGTTGCAAATCAGGCAAGCCATGTTGAATAGGCCGCCACGAAATCGAACCGGGAGTCCAACCGATACGATCATCCCATCTGTTTGGGGGACAATTTCCGAGAGGATATCGAGTGATGTGGCCGCGACATGAGGAGCGTAGAACGCATCTTCGCAGCCGTAACCGGTGATGCATAGTTCAGGCAGACATAACACGGAGATGCCCTGGTCCCTCGCATCGCCGATGGCGGCCAGCATGTTGGCCAGGTTACCGTCCCAATCCAGCGGGGTTTGATTCAGTACGCCGGCGGCGACTTGGATGGGTTTCACAATCAATCGTTCCTCGGAAGGGGACGCAAGGGACTGCTCGGTTCAGCGTAGTGGCCTTAGCGACTGTTGTTGGCGTGCGGTATTCACTGAGTGGAACGCCTCAGCATGTTTCCGCAGCAGCTTGACCAGCTGAGACGGAGAGCATTGCAGACGAGTGGCGGCCAACTTGTGATCGTACTGGTCATGAGCCAAAACATCCAAGGCCTCCGCCAGGATAGCCGGAAAATCATCGTGCGTACTGTTGATCGCCAACCGCCCTTGGGAAGAACGCGATCGCCACAATTCGGACCGCTCGTCAGGATTGTCGAGTGGATGGCGAAACTGGACCGCCAGCTTCAGCCGCAAGCGGAACAGGGCCTGGATGCGATTCTGCTCTTGACTGCGTCGCTCCACGGCCTGGGCCTCTACCGCCGTCGGCAAGTGTCGCACAAATACCGCCGTTTCCACTTTGTTCCGGTGTTGGCCGCCAGGTCCGCTGCGTCGCTGGCGACAAATCTCGCACTGCTCGAGCAGATCGTCCTCGGGTAAACAGGCCGGATGCATCAACGAACCTATATGGACCGATGGTTGGATGAATTAACGCTATTTTCCACGAATAGGGCCATCCCACCAAGTCATAAATCTTCAAGGGCCCACTTATGAATAAAACAACGGGCCGCCCGGATTGCGAGCGGCCCGTGAATCTAAGTGTAAATGCAGTCTGTGTCCAGCTCTCAGCGATTGCGCCGTCCAGCGATACCGGCGATGGCCAATAGAGAGAGCAGTCCAAGACTGGCCGTCGAAGGCTCAGGTACGGTGAACATCAGGTTGTCGATCGCGGTACCACCTTCAGTCCCGAACGTCGCGACGTCGAAGTCCAAGCGGATTACCGAGATTTGGTTCATTGGCAGGCTGATGCCGACCACGTTGCCATCCGGTTCGCCACCGGTCAGAACGTAGGCGGGAACGTTCGCGCCGCCATTGACCGACACAAAGACGGTGTCACCGGGGTCACCTTGGGAGGGAGGGCCGTCGCCACGGAAGTCGTACAGGTCAAAGCTCACGTTGGCCACTGGTTTGTTAAAACTGATGATGTAGTCTCGGGTTGGGCCAACGCGGTCAGTCACGCTCCAATTACCACCTACCGAAAAACCGCCATCAGGCAGATCGTCCACTAAAACGCCACCATTGGCTCGGTTTTGGAAAGCCATCACGACTCCACTGGCCACTTCGGCCATCAACAAAGGCCGTTTGTTGGTGCCGAGTTGATTTTCGGATTCCAACGTGACCTGTACGCCTTGTCGCAGGAAGGGACCCACGCTGCCACCCTCGCCGAGCGAGGTGAAGGAAACACTCTCGAAGCTGACCGATACGGTTTGAGCGGAAGCTGCGGAAACCAAGCAAGTAACGGCGAGAACAGCAATGATCGTCGTGAGATTACGCATGTTATTTTTAGCCTTTTGTATATGTTTTTTTTGATATTCGTTTTGGCGATCGTTTCGCGGCGAATGCTCGCGAACAGGTCGCCCTGCCAATGGTGCCGCTCTAAAGTAAGCGGCGGTCTTTTTGCTTTTTGTTTGCCACTCAACTTGCTCGCAACGGAGCCGCTTTCGTGGCATTAGTCTTTACAGAAGACACCTCGATTGTTTGTGGCAAATCTTTTTTCCTTGACCAAAAACAAAACCGTGTTAAAGCAGAAGACACCTCCCTAGTTGGCCTTGGCGCGGTTCTTTAAAACCACACCGGCGAATACCTCGGTGCATGCGACCTCATAATGTTGCTCGCTCTATGCGGCTCGTGCGGCCCGTAGAGATTTGGTTTGGCAACTTCCGTGGTCGCGGAATAAACCAGGCTAATCAGCGCTGAAAGATTGAATGGCAGAGTCAAGCCGCCCTTGGGACAACTTGTCCCAGGTTTGCCATCAGCGCTTTAGAAAGTCATGAGCAGAAAAAATTCCGTTGATACTTGTGGTTTGGAGCCCATTTAGTGGAACTCAGATTCATTCATGTGTGTACAAAAAGGGTGTTGCTTAAGTCACTCAAGCGTAGCTGGCCGCAAATAGCCATTCTCGGTGCGAGCCATCGACCTGGGGAGGCGCGGAAACACCAATCCCAACACCGTTTGCAAGGCAAAGCGCACAGACAGTTGACGCGGCACAAACCTCCGAAAGCTTTACCGAGCTGTCAACTATTACGCTTAGAGTACCACGAGCAAATCTTATTTCTTGATGCCTTCAGAATGGAGCCTACTCGCCCCGGGCATATGGGCAATATAAGTAAATCACCTGGTGCGTCAACCGCATTTTCAGAATTTTTCGGGAATAGTGCGATGGAAAATACGCAATCTACTGAAAACCAGCCAATTGACTCCTATTTCTCCTCACTTTACCGTCTTGTGCGGTTATGTCATCCTATCCGGACTCGATATTACTGGCGAAATGGCACTGAATCTCACGGAGAAACATGATGCGAAATTGGGCGCAACAATATCTGACAGAACAGTCTCGAGTAGTTCTGGCCATCGATCCGGCGGAAGTCGCCTCGCTCATTGAGGTTATCGCGACTGCCCGCAAAAACGATCGCACCATCTTCGTGTGTGGCAACGGTGGGAGCGCGGCCAATGCGAGCCATTTCGCGGTGGACCTCGGCAAGGGCGCCAGCCTTGGAAAACCTCAGCGATTCAAGGTCCTCTCGCTGAATGACAACACTCCGTACTTGACGGCTCTGGGAAACGATCTCAGTTACGAAGACGTCTTTGTTGAGCAACTCATAAACCTCGCGAAACCCGGAGATTTGCTGTTTTGCATGAGCGTGAGTGGAAACAGCCCCAACGTCGTCAAGGCGCTGCAATGGGCCAATGACAACCAGATGCTGACGATCGGGTTGGGCTCTAGGCGTCGTGGCCGTTTGGAGGAAATTGCGAGCCACTCATTGTTAATCGATGACGACCACTTTGGCCGAGTGGAAGACGCACATATGCATGTCTGCCATATGCTTTGCTATGCGTTCATGGAAAACGAATAAGAGTCCAATCCACTTCACTGGCTCCACGTCGCCAGGCTCCACGTCGCCAGGCACTGAGTTTAGGTAGACATTTCTCGGCCACACCGAATTGGCCGCCCAGAAAACGGGCTTTTTGCGCCAAGAAAAAAATATTTCTTTCTGTATTTTTTTGTTTTTCTCTTGCTAATTCGACTTGGAACTCAAAGGCCGATCGCGTCGGAATCTGACGCGAAAAAAACGAATTATTTACCGATGTCAAACTGCCATTTCGGTGCTGATACCGCTATAGGGGGGGTATAAAACCGATCGAGCGTGGGCATGTCCAGCCCACCGTGGGGTGAGGACGTTTGCCACTAGATTTCATTTTTTTTAGCACGAAAAGTCCGTTTTAATGCGCGAGCGAAATTGATGAAATGCGCAGGCGCATGAATCTCCTGCGGTTTATCGATGCAACATGCTATTGACTTCTTATTCGAATACCCCAATAGTATGTTCGTAGCTGAAAGGGGGAACCAAATGGTTCTGGACTTTTGGCGGTCCGAGCTACCCACCAACAAATCCTACCTACTTAGATAGCAACGGGAGACGCTTCCAATGTTGCACGATGGCAGCATCCAAGGTGCGGATGATTCCGGTTCTGTCCGCAAACGTCACGCACAACCGAACAAATTGCGTTACCGAAAACGCAGTCGCGCTGAGAGAAGTCGCATCAAACCCACCAAGGGCAGGATGCATCAGTGGCGACTAAAACGTCCCAATTAGCTGGCCCGCCTCAGCCAATGAGGCTCGCGGCGGTCATGAGAATTGAGTGCCGCTCCCGGACAACACCTCTCGCAATCTCCCCCATGCGCGTACCCAAGTTTGTCTCGGGAGCGGCTTTTTTCTCTTCGAATTCTCCAACGCCAAATCTTTGAGGGCATGCAGTGACCTTAGCGTGGAAAAAAAGCCCTTAGCGTGGAAAAAAAGCCCTTAGCGTGGAAAAATATGGCTCAGGCTTCATCCACCACCGGGTTCGCTAACTGGCAAATCCCTTCTATTTCAATCGTCACGGAGTCCCCTGCCTTCAGCAGAACCTTCGGGTCACGGGCGAACCCGACACCTTGAGGCGTCCCAGTGAAAATCGCGGTGCCTGATAGCAAAGTCGTGCTACCGCTCAGGAATTCGATCAGTGTCGCGACATCAAAAATCATGTCATTGGTCGTCGAATCCTGCATGACTTCACCGTTTAGGATCGTCTTGATCTTGAGGTCGTTAGGATTCGCCAGCTCGTCGGGGGTGACTAGACAAGGCCCCATCGGGGCAAATGTGTCAAACGTCTTGCCGCGGCACCACTGCGAGCCGCCAAAATGAAGCTGCCAGTCCCTGGCGCTCACGTCATTGCCGCACGTGTAGCCCAAAACATCGTTTAGCGCATCGGCTCTAGAAACGTTCCGGCAGCGTTTGCCGATGACGATCACTAATTCGCACTCGTAGTCGACCGCTTCGCTCTTGAGAGTCGTCGGAAGAGAAAGGGTCCAATACAAGATGGCACTCACGGCATACTAGCGTTACTGGTCGGCTCAAATTGAAATTCCGATTGTCAATTTGACGACGCTGGCACGCGCCCAGGAAAACTTTAACGGTCATGCAGACTTCGCCGGCACTCCTCACAAGTACCTTGTGAGTCTTGACTTACAACGCGTGCCACTTTTCTTCCGAGGACTTTTCGGCATTTCGGGCCCGTTGGCACGTTGGTTGCTTTTTACCGCCCTCTAGCACGAATCGAAAAACCGCGACACTCATCTGCCGTCAACCAATAACGAAAGGAAACGAACATGACCAACCTCATCTCATCAACTGGTCCTATCATTGCCGCCAGCCTCGCCCTGTTCTGCTGGAACCCCGCTACCCAAGCCCAGTACAACCAACCCTACAACTGGCGACCGGTTGGCTCCGTCGACAACTATCGTGCCGACGCGTACCGAATTCAGGGAAGCGCGCGACGCGCTCCGGTGCAGATCGCCAGTTACCCGGGACGGTCTTACTCAGCCGACGCGGCGAACTTTCGGCCTTCATTGCTGCCGGAGCGGACCGTGGTTCCAACCTCACATGTCGCACCCCGACCGTATGTCTCCGGCAGCGGCGCCAGCATTCGTCCGTCAATCGCTAGCGGAGGCTGCGCATTCACACCTAACGCTGTTGGCCGCTACCCCGGCGCTTATTCAACGAACGCCGCGTACGCAGCGCCTGGCGGTTACTCAACGAACGCCACTTACGCAGCGCCTGGCGGCCATGCCACAAATCGTTACCCGATCGCGACGCAACCAGTGATCCGGGGCGCTTCGCCGTATCCACCGGGGAGCTACGTCAGTCGCAACCTCTACGGAAAAACGACTGGATACAACTCCTACCAACCGGTGCGTAACCTCTTCCGTTTTCTGGTACCGTAAGAGTAGAGGTCACTTGGAGCGAACCACGTAGGAGCGAGTGTCGTAGGTAGGACACTTTCGGCCAGAGGTCAATGACGGCCAGAGGTCAATGACGGCTAGAGGTTAACAACTGTCTCAGCACGGGCCAATCGAACAGCTTGGCCCGTGTCCTGTTGGTGTTGTGCCAGCCGCTCATCCAACTGGCTACGTTCCTGCCACGTGCGACTCGGGTCGTGGTGCCCAATGAGGGTTTCATTAATGCGGCACTCCGCGGCCATCTCCAGAATGTCTTCGATGCAGCTGTGCCCCCAATCCATTCGCGACAGCGGCGCGCTACGTCCGATGCCTACCTCGCCGTCATATTCAGGCCGCTGGAACTGGCCATCTCGATATAGCAAGTCCGCATCGGCGGCAATCTCACGGAGTCGCTGTTCGGCGATGAGGCTTGCCTTTTGTTGCGGGTCGTTTGCATCGTTACCGTGTCTTAACTCGTGATCGGTGCAGAACACAAAGGACTTGTTACCGTGATCAACGCGGTACGCCAAACAGGGTGCGGGATGATACACCTCGAATGCCCGGATACTGGTTTTACCCAGCTTCAGGGGCCGGCTGCTGGAAAAGGTCTGCGCTGCCAACCTCTCATGACGAGTCGACTTGGGTGCATAATCGTGGACGATTAGCGTGCCCTCAAAAGTCGCGGCCATCATCTCAAAATGCAGCGGCGTCTGGACGCCGACGACGGAATCTGAAACGTGTTGCGTAAACACGCCCAAGTTGCGATCCAACGCCGTGAGGAACTGCTCATTGCCCACCACATGAATCAGGTTTCGCGGATCGTGGCACACCGCCGCCTGATCAAAACCGATCGTGTGGTCAATGTGGCTATGTGAGCCCAGGATAAACAGCTGCCTTTTCTTGGCATCCCCCCATTTTTCTTGCAAGTCCACCGCGCAGTTTCGAAATCCGGTACCGCAGTCAAGCACAATGTCGTTGCCTTCGCTGGTTTCGACGTGGACGCAGGTCGTCCAGCCACCATAACTAACCGGTAGCTCAAGCTGGAGACTTCGCCGGTAGGCCTCGATCGCCTCGGGCGTGCAATCTCCCTCGAGCAGCTTCGCCAATTCCGGCGAGCTGGTGCGGCCATGATCGCGACCGGCGATTTCGTCGAACACTTTTCGCAGCAGCCGATCGCGATCGAGATCATGAATCGACGCGCGCTCTCGACAATCCGGATAGATGGCATCGCTGCCCTGAACGCCATAAAAGCGAACCCGCATGTTATCGATTTCTTCGGTCATACGGTTTCTCGAACATTTTTCGGTCGGTTGAGTCTCACGCAAATCACCTAACACGGTAAGTTTAGCTTACGTCGGCCCGTCGTCGAAGTTGGCCTGAACCAACTTGGACACGGGATTCTTGCACGTTGAGCGGTCGACCTTCATAATTTAGTCAATCTAGGGAACCCAGATCTAGAAGACGTTGTGCTTCATTGCCATCAGCGGCTCACGTAAACTACAGGACAATCAACGATGATCCAATATGCGGACCAACCTGAAAGACGGCGACCGAACGATTTTTCAATCCAGCGTTTTTGTTGTGACTTGGACGAGCAGACCTCAACCAACGAGCTGTACCCATGCCAGGACTTGGACGATGTTCTCGGTGGAATTGCCCGTGGTTTCAAACTAATGGAAACGTGCCCTACGGACGATGCGTATGCACCGGAGGCAACCTTGGTCATGAATCTTGGCGTGCTCAGTGGCACACAATTCATGACGGGTTTACGTACATTCTTCCACGCCTACTCGCCGCTTAAGCGATCGTTGAGTGGCCGACCCTCCGCAATGTGGAGCGCGGGCAGCGGCAAATTTGGCACCAAGCTTCGATTTCTCGGAGTGGAGGAGGTAATATTCACCGGCCGAGCCTCCACACCGATACTTCTCCACATCCACCGTGACGCGGAGGATTCCGTCCAGTTCTCGTACCGGGATGCCTCGCATTTGGTCGGCCAACGCATTAACGACAAGGTCCAGACACTCTACGCCGAGTACCCAGAGGCGCACTTTGCCGTGATCGGTCCAGCGGGTGAGCATTTCGAGACGGTGCGCTTCGCCAGCATCGGACTGTCCACCGAGAACCAGCTCAAGTCGGGCGATCCCAAGGCACGCTACTGCGGAAGAGGAGGAATGGGCGGGATCATGGGGAGTAAGAATCTGTTGGCGATCGTCGCGGACACCAGCGACAGCCGTGCCGCCTCGGCCAAGAACTTTAAACAGCATAACCTCACCGTGGCCAAAGGGGACGGCAGTCGAAGATTTCGGGACAAGGACACCGGTGGATTGGGCGGTACCTGGAATAATTACGTGATCTTCAACTCCGCCCACGCCATGCCAGAGATGAATTTCACTCCGACGGGGACCGATCAATCCAACGTCTTGTATCGCCAACATGTCCAAGAAACACAGCCGTTCGTGATCAAGGATGAATCCTGTTATCGATGCGGCATTCGCTGCCACAAAAACGTTTACGAAAAAGGAGAGGACGGGAATCGTGGAAAGTTTCGGGCGAAACTGGACTTCGAGCCGCTGAACCTTCTCTCGTCCAACCTGGGAATATTTGATGTCGACCAGGCTTGTACGTTGGTTGAATTGGTGGATGAGCTGGGCATGGACTCCATCTCGCTGGGGGTCACTCTTGGGTACGCGATGGAATTCAATCGTCGCCACAAGTCCGACGGCACGCAGGTGGCGGACGGTCTATCGTTCGGCGACTTTGCGGCCACGAAAGCCGTCATCGAATCGGTCGGAGATGGTGAGATGGCGGAGGTCGGCCAAGGCACCCTGCGATTGGCCGAACAGACCGGTGAAAAAGACTACGCCATGCACGGCAAAGGCGTCGAGTATCCGGCCTATCTCCCGCAGATCAATCCTGGCTACCCTTGGGCGTTGGCGGGAGGGCATATGTCGATGCGGACATTCTTCATTGCGATCAACGAGCGCGAGACGGACTTGGACTACTGGGTCGATGCCATCACCGACCCGAACAAGGGATTGGCGATCATTCGCGATGACATCCTTGGCATCTGTAAGTTCGCGGCCATGTCGAACGACGACATGGCGGACGTTGTCTCGGCGATCACCGGGTTGGAGGTGGACGCCCAGTCGCTCGCCGATGCGGTACTTCGAGCTTTCCTGCGCGGTTATCGATTGGAACAGCGTCAGGGATTTGTGGCGGACGATTATGTGCTACCGGCCCAGTCGCACGAACATCACTCGGAAATCGACTTGCCTTACTTCAATACGCCTTCATTTTTCGATGAACTTAGATCGAGAGTCACGGCTCGTTTCGAAGCGATGTTAGACGAGCATGCCGAACTGTTGAGATAAGTTCGGCGGTAAACGAGCGAATATGACACTCATCCACTGGCCGCGAAGAATCCTACCGTGGACTGGAACAACCGCTGGCCAGCACTCGAGCGTCCCACGTCGGCCGTCTGTTGCTGAAGATCCGCCAAATTGGCACAGCAAAAATGGCAACCCAATGGTCCCGTATGGAACTGGACGTAATCTTGCCATCCGTCATCCAACGTCTGCAAGAGAAACTTCCCGATGGTACTTCGCTTGGGACAGGTTGGCCGACAGGCTTCCCAGTAGGACGTCAACATCGTGTCCGTGACACCATTTGCCGCGCCGCCAGTCGCCTCTGAGCAGACCGCGGCGTTGAGCCGTTTCAAGAAACGATGCTTGCGAAGCGCGACATATTTTTCATCCAAGCCGAGCTCGCTGGCAATCTCCTTGTTGCGCAGTTGGGCCCAAAAAATCAGGTCGTAAATCTGAATGTCTTGAAACCGAAACTCCCGCTTAAGCTGGCTGATCTGGCTGGAAAACGCCCGCCGCAACAACTCCTGGGCCCGTTCCGCGTCTTCACTTCGCTGCGCATGCCAACTGGCCGGCGCCTCCGCGGCCACGACATGGTCTCGGGCTGGACGTCGCCCTTCGTCCATTCCCACCGACGAGGCCTGAAGCGAACAGGTCTCAACGCCAACCGGTCGTCCACGGGATCGCAGTAGATCGACAATCTTCCGCCGTAGGATCGTGAACAGATACGTCTCGATACTGGAACGCCGCTGAAACGCTCCCAATGATTTGACCATCGCCAACAGAGTTTCCTGGACGGCGTCTTCCGCGTCGGCGGCGTCGCGCGTACGTGCCCGGGCGAAAGCCAATAACCGACCGTGGTATCGATCAACGAACTGCTGCCACGAACTCGCGTCGCCGCGTTCGATACCGTCCAGCAGGAATTGGTCCGCCTTGGAAAGTTCACTCATGATCACGCCACGAACAAGAGTCCTCCTCCCAAAACAAAAAGCAATGCCATGCCACAGACGATGGCCGTCTTGTAGTAACCCTTCGTCAGCGTATTGAGTATGGCGTAGAGCGCGCAAACGACCAAGACAAGCGCTACCATGGCGACGGTGCGCGAGAGCTTGCGGATTTTGTGCTGTCGAACCATCTGCTGGGCCCTCGGAAGAACAGGTTCTCGGTTGGACAAATCCAACAAGATCGCCTCCCACCAGACATCGCCATAGGGTCGCTTCAGGCACTGGGCAAATCGGTCGACCAGATACTTTCCGCCAACGTCAAGTTGATGCTGTAAGTCCGACTGCATGGCATTTTGGACGTGCGTTGGCATGCCCGTCGAGTCGTTGTCAACGAGCTCTTTCTCAATCAGATGACGAGAGGCTTGCTCCAGTGCCGCACGACGAGCTTCTTCTTCACTCGAGGCAAACCGCGACGACCGTACTAGCAACCATCTCCGTCCAGCGTGTCGGGACACAAATTCGGCGTAACCATCGACCCATGGTTTTTCGACGAAACGTGCCGTCAATGTCAGCGGCTCTCCATTGCCGGAAATGGACACCTGGATCGCACCGGCCACCTGAGCAAAGCCTTGTACCTTCTGACGAATCTCCGCGGCAAGCCGCAGATGCTTGGTCCGATCGTCAGTGTTCGCGTTGGCTGTCTCGGTGAGTACGTTATGTAGTGCGTCGAGCATTCGTTGGTTGATTTTCAGGTGCGGATTGTCGTCAATCTGGTTTGGTTCAATCGGCTCCACTGTAATCTGATCCAATGGAAAACGAACCACGACAGATATCGAGCCATCGATTTCGGCCTGCACCTCGTCATTGATTCCAGCGGTTTCGACCGACACTGCTGTCGTTTTCAGCGTTTCTCGAAGCACTTCGACCACACTGGACACAACGGAAGATGCGTCAAAAAACTCGAGTCCTTCTTGCTCCACTCGCATCGTCCGAGGTTCCGCGTCGTGTGCCAGGGCATCTTCCAGGACTTCAGCTATCCGTCGACCTAGGCTTCGCGCCGCGGCTTCCGGCGAAGAGTGCACGTCGGCTTCGAACTTCTCTTCCACCTCCGGCAGCCAGGCGGTCCCGCCGCCGAGAGCTGCTTCCGACCAGGCTGTATCTCCGGAGAACTCCTCCGCGACCCGATCTAAGACAATGGATTGCGATGGTGTTGGTTTCACCGATGTCACAACGTCCCGAGTCATTTGCCGCGCATTATTGACATAGGTCCCGATGAGCAGCCAGCTGACGAGTAGCGTCACCCCTATTACGCCAAGGACAAGGAGGGCCGCTTGCCCGGCAACTCGGACGAACTTCCATCCGAAGGCGCAAACAACGGCAACGATAACTAGCAATGCGAGGAGACTCATCTGTTTCGTTCAACTCTTTCCGGCGATTCACCGTGCGCGACTGGTTCGATGAGCCTACGCGGCGGACATGCCAGTACGAACAGCCCGCCCACCATACCCACCGCTAAGTATTTCAGCCCATCAATGAATGGCTCGCAATCCAAGACCATTTCTAACCAACGGAAAGCCGCCTCTTCGTCAAACACGGCCCCTAGGCCGTCCCAAGTATTGGCGACAAGGCTCTCGTTGAAGTAGAAGACGCCTACCACAATCGCGGCGGCACTCAGGACCGTCCGTAACATGTGAAAAACGCCATCATGGCGCCGCGCCACGAGGATTAGCACCATGGAAACCAATCCGATCGTCATGGCAATGAGCGTCGTGGCCCGCACGACCGTGTCGGCCCACTCCGTGGTGCCGAATACCCGCACCATCGACTTGGCCAATTCGTTTCCACCCGCGCCCGCGGCCAAAAGCTGTGCCGCCAATGGTACCGCGGTCCCAAACAACAGCGCCAAGGGAACTAACAGGTATCCGACAAATGCCACCAATCGACTAACCAATGGCGTACGGTGCCAACGCAATCTTCGTTTTGCAGCTGGAACCGAACTGTACTCATTGACGGGCGTCGGTGGTTCGGCTCGCACATGCGGTACCGTTCGTCGCCTGTCACCGTGCCAATGACGCAACGGCTTGCCATCACGATCCTCAAATGCACCGATGACGATAAAGCACAAATCCACCAGCGTGCCGATGCCCAGTAGTCCGAAAGTAAACAGCCAAAGCAAACCAGTCCCGATCTTGCCAACATACAGCCGCTGCAATCCAGCCACTGGAAATAGCACCATGGGCAACACGGCCAAAATCAATGCGACTAAGCGATGCTTGGGAGAAACGTTTTCGTCATGCGCGACGGTGGCCGCGGGCTCACTACCATCGAAGTTGGCGTCATCACGAGTTCCCCATGCCAATCGTCGGCAAAGGAACCCAGCACCTGGTTCAACGGAGCTTGCCAGTTCTCGCCGGACCTGCGCGTGCCGGCTCGCGGAGGACTGAACGGGCAATACGCCTGGACACACAGCACGACCACCGCCGCCACCGCCGCCGCCACGACCACGTTGGCGCTCAGCAACGCCGCGGCCAAACCGCCCACACCCAGTGCCAACAAGGTGGTGGGTAAGGAAAATCGAGAAGCGCGGAGCGGACTGCAGACGGCTCTCCAATCCAGGATGACCATCGGCGCCACGATGGCCAGGATCGACCGAAAACTCACCAATTGACTACCGAGTATCACGAGTGCCACGGCACCCAAAGCCGACGCTGCCAGAAACAATAAGAGACTGTGCATCCGCAACGAAAACGGATCCTGCCGGGTTGTGCTTTCACGAGCCCAGCGGAACGTCATCACGGCCGCCATTGAATTGACCGCGATCAACATCCACGCTCCGAGGCTGGTCGTCCCATTCCAGAATGGATTTCCCGCGGTCACGAGCGTCAGGAAAGCGGCCGAAATGACACTGGTTGCCAACGCGGTCATCAGTCGTTGGCTGCTGGGCATGGGATCCGCGGCATGCGGACCTGGACCTATCTCGTGATCCAATGTCAAGCCGCACGCGGCGACCAATTCCGCCCATGCGTCATCGACTCCATCGCGGCTGGTCGATTCGCCGCCACCACCATGGGAGGCTGGACTCCAGGGTACCGTCCGCGCCCGGGCCACTGGTGATTCCGCGCCGACCAATACCGAGTCCGCCGGCCCACCCACGGCCACGGGCACTTTGGCGCCGACGCGTTTCGCATTGATCGATAGGCTGTGCGGATTGAACGCCGCCACACTATCGCGGATGTGGGCCACTCCAAATACCGCCTCGGCCATTTCCTGGGCCGACTGGTAACGCATATCGGGATCCTTGGCAGTTGCCTTGTGGATCACGGCCGCAAATGGCTCATCGATTCCCGAGAGATTGATCTCACCACTGACATGTTTCATCAGGATCTCGCCGACACTTTCACCGTCGAAGGGAGGCCGCCCCGACAACATCTCATACAGTATGATCCCCAATGCATAAATGTCGACCGATTTGTCGTAGCGACCCACGCCGATCTCGGGAGCCATGTAGTGCACCGTTCCGACCGTCATCGTGTGACCACTCCGGTGACTGGCCGAGATCACCTTGCTGAGGCTATAGTCGCCGATCTTGACGAAGCCATCTTCATAGAAAACGTTGTGTGGCTTGAGGTCGCGATGCACGACGCCGGCATCGTGTAGAAACGTAAGCCCTTTGGAGTTCGAATTCCACTGAAACCTGTTTCTTGACCGTTTGCCGCACGGATTTGAAGGAGCTGTGGACATAGCTCATCAGATCGGTGCCAAAGGCTAGGGCACCCACCACGAAGGCACCGAGGACCACCATGGATCCCAATTTGACTGATTTACAAATCATCGCTAACTCTCCGTCTACAAAAGACTTAGGGGCAGGAGCAGCCTTCCAATGGGCCGCATCTTGTTGTGTAGACGGGGATAAGTTCAGGACATTTCAGGGTTCGCGTGATTTTTTTAGGGGCTAGCCGTCGGTAGCACCAGGTTAACGCCCGCCAACGGTGGGGTCGGAGCTGGTCAGCGATCGCGCCAAAGTCACGCTCATTGAACGACAAGCCGTTAGCCGTCGGTTGCGCCAGGGTACTGTCCGTCCACTTTGCAACCGGCGGCTAGCGCCTTGCCGTTCACTTTGCGGTCGTAGCAGATCGGTAATCGTGCCAAGGTCTCGCTCGTTGAACGACAAGGCGCTAGCCGTCGGTTGCGCCAGGGTAATGCCCGTCAGCCGTGCAACCGGCGGCTAGCGCCTTGCCGTTCACCTTGCGGTCGTAGCAGATCGGTAATCGCGCCGATGCCACGCTCGTTGAACGACAAGGCGCTGGCCAGGGCAATGCCCTTCAAGGTTGCAACCGGCGGATAGCGCCTTGTCGTTAAACGTGGGATCGTAGCTGATCGGTAATCGCGCCAAGGTCGCGCTTGTTGATCGAGAAGGCGCTTGCCGTCGGTTGCACCAGGGTAATGCCCGCCCACCGTCCAACCGGCGGCTAGCGCCTTGCCGTTCACCGTGGGGACGCTGCGTGGAACCTAGTGACCGCGTCTCACAGCCTCGGCTTCTTCGACGAACTGGTTAAGCTGTTCTTCACTCGGCGTGTCCGAAGGGACACCCTCGTCTGGAACTTCTAGCCCAGCGACCCAGGCGGCAGCATTCAAGAGCACGGTGCGAAATCCATCGACCCCAAGATTCGCGTGCAGATGCAAACCAGTGAACCCAAAGCCGCGGCCACCATCGGGTCGATCATAGGCCCAAGCCATGTGCTGCGACATCTGCTCGGAAACTTCTCGGAATACGTCCGGATTGCCTCCGTGGCTGCTCGATTCTTCGCGAACGGTATCGATCGGGGGCACGTCACTCAGAATGGGCGTCACCCCTGTCATATCACCCACGAACCGCATGTGATAATACCACTCGTCGCGTACGCTAAACGGCGTGACACCGCGCGCGACAGGATGATCTGGAAACTGGTCGAATTCCGGAGTCCACCACGGATTGACCGACCAGAATGCTTCGAAATAGCCACCCATCCACTGCATATAGTGGTTGCCCTCGTCACCCGTGTTCACCTCGACACCGTAGTGGACTGCCATAAAACCGGCGCCGTGCCGAACGGCCGCAAAGACGGCTGGATCAAGCGCAGCCTGTCGGCCATGATTCAGGCCGACAACGACCGCGTCGGCATGAGACAGATCCCTCGGCCATTGGTTGCTTGAATGAACCACGCAATGCGCGTTTGGAAACGCTGTGTGTAGTTGACGTGCCAGTAGCATGAAACCAGCAACAAATTCATGATTACCCGGCGGGCCATGTGTGCCAGCATCCCCAATGAAGACGATCTTGGTCACCTCTTCCCCTGCCTCGCGCTGGCCAGCGTAGTCGAACAGGTCACGCTCATTGGCGGCTGCTAATGTCGCGGCCCAAACACTGAAGACCAGACTCAAGGCGATCAAATTTCCTCTAAACATCTTTGTTGACTCGATTTAGTACTACTGGACGATTCCATGCGACACGTGCCTGAGATCCGCGAACAACGGATTTGATCTCATGTCGGGTGCCCGTGTCTGCTCGACAGCATCATGGTATCTCGCGATGGAGTTGTCAACTTGCACCACGAGATCCGTTACGTCTTGACGCCCGGTCGGTTAAGCTGTTGGTCGCGGAGGAAAAACGATCCAGGAGGCGAGACCGCATGGAGCCACCATCATGAGTAATGTACGACGCTTCGGGGCAGTGGGCGACGGCGTCATCGACGACACGGAGTCGGTCCGACACGCGATCTCGGATGGCGACGGCGTGCTCCATTTCCCTCCAGGCACGTACCGTATCGCGGAGCCGATCGAGGTCCATCTCGATCGAACTGGACCGTTCGGCATCGATGGGACCAGCGGCACGGCCCGCGTGCTCATGACGGGGCCAGGCCCCGCGTTTCGATTGATCGGTACGCATGGCGGCACGGGCAGTCCGAATTCGGTCACCGGGACGGTCTTCCCGAAACAGAGGTTGCCCACAATCAAGAATATCGAGATTGAAGGCGGTCATCCCGAGGCCGACGGCGTCGAGCTGATCCAAACCATGCAGTCGGTCTTTGAGGGTGTGCTGGTCCGAAGATGCCGCCATGGGCTGCGGCTTGTCCAACGAAATCGCAACGTGTTGATTAGTCATTGCCAACTCTATCACAACACGGGCGTCGGCATCTTACTTGACCACGTCAACCTGCATCAGATCAATATCGCCAGCTGCCACATCAGCTATAACCGACTGGGCGGGATACGCATTGAGGGTTCGGAGGTGCGTAACTTGCAGATCACGGGCAATGACATCGAATACAACAACCATGACGAGCACGGCACGGAGCCGGTGCCAACCGCCGAGATTTATATCGACACAACTCAGGCCGGTTCCAGTGTGAACGAAGTCACGATTGCCTCGAACACCATTCAGGCCACCTCCTCGCCAGGCGGGTGCAACATCCGGTTGTTGGCGGATCCCGCCAGCGAGAATCGACCGCCGGGACTTTGTTCGATCACTGGCAACATCATCGGCAGCCAAGAGAATAACGTACATCTGACCGGCTGTTACGGCATCTCGCTGAGCGGCAACTGCATCTATTCCTGCGGTCATCGCAACCTGTTGGTGGAAGACTCGCGGCAAATCAATATTGCCGCCAACACGTTCCGACGGCACACACCACGAATGGGCACGGGGGTGCGGATCGTGCGATCCACTGACGTCACGATCACGGGGTGTTCGATTCTTGACGAGCATCCAGATGGGCAATCATCCGGCGCTTCGCTGTTGGAATTGCTCGCAGTGGAGCGGATCAATGTTACAGGGTGCCAGTTGTTGGACGGTGTGCCGTGTGGCGTGGATGCGAAAGACTGCAGTCACGTAAGCCTCACCGGCTGTACGATTCATGACACACGCCTTCAGAAAAGATCGCTGCATGCCGTGCGGTTCACTGGCCAGGGTCAAGGCAACCTGGTTGGATTGAATTCGATCGGCCAGACGAACGAATCGATGTTCGCGTTGGACGATAGCGCGGGAGTCGTCGTTGACGGGAGCGTAACATCCCAGTGAAGTTGAATACACGGTTGCCGGTATGGTTGACATACGGGTCCTGGTCAGAACAATGAATGAAGGGCGATTCAATGAGTTTTCTACGTGTCATGGAAATGTCCGTTTGTTCTTGAGGAAGTGAGGTTACGAGATGAAGCGTGCCGGGTTGGGGTTGTCCGCGAGATTCTTGGTTGCCGTCGGACTTTTGTCGGTTATCGGTTGCGGCAGGAATACCGCCGATGACTCGACGGCTTCGTCCGTCGAGCCACCAACGGTTCTTACGTTGGATGGCGACACCGAGCGGCAGATCTCACGGATCACGTTGGAGACACCGAGCTTCGACGCCCCAGTTTCCATGTCGATGGGCGGAATCCCGTCAAGCGTCGAAGCGGGTGGTACGGCGATCGTAGCGGTACGGATGCAAGTAGCACCGACCTGGCACATCTATCCGGTCGGTGAGCGGACAGGCCCCAGCATCCCCACGAAGCTCGAGTTCGAGCTGCCGGCAGGTTTCCAGTGGACGGCGGAGTGGCAAATACCACCGACTGAGTCTTTTGTGGATGAATATGGATCTCACGACGTTTACACGGGTGAGTTGTTATTCTGGCGGCCGATTCTGGTGGCCGATTCCGTGAGTCCCGGCCAGTTCCCCCTGACGTGCAACGTCACTTCTCAAACGTGCACGAGCCAGAGCTGCCTGCCCCCCACGACGATTGAACTGTCTTCGACGATTGAAGTGGTGAAGTAATCCAGATGCTCGCCGCTTGCCGGCGGGAGTTTCACGCTTTGTTCCTACGTAGATTCGTGCGAATAATTCAAGATGCCCGCTGCTTGCCGGCGAGAGTTTCACGCTTTGTTCCTACGTAGATTCGTGACGACAATTCAAGATGCCCGCCGCTTGCCGGCGGGAGTCTCACGTTGTGCTCCTACGTAGATTCGTGACAATAATTCAAGAAGCCCGCCGGCAAGCGGCGGGCTTCTTCGTCCTTTGTATAGTGATGTTTCGTAGAAAAACCACGTGAGACTCCCGCCGGCAAGCGGCGGGCATCTTCGTCCTTTGCAAGGGCGATGTTTCGTAGAGGAACAACGTGAGACTCCCGCCGGCAAGCGGCGGGCATCTGAGACCTTAGTATGGTTCCTTCCCGACATGCGGGCCCAATGGGACGAAAGTGCTGGTGTCGAACATGGCCCGACCGAGGCGAGCACGGGCGGTCGCGTCTGCGCATGGATGTCGCCTAGAATTCGTAACAGTTCGGCGAATTGCTAATGAGCTGCGACGCGACTTGCGGTAGGATCGCATAATTCGCTAAGTCATTCATTTCTTGGCTCCTTATCGATCAAGAGTGAGGAAAAGATGGATTCGAAAGCTCAGCTGCCCGACCGCTCTTGGAGCGGCCGCGCTCGGATCGGCATGGTGGACCGAGGCGCTTTCAATAAGCTGTTGGTGTCCGAAGGTCGATTGGAATTGAAAACCTTGGCGTCAAGCTACGAGTTTCTGCCAGACCAAGTGGTCGCCATTGAACCGATCGGAGTGGTGCCAATCATCGGAAAAGGCATCCGTATCCACCATAACCTGCCGCGCTACCCTCAGCAGATCTTTTTCTACACAACCGACAACCCCAAAGGCGATTCGCGAAGTGCTTCGGGAGTATGGATTCGGCACCGATCCAGACGCAGATTACGAGAAGAATTCATCCTTGACCGAACGCCTGTTTTTGATCGGATGCGGTAGCTTCGCTCTGCTGTTGGCCATGTTCGCGCTGGCGGTATTAGTAGGGATGTTTCAATAGTCGCAGACAGTGAGGTGACACGCCTACGAATTGGACTGAACGGCAAGGCGCTAGCCGCCGGTTTTGAGCGAGTCGGCACAATCCACATACACCGACTGCAATCACCAAGCACTTAATCGGTGGTAGGAAATAACTTGTACGTTTCAACGGAGCCAAGTCTCGAAATGCGAATAGCAAATCCCGAAACAAATTCAAAACTCGCTGTTCAAAACCCAGTATTATCACAATATTGTATGTGCCCTTGGCGTTTGGAACATTTGAATTTAGGTGATTCGTATTTGTTTCGGATTTCGATATTCGTGCTTCGGATTTCAAGAAAACGTACAAGTTATTCCTTGACAGTCCCCTACCCCTTATCGGACTGGGTCGCACCAACGGACCATGCGGTTTACAATCGGCGTCCGAGGCCCATAGAGCCGTCATTCCCGACACTCCCATCGAAGGCCCGCAGTTCACTATGATCTCATTCCATCACACACCGCTGCCGGAACCCAGCAACCAATCGCTGTTTGAACCGGGTCAGCTCGTGCGCCACCGGCGTTACGGGTACCGAGGAGTGGTGGTCGCGCGCGACGAAACGTGCCAGGCGGATCATGGTTGGTATGCGAAGAACCAAACCCAGCCGAGCCGTCGGCAACCGTGGTACCACGTGTTGGTACACGAGTCGGTGGCCTGCACCTATGCGGCTGCCGAGAACCTGTTGGCCGACGACAGCGGACAACCGGTCATTCATCCACTGATGGAGCGATTCTTTGACGGTTTCGCGGAAGGTCGGCATTTACGTAACGAGACGGCTTGGCCGATGTGAACCCCGACTTTGACGGGTCTTTCGCGCAATCCACGAACCTTAATCAAGGCGTCAGCTTCGGCGTCGTTGCACGCCCAGGACGGCTCCCAGCCCAAGTAAAAGCAGAACGACCGAATTCGGCTCAGGCCAAATAGGAACCAATGACGTCGTGGAGAGGAATTCGTTTCGGCCGTCACCCGAGGTGAACGTCCAGGCTACGGTCCCGGACGCATCGGGTGTAAGGACGAAGCGAGCCACCAAAAAGTCGGTTCCCGATTCCGACCCATGGGGTTGGAATCGTTAGACAGTCCAGTAAACGTGTCCGCACCCTGGGCAACGAAGGAGATATTGTCGCTCGCCACAATTGGAGGCTTCGGTGTCACGGGGTTGTCCGATACTGACGTACCGACGATCGACCCCACACTGATATCAACCAGCAACTGGGACGTACCCAACTGGTTGTCGAAATTAACGCTGACGTCAAAGACCTTGTTGCCGGAGCCATTCATGTAGGTGTTAACGGACGACATGACCACCGCCGGCGCCTCACTCCCCAACGAGACGGTCATAACCACGGCCACAACAATCTTTGCAATCTTCATTTGATCTTACCCCCCGGTAGATGATTAACGATTTTGCCTAATCAGATTCTCTATGTCGCGGGGCAATCCTCCACGTTGTTGCTCCCCCATGGTTTTCTTTTGCTACCCCGATTGTTTTTTCGAGTTTGTCATCAGGTCAACGTCGGCGTCGTACGCCCATCGCGACCAGGCCCATCAGGAGCAAACCGAGCGAGCTGGGTTCGGGAATCAAACCATTAAAGAAGCTAGTCGTCGTCAGAACTTCATTCTTCCCGTCGCCGGACGTGAAAGTCCAGGCCACGTTACCGAACGCTGTGGGGGTCACGACGAATTGGGCGACCAAGAAATTCGTTGCAGAAACCGGTACCGGCGGATTTGACGCCCAGGCGATATCGATACCGCTAGGGCCAAACACAAACGCCCCACCAGGGCCGCCCAGACCGGACGAGGCACCCGGGGTCAACATCGACGAATTCCGGGCTGTCGGGTTGGCATCATTGGATATTCCCGTGAACGTATCGGCTCCCTGTGCCACAAAAGAAACATTGTCGCTGGCGGTGATCGGCGGCTTCGGACTGACGACGTTTTCCCCAACGGTCGCACCTACGATCGAGCTCCCGCCCAATAATTCAACCAGCAACTGGGACGTACCTAATTGGTTGTCGAAATCGACCGTGATCGTGGTGACAACATTCCCATCGCCATTGATGCTGTGATTTACGGACGAGAGGACCACCGCAGACGCCGGATTGGCGATTGTCGCAGCCATTAGAAAAAACGCACAAAACTTTACAATCTTCATCGGATCTAAACTCCTAGTGGACTGGACCACTACCTGGCACAAAAACAACGGCTCTCCCACTGAATGAGTGGGTACTTATTGTTTGGACTTGAGGAATTGTTGTTGGGGTAATGCATCCGGCAGACGAATCAGTTATTGGTTTTGTTGCTAAATCAATCGCAACAACCGACCGTCCA